>JAESFG010000393.1_pt1 | contig 50065 bp, 26 predicted proteins | sample 9269371 | NCBI WGS metagenome assembly JAESFG01 (sample SAMN14506227, study PRJNA617093) | algae metagenome | isolation source: Aetokthonos hydrillicola CCALA 1050 (B3-Florida) and co-occurring... | place: USA: South Carolina | collected 2013-01-01 | reverse complement strand
GCCGCGCGCCCGTGCCGCGCCCCCGCGACTCTTCCACCCTCACACCCCAAATCACGCTCATGACGCGCACGCTCCGCCTCGCGCTCGCCGGCCTCGTCGTTGCGTTCTTCGTCGGGTGCGGCAACTCCGAGCCGACCGCGGCGAAGGAGACGCTCTCCGACAAGGACAAGGAGCAACTCAAGCAACTGAACCAGCAGCGACAGGACGAGTGGGGCAGCACCAACAAGAAGAAGTGAGGAGCGCGGCGCCCGGTCGCGCCTCGCCGCTCTCCGTTCTCTGCCCGTGCCTCTCCTTGTCCGCCTTTCCGGGGGCCGCTATGTTGATCGTGTCACTGGAGAGGTGACAGAGTGGCCGATTGTGCAGCACTGGAAATGCTGTGTACGGGCAACCGTACCGGGGGTTCGAATCCCCCCCTCTCCGCTGACCCGTCGGCCCGTGTGGCGCAAGTGCTTGCCACACGGGCCTTTTGCCTTTCTGGAGCGTCCCAGAGCATCCCGTTTGTGGCAGTTTTTGTGGCAGTTTGTGGCAGGGGGGATCTCTGAGGATGGCATGTCCAAGGCGAACTCGTTCCGCGTCGGCAAGGTGACCGGCTACCTCCGCGGCCGCGTCTGGTACCTCTGTTACTTCGAGAACGGCACGCGCCGCCGGCCCCGCGCCGGGACCGAGCGCCACGCCGCCCGGCAACTGGCGGCGCAGATCAACTCCCAGCTCGAGACCGGTGCGCCCTCGGCGCTGTCGTTCGAGCCGATCGGCGTCGCGGCGCTGCGGGATCGGTGGCTCGAGCACCACGAGCAGGTACGGCGGTCGTCGGTCCAGTCGATCGCCCGCTACCGCACCGCCACCGACCACCTGCTCCGGTACCTCGTCGAGCATCCGGTGCGGCACGCCGGGCAGTTCACCGCGACCCACGCGGCGGCGTTCGTCGGCCACCTGCGAACCCTGCGGGTGTCCCCGAACGGCCACGCGAACACCCCCAAGCGTCCACTGCTGGACAAGGGGGGTGCGGTACGTGCTGGAGTGCTGCCGGGCGCTGTTCAACCACGCGGCCAAGCGGCGGCACCTGCCGCCGTACGCCGACAACCCGTTCGCCGCGATCGAGGTCGACCGCATCCCGGTCGAAACCGCCCGCCCCGTCGAGTTACTCACCCCGAGTCAGGAGCGTGCGTTCCTCGGGGCGTGCGACGAGTGGCAGTTCCCGGTGTTCCTCACCCTGCTGCTGACCGGGCTGCGGCCGGGCGAGCTGTGCCACCTGCTACTCCCCGACGACCTCGACCTGGACGCCGGGGTGGTCCGGGTGCGGAACAAGCCTCGTCTCGGGTGGCAGGTGAAGACGCGCAACCAGCGCGACCTCCCGCTCGTGCCCGCGCTGATGGATGTACTCCGGGTCTACCTCGCGGGTCGCGCCTGCGGTCCCGTGTTCCGGCGGCGGAAGTGGACCGACAACAACCTGCGGTTCGATGCGTCCTCGACCGTGGCCCTCGAGCGTGAGGTGACGCGTCGGCTGACCGAGCACGACGCAACCCGCGACGCACCCGACCGGGGTGCTCGGGCGCGTCTGGCGGGTGGGGTGTGGCGGGACATCGGGGCGGTCGACGAGAACCGGGTGCGGGTCGAGTTCATCCGGGCGGCGCGGGCGGCCGGGCTGGTCGGCCAGACGGCCCCGAAGGTGTTCCGCCACCAGTTCGCCACGGCGCTGCAGGAAGGGCGGGTCGATCCGCTGGTGCGGAACCTGCTCATGGGGCACGCGGCCGCCGGCGCGCGGGCGCCGGGGCACGGGCTGGGGATGACCGCGGTGTACACGCACACGCGGCCCGAAACCGTGCGCGAGCAACTCCTCGCGGCGCTCGCCGACCGCCCGGCGGTCGCGGCCGCGTGCGCGTGGGCGGCCCGAGACCGACGCCACGAGCGCTGGTGACCTCGGCCGGGGGCGCGTGGCCGACCGCCGGACCGCGCCCCCCGGATGGCCGTTTCGGTGCGGGAGCCGCGCAGAACCGCTGCACGGTGCGTCCGGGCCGACGTCGGCAAGCTCCAATTCGGCCGCGGCCGTGCACCGCGGAGACCGCGTTCGCCCGTGATGTCCACGCCGAGCCGGTCATTTGGCCGGGCGTGCCCTTTCCCTTCTTGGGCCGCAACCCGGAGAGCCCGTAGTCGCAGCACGCGTTGATCCGCCGGGCTGCGGCCTGCGGTGTCCTCGAACGGAGGGGTGACCTCACGCTATAGGATGGAACACCGTCGGCGGGTTGAATGGCACTTCCGTGCTGTTTTGGTGAACTCGGCGCGGACCGTGCCCAGGGACACCGTTGGCATCCAGAATAATCCGCCTGTGGCGGCTTTGCCGCCTTGGTCATCGGGTCTTCCGCCGCTACCGTAATCGCAGCATCGAGGTCTTCCTCGCTCCGACGGGTCACGCTGTCGTTCGGGCGAGGTCGGCCTCGATGTCTCTTTTGTACCCACTCACGCCCTCGTTCCAAACGACACTCCGCACCTTCGCCCAAGCTCCGGACCTGCCCGCGAGCGGGTTGCTCACCGAAGCCCACATCCAGGCGGCCTGCGACGAACGGGGCGTCGATTTCGCCACCGAAGGTCACCACGTCTGGACACCCGCACTCACACTCTGGACCTTCCTCTCCCAGTGCCTCAGCGATTCCAAGTCGTGTGCGGCGGCCGTTGCACGGGCCGTGGTTCTACGCGCCAGCCTCGGGTTGAGTCCCTGCTCCGAGGCCACCGGAGCCTACTGCAAGGCCAGGGCCAAACTCCCCGTCGCCTTGCTGTCCCGACTGGCCACCCAACTCGGCGACGAACTCGAGCGACAGGCCGCCGAGGAGTGGCAGTGGAAGGGGCGGCGGGTGCTGCTCGGCGACGGCACCACGCTGTCCGGCCCCGACACGCCGGAGAACCAGGCCGCCTATCCGCAGCACAAGAATCAGAAGCGTGGATTGGGTTTCCCACTGATCCGCGTGGTCGTGCTCCTGGGGTTCGCGACGGGGGCTCTGGTCGGGGCGGCCATCGGACCCGGGAAGGGCAAGGAGGCCGGCGAGATGGGACTCCTGCGGGAGTTGCTCGACCGGTTCCGAGCCGGCGACGTGTTCGTCGCGGACCGGGCGTATTGCTCGTACTGGCTGCTGGCCGCGTTGCAGGCCCGTGGGGTTGATGTGGCCATCCGGTTGCACCAATCCCGGCACTACGACTTCGGCACCGGCGAACGCCGGAGCGATGACGACCACGTCGTGACGTGGGCCCGGCCCGCGCGTGCGGAGTGGATGGACAAACCGACGTACCACGCCCCCCCGAAGACCCTGACGGTCCGGGAGGTCCGATTCCGGGTGGATCGACCCGGGTACCGGACCCGCGAGATCGTTGTGGCGACCACACTCGCGGACGCCGCCGAGTACACCCGCGAGGACGTCGCGGAATTGTACCACCACCGGTGGCGGGTGGAACTTTCGATCCGCGACATCAAGCAGACGTTAGGGATGGACGTGTTACGCGGGAAGACGCCCGAGATGTTGCGGCGGGAGATCTGGTGCCACCTGCTGGCGTACAACCTGGTGCGTCAGGTGATAACCCAGGCGGCGTGCGTGAGGAAACGTTCCCCACGCCAGGTCAGCATGGCGGGTGCGAAGCAGATGTTGGATGCGTTCCGTGTGACGCTCTCGACCGGCGGCGGTGCGGTGTGGGATCGGAACGTTGCGGCGATGATGCATGCGATCGGCGGTCGTCGTGTGGGTCGTCGTCCCGGTCGGTGCGAACCCCGGGAAGTCAAACGACGACCCAAAGGCGACTGGTGGTTGACGAAACCGCGAGCCGAACGCCGCGCCGAGTTGTTAGCCACCAAGGATGGCTGATAATCAATGCAAACGCCGCCTAACGGAAGTGCCATTCGGCCACGGGTTCGCGTATCAGGCCTGGCGTTGTCGTCAGGCCGATTGCAAAGTCGGGAATGGTCGTTTAAGGTGTTGACGCGGTGCGAGTTACTCACCTCGGGACGGACTCCCATGCCCGCCACAGCGGCCGATTCTCTGTTGGGCGTGTTCCAGCAACTGACCGACCCGCGTCACCGGCGCGGCGTCCGCCACCCGTTCGCCGGGCTGCTGGCGGTCGTGTCCCTGGGGTTGCTCAGCCGGCAACCCGATTTCGCCTCCATCGCCCGATGGGCCACGCGCCACTGGCCGGCGCTCAAGAGCGCGTTCGGGCTCACCCGCCCGTACGCCCCGCATGAGACCACCTACCGCCGCGCCGCCGCACTCTTCTCGGTCGATGAGTTCCGCGCCGCGCGGGCCCGATGGTTGGCCGGCGCGATCCCCGCCCCGCCGACCGTTGCGGCCGTAGACGGCAAGACCAGCAAACAGGCCGATGACGCCGACGGCGACCCGATCCGCGTGCTCAACGTGTTCGCCCACGACGCCCGCGCGTGCCTGGCCGATCGGCCGATCGGCGGCGGTCACGAGACCGAGCCTGAGGTGCTCAAGGCGCACCTGGGCGAGCTGTTCGCCGCCTGGCCGAGCCTACGGGTGCTCACGGGAGATGCCATCTTCTGCCAGCGCCCGCTGGCCGCCGCGATCGTCGGGGCCGGACGGAACTACGTGCTCGCAATCAAGGACAACCAGCCGGACCTACACGAGACCGCCCGGGCCGCGCTCGCCGACGCCACGGCCGATTCGGCCGACGCCACGGCGCGCGAAAAAAGCGCGGGGCGGTCGAGGTCCGGCGCATCTGGTGCGACACGGCGACGGGCGAGTACGCGCGGGAGGCGCTGACGTTCCCCGGACTGCGTGCGCGGGTGCGGGTGGACCGACAGACGAAGTCGAGGTCCGGCGCGGTGACCGTTCAGACCCGGTACTTCGCGACCGGCCTGGACCCGGCGTCGGTGTCGGCGGTGGAACTGTTGCGCCTGATCCGTGGGCACTGGCGGGTGGAGAACAACCTCCACGACGAGAAGGATCGGTGGTGGGATGAGGACCGCCACACATGCCGCCGTCCCGGATTGGCCGAGCGGTTCACGACGTTGCTCAGCGCGGCCGTTAGCGCGTTGTCGGTGCTCAAACCGGGCGCACGCAAGGAGCCGCTCAAGGCGCGAGCCGATGCTCTCAACTGGGACATCGGCCGCGCCGTTAAGCTCATGGTGGGTTGAGACCTACGACTTTGCAATCGGCCTGGCCTGTTCGGCGGGCAGACCTTTGTGTGCGCGGCGCGATTCGGGTATGGTGAGACGCGCCGGTCGCAGCACCACCGAAGTTGTCCCGCGCGGGCACCAGGCATGAGCCGCGAGTTCCGCGTGTTCGTATCGTCCACGTTCAGCGACATGATCGCCGAGCGGGAGGAACTCGTGCGCCGGGTGTTCCCGGCGCTGCGCGAGCGGTGCGCCGCCCGCGGGGTGGCGTGGTGTGAGGTCGACCTGCGGTGGGGGCTGACGGACGAGGACAAGGCGCTGGGCCGGGTGGTGCCGGTGTGCCTCGAGGCGGCTCGGGCCGCAGACGCCGTCCTCGTGCTGCTGGGCGACTACTACGGGTGGACCCCCGGCCCCGGCGACCTCCCGGCCGACTTCGCCGACGCCTTCCCCGAAATCGGCCGCTACCCCGGGGCGTCGGTCACCGAGATGGAACTGCGGTACGGGCTGCTCGACCGCACGCCGGCCTCGCACGCGGTCGTGTGTCGCCGCCGACCGGACGCGCACCCGCCCGGCGCGCGGCGGGACGACAACCCGCCCCGCGCCGCCCGCCTGCACGCCGACCTGGCCGCGTGCGCCGCGGCCCGCGGGCACCCGTACCACCAGTTCAACACGCCGGCGGAACTGGCCACGCTGGTGCGGGCCGACTTCGAGCGGCTGATCGACCGCCTGTTCCCCCCGGACGACCCGCACACGGCGGCCGACCGCGGACAGGCGGCGGCCGCGGCCCGGTACGAAGCCGGCCACGTCGAGCGCGCGCCTCTGCTGGCGGCACTGGACCGGTGGTGCCGGCGCGGCGGCCGGCCGCTCCTGCTGACCGGGCCGGCCGGGGCGGGGAAGACGGCGCTGCTGTGCCGCTGGGCGGGCGGCGCGCGGGGGGCCGCGCCGGTCGCCCGGTGGCGGCGGGCGTTCGGATTGGTCCGCGGGCCCGGGCTGCCGGCCGACGCCCTCGTCCTGCTCCACCTGCCCGACGCCGACGGGTGGCCCGGGCTGGTCGCGCGGACGCGGGAGGCGGTCCGGGCCGCGCGCGGGCTGGCGCTGGCGGACACGCCGACCGCGGCCGCGGCCGCCGCCTCGCTGCCCGCGGCGCTGGCCGGCGCCGGGCCGCTCGTGTGGGCCGTCGACGGGCTGGACGAACTGGACCCGGACGGCGACCTGGGGTGGCTGCCGGACCGGCTCCCGCCCGGCGTCCGGCTGGTCGCGACGGCTGCCCCCGGCCCGGCCGCCGACCGCTGGGCCGCCCGCGGGTGGGACGTGCTCGCCGTCCCGCCGCTGGCCCCGCCCGAGCGGCGGCTCGTGGCCGAGCGTCACCTCGCCCGGTTCGGCAAGCGGCTCGGCCCGGCGTACCTCGACGCCGTCCTCGCCGCCGGCCCGTGCGACCGTCCGCTCCCGCTGCGGGTGCTGCTCGACGAGCTGCGCGCCGCCACCCCGCGGTACGAGGAGCTGCGCGAGCGGGTGGCCACCTACGCCGCGTCCGCCGACCCGGCCGAACTGCTCGACCGGGTGCTCGCCCGGTGCGCCGCCGACTTCGGCCGCGACCGCCCCGGGGCGGTCGACGACGGCCTGCGGCTGGTGCTCGCCGCCCGCGACGGGCTGGCCGACCCGGACCTGCTCGCGCTGCTCGGCCCGGCCCCGGACCCGCGGCGCGACTGGGAGGGGTTCCGGCAGGCGGTGCCCGACCTGTTCGCCCGCCGCGGCGACCGGCTGGTGGTCGCGCACCCGCTGTGGCGGGCGGCCGGCGAGCGCCGCTGCCTGGCCACCCCCGCCGCCCGGCGGGCCGCGGCCCGGGCGCTGGCCGACCACTTCGCCCGGGCCGGCTGGTCGCCGCACGCCACCCGCGAGGTGCCGTGGCAGTTGGCCCGGCTGGGGGCGTGGGCGGAACTGGCCGCGGTCGTCACCTCGGCCGGGTACCTGACGGCCGCGTGGCCGGCCGACCCGGGCGACGTGCGGGCTCACTTCGCGACCGCCGCCGACCGCGCCCCGGACGCCGTGATCGCCGGGTGCCGGCCGCTCGTCGCCCGCCCGGAAGACGCGCCCGTCGCCGCCGAGGCCGCGGCCCACCTGCTCGCCGACCACGGCGCGACCGACGCCGCGCTGGACCTCGTCACCCGGCTCGCGCCGGCGCTGGCCGACCCGGCGGCGCGGGGGCGTGTGCTCGGACTGCGGGCGACCCTGCTGTTCCGCGCCGGCCGGCCGGCCGAGGCGGCCGCGGCGCTGGCCGAGCGGGAGCGGGACGCCCGCGCGGCCGGCGACGCCGCGACCCTGGCCGCGGTGCTGACCGAGCGGGCCGCCCGCGGCGGCGGGCCGGAGGCGGCGCGGCGGGCGTGGCTGGACGAGGCCGAGGCCGTGTGCCGCCGCGCCGCCGACGTCGTGGGCCTGTCCGAAGTCCACGGCACCCGGGCGCGGCTGCTGATCGGGGCCGGGCGCGGCCGCGACGCGCTGGCCGAACTGGCCCGTCAGGAGGCGGCGTGCCGGGTGACCGGGCACGCGGTCGGGCTGCACCGCTGCCTGGGCGACCGGGCGTACGTTCTGGGCGGGCAGGGGCGGGCGGCCGAGGCGCTGGCGGCACACGCCGAAGAGGAGGGCATCTGCCGGCGGCTGGGCGATTTCCGCGGCGCGTGCGCGAGCCTGGGGAACCAGGTGCGGCTGTTGCGGGAGGCGGCCGACTTCGACGCCGCGGTCGAGCGGCTGGAGGAGTGGGAGCGGGTGGCCCGGGCGCATGCCGGGCCGGCCGAACTGGCCGACGTGCTGCTGCGGAAGGCGGACGTGTACGGCGTCGGGCTGGGCCAGGCGGGACTGGCCGCCGGGTACCTGCGCGCCGCCGCCGAACTGGCCGTCTGCCACGACCTGCCGGACGTGCCGCGGCGGGTCGCGGAACTGACCGACTACATCGCCCGGCGGCCGCACTGAGCACGCGGCCGCGGCGCGGGCCGCGGCATTGTTGCCGCGGCCCGGCGGGCTACGGCCGGTACGCCGGCAGCTTCCGCCCGGCCAACTGCTCCTCGGCCGACTGGCGGTCGTCGGCGGCCACGTTGAGCAGGTGCCGCATCCGGACCAGGTGGCCGAGCAGCATCGCCCCCTCGGCCGCCTTGCGGGCCGGGCTGTCGGCCGCGTCCGGGTCGAACCGGTCGCGGGGCTTCACCAGCCGGGCCAACGCGTCCGCCCCGGCCGCCTTCTCCCACCGCTTCGCCCACTCGTCCTGGTACCGGGTCCAGTCGTCCCACGCGGCCGCCCACCGGCGATCCCACCCGGCCGGGCGGGGCGGCGGGATCTCGCCCTCCTTTGGCTCCTTCTTCCCACGCGGCGGCAGCTTCTCGGCTTCCAGCGCCTCCACCTCGGTCACGAACGTGTCGCCCCGGTCCGCGAACTCCTTGAGCAGGTCGAGCACCGGCTTGAGCGCCTTCCCGTCGTCCCCCTTGACCGCGTCGAGGGTCAGCAGTTGGAACTGGACGCGGGCGACCAGCCCGGCGGTGCCGCGGGCGTTCCACCGCGGGGTGCGGCACGTGCCGCCGACCTTCGGCGCGGTCGCGGCCGTCAGATCGACCAGCCGCTCCAGCGGGAACTCCTTGCCCAGCCGGCCGGCGAACCCGGCCCGGAACAGCCGCTGCAGGACCGCGAACTCGGCGGTGTCGGCCAGGACCTCGGCGGCGGTCGCGTCCTTGCCGACCTCGGCCAGCACCCGCTCGTGGATCTTGGCGTCGATGGTCGGGAACTCCCACGGCGTCTTGTCGGCGTACCCCTCGCCGGCCTCGACCCCGGCGGGCAGGAACGCCGGGGCGCTGGTGAACGCCACCTGGAGCATGAACCGGAACGGCATCGGCACCGGCTTGCCGTCGGGCACGAACAGGTCGCCCAGGTCGGTCTTGAACGCCGCCTCCCGCACCCCGCTCCAGATGTCGAACGTGGGCGGCTCGGCCAGCCAGCGGCCGGCGATCCGCTTCAGTTTGGCCTCGGCGTCGAACCGGCCGGCCAGCCCGCGCACCTCGGTCGCCGCGGCGTCCTGCAAGCCCTTGCCGGCGTCCTTGACGGCGGCCGCGGCGCGGCCGTGCGAGCGGATCAGTGCCACCAAGTCCGGGTCGTAGAACTCCGGCTTGGCGGTGAGCGGGCTCGAGGTGTTTACCGTGCTCACCGCCGGTCGGGCGGCGAACGGGTCGGCCCCGGGGCGGAGCGGGGCGCGCTTCTCGTCCAGCCGGCCGGCGGCGACCAGCTTCAGCCCGCGGGCGGCGGCCGCGGTCAGCTCGGCGTCGCCGATCACAGCGTTGCCGGCGCGGCGGAGGTCGTCGAACTTGTCCCCGTCGCCGAGCCGCGTCAGCCCGTCGACCAGCCCGAGCACCCGGTACCCCCACATCACCCGGTACAGCGCGTCCAGGTCGCGCACCTCCCGCTCGGCCTCGCCGCGGCCGACTCCGGCGTCGGTGAACCGGTCAACGAACCGGTCCAGCTCGATCACCCGGTAGCCGAGCGGCGAATCGACCAGGGTCGGGTGCAGCAGCACCTTCAGCTCGGTCATCGGCTGGGCGAACACCATGGTGACGGCCAGCGGGCGGCCGTCGGCGGCGTAGGTGAGGGCGTGGTAGACGGCGGCCCGGTAGAACGGCCGGGACACGTGCCGCACCCCGGCCGCGTCGGTCAGGATCAGGCGGATCGTGTCCTTCTCGCGGTCGGCCACCTCCCACGACAGGTCGCGGAGGTCGAGCGGGCGGCCGTTCGGGTCGTCTTCGGTCAGGTCGCGGCCGATGAGCACGCCGCCGACCCGGGCGAACCCGCGCATCCCGCCGAAGCTCCGACCGCGGGCAAACGCGCTACTCTGGGCCTTCGGGTTGAGGGCGGGCGGGGTGGGTCGGTCGGGCGGCGGGCCAACCGGTGGGCGGGGGCCGACCGGTGGGCGGGGGCCGACCGGGGGGTCGGCCGACGGCGGCGGGGGCGGGGGCAGTTTGGCGATCTCATGAAGCATCTGGCCGCGAGGCCCCCGCGCCTCATCACCCCGCTGGGCGGGGGCAATCTCGCCGTACCGGTTGAGCGGGTCGGCCAACCGGTCGGCGACGAGCGACACGCGGTCGGGCGGGGCGAGGGCCTTGGCGACGTCGCGGGTGGCGTCGGCGGCCTTCTTCAGGTCGACGCCCTTCTCCGGCCGGTCGACGGCCGCCGGCGGCGCGGCGGCGGTGCGGCGGGCGGCGTCGGCGGCCGGCTTGAGCTTGTCGGACGCGGCCGCGAACTGGTCCTTCAGCTTCGCCTCGTCCCGCGGGCGGACGACCGGCCGGTCCGGGTCGCCGGCGGCGGCGCGGTCGAGCGACTTGTCCAGGTCGGCGCCGCCGAGCACGTCGCGGACGAACTGCTTGCCGCGGGCGTCGGACCGCTCCTCGAGCAGCTTGCGGGTGGCGGCCGCGTCGGCCCCGGCGGCCAGCGGCGCGAGCTCCGGGACGGCCCCGCCGGTCGCCGCGCCGATCAGGGTGACCGCCAGCCGGGTGTTCAGCCCGCGGCGGCTGACCGGCTCCTGGAAGCTGGCGAGCTGGCCTTTGAGCTTCTCGACCAGCCCCGGCTGGCGGCGGGCCGCGTCCTCGAGCTCTCCGAACACCTTGCGGGCGGCCGGGTTCAGGTCTCGAGCCGGGTCGAACGCCTTCTCGTAGGCGGCCAGCGCCGCCTTCTCGGCGGCGGTCAGCCCGGGGACGCGGGAGCCGGTCGGGGCGGTGTCGAGCGGCGGCCGGTCGCCGGTCGGGACGGCCTTCGCCTGCTCCAGCACCGCGGCCCGGGCGGCGGCGGCGCGGGCCTGGAAGGCGTCGGCCGGCTCGACCTTGACCCGCAGCCCGTCGGCCTCGGCCCGCTCGTACGCCCGGGCCGCCTCGCGGAGCACCGCCCGGTCGGCCTCGGTCAGTTCGACGGTGGGCGGGCCGAGCCGGGCCTTCGCGGCCGCCAGTTCGGCCTCGAGCGCGCCGCGGTTGATGTCGGCGATGCGGTCGCCGGTGGCCCCGGCGAGGGTGGCTCGGTCGGCGGCTCCGGTGGCGGTCGCCCGCTCGACTGCGGCGGCGGCCGTCTTTTCGGCCGCGGCGCGGGCCGCGTCGGCCTGCCGCGCCGCCCACGCGGCCGGCTCGCCGTGGGCGGCCGACTTGCGCAGGTTGGCCAGTTCCGGCTCGGCCGCCTGCCGGGTCCGCAGGTCGGCCGCGTCCCGCTCGAACCGGGCGGCCCGGTCGGCGTCAGCCTTCGCGCGCTTCTCGGCCAGCTCCGCCTTCTCCCGCGCCTGCCGCGCCTCCATGTCCGCGCGGGAGCGGGCCTGCTCGCGCTTCAGTTCCTCGGCCGCGGCGGCGCGGGCCGGGGCCGGCTTGTCGGTCAGCGCCCGCTCGCGGGCGTCGAGTTCGGCCGCGCTCAGCTTCTCCAGTTGCTCCCGCTCGGCGGCGTGCCGCTTCGCCTGCTGGTCGGCCTCGGCGTTGTGGACGCGGGCGTCGGCATCGGCGTCGGCCTTCTGGGCGGCGGCCAGCACCTCGGCCTCGCGGGCGTGCCACTGCGGGCGTGCGGTCGCGTCCTTGGCGCGGTCGCGGAACCCGTCGGCCGCGGCCGCGGCCTGCTTGCCGGCCGTGGCCGCCTCGGCCTGGGCGGCAGCCCGGGCACGCTCCTCGGCCTGCCGGACGTCGGCCGCCCCGCGGTCGGCGGCCGCCTTCTGCTCGGCCTGGGCCCACCCGTCCGGCGCCGCCTTCCGCTGCCGGTCCTTGGCGACCGCGTCGCGCCCGGTCTCGGCCGCCTGCCGGGCGGCCAGGTCGGCCGCGGCCTTGTCGGCCTTCGCCTTCGCCTCGGCGGCCGCGCGGTCGCGGGCTTGCGCCCGCGCGGCGTCTGCCCGGGCGCGGGCGGCCGCCGCGTCCTTCTGGGCCTGGGCGTGCTTCTGCTCGACCGCCGCGACCTCCGCCGCGGCCTGCGGCGGCGGGGTGTTAGCGGCCCGATGCTTGGCGGCGACGTACTCCCGCTCGGCGGCGGCGACCGCGGCCGCCCCGGCGTCCTCGGCGGCCCGCACCTGCTGGACCGCGGCCTGCTCGGCCGCCTGCTCGGCCGCCCGGGCGGTTTCCTCGGCCTGTCGCTCGGCGGCCTGCGCCTGTCGCTCGGCCGCGTGCCACTTCCGCAGTTGTTCGGTGTTGTCGAGGTCGAGCTTCAGGTCGCTGAACTCGACGATGCGGCGGTCGATGGGGGCTGCGGCCGAGGCCGAGTACAGCCCGAGCAGCGACGGCACCAGCAGGACGAGTGCGAGCGCGTGCAGGGCCCGCGAGCCGGCCCCGACGGTGGCGAACAGCCCGCGGCTGATGAAGAACACCTGCACCTTCTGCCAGAGCGTCTTGGGCCGCGGCAGCTCGACCTGGTCGGGGTCCAGGCGGACGGTCATTCGCCGCTGCACGTCCAGCACCACCAGCACCTGCTCCAGGGTGGCGATGCGCTCGTCGATGGCCTGGAGGACCGCGTCGCGGAGGTAGCCCGGGATGCTCGTGTCGAGCCGCGCCCGCAGCCGGTTCGAGCGGCCGGCGTCGATGGCGGCCATGACCTCCAGCATGTCGGCGGTCGGGGGCAGGTCGGGCCACCGCCCGGCGGCCTTCTCGGCGAGCAACCGCTCCAGCTCGCGGTCGCGGACCTGCTGGAGCAGCCCCTCGAACCGCCGCCGGCCGCGGTACCCGGCGTGGATCGCGACGGCGAGTAGCAGCAGGGCCGCGACCGCCCCGCCCCAGTACGGGCCGATGCCGACCACCCGCTGCCGCCACTGGCGGAGGGCGTCGATGGCCTCGGCCAGTTCCGGGGCGGTGGTCGCCCGCACCTGGAGCAGCGCCAGCAGCCCGACGGCGGTGACCGCGGCCGTCAGCCCGACGATCAGACAGGCGGACTGCAGGGCACCGGCGACCGCGGTCGCGGCGACGGCCCGCGCGGACGCGGCCGTCGGGTCGGCCGCCACCCGGCGGGCCAGCCGCGGGACGACGAGCGAGCGGATCGCCAGATAGGCGAGCAGGGCCGCACCAGCCACGACGAATAAGGCCATCGTCGCACCACCTCTCGGGCCATGGGTATGTTGTTTGAAGGGTAAACGGTCTCGAACGTACCGTCAACAATTTGGCTGAACGTCGTCCCGATCTCTCGGTGCCCGACCGCCGCGGGGACTCCCGAACGGATATACGCGGCCGCGCCGGACGATAGGACATACGGAGCAGCCGGCCAATTTGTGCCGGATTTTTGCCGGGGCCGTTCGGCAGTGGCCGCGCTTCCGGCCCGGCGGCGCGGCCCTACCCGCGGCGGCGTAAACGATTCAGCAGGCCGGCCCGGTGCCGGGCAACTGGAAATTGGGACCGTTACGGTTACAGTTGGGATGCGGGGGGCGAGTACAGACCTTCGTACTTGCAAATCGATGACACTCGGCGGGCCGCACGCCCGCCTCAGCCGGGAACGCCCATGAACGACCGCGACCTGTGGAGCGAGTGGGTCGAGCCGTACGACCTGTTCGTCAGCTACGCCCGCGCCGACAACGCCGCCCCGGTCCACATGGTCACGGCCCTGGTCGAGTCGATCGAGGCCGCGTTCCGCCGGTTCTCCGCCGACCCGCCGCTGCGCGTGTTCTTCGACAAGCGGGCCATCCTCGACGGCCAGCACTGGGAGCGGGTGCTGAAGCGGGGCGTGCGGCAGTCGAAGGTGATGCTCGCGGTGCTGTCGGAGGCCTACTTCCGGAGCGAGTGGTGCCGCCGCGAGTGGGAGGAGTATGTGCTGGTCGAGCAGTCCCGCACTTACCCCGGTGAGGCGCTCACGCCGATCTTCATCGTCGCCCCAGGTGATTTGGCGAAGGTCGTCCCGCCCGAAGCCCGCGACTGGTGGGACGACGTCACCGCGCGGAACGCGGTGGTCGAGGTCCACCCGTTCTGGCCCAACGGGATGGCCGCGTTGCAGGAAAAGGTGGTCGCGGACCGGATCGAGAAGCTGTGCGGGAACGTGTGGGCGCGGGTGCAGCACGGGCGGGAGCTGGCGAAGGTGCCGCGGAACGTCCGCGGGCGGAACCCGAACTTCGTCGGCCGGCGGAAGGAGTTGGCGGTGCTGCGCGACGCGCTGAGCCGGTTCGAGATGGCCGGGGTGTGCGCGGTCAACGGGGTCGGCGGGGTGGGCAAGAGCACGCTCGCCCGCGAGTACGCGTACCTGTTCCGCCGCGATTACCTGGGCGGGCAGTTCGAGGTGAGCCTGGCCGGGGTGACCGACGCCCGCGGGGTGCGCCCGCCGCTGGTCGGGATCGCCCGCGACTACCTGAACGCCGACATCCCGACGAACATCTCCGAGGAGTCGCAGTACGAGCGGGCGCGGGCGGCGTTCGCGGCACTGCCGCCGGGGCACACGGCGCTGCTCATCCTCGACAACCTGGACGAGTCGGCGGTGGGCCTCGTCGGGGCCGGCGGGCGTGACCTGTTGCCGTGCGCCGAGAAGGTTCACCTGCTGGTGACGACGCGGGCCGAGCCGCGGGCGCTGGGCGGGCTGGCTACGGTGTCGCTGGACGTGCTGCCGGCGGCCGACGCGCTCGACCTCCTGTTCCGCTACCGCCCGTATTCGCGGCGGCCGGACGACCGGGACTACTTGCGTGCCCGCGACGACCGCTTCGCCCTGAGCGCGGGCGCGTCGTTCGACGGCGAGGCGGAATGGAAGGCGGCGCTGGCGATCGCGAACCGGTTGGGGCGGCACTCGCTGGCGGTGGCGCTGGTGGGCGCGTACCTGCGCAGCTACCCGGACGTGTCGTACGCGCAGTTCGCGTCGGAGCTGGCGACCCACGGGATCGGGCTGGCGCTGGACGCGGTGGGGTCGGACGAGAAGGTGCGGAACCTGATCCAGCACCCGGAAACGCTTGTTGGGCCGCTGTTCGAGCGGTCGGTGGGTCGGCTCGGGCCGCTGGCGCTGCGGGTGCTGGAGTACGCGTCGTTCCTGCCGGCCGACCTGATTCCGCTGTCGTGGGTGAAGGCGCTGGTCGAGGCCGACGCGGCGATGGCGGAGCACCTGAAGCCGCGGCCGTTCCGTCCGCCGCCGTGGGAGGAGGCGCTGCGGACGCTGGCGGGGTTGCAGTACCTGACCGGCGGCCCGTACGCGCGGATGCACCGCGTGGTGCAAGAGGTGATTCGCCGCCGCACGGGTGATGAGGCACGCGAGCAGCGGCGGGACGCGGTGTTCGCGTATGTCGCGGATTTGTCCGGCCGCAACTGGGACGACACGATGAAATACGCGGACGTGAAGGATGTCGAGGCGGTGGAGGAGACGGTTCGGGAACACGAAAACGGTGGTGAACGGCGGCTTGGACAGGCGGCGTTGTGGCTTGTTTACAGCCTGCTCGACCTCGGCAAACTGCGAAACGCTCGCGACCTCGCCCGAATCGCGGAGCGAATCTTGCGCGCGGTAGCGGACGCCGACCCGGCGTCGGCCGAGAAGCAGCGGGATCTGTCGTTCTCGTTCAACCGGCTTGGGGACGTGAGCGCGGCGGTCGGCGACCTGGCCGCCGCCCGCCGGTACTTCGAGCAAGGGTTGGGGATCGCCCAGACGTTGGCCGACGCCGACCCGGCGTCGGCCCAGAAGCGGCGGGACCTGTCGGTCTCGTTCAACAAGCTGGGTGACGTGAGCGCGGCGGCCGGCGACTTGGCCGCCGCCCGCCGGTATTACGAGCAGAGCTTGGCCCTCCGCGAGCGGCTGGCCGACAATGACCCGGCGTCGGCCGAGAAGCAGCGGGATCTGTCGGTCTCGTTCGAGCGGCTTGGGGACGTGAGCGCGGCGGTCGGCGACCTGGCCGCCGCCCGCCGGTACTTCGAGCAAGGGTTGGGAATCGCCCAGACGTTGGCCGACGCCGACCCGGCGTCGGCCCAGAAGCGGCGGGACCTGTCGGTCTCGTTCAACAAACTGGGGGACGTGAGTGTGGCGGCCAACGATCTGGCCGCCGCCCGCCGGTATTACGAACAGTACTCGGCGATCGCCCAGGCACTCGCGGCCGACGCCGAGGCGTCGGCCGAGAAGCAGCGGGACCTGTCGGTCTCGTTCGAGCGGCTGGGGAACGTGAGCGTGGCGGCCGGCGATCTGGCCGCCGCCCGCCGGTACTTCGAGCAGAGCTTGGCCCTCCGCGAGCGGCTGGCCGAGGCCGACCCGACTTCCGCCGAGAAGCAGCGGGACCTGAGCATTGCGTTCAACAAGCTGGGCGACGTGAGCGTGGCGGCCGGCGATTTGGCCGCCGCCCGCCGGTACTTCGAGCAGAGCTTGGCCCTCCGCGAGCGACTGGCCAAGGCCGACCCGGCGTCGGCCCAGAAGCAGCGGGATCTGGGTGTTTCCCACTTCAAACTGTGCGACCTCGCCAACAAGCAGGACGACCGCTTGGCGGCCCGCGAGCATCTGGAAGCCTTCGTCGCCGTCTGGGGGCAGTTGGAAGCCGAGAACCGGCTGCCGAGCCCCAAGGATCAACGCATTCTGAACTTTCGCCGGAAGCAACTGGCGGACTGGGACGCGGCCCGCTGACACCAGAGACGCCCGCGATGCCCGCCGCGCACACTCGGTGTTCGTCAGCCGCGACACGTACTTTGGCCGGTCGTCGTGGCCGGTGACGTCGCCCAGCCTCTCGGCGTTGCAGTCGCTGCAGTACGACTGCCCGGGCGATAGCTGGAGGTGATCGACCGGCTCGACCGGCCGGAGATCCCGACCTGACGCCGCCGGCCGGTCACCGCCCGCGGCCCGCTTCAGCAGCACGTCGCGGGCGACCGTTCCCATCCGAGAATGCGTCACGGACGTTGTCAGCCCGTGCGGGCACGGCGCACCCGCCGCCGACGGGCCTGCTGCGGCCCGGACGATGCTCGACCGCCCCGACCGCCGGTGAGCGTCGAGCACTCACTTCGACTCAAAAACGCCGGCCGGCGGTGCGTATCATTGGCGTGAGTCGGCGTGAGGCACGGGGTCAGGACATGCGTGTTTCGGAAGCCGGGCTGACCCTGATCCGCCGGAGCGGCGCGGACGGGGCGCCCGAATACCTGGTGCAGTGGAACGACAAGTGGCAGCGGTTCGCGCTGGTCGGCGGGCACCGCGAGCCGGGCGAGTCGTTCCGCGCCTGCTGCGTGCGCGAAGTCGCTGAGGAGTTGGAGCTGGCCGAGGGGGCGGAGTACCGCGTCGCCCCCGAGCCGGTCGCGCCGCCGATCGAGTACCGGGCGCGGAGCGGGTCGGCCGGCGTCGAAACCCTGTACCGCGTCGAGTTGTACCTCGTCGAATTGCTGACGCACGCGGCCGCGGCGCGGGTCGCCGCCGACCCGGCCAACCGCTGGCTCACCGAACCCGAAATCCGCCGCCGCGTCACCCACGGCGACGGCAAGGACGTCTCGGCGCAGGTCGAAACGGTACTCATCCTGGCGGGCGTGTTGACGTGAGCGTATCGTGGCCGACGTCCCGCACCGCCGAACCCGGAGGTTTCGCCCATGCCGCCCGTAATCGAAGAGACGATCACCTGCCTCGACGACACGCCCGACGATCCGCCCGCAAAGCCGCCGGTCGCGCCGGCCGGGTCACCGCCGACGCGGCCGGTCGTCGTCTGGACGCACCGCGCCGAGCACCAACTCGACGAAGAGAGTACCCAGGCGCACATCGCCCACCCGGGAGGCGAAGGCCCGCTTACCCCGGCCCAACTCGGCGACGAACTGGCTCGCGCGTACTGGCACGCGCGGGAGTTGATCGTTCTGGACGTGTACCGCGGGTTCCGCCCGCGCCGCAGCGAATACATCCTCCTGGTGGACGTGCGCGATGACGACGCCCCAGGTACGTACATCGTCAAGCTGGCCGACCACGCCCGGCTGCAGAAGGAACTGGACGCGTGGTCCGCGTGCCGCCCGCCCGGGTTCCGGGGGGACTGCGTATTCATGGGACTGCGGCCGCGCCACGACCGGGACACCGGGCAGTTGCTCGCCGTCGCCTACCAGGACGCGAAGCCGCACATCGGGGCCGGCGAGACGGTGTGGCTGGAGGCGGCGGCGCTGCGGGCGGTGCAGTTCGGCGCGCCGGCGCTGGGCAGCGTGTTCGGGGCCGTCGGCGACCTGTACACCCAACTCGGCCGGGTGCTGTACGGCGCGTCCGTACCGGCCCCGCTGGAGACCGCCGCGACCGGCATCGAACTGAACGCCCGGGGCTCCGTCCGCCGCAAGCTGTGCGACGCGTTCAGGTGGTGGGATCCGGGGTCTCAAGACCGCGTGCCGGGCGCCGTGCGCGTGCGGCGGCTGGTCAACACCGCGCTGACAGTCGGCCCCGACCGGTACCGCGACCCGGTCGATTACCTCGACTACCTGGAAAAACTGCTGAGGCGCGGCGCCCCGGCCGAGCAGGTGCTGCCCCGCCGCCTCCGCGGCAAGGCGCACGGCGACCTCCACGGGCGCAACGTGCAAGTCGGGGTCGAACGTAACCGAATCGACAGCCCGGCCCTGTACGACTACGAGGACATGTCACGCGACAACCTGATCGGGTGGGACTTCGTCAAGTTGGAGACGGAACTCAAGATCCGGGCGCTGGAGCAGTTGGGCGCCCAGGACGCGCCGGACATGCCGGGCGGCGACGTGCCGCTCGACCAGACGTTCGTCGAGCGGGTCGAGCGGTTCGAGGCCGGGCTGGCCGAGCGCACCTACCGGTACAACCGCGGCGCGTGGCCGGACCCGACCGTGCCGTCCGCCCCGCTGGCCCGGCTGGCCGAACTGGTCCTGTTCATCCGCCGGCAGGCGAAGACGCACCTCGGCACCAACCGCGGCCGCGCCGGCGAGTGGCTGCACGAATACCTGTTCCTGCTCGCCTGCTACGGGGTAACGACCGGCAAGTTCGAACTCACCAACGACCGCCCGCGGGCGGCGGCATTGGTGTCTGCCGGGGTCGCGGCCGCCCAGTACCACCAGGGCATTCGTGTGGCGACCCCGACCAGAGGGAACTCGTGACCGCTTCCATCGATCCGCGTGCGGCCGCCGAACTCAAACGCCTGCACCCCAGCTACCACGAACCGCTCCGCGTCGCCCGTCAGTGGAACCGGGGCGACACGCCCGACCGCGCCGCCGCTGCCGAGCTGCTGACCGGGCTGGCCGAGCGGTACCCGACGGTGCTTGTCGTGTGGTACGAGCTGGCGCTCAACCGGGTGAAGGCCGGCGAGCGGCCCGCGGCACTGGCGCTGCTCGACGAGATCCACCACCAGTTCGAAGGGCGGCTGGACGAGGACACGTTCTGCCTGTGGGGCCGCTGCCACAAGGACGCCGGGCACGAACACCTCGACCGCGGGCGGCGGCTGCCGGTCGGCGGGGCGGTGCCGGAGCGGGAGCCGGACAGCCCGCTCGTGCAGTCCGGGGCGGCGGCGGCCGCCGACCGCGAGTACGAACTGGGCCGCCAGCGGTACGAGCAGGGCTACAACCTGTCCGGCGGCTGGTTCCCGGCGGTCAACGTCGCCTTCCTCACCTTCATGCGCGCCGCGCTGGCCAAACAGATGGGCCGGCCGGACGAGTCCGCTCGGCTGCGCGGCGAGGCCCAGGACCTGGCCCGCGACCTGATCGAGCGAACGGACTGGGCGCTGAAGTTGCCGGACGACGACGTGTGGCACGAGGCGACTCGCGGCGAGGCGTGCGCGCTACAAGGGGACTGGCCGGGCGCGATCGGGCACTACCGCTGCGCGGCGGGACTGCCCAACGCCCAGCCCCACCACCGCGAGAGCATGGGCCGCCAACTCGCCCGCGTCCTCCAGGGGTGGGACATGCTCGGCGAGGCGGCCCGCATCGACCTCGCCGCCCAACTGCCCGAACTCTCCCCTTTTCTGAACAGGTGACGCCGTGACCTACGAACCGAAGCCGCTCGACACGACAGCCGTGGTGCTCCCTCCGGACGTTGTCGCGCTCACCGAGCAACTCGCCGAGAACGCCCACGAGGTGTGGGCGGTCACCCGCATCAAGCAGGGGTGGACGTTCGGCCCGGTGCGGGACGACGCGAACAAGAAGCACCCGTGCCTGGTCCCGTACGCCGACTTGCCCGACTCGGAAAAGGTGTACGACCGCGGCACCGCGATGGAGACGCTCAAGGCGGTGCTGGCGCTCGGCTACGTCGTGAGCAAGCCGGCGTAACGCCCGCTCACCGCTCGCCGGCGGCCAGTTTGCGGATGCGGCTCACCCAGGTGGCGACCGTCCCCTGCGGCACGCCCAGTCTGGCCGCGATCGCCTTGTAGGGGGCGCCGGCCGCCCGCAGCTCCCACGCCCGCCGCGCCAACGGATCGACCTGTGCCACCGCGTCGGCCAGCCGGGCGCGGCGCGCCGCGCGTTCCTCGTCCGCTTCCAGCCCGGCGGTCGGGTCGCTCATGTCCGCCCGCGGGTCGGCGGCCTCGGCCGGCAGCGGGCCGGCCCGGCCGGTGCGGCGGAGCACGTCCACCGCCGCGTGGAAGGCGATCGTCCACAGCCACCCGGTCGCGTTGCCCGACGGGTCGAACCGCTCCAGGTTCCGCAGCGCCGCCGCGAACCCGTTCGCCAGCGCGTCCTCCAAGTCGTGCGGGCGGCGGGCCAGCGCCCGGGTGTCGGCGGCGTGGCGGAGCCGGTCGGCGAACACCGGCTCGAGCTGCCGCACGACGGCCGCGAACTGGGCCATGTCGCCGTCGCGGGCGGCCGCGAGCCGGGCGGCGACACCCCGGTTGCCGCCCGCTTCCAGGTCTTCGGGCGACAGCGGGGGCAGCAGGTCGGCGGGCGCGACGCCCTGCAACACGGCGCGGGCGGTGGGCGACAGGTCGGGGCGGGCGAGGGCCGCGTGCGGGGTCAGCCACACCCCGGCGGCGTGCTTGGCGGCCCGCCCGTGCGCGACCGCCGGCAGGCGGGCGACCACCGGGCGGATGCGGTACGCGCCGGGCACGCCCTTGGCCGGCGAGACGGTGTGCGCCTCGACCTCCTCGAACGCCCGCCACTCGCGCGGCTGTTCGGGCAGCTTGAGGTCGTCGCGGAACACGTGGCGGATGCGGGCGGGGACCGCGTCGCCGCCGTCGGGCAGCCCGGTGGCCGGCAGGGCGAACAGCGGCCGCCCGCCGGGCGTCTGCCGCCAGTTCGGGTGGGCGTGGAGGAACACCTGCGTCTGGCCGCCGACCCGGCGGGGCAGCAGGAGGTGCAGGACGTGGAGGTTGCGCGCGGGCATGGCGGGTGCTCCGGTCGGGCGACGTGAGGGAGACGTGTCGGGGGGATTGTTTTCGTCGGACAGTCGGATTTCAAGGCGCGCCGGCGTACTTCCAGAAAGTGGAAAAAATGCCGCCGCGACCGCGTATCAGCGCCGCGGGCGCGGGGTGGGCGAGTCCGGGTCGGTGCCGCGGCGCGTTAGCCGTTGCCGGCGTCGGCCCAGGGGCCGAGCACGTCGGCGGCGCGGGCCGACTCGCCCAACTGGTCCAGGATGCGCCGCGCCTGCTTGGCCGCCACCCCGATCTCGGGCGCGCGGTCGGGGGACCGGCCGAACGCGTCGCGGTACTGCTCGCCGGCCGGGCCGAGGTCGCGCCGCAACAGCAGCGCCTCGGCCCACGTCACCTGATCCCAGAAGTCGAGCGCGCGGCCGTCGGCGCGGAGCCGGGCGGCCAGCGCCGACAGCCCGTCGCAGATCGGTTCGGCCACGGCCGCGACCGTGTCCAGCCCGAGCCACAGCCCGGTCGTCGCCGCGTTGATGCCCAGGTAGTCGTTGCCCCGCCGCGACTGCTCCCACCCGGCCCGGTAGGTGCGGTGCGACTGCCACAGCCAGTCCCGGGCCGACACCGGGTCCAGCTCGGACAGCCGCTTGTACACCCCGCCGAGGATGCCGAACGTCTCCTCGTCGGTCGCCAGCGCCCCGCCCTGCGGGAGCAGCGGCTCCAGCACCGCCCGCGCCGTGTGCAGGTGTTCGACGTTCTGCTCGGCCCCGCCGCGGCGGCTCCAGTATAGCCCGTCGAGCTGGCGAAGGCGGCGGTCGGACGGGAACCGGCTCAGCCCGGCGTCGAGCACCCCGCGGGCAGCCGGCAGCCCGCCCTTGCGGCCGATCAGCGCCTCGGCCGCGGCGGCGAGCAGCAGGGGGGTGAGCAGCGCGCCGCCGGCGGCGTGTTCGGCGGTCAGTTGGGCGAGCACCTCTTCGCCCGCGGCGGCCGCCTCGACCAGCCGGGCCAGCCCGCGGGGCAGGAGCGCGTCGGCCCGGCCGTTGGGGCGGTTGAGGGCCGGCAGCCGCGGCCCGGACGCGGACTCGCAGAACGCCCACTGGAGCCACCGCAGCAGGACCGCGAACGCCACATCGACCTCGGCCGCGGTGACCGGCTGGACGGCGTGCCGGGCGTCGTTGCCGAGCTCGCGCAGCGCGTGGAGCAGGCGCTTGAGCGGCTGCGGCAGGTGGTGATACTTGACGAGGTCGTTGATCAGCCCGGCGAGGGACGGGGTGGCGGAACGGGCGGCCGGGCCGACGGTGCGGCGGGCCATCGCCTCGACGATGCGGTTGCAGTACAGGACGGCGGACTCGGCCGCCCCGGCGGCGCGGACGCGGTCGAGCCGGTCGAGGTCGGACGCGAGCGAGAAGGCGATGTCGTCGATCCAGTAATCGACGACGGCGGTGTGGAGGGCGTCTACGACCGCGCTGCCGCCGCGGGCGTGCGGGGGGCGGCCGTCGGGGTGCGGCCGCGGCGGCGGGAGGGTGAGCCGGGCGGTGCCGGCGCGGTTGTCGAAGGTGCCGTCGATGCGGACCGGCCCGTCGGGCGTGTCGCGGACGAACGCGAGGGTGCCGCCGTAGGGGTCGAGTGCGGTCCCGGCCTCCTGCGCCGACTTGCGGGCGAGGCAGGCGAGGAGCGAGCGGAACAGGCTGCGGGCGTGCGGGTCGGGGAGGTCGGCGAGGGCGACGCTCACCTCCGCCCGCGGCTCCGCGGCGCGGCGGAGGAGGGTTTCGGCGAGTTCGTCGAGCGACCGCGCCGCGGCGGCGTGCGGGTCGGCGAGCAGTTCGAGGACCGGCGACGCGGCGTTCATGAGCTACTCCGCGGGGGTGTTAAGAGGGGGAAGGCCAAGCAGTTCGCGAATGCGGGCGTCGGCTTGCTCTTGGGTGAGGCCGAAAGCGGACGTTAGGAAATGATTGTAGTTGCGAAGGCCGACTTCCCAGTTCGGGTGCTGGTGTCCGGTGAGTTGCTGGAAGCGGGACAGGATGCGAAGGCAGCGAGCGTACAGCAGCTCGGCCTCGGCGTGCCGGTTGTTCGATCGCAGCAACGATGCCAAGTTGTTCAGGCAGATGGCGACGTTGGGATGATCCGCGCCGTAGCTCGCCTCGAAGATTCGCGTCACCCGCTGGAACAGCGGCTCAGCCTCAGCATGGCGTTTGGTCACTCGCAGCAAGTCAGCTAGATTGTTCAGGTCGCGTGCCACATTCGGGTGGTCGGGACCGTAGCTCGCCTCGTCGATGATCAAAGCTCGCCGGTACAGCGGCTCAGCCTCGACGTGTCGGTTGGTCGACCGCAGTAGCCCTGCAAGGTTGTTCAGCCGGATGGCGACGGTCGGGTGTTCGGGTCCGTAGCTCGCCTCGCTGATTGCCAAAGACCGCCGATACAGCGGCTCGGCGTCGGCGTGCCGGTTGGTCGCCCGCAGCAGCTCGGCCAGGTTGTTCAGCCGGATGGCGACGGTCGGGTGTTCGGGTCCGTAGCTGGTCTCGTCGATGGCCAAAGCCCTCCGCAACAGCGGCTCGGCCTCGGCATACCGGTTGGTAGCCTCCAACAGCCCGGCCAAGTTGTTCAGCGTGGTGGCGACGCCTGGGTGATCGGGGCCGTAGCTCGCCTCGTCGATGACCAAAGCCCTCCGCAACAGCGGCTCGGCCTCGGCATACCGGTTGGTCGATCGCAGCAACGATGCCAAGTTGTTCAGCCGGATGGCCACAGTCGGGTGGTTGGGGTCGTGGCTCGCCTCGTCGATGACCAAAGCCCTCCGCAACAGCGGCTCGGCCTCGGCGTGCCGGTTAGTCGATCGCAACAGCCCGGCCAGATTGTTCAAGCGGATGGCGACGTTGGGATGATCCGCGCCGTAGCTTGCCTCGTCGATCGCAAGTGCCCGGCGGTACAGCGGCTCCGCTTGGGCGTACCGGTTGGTAGCCTCCAGCAGACTAGCCAAGTTGTTCAGCGCGGTCGCCACGTTCGGATGATTCGGGCCGTAGCTCGCTTCGAAGATGCGCCCTACTTGCCGGAATAGCGGCTCGGCGTCGGCGTGCCGGTTGGTAGCGTATAGCAGTCCGGCCAGGTTGTTCAGCCGGATGGCGATGGTCGGGTGGTCGGGGCCGTAGCTCGCCTCGTCGATCGCAAGTGCCCGGCGGTACAGCGGCTCCGCTTGGGCATACCGGTTGGTAGCCTCCAACAGCCCGGCCAAGTTGTTCAGCGTGGTGGCGACGTCTGGGTGATCGGGGCCGCAGTTGGACTCGTCGATGGCCAGCGCCCGCCGGTACAGCGGCTCGGCCTCGGCGTGCCGGGCGCGACCGACGAGATACACCCCCATCTGATTCATGAGTCGGGCCGTCGGTTCTGGTATACGGCCTTCGTCTGCGTGCGCGGTTACGGCTAACGCGTGGTCGCACGCCGGGTCGTACACGTCCTTCCAGGTTCGAACGTCCTGTGCGCCCTCGACGACGAACTCGTTGACCATCCCCAGCGCGCGTTCCAGGCAACCGCGACGGTCGGCGTCCTCCAGGTGGTAGCGGGTCACGTCGAGCACCAGGCGGTGTGCCTTCACCGCGGTGTTGTCGCCGTTCCACTTCACCAGCGAGTACGCGGCGAGGTCCGCACACCCGGCCTCGACGTCGATTTCCGCTTCGCCCGGCGGCGTGCCGAGCTTCGCCAGCATCGTCAGCGGCACCGGCTCGGGGGCCAGCCAGCACAGCACGTTCAGCAGCCCGCGGCCGTCCTCGCCCATCGCCTCCACGCTCGTCTGCCACGTCGTCGCCACGCTCCGCGGGTACTTCATCTCCCGCTGGTTGTGCCACTCCAGCACCTTCGCGTCCTGCGCCCGCCAGCGCGTGCGGTAGTCCTGCAGCGAGCAGCGGTGACGCACCACGAACGCACCCGCCTGCTCCAGCGCCAGCGCCAGCCCGTCGACGTCGCGGGCCAGCGTCCGCGCGTCGGCCGCGTCGGTCGGCAGTGCCTTCCGCTTGCCGGCGGTGCGCTCCAGCAGGAATTCGGCCGCCGGCGACTCGTCCAGCACGTCCAATTCCAGCGGCTCGACGCCCGCGCCCCAACTCGGCAGCCGCGACGTGATGACCGTGTGCCCGCCGCTCAGCCGCCCCAGGAGTTGCTCGACGGCCGACGCGGCGTCCTCGGTGTCCACGTTGTCGAGGATCAGGAACCACCCCGGGTGCCGCTCCAGCCACCGCACCGCGGCCGCCGCCTGCCGGGTCTGGTTCGCGTCGTCCTGCTCCGGCAGGTTCAACACCATCGCCCCGCACAGCCCGGCGAGGTTGGACGAGAGCGACGACGGCGAGTCGGCCGTTACGTAGAGCAGCGCGGTGTACTCCTCCGCGTGCCGCAGCCCGTACTCGACCGCAGCCCGCGTCTTGCCGACCCCGCCCAGCCCGTGAATCGCCTGCCGCGAGAACACCGCCGCCGCGTGCGTCGGCTTGGACACCAGCGACGCCCGCAGCCGCGTCAGGAACTCGTCGCGGCCCTTGAACAGCGTCCCGATGCTCTCGAACGGCAGGTTGCTCGGCCGCCGCGCCGCCGGGCGGAACGCGATATTCGGCAGCAGGTCGAGGAGTTGCCGTTCCGAGCCGAACGAGTACCAGATTTCGTTTCGCTGCTGGAGGCGGTCGCGGTACGCCTTCTGAAGTCCGTCCGGGTCGGCCGACGCGGCGTCACGCGGGCATTCATCCGTGGTGAAGAACAGGTGGACGGGGCGGCGGAGCACCTTCCCGATCTCGTACTCGAGTTGCGTGTACGACCGCCGCGCCTCGTTCGGCGGGAAGTCTTTCGGCTCGGCCCCGTAGTGATCGCCGATCAGGCAGACGACCGCGTCGCAGTCGCGCACCTTGTCGCGCAGCATGCGGGCGATGGTGACGTAGTCCGGCTGGACGTCGAACTCGTCCTGAACGACCGGCTCGTGCCCCTGGGCGCGGAGCCACGCGGCGACGGCCCGGCGGGCCGACCCGAGGTCGCGCGTGGTGGCGCTGACGAAGACGCGCAGTTTCGTCGTCATGGGCGGCTCGCGGGTGGGGTCAGACAGCCATCCTACCAGACGTGAACGCGGCGACCGAGCGGTTTTTCTGAGCCCGGCCGTCGCCGCGTCGTCTGGAAAGGGGAACGAGATCGGTTAAACTGCGTCGGACAAAGGGTTGACAGAAAAAACGTCCGGGGCGGTGCGTACCACTCGGGACACAGCACGAGGTCATCTCGGAGGGGCCGATGCGCGAGCGGAACGTCGTGGTGGCGATCGTCCAGGCCGGGCCGGGGCGGTTCCTGATCGTTTTCAACCACAACTGGGGCGGGTTCAGCTTCCCCATGACCGTCCTGCCCGACGGCGAGAACCCGATTCGCGATCACGCCGTTCAGGCGCTCGTCCACGACCTGGGGTTTCCGCTGCCGCACGCCACCGCCGAGCTGTTCGCCCGCGTCCGGCTGGTCGGGCCGTCGCAGAGCACCGGTGAGGACACACTGTACCAGTTCTTCCTGTTCGAGGTGAACCCCGGGCAGCCGCTCGACCTGGCCGCGGCCCCGGCGCACCGGCGGGCGCAGTTCTTCGACCAGGCCGACCGGCACACCCGCCGCGACCTCACCTGGACCTTCCCGGACCTGCTCCGCGAGTTCGTTGACGCGCAGGAAGTGGCGCTGGCGGTGGTCACCCGCCCCGGGGCCGACGGGCCGGAGTTCCTGCTGGTTCACAACGAGCGGTTCGGCGGGTACTTCTTCCCGGTCCGGCGGATTCGGTCCGACGCCGGTGCCGAGCCGACGGCGGTCGGGGCGGTGCGGACCGACACCGGGTACACCGGCCCGGCGGTGCCGACGTACCTGGGCGAAGCGCTGGCCGTTCAGCACAGCCCGCGGTTCGACCTCGAGCGCCAGTACCGCTTCCACGTGTGCGCCGTCGCGCTGCCGCACGTCGATCTGTCCCGCCACCAGAACGGGCTGGAGCGGGCGCTGAGCGGGCGTCAGTCCGTGTGGCTGTCGGCCGACGGGTTGCGGAACCCGCCCGCGGGCGTCACGCTGTCGCCGACGATGCCGCTTGTGCGCGTCGCGGTGACGGGCCTGACCCCGCCGACCGGCCCGCTGCGGACCTCCGAGGGCGGGCTGGCGGCGATCGTGCGCAAAGTCGCCGACCGGCGCGAGTGGCTGGTCATCTGGAACGGCAGGTGGGGCGCGTTCTTCCTGGTCGGCGGCCACCGGTTGCCGCACGAAACGTTCCGCGAGTGTGTGGTGCGCGAGGTGGGTGAGGAACTGGCCGGGCCGTTCGGCATGGCCGCGAGCGAGTACATGGTGGCGACGACCCCGACCCACCAGCACCGCTTCCGGGCCGTCTCCGGGAGCACCAATCAGTGGACGGATTACACGCTGGAGGTGTTCGCGGTGACGCTGACGCCAGCGGCGCTGGGTCGTCTGGCCGACCCGCCGGCCGGCGCGCCGCGAATCGCCTGGGTGACCGACGCCGAGATTCACGCCCTGGAGACGAGCGGCGGCCAGCCGATCAGCCCAACGGTCGAGATCGTGCTGTGACGCCGGGATTTTCGCACGACTCCCGTTGACACGGAATTTACAAGCGTATACTATTGAGGTGGGTAGGCGATTTGGCCGCGCGCAGGGGAGGGCTTGGCCCATGAGCCTGACGCCAGAGGAAGCGCACGCGGAAGCGGTGCGGCGGATCGAGCACGCCCGCGCGACGAACGCGGAGGTACTCGACCTCGGCGATCTCAATCTGGAAGTGCTGCCGAAAGTAATGCGCGATTTGCCATCCCTCCGTGTGCTCGCACTCGGTGGGCGCCAACCTGATGTGAGAGAAGAGAGATTGTCGTGGGCCTGGGTCAGTGATCGAGCCCCGAAACTGTCGGATTTGTCTCCAATGGCCTCTCTCGCCCACCTTATAGAACTCGACCTGACGTGGTGCGCGGGGGTCGCGGATATCTCGCCACTGGCCAAATTCGTGAACCTTACTTCGCTCAACTTGTCGAGTTGCGTGGCGGTATCGGATTTGTCCCCGTTGGCTGCCCTCGCTCACCTCACGGCACTCGACCTGTCGTGGTGCGAGAAATTGTCGGACTTATCTCCGCTGTCTACACTTACCAACCTTACTACCCTGCAACTGTTCGAGTGCAAGACGCTGTCGGACTTGTCCCCGTTGGTCACCCTTGCCAGGCTCACTACGCTCGACCTAGAAGGCTGCCGAGCAGTGGCGGATGTATCCTCATTAGCCGCCTCCTCTGCTCTTACTACGCTTCACCTAAGTAACACCGGAGTTTCGGATGTGTTACCGCTTGCGGCACTCACCAGTCTCACTGATCTTCGTCTCGATAATACTGCTGTGTCAGATCTATCACCGCTGGCTAATCTGCCCAACCTAACCACCCTCCACTTGAGCGGTTGCCATGAAATTCGTTCGTTCGCCCGGCTTCGACCGCTATTAAACCAGCTTGCTACGCTCCAAATTTGCAACTGTAAATTTATCGATCTACCAATCGAATTGTGTGGACATTACGGCGAGAACGTCGTTTACGCCGCTCGGGCCTACTACGCGGACCTCGACGCTGGCGCACAGGCCGACAGCGAGGTGAAGCTGTTCATCCTCGGGAACGGCCGCGTCGGCAAGACGCAACTCCGCCACCGCCTGTGCGATCCCGATTTCAAACTCGATCCGTCCATCCCGACCACGCACGGCGTCGAGTTGGATCGGTTCGCGACCGAACTGGACGACAAGCGGACCGACGTGCGGGTCAACCTGTGGGACTTCGGCGGGCAGGACATCTACCACGGCACGCACGCCCTGTTCCTCGACGGCCACGCCGTCTTCCTCGTCCTGTGGCACCCGGACTTCGAGCACGGCGAGTTCACCGACCCGCAGAGCGGGGCGCGGATGAGCAACCGCCCGCTCGCGTACTGGCTCGACTACGTCCGCGCCCAGGCCGGGCCGGACGCGGTCGTGGTGGTGGTTCAGGCCCGCGCCGACAAGCCCACCCATGAGTACCCGCTGCCGGCCGTCGATGTCAGCGGGTTGCGCGTCCGCACGGCCGCCGTCAGTTCGCTCACCGGGCGTGGGCTGGGCACGCTCCGCGAGCAGATCAAGGAGGCGGTCCGCGACCTGCTCGACGCCCGCCCGCCATATCAAATTGGCGTCGGCCGGGCGAAGGTGCGCGACCGGCTGCGCGAGTGGATCGAGGACGACCAGCGGCGACCGGCGGCCGAACGCACCCGCCGCACCATCACGAGAGACGAGTTCGCGGCGCTGTGTGCCGAAATCGGCGGCGTGAGCAGCCCGGACGCGCTGCTGACGTTCCTGCACCGCAGCGGGGTCGTGTTCTCCCGCCCGGGGCTGTTCGGCGACCGCATCGTCCTCGACCAGCAGTGGGCGCTGAGCGCCATCTACACCGTGTTCGACCGCGCCCGCGTGCTGCCGAACTTCCGCGAGCACGGCCGGTTCACCCGCACCGACCTCGCGGCCCTCACGTGGCATGAATACCCCGTCGCGGAGCAGGAACTGTTCCTCGGCATGATGCGCGAGTGTGACATCTGCTTCGAGATCGGCGAGCGACACACCGCTGGCACTTCGGAGCCGCTGTACCTCGCCCCGGAGTTGCTCCCGGACGACCGCGACACCATCCGCCGCGTGCTGCACGGCCGGGCGGGCACCGGCGAACCGGCCCTCACGTCGGTCGCCCGGTTCCCGTTCCTGCACGACGGCGTCTTGCGGTCGGTGTTGGCCGCACTCGGTCGCCAGTTCCGCGACCTGGCCGCGTACTGGAAGTGGGGCTGCTTCCTGTACGACGAGCGGGCCGACTGCAAGGCGACGCTTGAAGCCGCGCGCGGCGGCCCGGACGACGGCCCCGGCGGCGGCACGATCACCGTTCGCGTGTGGGGCGAGCGGCCCGACCAGGTGCTGACGGCCCTGTCCGCGGTCGTCAACCGCGCCGCTGGCCGGCAGGAGCCGACATGGACGACCACCCGCGCCGCGCGGCGGCGGGTCGAACCGGACGTCGGGGCGCCGCGCCGCGGCGACGAGCCGGCGACGCTCACGCCCGGCCTGCCGCCGGATTCGGAGCGGGGGGTGGCCATCTCCTACGCGCACGGCGACGCCCGCGACGACAAGGGCCGCAACCGCGGCGCGTTCGTCAACGGGCTGGAGGCGGCGCTCACCGGCTGGAAGTACAGCCCGCTCCGGGACGTCAACGAGCTCAAGAACTGCGGCCTGATCCGCCAGTTCGTGCTCACGCTCGTCCAGAACGAGCGCGGCACCCCGCGCCGCGTGGTGCTGGTGCTGTCCGAGAAGTACCTGCGGTCCGTGTACTGCATGACCGAGCTGTTCGCCGTGTACCAGCTCGCCCGCGGCGATCAGGTCGTGTTCGCCGACCGGGTCGCCCCGTGCGTGCTCGAAACCGACCTGGGCATCGACGACTGGCGCGGCCGCAAGCGGTGGACCGACCACTGGAAGGGCGAGTACGCCGAGATGACCGCGGCCGCGGAAGACCTGTCGGCCGACGACAAGCAACTGTGGCACCAGATCGGGCTGTGGTACAAGAACGTCGGCGACATGCTGGCGTGCGTGTCGAACATGGTCGCCGAACGCGGGTACGACGACCTCACGGCCGACGGGTTCGCGGCGGTGCGGCGGATGCTCGAACGCAATTCACGATGACGCCCCGGCCGCAACGAAGCGCGACCGCCAGGGGGGAAACGCGGTCTAGCGGCCGTTGGGTAGTTGGCGCAGGACCGCGTCCAGCAGCGCAGGACCGCTCAGGCGGTGAGCGGAGTCGTGCGGGCACGCGTAAACGCAGTACGGCTCGTCGCCGCCACACAGGTCACAGTTGACGGCCCGGCGGGCGGCCGTGCGTGTCGGATCGCCTTCGGCGTGCCCGGCCGCGTCCGGATGAGGGACACTTCGCGGCACCATGTGTATCGCGCCGTACGGGCAGTTGCGCTCGCACAGCCCGCACCCGATGCAGTGATTCTCGACCACCACCTCCATACGGGGGCCGCGGCGGTGGATCGCGTCCACCGGGCACCCTTCCACGCAGTACGGCTTGTGGCACGACCGGCACGAGGTCGCCACCAGGAAATCGCCGACCCGCAACCCGTCGAGGAGCAACCGGCTATGCCCGTCGTGCGATTCGGCACAAGCTTTGGTGCACTCGTCGCACCGAGTACAGCTCTTCAGGTCGATCGCCAAGAGATTCTGCGCCTGGTACAAGCCCTGACGGACGTACTCGCTCAGAATCTCCGGCGAGGGCACCCCCGAGACTCCCGGAACGGCCGGCCGTCGAGCGGCCGCCAAGCCCTCCTTCAGTTCCGGGAACTTGTCGCACAGGCGGCGGAACACCGGGCCGGGGACGCGCACCAGCTCGACCCTGTCTAACGCCGAAACGCTCGCGGTGCGAACACCCGGGCCGTCCGACAAGACCCCGTCCTCGCCGAAACTGTCGCCCGCCGAGAGGACGCGGAGCACCCGTTCGCCCGTCCCGGTCGTTGTGAACACCCGCACGTTTCCGGACCGGAGGATGAAGAACGATGCGGCCGTGTCGCCCTCGACCACGATCGTCTCGCCGGCGGCCGCGCGGCGAAACTCGGCCTTGCGCCCGTCCACCTCGTGCGTCAAGAGGAAGGTGCGCGCGCTCGCGCGATCTTCCGCCCCCAACCCCGCGAGCAGTTTGCTGCGATTCACGCCCGCCTGGATGGCGCGGAGGGCGTACACCTCCTCGATGTACTCGCGAAGCGCCGCGGACCGCTGGATCATCTCCAGCAGGTTGCGGGCGATTTCGTACACCACCATCGGCCCGTGCCTGTTCGGGCTTTTTACGCCCGCCGGTCGCCCGTTCTGGTCGAACCCGAGGGTCAGTTCGGGGTTGTTCGGCGGTGCCACCGCGACCACCGTCGCGTCCCACGGGCGCTGATCGAGGCAAGTCGTTTCGCCCAGGATCAACTCGTCGCAGGCCGAAACCCTCAGGAGGCGGCCGTAGCCGCTCTCGGGCGCCTTCGGCGTTGAACCGCCGAACACCCGGCCGAACAGACCGGGTCGGGCCGCCGGTTCGGGGCCGCGGGCGTAGACCTCGAGTGTGCCGGTGCCTTGAAGCAGGAACGCGGTGCTGCTGTGCTCGCCCTCGCGACACAACGCCTCGCGCGCGCCCGGCGCGATCTCGAGCCTGCGGACGGCCCCTTCGTTCCACTTCAGGTACGAGTAAGGGATCGAGCGGAACGGGAAAACGACGACCGGGCCGCGGGCGGGGCTCTCGTAACGGAGCCACACCTGCCGCATCTCGTCGGCAGTGAGGAACCCCGTCCCTTCCGGAAACGGCGCGTTCGGGTTCACCGGGATGTCGAGCGACGCGTCCGCCCGAGCACGCCGCCGGAGCGACAGCGCTCCGGTCGGGCAACTGTTCATGCACTCGCCGCACTGCACGCAGGACGAGTCGCGCATGACCGCGTCCAGGTCGAAGCTGATGCGGGTGCCGTACCCCTTCCCGGTGTGGCCGATGACCTTGAACGGCTTGACCTCCGAGCACGCCCGCACGCACCGGTCGCACGCGATGCAGCGATCGTGATCGACCACCACCGTCCGCGACGAGTACGGGTACGCCTTATCCACGGACGCGTTCCATTGTTCCCAGGCGTTCCGCCGGTCGGGGCGCTCTTCGGAATGCTCGGTCGGGGTCGGGATCAGCGGCAGCGGGACGCGCCGGGACGCGGGCACCGCCTGTTCCGCGGCGTTGCGGCTCGGGCGCTCGCGCAGGCGGCGCAGCCCCGGACGCACGCGAACCTCTTCCGCACCCGCCGCGCCCGTGATGACGCCGAGCGACCGAGCGACGGCGGACAGTTCGTCGTCGTACCGCTTCGCCGCGGTGAGCGGGTCGCGGCGGCAGTCGGTGACGAACAGTTCGGTGAGCAGCGTCACCGCGCGGTTGACGGTGTCGGCTCGGGCCTGAAGGATCCGCTGGTCCGACTCGGACAGTTTGGCCTTTTGTCCTGGGTTGTACCCCTCCAACCCGGCGCGGGTGGCGACCAGCATGTTCGCCTCGACGCGGTGTTGGCACGCGGGCACCAGTTTGCGGCCGACGGTGAGCTTCCCGCGCTTCAGACTGCTGATTTGAACCGAGCACATGCGGCACACGGCGACCGGGGTGGCGTGCGGCAGGTGGCACAGCGTCGGTATTCGCGACTTGAGTTCCTCCTCGGTCCACACCCCCCGGGCGACGAGTTCGGTCGCCGCGTCGTAGATGGTCGTGACCCGCGGGATCTGTTGCCCGTCGGCGTCGCGGAGTGCGTTCCCCTGCGCGTCCCGCTTGGGCACGGCCCGAGGCACATCGATCGGGTAGCCGTCGATGGTGACGGTGACCCGCGTGTCGAACCGCTCCCGGGTCTCCTTCTCGCGGCGCACGAGCACGTCGTTGTCGTCGCGGGCGAACGGCGAATCGTCCTCGAACCCGAGTTCGATTTCGAGAGCGTCAAACCGTGATTTCGGGTGCGCCGCCTCGGGCCCGGGGCGGCTCTCGGAATCGGATGGCGGCTTTGCCCGCGGCGGCTCGGGCACGAGGTCGATCGCGCCGAACCCCGCTCCCGGTTCCGGGACCGGGGGAACGGGCGGTTGGTCCACGTCCTGATGGATCGGCAGCGGCAGGTCATCGGCCGCAAACCCGATCTCGGGACCTTCGCCGCCCCGGGCGGACAGGAAGCCGGGCGCGCCGAACCGGCTCGCCCCGGGGGCGTCTTCGTCGTCGAGCCAGATGTCTTCGGGCGGGAATTGGAACACGGTTCGGCTCGCGTCGGGTCATTTCGGCTTGCGGAGCACGTCTTTACGGAAGTACGTCAGGGCGGTGGCGAGCGGGATCGGGGCGGCGTACCCGAGCCCGCAGATGGACGTGAGCTGGAGCGTGCGGGCGAGCTCGTACACGTCGCGCTCCGTGTCGCGCACGGCGTCTGCGGTGAGCGTGCCCGCATCGCGACGGGCCAGCAGGTCCGTGCCGAGGTCGGCCAGTTGCGGCACCCCGAGCCGGCACGGGGCGCACTTGCCGCAGGTCTCCCGCCGGTAGAACGCGGTCGCGTTGAGCGCGAGCGCGGGCACGTCGGTCCCCCGCGCGCACACCAGGATGCCGGCACCGAGCATCGGCTCGATGGGGAGCCGGAGGGCACCGTTCATGTGCCTGAAGAAGACCAGGTCGAGCGGCAGCGCGAGGATGTCCAAGTCGGTCGCACCCTCCGGCAGATACTGATCAAAGTACCACTCAAGAAAGGTCGCGTCGTCCTGAGACCGCGCGCGGACGCGGTCGATCGCCTCGGCGCGGCGCGCGTCGAAGTTGGGATCGACCGGGAGGCGGGCCGGCAGGAACCCGCCGGACGGGCCGGACGTGGCGACCGCCTTGAGCGGCCGCCCGCCGGTGATCCCCCCGCAGTAATTCGGCCCGTTGATCAGCGCGCCGAGGGCCAACCCGGTCTCGACCTCGTACACCCCGGGCCGGACCACATCGCCACAGACGGAGTAGAGGCGTCGCCCGCCGAACTTGATGCCCCGGTCGCTCGGGAGTCGCCACCCACTCGCCTCATACGTGGCACCGCCGAACAGGGTGATGCCCGGCACCCAGGCGAACGTCTCGACGTTGTTCACGGCCGTCGGGCGGTCGCGGAATCCGTTGGTGGTCAGTTCGGGCGGCCGGTTCCGCGGCAGCCCGCGGCGGCCCTCCAGCACTTCGAGTAGCGCCGACTGCTCGCCACACACGTACCCGCCGGGCACCGCGACGACGCTCACCTCGACGTTGCGGCCCGTCTCGAACACGTCCGAACCGCACGCGTTCAGTCGCTCCGCGCGGCGGATTTCCTCCCGAATTGCGGCGATCTGCTCCGCGTGGTCGTGGCGGATCGCGATGATCCCGCACCCGGCCCCGACCATGAGACACGCGAGGACGACGCCTTCGACGACCAGGTGCGGCATCCGCAGCAAGAGTTCGCGGTCCTTGAACGTACCCGGTTCGCTGTCGTTGCCGTTGCAAACGACGTACTTCTCCGGCCCCGGCTCGCGCCACACGTCGAGCCACTTCTGGTACACGGGCATCCCAGCCCCGCCCATCCCGAGCAGGTTGGACGTGCGCAGCTCCCACAGGAGCGGGTGGTACTTCTGGACGTAGGCGTCCAGCTCCCGGCCGCCCATCTCACGGGGCGGGGGCAGGAGCGGGCGGAGTATCGCCTTGAGGTAGTCGGTGAACCGCTTGACGGCCCGGTAGTCGCGGGGCCACTTCTGGCGGCCGTAGACGTCCAGCGACCAACCGGCGGTGGCCAGGGGCGCGGATCCGGCGTCCCCCGCCGGCATCGAGTACGCGCGGTTCGAGTTGGTGTGCGGCTCGTACGCGGCGTCGGTGTCGGGCGCGGGCGGTTCGCGACCTTCGGCCAGGGCCGTCAGCGCGCGTTCCAGTTCGTCGCCGCCGCGCCCGCAATACCGAAGGGCGCGGGCCCCGCCGCCGTGCGACCACACTTCGGCTCGCACGACCGGGGGGCGGTCGCACCGCCCCAGGCACGATGTCCCCTCCACACATACGCTCTTGCCGGTCTGTGACGAAAGTCGGGCCGCGAGTGCCGGCAGCCCGGTCTTCTCGTCGAGCAGCGCCGCGGCCCCCCGCATGTGGCACGCGAGGTCTTGACAGACGCGGGCGGAAATTTCAGGCGGGTTGGTGCGTTCTAATCGAAAGGACGGGAAGAACGTGCTGACCTCTTCGACGCGGGACAGCGGCAACTGGAGTTTGTCGGCGAGCGCCCGCAGTTCCCGGTCCGGCAGGAACCCGAACCGGTTCTGGATGTCGTGGAGCGACTGAATCAGCATCGAGCACTCGGCGCGAGCGTTGGCGAACCACCCTTCGGGCGAGATCCGAGTGTACCCGGGATAGGGGGGCCGTCAAGCGACAGCCCGACCTTTGAATAGACCTCGAACTTGACCGGCCGTTCTAGACACCAGATACTTCTGATTCCGACGTGTTCGTTCCGGGCGTTGTGGAGATCGTCCGCTCATGTCCCCCGCGCGTGCCCTCCGGGTGTTCGTGTCCTCCACGTCCGAAGACCTCATCCCACACCGAGATGTCGTTCGGAAGGTGATTGTCGAGCGCGGTCACATTCCCGTCATGATGGAGAACTTCGGCGCGCTGGCGGCATCGACGGTCACCGCCTGCCGGCAGTTCGTTGCCTCGTCCGATGTGGTGATCGCCTTGTGCGCGTTCCGGCGCGGGTGGGTTCCGAAGCTCGACGAGGGGGGCGACGGCGAGCACTCGATCACCGCACTCGAACTCGAGACGGCCCGTTGGCTCGGCAAGACGGTGTATTTGTTCCTGGCTCACAAGTCTTGGCCGGGCGACCTGTACGAAGAGGAGCAGGCCGGCCGCGATTGGGTGAAGCAGTTCCGCGCGAAACTGAACCAACCGGCGGGGTTCTTCTACTACCACGTGACCGCCGACGGGGCCGCACCCGACCCGGCATTCCGACTCGCGATCAAGGACACGCTGATCAAGCACGGCGATCAACCGCCCCGCCCGCGCCCCGCCGCGGCGCAAGAGTTGGAGCACGTCCTCCCGCTCCTCGAAACCGGCGTCCGCGCCGCGCCGCAGGTCACGGCCGCGGACCTCGTCGCCGAGTACCGGCGGGCGGCCCCGAGGGCCAACCCTACCCTGGCCCCGGTCCGACCGGTCGAGGCGGCTTACGTTTGCGCCGCCGATTTGGCTGACGCGCCCCGCCGACCGGACGGCACCGTACCGCTCCTGGAGTTCGTGCGATCCGCGGCCCGCCTGCTTCTCCCGACGCACGCGGCACCGCTGGTGGAGTGGGCCGACAACGTCGCCGGGCGTTTGGGCGAAGCGACCGCCGGGCAGCCGGTGGCGATACCGGCCGCGCCGCGACCCGACCCGGCCCCGCGGCGCCCGGAAGTGCTCCGCGCGCTGAAGGTCGTGCAGCCGGCGCTGGAAACGGCCGTCCGGGCCGCGCCCGACCTCACCGCCGGCGCGCTCTGGCTCGCCTACGAGGCGGCCGCCCCTCTTGGGTGGATGCCGCAGGCCGAGTTCCAGACCGATCCGGTTCGCGCGGCGGACGAGTACGGCTACAATCTCGCCCCGGCACCCGCCCAGGCGAGCGGGGCGTACCCGCTGCTCACCTTCGCCCGCGCGCTGCTCGCGCGGGTGCCCGTGGCGCAACACCAACCGCTCGCCGACGCGGTCCGCGACGCCGGCCGACTCCTCGACGAACCCGACCCGCTGCCCGACACGGCACACCCGACCGCCGCAACGCCGCGGCCGGACTCGCTGCTGATTTCCGTGTGGGCGCACCGGACCGAAACGGACAAGTACACCGTCAAGGGGTGGCTCGGCCGTCCGCTGCTCGAAGACGGGCCGTACACGTCGGACGAACTGGCGTCGGTGCTGCCGTCGGTCATCGCCCGACTGTATCGGGAGGTCCCCAAGAGCCCGGACCGGACCGAGCGGTGGGTCGAAGTGTTTCTTCCGTGCGAACTCGTGTCCGAACAGGTGGACCAGTGGGAAGTGCCGGTCGGCCGACTGAAGGCCGTTCTCGGGTGCGAAAACCCGGTCCTGATCCGCGCGGCCGACCTGTACTACGACGGAGATCTGCTGGAATCGCGCCGGATCCTTGAAGAGCGCTGGGGCGGTGTCAAGCCCGTCCGCGAACTCCGCGTGATCGACCAGTTGCCGCCGCCACACCCCAAGCCCGAATTCGTGTACCGGCCGGCGCAGCCGTGGAGCGGGAAGGGGCTGCGCTACCAACTGGTTCGGGACCGCGCGGTCCTCGGTGTCGTGTTCCAGGCGCCGCCGAGCGAGGACGTACTGGACCACTTGCTCCACGTCGGCGTGCCGGTGGTCGCGTGGTCCCGCGGGTGCCCGGCGACTGCGGCCGACCTGGTCGGGGAACTCGATCAGAAATCGCTCGCCGACCTGCCGGCGCGCATCCGCGACCTGCGCGTCCGAGCGGACCTCGATCCCGACCCGGCCCGCCCGGAGCGTTCCGTCGTGGTGCTCTACGACGACCCCACGCGGCCGCCCCCGGACGTCCTCCCGCTCGAAACCCCGGAGTCGATCTAATGGCCGAGTGGCACATCTTTCGCGGCAAGGGGGCCGAGCCGCACGACCGGATCGCCGATCTGCCCAAGCCTCCGCCGTGGCGCGATTTCAGCCGGTCCGAGCAAGCCCGGGTCGCCCCGTATATGGTCGGCGATCACGAGATCGAGATGGTGAACGCGGCGCTGTACCTGCGGCGCCCGCTGGTCGTCACCGGCCCGCCCGGGGTTGGCAAGTCCACGCTCGCCAAGGCGGTCGCCCACGAACTCAAGCTGAACCTGTTGCAGTGGCCGATCAGCTCCCGGTCCACGCTCGCGGAGGGGCTGTATCAGTACGACGCCCTGGCCCGGCTCCGCGACGCCGCCCCGCGCGACGGGACGACGAGCACGGACGCGGACGACATCGGGCGGTACATCCGGCTCGGCCCGCTCGGCGGCGCGCTCTATCCCAGTCCGCGCCCGCGCGTGCTCCTGATCGACGAGATCGACAAGAGCGACATCGACCTGCCGAACGACCTGCTCCACGTGTTCGAGAACGGGCGGTACGAGATCCCGGAGCTCGTCCGGCGGGCCGGCGATGCCCCGGTGGAGGTGTTCGCGGCCGCCGGGCAGGGCGACGGCCCCCGCGTGTCCGTCACCAACGGCGTCGTCGCGTGCGACGCGTTCCCGCTGGTCATCATGACCAGCAACGGCGAGCGCGAACTGCCGCCCGCGTTCCTGCGCCGGTGCCTCCAGCTCGAGATCAAGGCGCACGAAGCGGACCGCCTGCCCGACATCATCACCGCGCACCTGGGGCCGGTCGACAAGGACGCGCTGGAGGCGCTGGTCGCCGAGTTCGTGTCCCGGCGCGGCAGCGGGCAGTTGCTCGCCACCGATCAGTTGCTCAACGCGGTGTTCCTGCTGACCCGGCGCGGGGTGCCGTCGGGCGAGGCGGTGAAGCGGCTGCGCGAGGCGCTGCTCGAGAAGCTGGGGCGGCTATGACGGCGGGGCTGAATCAGTTCCTGCTCGTCGCCCGGGCCGAGCTGGGCGACGAGGTGACGGCCGAGGACATCGCCGACGCCGTGTGGCTTGCGCGGTGGCGGACGGTCGCGCCGCCGGCGGACCCCGGCCCGGGTCTGGTCGAGCCGCCGGCCCTGGAAGGCCCGCCCGCGCCGCCCGACGCGCGCGCACAGCCGGAGTCGGCCCCCGAGCCGAGCCTCCCCCACCCGCCGGCGGGGGCCGGCGACGGGCCGGTCGATCCGGCCGCCGCGGTTGATGCGGCGCTGCCCGCGGCGTCCGGCCCCGGGGAGCGGGCCGGGCGCGTATTCGGTGCCCGCGCGGCACCCGCCCTGCCGGACCCGCTCGCGCTGACCCGGGCGCTGCGCCCGCTGACCCGGCACGCGCCGTCGCGCACCCGCTTCGTCCTGGACGCCGACGCGACCATCCACCGGCTCGCGGACGAGCGCGTGCTGATCCCGGTGCTGCGGCCCGCGGCCGAGCGGTGGCTGCGCCTGGTGCTCGTCGCCGACGGCGGGGTCGGCGGCGAGTTGTGGCGGGACGCGGCGCGCGAGTTCCGCGCCGTGCTCGCCAACGTCGGCGCGTTCAAGGACGTCCGCGCCTGGGTTCTGGACGCCGACGGCCCCGAGCCGCGGGTCGCGCCGCTCGCCGCGCGGGGCGGCCCGGCGACCCGGCACCCCGACGAGTTGCTCGACCCGCTCGGCGGCACGCTGACGGTCGTGATGTCGCCGTTCGTGGCCGCGGGCTGGCGCGACGGCTCGGCCGCGCGGGTGTTGAACCGGTGGGCGGCCCGCGGTACGGTCGTCCTCATTCCACTGCTGCCCGAACGGCTGTGGGCGCGAACCGCACTTGGCGCGGCGACCCCGGTTCAGGTGTCGGCCCCGGGGCCGGGTGTGCCGAACGCGCGGCTCCGGTGGACCCGCCCGCGCGCGGCGCGACGTTCGGTCCGCCTCGCGGGCGACGACGAACTGCCGAAGTCGCCCGAATCGCCCCCGATCGCGTTCCCGCTGGCGGCCCTCGAGCCCGACGCGCTGAAGAGGTGGGCCGCGGTGCTCGCCGGCCGACCCGGGGCGACCGCGCCCGGGGTGCTGTACGCGCCCGCGTCCGCCCCGCGGGCGGACGCGCCGCCCGCCGAATTGACGGCCGAGCAGCGGCTGAAGCAGTTCCGGCTGACCTCCTCTCCGCTGGCGCAGCGCCTCGTCGGGCTGCTCGCGGCGTCGCCGGTGAGCGTCAAGGTGCTGGGCGTGATCCGCACCAAACTCCTGCCCGGCGCGGGTCTGGCGCACGAAGCCGAAGTGCTGTTCGGCGGGTTGCTCCGGCGGACCAGCCCGCCCGGGGAGAGTGACCCGCAGTTCGAGTTCCGCCCCGGGGTGCGGGAGTTGTTGTTGGGGGCGGTGCGCCCGGACGACGGGCTGAACGTTTTGGAGGAGGTGTCCGAGTATCTGGGCGAGCGGTTTGCGGACGGGCGGTCGTTCCGAACGGTGCTGGCCGACCCGAGCGGCGAGACCGGGTTGCTGACCGCGGACAAGAGCCCGTTCGCGCGGATCGCGGCCGACGTGCTTCTCCGGGCCGGCGGGGCCTACGCGAAGCTCGTGCGGCGGGCACCGAAACCGTCACCGGAACCGCTCACGCCGCGCCCGGACGCGGCCGGCGCGGGCCGGTCCGAAGAGCCGGTCGCGGGCTCGGCCGTTGGAACCGAGGAAGAGTCCGATGTCGCCCCCACGCCCGCCCGCGAAGAGTTGCTCCGCACGCTCCCGCTCCCGCTCGCCCGATGCTACCGCCGGGCCGCGAACGCGAACGACCCGCGCGACCAGTTCCTATCCGCCTTCCGCATGTGGGAGGCGACGGTGAAGCTGCTCGCGGTCGTAGCGCTCACCGAATACGCCCGCTCGGGTCGGCGCACCACGGCAGCCTCTCAGCGGCTACGGAGCTTGGACCGCCCCGCGCTCGGCCACTGGATCGAATTCCTGAGGCTGTTTGGGGAGTTGCCCGTTCGCAGCGGCCCGCTCGCGGGAGCGGCCGAGTTGCTGTTCGGGCGGCCGCGGGGCGATCTGCCGCACGCCGCGCGGCTCCACGAGATGCTCCGCCGGCTCAACAGGGGTGATGATCCCACCCGGGTGCTTGCGCTGGCCACCAGCACACGCGCCATTCGGGTGTCTGAGTTGTTCGATGGGATGGTTCAGTTCCGCAACAAAGAAATCGCACACGGTTTCGGCCTTCGCCCCGAAGCGTTCTACCAAGCCTTCGGCTTGGCCCTGCTCGCGGCGCTGGTCGAGTTGCTGCCGCGTCTGGAGGTACTGACGGCGACCCGCCTTGTGTACATCGACAACCTTCAGCGTTCCGGCGGCGGGTACAACATCGGCGGGTTCGATCTGTCCGGCGAGGTGGCCCGCCGCGTCGCCTCGACGCGGACAGAATCGTCAGCCGAGGCGCACCTGCCGACGGCCGGGCGGGCGTACTTGGAACACGTCCGCGAGGCCCAGTGGCCGCGCGACCCGCGCCCGCTGACCCCGTCCGCGCTGCGCTCGCTGCACCCCCTCGTGCTGTTCCAACCGGACTCGGAAGACGTCTATTTCTTGGACGCGATCGGCCCGCAGCCCAAATACCGGAGTTACACCCGCGACACGGAACTCGTCCGTGCCGACCTTGCGGACGACCTGCGCCGGTTCCGGGTCGAGTTGGTCGCACACGAGGTGGGCGCAGAACCCACGTCGGCCGCAGACGAGACGGCTGTTCCGGACGCCGCGGTGGAGACGTTCCCGCGCCCGTTCGGCGAGTACGAGTTGCTCGGCTCCATTGGTCAGAGCGGCCTGAATGTCGTCTACCGCGCCCGGCGTGGGGGCGGCCCCGAGGTGGCCATCAAAACATTGCGCCGGCAGTTCGTCGGGGACGAGAACGCGCGGGAGCGGTTCCGTCGCGAGTACCGCATCCTCGGCCGCCTTCGGCACCCGGGGCTCGTCCGCGTAATGGAATTCGGGGAGCACGACGGCCGCTCCTACTTCGTCATGACGTTGGTCGAAGGCGCGCGACTCGAGAGCCCGGTCCGGCTCCCGGCTGAAGCGGCGCGGCTCGCCGCTGCTATTGCCGACGCACTCCAGCACGTTCACGACGCCGGCGTCGTTCACCGAAACCTGAAGCCGTCTAACGTCCTGCTCGCATCCGACGGCCGTCCGGTGGTCGCGGGTTTCAACCACGCGGTCGATCTCTCGGACGGAGGGATCGGGACCGGGGGTGAGGTAGGTGCGCCCGCTTACATGCCGCCCGAGCAGTGGCGTGGCGACCTCCGACAAATGGGTCCGCGGTCGGACGTGTACGCTCTCGGCGGGGTGCTCTACAAGCTGCTGACCGGTCGGACACCGTTCGGCGGTTCGAGTGTCGAACTGATGGGGCAGGTTCTATCTGCCGAACGACCGGTACCCCCGTCCGAACTGGTGCTCGGGTTGGACGCCGAGTTGAGCGCGATCACGCTCCGCGCGCTGGAGAAGGATCCGGCAGACCGGTGGCCGTCGATGGCCGAGTTCGGTGCGGCGCTGACGGCGGTCGCTGCGCGCCTCACCCGCCCGCCCGCAGCGAGCGCCGACCCGCTCGCCGAACTCACCCGCCGGTTGGACGCGACTACCGACGAGGCCGAGACGATCGAGCTACTCCGGCGGGCCGCGGAACTCGCCGACCCACAGTTGGCGGCGGCCGTGGTGCCGCGCCTCGGCGGGCAGCGGCCCGAGGCCGTGCGCCAGGCCGCACTCAAGGCGTTCCGGGCCATCGGTGTGAGTCAGACGTTCGCCGTCGTCGAGGAACTCGCCCGCCGCGGCGACACGGCGCTCGACGCGGTTCTCGACGGCCTGGCCGCGATCCACGCGCGCGAGGACTTGGTCGAGTTGCTGAACCGGGTCGTCGGGCACGCGTCCGGGGAGGTCCGCGACAAGGCCGCGGCGATCCGCGACCGCAAACGCCTGAGTCTCGATCTGACGGTGCTGACTCAGAAGTTCAAGGACGCCCGCAGCCCGCTGGACCTTCAGCGCATGTTAGGCCGCGGGCGGTTCACCGACTCGTACCTCGCCCGCGACAACTTCATGCACGCGGACATGGTCGTGCGGGTGCTGCGCGACGAGTTCGCCCGCGTACCGGCGGCCCGCGAGCAGTTCCTGAACGCGCACCGGCAGTCGGCCCAACTCGCGCACCCGAACCTGGTGCGCACGCATCAAGTCGGTTCGCTGCCGGGCGGCCCGGCCTACGCGGTTCGCGGCTCCGTCGAAGGGGCAACGTTGCGAAGCCGACTCGACCGGTCTGTGGCAGGCCCCCCAATCCCACCCGAGCGGGTGGTTGAAATGCTGCGGCAACTGCTTCACGCGCTCGACGAGTTGGCCGAAGCGGGTTTGTACCACGGCGACGTACAGCCGTCGAACATCTTCGTGACGTCGGGCGATCAGATCGTTCTCGGCGATCGCGCGATGCCCGCAATACCAGTTGTCGATTCGACGGGTGAGTGGGTCGATGCGTACCGCATTCCGACCCCGGGGAGGGGGGGCGAGCCGGTGTTCGTTCGGCTCGAGGGGCGCGAACGGGCCGATGCGTATCGCTACTCGGCACCGGAGGTGTTCCGCGACGCCGCGCCTGGCCCGGCAGCGGATTTGTACTCGTTCGCGTGTGTTGCTCACGAGCTGTTCTGTGGTGAGATACCGTACACAGTCGAGGCGACGCGAGTGTACCTGCCGGAGTATTCGAGCGGATTCGTGCCGCCGCCTCCTGCACCACACCCCCGGATCCGCCCGTCGGTGGAACGTTTCCTCCGGCCGCTGCTGGAGCCCGCGCCCGATGGTCGCGGCACCGCGGCCGACGCGCTCCGAGCGCTTGACGCGCTCTACTTCCCTGGCACAGAAAGTTCAAATAACCATTAGGTCGACTTCGCGATAAGGCGGTAGCGGCTTCAATTCGGCCGCGGTCGTGAACCGCGGAGAACCGGCCAGCTCGGCCGCGGTCGTGAACCGCGGAGAACGCGACCACCGCGACACAATCAAGTTGGTGATGCTGACGCTTCAATTCGGCCGCGGTCGTGAGCACTACCGGCGTCGGCTGGCGGAGGAGCGGATCACCTGCAGCATGAGCCGCCGGGGCAACTGCTGGGACAACGCGCCGATGGAGAGCTTCTTCGCGAGCTTGAAGAAGGAGCTGATCCACCACGAGGACTACGCCACCCGCGAGCAGGCGAGGGCGAGCGTCTTCGAGTACATCGAGGCGTTCTACAACCGCGCCCGACGGCACTCGGCGCTGGGGTACGTCGCCCCGGCCGAGTACGAGCGGACGCACAACCAACAACACCGCTAAACGCTGTCCACGATTCGGTGGGAACTCCAACGCACCCAACCGTAACCGAAACCACCAGCAAGCTCTATTTGTACTCGAGAGTTAGGCCGCGCGACTCTGAAGTGCCACATAAGATGTCGATCCGCAGACCCGAACTCGCACCGGCGTTGGCGATTTGTGTTCGCACCCACCGCCCGCGACGTCCGGGGCACACCGAGCGGACGTTCGCGTTCACGCACAACCGTCCCCGGCACGATCGACGTGGGCGGCAGCACTATCCAATATCAAACTAAATATCTTATAAAAACGCGTCATCATTACTTGGGAACGGTTTATCTGTCGGCGTGTTCCGTGGGCGAACGAGCTCCTCCCCTGGTTGCGAGAGCTGTGACGCCCGACTCGGCGTACGCGCAGCGTCGGGCGACGGCGGCTCGGGTCATTGGGCGGCGGGGCCGAGCGAACCGACTCGCCGGTCGATGGCGTCGAGCAGAGGTTCCCACTCCCGCTCGAGCGCCGCGGTGTAGTGGCGGCGGAGTTGGTCGAGGTGGGTGTACGCGACCAGCGCCGCCTTGCCCGGCGCGTGGCCCATCAGGTAGCGCACGTACCCTTCCGGCACGCCCGCGTTGGTCAGCGTCGTGGCGAACAGGTGGCGCAGATCCTTCAGGGTGGCGGCCGCCGGCCAGCCCAAGCCGCTGGCGACCTTCGTGAACTCGGCCTGCACGTGGTCGTAGTCCAACCCGCCCGCGTCCCGGAACACGCCGGCCCTGACGCGGGCGCGGTCCATCGCCGATTTGGCGTTCGTCTGCTCACACCGCAACCGGTACTCGCCGATTAACCCCGCGACCGATGCGCCGCGCAGTGGCGCCGGTACGTCACCTTCGGTAACCGCCCGCTGTTCGAGTAGAAGCCCATTTTTCTTTCCGTCTCGAAACAATTTCCAGAACGGCTCCAGCTTCTCGAGGAGCGGGAACCGCTTGTCCCGGCGGCCCTTGGTCAGCAGCCCCAGTTCGGGCACGCACGGCACTGACAGCCACCCGTCGCGCAGGTGGTCGGCGAACAGCGTACACGGCTCGGCCGCGCGCAGTCCGAAGACGAGCAGCGGGACGAACAACCGGAGCTGGAACGCGTCGCACGCGCCCACCAGTTCGACCGCCATCGGCAAGGTGATATCGGGGGCGGCGAGCGGGTCGCCCTTGAGCACCGGAGCTCGCGCGCCGGACCGCAGGAACGGGTTACGGAACCCCTCGGGCAAGAGGTTGCCGCGGTCCGGGTCGGCCGCCCACGCGAACACCCCGCGGACCGCGTCGGTCACGAACTGCGGGTTGCGCATCCGGTGGGTGGTGCCGGGTCGCCCGTTGCCGGTCACCTCGCGGGCCGCCAGGAACGCTGCGAACTCGAGCCGGAACGCGCGATCGACCGCCCCCGCGACGGGGTACCGCTTGACGACGTGGGGCTGAGCGGCGAAGGCGGTGTAGTGATTCAGGGCACCGGCGTAGCGTCGAACCGTCTTCGGATCGACCTCACCGGCGTCGGTCCGCCACTCCAGGTCGGCCAGGTAGCGGCTGACCAGGGCTGCGTGCCCGAGCCGCTTTGTGGTGCCCGCGCCGATGACGCCGTCCGTCCGCAGCGCGCCGATCCGCCCGTCGATGTCCCGGGCGCGAGCCAAGGCCGTGAGCAGGTCGCCGACGACCCGCTCCGATCGGTTCTTCTTCTCGCCCGGGTCCCACCAGTTCAGTAGGAAGTGGCCGGCCCGCTGGTACACGCGGACCTTCTGCGGAGGTGTGAGGCCGGCGGGGAAGTCAAGGAAGCGGCACCAGCGGTGCGTGTCGCCGTAGCGGTCCGACCACGACGGCTTCGGGGTCGCGTGCGTTTCGGGAGCGGACATGGCGGTGGCGTCCCTACCCACCCCGCTTCCCGAACCGTTCGGGCCGTGGGGTTCGCACCGTAGGCATTCGCGCCCGCACAACGGCCCGAAAATGTGCGATGCCCGCGGCCGCGAGAGCCGCGCCCGGGCGGATACGTCCTTGTCCGACTGGCCGGATATGTGCTACCCTAAAAAAGACACAGGATCGCCCATTTCACGGAAGATAGTGCCATGGTCCGCTCGACTCCCGTCCCCCTTTCGAACCGCATTTGCCGCTTCCCGCTGACCGTTCATCTCGGGGGCGAAGCCTTCACGTTCGACCTGTGCGGACGGCGGCTCGCACTCGGCCGGGATCGCACGATCGACTACTACTGGATGGACTCGACCGGGTTCCGCATCACCCGGGCGCGTCGCAAGATTGACCCGGCGAACTTCCGCAACTGCGTGGGGCACTGGTGGGCCGCGATGCGCTCGTCCGGCTGGGACCATGACCCGGACCAGGTCGAACAGCTGCTGCTGGCCGCCGGCTACGCGGTCCTGTCCGGCTCGAAGGCGGTCCACCAAGTGTTCCGCGACGCCCACCTGGCCCCGCGCGCGACTCAGCCGACGACCGTGGCCCTGGCCGACGCGGTGCGCGGTCGGGTCCGGGCGGCCGTCGCGGGCCGCGACCGGGCGCGGGTCGGTGGCGAGCTCGACGTGATCTTCGACGCCCCGGCACCGCCCCCGGCCGAGGACGCCGCGGTCATGCGGCAGACCCTCGACGGGATGCTCGCCCACGGGCGCGACCTCGTGCGCGAGTGCGGCGTGGAGGAGGGTGTCGCGCGGTTCATCGGGACGCTCGACGCCTGGGCGGACGCGAAGCGGAAGAAGGGCAACCAGGGGTGGCTCCGGGACTTCCTGAACCGCTTCGGCTATCAGTGCAAGGTCGCGTTCTACACCTGCTTCTCCAACGCCTGGATCGACATCATCCCGGCCCTCCGCCGCGACCACGGGCTGGACCCGGTGAGCGAGCAGTTCCTGCGCTTCTGGCACACGCAGCACCCGTCGGCCGAGGCGGACGTGTTCTGCGGGCAGGTGCTGTCGCTCCACCCGCTGTCCGGGTTCCTCATGAAGGATCCCGCCCTGATGGCCGTGGCGGGGGAGTTCTTCGGCACGGCGGCGCACGAGCGGGTGTTCGCGCGGGGCGAGGCGGACGTGCCGGAGTACTGGAACCTGGTGGGCGCGATCCTGACCGCCGGGCATCAGTATCGGCAGACGCTCGACCGGCACGCCGCGGGCCGCGGCGTCGGCGCGACGGTGACGGCGCGGGGCGAGCCGGCGACCGACGGCGACGTGTCGCCCATCCGCGAACTGCTGGAGGATTTCGCGACTTCACGGGGCGTCCGGTGCCCGAAGTGTAAAGGCGCGGTGCGCCTCGACGGCATCCCGGCCGCCGCGCCGGGGGCGGACGCGCAGGCCGCGTTCGCGTGCGCGCGCTGCCGGCGGACGGTGCCGGTCGTGATCCGGGAGGCGGAGCTCCGCTCCTGGAGCCGGCGAGCGGAGTAGGGCGAGTCGGCCGGTCCGTACTTCGCGTCCCCCACGACCGCCAAGTTGGCGGTCGTGTGCGTTTCCATCCCGCCCGTTCGGTCGGTCCGGGCTGACCGGTCGTCTGTCCGCGACGCGGCGACCGCGTCGGTCCGGTCATCAGCCCGGACGCCGTAGCGGCCGTCGATCCGTCGGTACCGATTCCGCCGGCCTTTTGCCGGTCGCCAACTCGTCCGTGCTCACCCCGTCGTCGGGGTGGTTTTGCGCTCACGCAAGACCGCCCCATCGGGGGCGGTCTTTCCTCGTTTCAGGAGACCGCGCCGATGATCGAACTCGTCTCCAACCCCGTTCACGCCGCGTTCGAGTCCCTGGTGCCCCGCCTCCGCACGCACGCCCGCGTCCGGTTCCGCCACCTCAACCCGACCGACCGCGAGGAGGTGGTCGCCGACGTCGTCGCCTACGGGTTCGCCTCGTTCCTGCGGCTCGCGGAGCGCGGCAAGGACCCGACCGCGTTCCCGGCGGTGTTCGCCCACTTCGTCGCCAAGGCGGTGGCCAACGGGCGGCGGGTCGCGCCCCGGCTCTCGACCCGCGACCTGCTGGGTCGCCCGCGCGGCGCGCGGGCCGCGGTCCACAAGCTGGACGACCCGATGGCCGATGGCGGGTGGTGGCGCGACCTGGCCGTGGACCGGCGGGTGCGGGTGGACGAGCAGGCGGCGTTCAACGTCGACTTCCCGGCGTGGCTGGCCACCCTGCCGGCGGTCAAGCGGCGGGCGGCCGAGCTGCTCGCCCGCGGCCACCGCACCGACGAGGTGGCCGCAGCCGCTCGACTCAGCGCGGCCCGCGTGTCGCAGCTGCGGCGCGAGCTGGCCGACTCCTGGTTCGACTTCCACGCCGGGTGCTGACGCGCCTTCCCCTCAAGCGATCTCGGCCGAGGCCGGGAGGTGTTCACGGAGATTGCCATGTCCGTTTCCCTGTCCCACTTGGTGTTGGACCGCCCGCTGGCGGTACTCGACCTGGAGACGACCGGCGTCGACCCGGCGGCCGACCGGGTCGTCGAGGTGGCCGTGCTGACGCTCCTGCCGGGCGGCAAGCAGGAACTGTTCCACCGCCGCGTTAACCCGGGCGTGCCGATCCCGCCCGCCGCGTCCGCGGTCCACGGCATCACCGACGCCGACGTGGCGACCGCCCCGCCGTTTCGCGCGGTCGCGCCCGCGCTGTTCGCGGCCCTGCACGGGTCGGACCTGGCCGGGTTCGGGGTCGCGTCATTCGACCTGCCGCTGCTGGCCGCCGAGTTCGCCCGGTGCGGGCTGCCGTTCCGGGTGGCCGGGCGGCAGGTGGTGGACGTGCTGGCCCTGTACCGCCGGCTGCAGCCGCGGGACCTGGCCAGCGCCGTCCGCGCGTACCTCGGCCGCGACCACCCCGACGCGCACTCGGCCGCGGCCGACGTGCGGGCGGCGGCCGAAGTGCTGGACGCGCAGGTGGGGCGGCACGCGCTGCCGCCCACCCCGGCCGAACTGCACGCCGCCCTGGTCGATGTGGACGTGGCCGGGCGGTTCCGGCTCGACGACGCCGGGCAGGTGGCGTTCGCGTTCGGCAAGTACAGCGGCCAGCGGCTCGCCGATGTCGCGACCCGCGACCCCGGATACCTACGGTGGATGCTCGGCCGGCCGTTCCTCGACGATGCCCACGACCTCGTCCGCCGGGCGCTCGCCGGCCCGTGACGCGCGCCGGCGCCTGTGGCACCGGCGCTCGCAGCCCGTTTTTCCACTTCGCGGTGCCGTTCGACCCGTTCGGTCGGGCGGCACCGCTCCTCGTTTTGGAGGATCGTGATGCTCACCCCCGGCAATCGTAAGCTGGGCGGTCGGCGGATCTGGGGGTTCGCGCTGCCCTCGGGTAGGCCCGACGTCTGCCCCGGCCTGTCCCCGACCTGCTCGGTCCACTGCTACGCCCGCGCCGTCGAGCGATACCGGCCCGCCGTCGCCGCCATGTATCGGCGCAACCTGCGCGCCGCCCGCCGCCGCGACTTCGTGCGCC
>JAESFG010000392.1_pt1 | contig 50545 bp, 53 predicted proteins | sample 9269371 | NCBI WGS metagenome assembly JAESFG01 (sample SAMN14506227, study PRJNA617093) | algae metagenome | isolation source: Aetokthonos hydrillicola CCALA 1050 (B3-Florida) and co-occurring... | place: USA: South Carolina | collected 2013-01-01 | reverse complement strand
TCCGGCTCTGCCCCCTACGCCGTTCCGCTACGCTCCACGGCTCCGGCGTCAGAGCCGGACAGTGCACGCACTATGGGGGTCAAAGTTCGATGCCGATATGGGGTCAATGTTCAGTGCCGATTGACACTCGACTTCGTGTCGGACACGCTGACGAGCAGCCGCCGCTTCCGCATCCTGGCGGTGGTCGACGACTTCACTCGCGAGTGTCTGGGCCTGGTGGCGGATACGTCGCTGTCGGGTGTACGTGTGGCGCGTGAGCTCGATCGGCTGATCGCCTCGGAGGGCAAGCCTGCGATGATCGTCTCCGACAACGGGACCGAGTTCACGTCGACGGCGATCCTACGTTGGCAGGAGGAGCGCGGCGTCGCCTGGCACTACATCCAGCCGGGCAAGCCGATTCAGAATGCCTTCGTCGAGAGCTTCAACGGGCGGCTTCGCGACGAGTTGTTGAACGAGACGCTGTTCTCAAGCCTCGCGGATGCGCGGCGGATCGTCGAGGAGTGGCGGCTCGACTACAATGGAGAACGCCCGCATACGAGCCTCAACGGGCTCACGCCGAGCGAGTTTGCAAGGAGGTCCAACGTGGACCATAACCAGAACGGACTCACCCTATAAGCGAGTACCAATCGGGGGCAGGGTCACGGTCTCTCCAGACGAGCTAAATCTCGCGGCATAAATAAAGGAGATCGCCCGCAACAGGATAGACCCGATGTACACCGAAAGACTTCTACAGAAGCACGTAAGATCATTTGTCGAAGAACGAACCGTCGGCTGGCAGCGTCCGGTGGCAGCAACTCTGACGCTCAAGAAGGCAATTTCGAAGGATGGCATGCTTGTGACACTCGATCAACATGCGGCGTCATCAGCGCTCAGGCACGCGATGAATGTTATGAACCGTCGCCTGTTCGGCAATCGGGTTCGCAACGGTGAGAGAGTTGGATGTGTGGCGGTCTATGAGGGCAGCGAGGAGGTCCGACCGCACTATCACCTCTATCTCGAATGCCCTCAGGTGACCAAGCTTTCGATTTTTGACTTCGAGCTTACCTACGCCTGGAACAAGACGGCTTGGGGATACGAGGTGAACGAGATCAAGTCTTGCGACAGTGGCTGGGCAAATTACATTACCAAGCTCAGCACGAAGCCGGACTACGCGCTTGCAATAGATTGGTTGAACACGACGTTCGTTCCGGGTGTGTAGCGAGTCTCTACCGGGAGAACCAATTGCTTGAGGACTTCAGAAGGTGGCGGAGGTCGCCTTGTTGTCCCTCCATGACAAATCCGCTGAAACCGTTGCTACCATTGATACCGTTGATGACACCGTTGTTACCACTGCTACCGTTACCGTTGATACCACTGCTACCGTTACCACTGATACCACTGATACCACTGATACCACTGACACCGTTGTTACCGTTGAACGCCACGGTTGATGCCACTGCTACCGTTGATGCCACGGACCATTGCCAACAAGTAAGACATCCAACACGGTCAGAAGCCAGTAATCACCGTCCAGCGGCAGGTCCCAACCAATACCAACGTTCGACCACTTAGACGACAGCTCAAGTGTGCTTCCTAAGTCATTGGCGAAACTAGTCTCCTTGCTATCGGCTGGTCGATACCGATCCACACCTTCAAGTGTCCTCGGTATTGAGCTACTGTGTTGAGATTGAGTGGGGAAGACATTCCAGGGCGTGCGGTCATGTTAGTGTTCGTGGGTTGCAACTATGAGAACTTGCCGTTTGTTGGCTATCGCGATGCCTTCCGAGAAGTTGAGCAAGAGAACCAACGGATCTTGTTTAAGTTCGCGGATGTGAGGATCACCAACAAAGTGATCATGGAGAAGGTTCGCGAGGAAATCCTCAACTGTGATGTCGGCCTCTACGATGTGACGTTCCGGAACCCCAACGTAATGATGGAATTGGGCGTCGCCGTCGGTGCCGCAAAGGACTGGAACATTCTCTACAACCCTCACAAGGACCAATCCGCGCTCAAGCGCCACTGGTTCGACAGAACCAACATCCAACTGCCTGCCAATCTCCGTGGCTTCGAGTATCTGGAGTACGTCGACAAGTCTCAACTCAAGAAAGTGCTTGCCAATTGGGCTAGTCAAGCACTGGAGCGCTACACACAGCGTAATCAGGGATGGGCCAACACTGTCGAGGGACTAACTGCGCTGCTCGCTAGGGAACCGGGACTATCCATCAATGAAATCGCGAGTAGAACCGGTCAGCACGTCGCCTTGAGCAGGCTGACTATCAGTGTATTGCGCAAGAAGGGATATCTGCGTACGACAGGAAGGGGTCCTGCCACGCGCTACTTTGTGTCAGCCAAGGCCAAAAAGCAGATTGCTCGGGTGCCGACGATTAGCCCGCCGGTCTAGCTTGGGACCATGTGTCTGCTTTTGACCCAGAGCGGTCATCGATGGGGTTGAGCGCACAGGGCGCGCTTGCTGAAGGCGGTCAGCCTTGTTTTTCACAACCTCTCTGGATTAAGTTTGTTCACTCCAGAGGGGTAGCACGATGGGGAACATCGCTCAGGGCAGCCGTGGTGACGAGAATGCGACTGCCGAATTCGACAAAACCAAGGTTTTTATCTCGTACTCGCGTAAGGATGCGGAGTTCGTCGCGAGGCTGGCGAATGCCCTGAGAGGGCACGACCACATTGAAGTATTTCAAGATACTGGCGACATTCTCCCGTCCGAAGAGTGGCGCCGGAGGCTCGCCTCGCTGATAGGAACGGCGGATACTATCGTATTCTGCTTGTCGCCCAACTCTGCGGCATCCAAAGTTTGCGCTTGGGAAGTTGAGCTGGCCGAGTCTCTGAACAAGAGGATTTTGCCTGTCCTGATCGAGCCCGTCGGTGATTCGGTTCCCGACGCGTTGTCCAAGCTGAATTACATCGTCTTCGCAGGAACATCGTCCTTCGAAGAGATGGTGGGGACACTTATCGATACGCTTCAAACCAATATCAGCTGGATACGAGAGCACTCTCGCATTGGTGAGCTGTCTCGAAGATGGGAGACGACGGGCAAGCGCCGCGATCTTCTTTTGCGCGGTGCAGAACTCCAAGAGGCTGATCGGTGGGCACGACTTCGACCTGCCAATGCGCCGCCTCTAACAGAAGGGACGTCAACTTTTCTCGACGCGAGCCACGACGCAGAGCGCGCCTTTCAGCGTGCGACGCGCCGCATTCAGGCAACCATCATCGTTCTTTTGTTGGCCGTTATCGGCGGTCTGGTCGGCTACATCAATCAAGACTACCTGCTTCAGCAATATCATTGGTATGTCGTCATGCGGCCTTCCGTTATGAAGAAGGCCGAGGAACAGGAAAAATCCGCTCATCCTAGTCCGACCACTACCTTTTCTGAATGCCAACATGGTTGCCCAACCATGGTCGTCGTCCCGGCGGGCAATTTCTTGATGGGATCGCCGAACGGTGAAGGAAAGGACGAAGAGCACCCTCAACATGCGGTCTCAATTGCCAGGCCCTTCGCCGTCTCGCGTACTGAGATCACATATCCACAATGGAACGAATGCGTTGCCGGTGGCGGATGCCAGCGCTTAAACATTCTTTTAGAGAAACAAGGAGACCGACCTGTCACTTTGGTCAACTGGCAAGAAGCGGAGCAATACGCCACTTGGCTGTCGAAGCTGACGGGAAAGCCGTATCATCTCTTAACTGAGGCGGAATGGGAGTACGCTGCGCGTGCTGGCAATCCAGCCAAGTGGTTTTTTGGCAACGACGAATCGGTAGCGGGTGAATACGCCTGGATCTGGAGAAATTCCGACGACCGCTCCCACTTTGTCGGGAGCCTCAAGCCGAATGCGTTTGGGCTCTATGACATGCTCGGCAACGCATACGAGTGGGTCCAAGACTGTTACAAGGACGACTATTACGGAGCGCCCACTGATGGGTCCGCTGTAACCGAGGGTGACGGAGATTGTTTGCTCCGGACTATTCGGGGTGGCTCGTATAGGCACTCCCCGAACGACATCCGTTCAGCGGTTCGACATGGAAACTCTATCGACGACCGCGCGGACATACTTGGGTTCCGGGTAGGGCGGATACTTGAGCCGTGACACCGACTCCCATGCCGGCGGAAAAGATTTGGTCATTACCTAACCTCAGACGTATAGATGCGTGCGAGAAGACTGACCATGGGGTCCCAGAGTCTTGGCGGTCGCCGTGAAGCTGCGGCAGCGGGCTTTCGCAGTTTCAGCTTTTGGCCCAAAGCGGCCATTTTCAAACATCTGAGGTGCGCTGACAGGCGTAACCTTGCGTCATGTTGATCGGAATCCAGCACTCCAAACAAAAAAAGAGCGCCTCTCAGCGCTCCTTCTTGATTACCGTGTTCCATTTGGAACGCTAGGCAGCTGCCTTCGGGATCGGCACGGCCTCAACCTGGATCGTATTCGCGATCCGCCTTAGGTCAGGAAAGAAGTTGTGAATGATCTGTGTAAGGCGCTTCCGACTGAGCTCAAGGCCCATTGTTTCCAGAGCAGTACGATAGCGTTCGTCTAGACGTTGCCGGACTTCGTCAAAATCGTCCGGCATGATGTCAAAATTAATTGGCACGCAGCGGGATCTAAGCGCCGGATCAAGCCTTCCGATCTCATTTGCGGTCAACAGGAACCGCACTCGGTCCGCAGATTGCTCAATGACACCCCGCAAGCCGCCCTGCGCCTGCTTGGACAGGAATTCGACCTCGTCAACGAAGCAGATCTTCTGTTGGCCAAAAATGCTTCCACAGCGACAATATTGCGCTATGTCGTCTCTCACCCCATCAATGCCGGTCTCCAAGGAGCCGTTCACTAGAATGTATTCGGCGTCAACCGCTTGAATCAATAGGTGAGCGGCTGACGTTTTGCCGATGCCAGGTGCGCCCCAAAAGAGCATGTTAGAGACATCCCCAAGCGTCGCCATCTTCCGCAAAGCGTCAATAACGCGCGCGGGTTGAACCAAATCGTCGAGACTCGTTGGGCGCATCACCTCCGATAACATTTTCATGCGGCTGCTCCCTCGCTGGCTGTCGGCTCCTTTAGAAGCGCATCGAGGTCGGCTTTCCGATCGGTCTCAAGCTTGACGGCGTGCAGCTTTGCCACGTCTTGGAGTTGCTTGACGACCTTCTTTTTCTCGCCGTCGGTCAGCGCGGAGAGATTCAGGCTCACCCGAAAAGCAGGTTTCCGATCAGTTTTCTTGGACGGGAACGCAACTTGTCGTATTTCCTTGGCCGTGACAAACGGATTGAGGATGCCGCTATCGACGACCTTTATGTATCTTTCATATGGCAGTTTCGCCAACTCATAGATTGTTGTCCAGTTGTTGGGGAGAATGGGTAGTAGCCGCTTCAATTGCTGAGACGCTCTTCCTATGACTCGCAGCTTTCTAACGGTGGAGCCATCAGGATCCAAGCCGACTCGGGCATAAAATTCATTCCAATGTTTCCTTCCGAGGCACTGCTCGAGAGCTGAGAGTGTTTCTCCAAGCTCGATGATAGATGCAGCGCTTTTTGGAGCAATCGCCTGATACCGCTTAACATAATAGGCGACCGTGTTTGGGTTACTGTCATCCTCAGTTGGAGCTTCCGCATTGGGGACAGCCATCTCTGCCGCTTGCTCGTCTTTAGAAAGCGTATCGGTGTCATTTGTATTTGTCACGCATTCCTCCTTTTCGGGTTGCATTTGAGAAAAAGAAACACAAACGAGGCGGGAGGTAAATAACGTCGATTTTATTCGTGAACGGATGAAAATGTGGCAAATCCGAGGCGGGAGATGAACAGCGAAAATGGATCTTTATACAAATAGTATGCAAAAGACGTGAGCGGGCAATAAGTTCTGCTGTGTTGTTGGCTGGGTGAACAAAACAAGAAATGTTCTATTAAATAGACAAAAATGGCCTTTTGGATAAATTTGTCGCACCCTCATTTGATATTCGGAAAAATCACATGAGTTTACAGAACCGATTGAAATGAAACGGCTATTTGATCGTTTTTTCCTTGAGCCTCACTTCGTCTCATGCTAAATATCCGAATACGGAATGAAATCGCATGGAGACGCCTGATGCTGGGGAAGCAAGCGAAGACGCTATCGAAGCGCCAAACCGCATTGGTCAAAGGTGTGATCGCGACGACCCGCAATGCGACGCGCAACCTCGTGGTCTTGTTGCTCTCGGTCAAGGCTGGTCTGCGGGCTAAGGAGATCGCGTCTCTTACATGGGACATGGTCACGGACGCAGAGGGACAGCTCGCGGCAGAGCTTTGCCTCAGGGACATTGCGAGCAAGGGGAGATCGGGTCGGGTGATCCCGATGAATGCGGAGCTGAGGTCAGCGCTTGCCAAGCTCTATGCGGTCCGTGAGGCGTCGAGCTACGTCGTGACGACCGAACGTAGAGACCGGACCTCGGCGGCTGCGATCGCCAACATGTTTGCGGAGTGGTACCGCGCAGCGGGACTGCAAGGCTGCTCAAGTCACTCTGGACGGCGGACGTTCATCACCAATGCCGCACGCATGATCACGACGGTTGGCGGGTCGCTGCGTGACGTTCAGATGCTCGCGGGACACCGCAGTTTGGGAACCACGCAGCGCTACATCGAGGCTGACGTTGACGCCCAGAAGCGAGTGGTTGATCTGCTGTAGTGTTTAGAGGTGTTTAGAGGTTTGCGCACGTACACGCACAAACCTGGGAGCACCTGTAATCTACTGATTTTACGAGGTGATTGGTGGGTGTGCACAGATTCGAACTGTGGACCCGCTGATTAAGAGTCAGCTGCTCTACCAACTGAGCTACACACCCATCGCCGGCGTGGGGCGCGCGAGCCCCCAAAGGACGGCAAAGGGGCCCTTGACCGGGCCCCGATGCCGGTTCGTCTAGCACCAGCGGGTGCCCCTGTCCAGTCGCTTCTGGACGGTCCCTAGGGCCCTGAGCCGTCAGGCCAATTGCTCCGCCTTGGCGGTTTTCTGACGCTTCAGCATGAGCTTGTTCAGCGCCGCCACATAGGCCTTGGCGGAGGCGACGAGCGTGTCCGTGTCGGCGCCGCGCCCCGTCACCACCCGGCTGTCCTCGGCGAGACGCACCGAGACCTCGGCCTGCGCGTCCGTCCCTTCGGTCACGGCGTGCACCTGGTAGAGCTCGAGCTTGGCCGTGTGCGGCACCAGCATGTGGATGGCCGCGAAGATGGCGTCCACCGGGCCGTTGCCGTTGGCGTGCACAGTCTGCTGCACCCCGTCGATGTCGAGGGTCAGCGTCGCCGACTGCGGCCCGCTGGTGCCCGCCACCACCTGCAGCGCCACGATCTTCATGCGGTCGTGTGCGTGCGCGATCTCCTCGTCGACGAGCGCCTCGATGTCCTCGTCGTAAACGTGCTTCTTGCGGTCGGCCAGCGCCTTGAAGCGGTTGAAGGCGTCCTCGAAGGCGTTCTCGCCGAGCACGTAGCCGAGCTCGGCCAGCTTGGTGCGGAACGCGTTGCGGCCCGAGTGCTTGCCCATCACGAGCGACGTCTTGCCGACGCCGACCGACTCCGGCGTCATGATCTCGTAGGTCTGCTGGTGCTTCAGGATGCCGTCCTGGTGGATGCCGCTCTCGTGCGCGAAGGCGTTCCGCCCGACGATGGCCTTGTTGTACTGCACCGGGAAGTTGGTCACCGCCGAGACGAGCTTCGAGGAGCGCGCCAGCATCGTCGTCTCGATGCCGGTGCGGTAGGGCAGCACGTCGCCGCGGGTGCGGATCGCCATCACCACCTCTTCCAGCGCCGCATTGCCCGCGCGCTCGCCGATGCCGTTGACGGTGCACTCGATCTGGCGTGCGCCGGCCCTCAGGGCCGCGAGCGAGTTCGCGACTGCGAGCCCGAGGTCATTGTGGCAGTGGGTCGAGAAGATGGCCTTGTCGGCGTTGGCGACGCGCTCGCGCACGGCACGGAACATCTCGAAGTATTCTTCGGGCGTGGCGTATCCGACGGTGTCGGGCAGGTTGATGGTGGTGGCGCCCGCCCGGATGGCCGCGTCCACGCATTGGCAGAGGTAGTCGATGCCGGTGCGGGTAGCGTCCATAGCGCTCCACTCGACGTCGTCGACCAGGTTGCGCGCGCGCCCGACGGTGGCCGTGATGATCTCGAGCACCTCGGCTTCCGTCTTCCGCATCTGGTGCGCGAGGTGGATGGGCGAGGTGGAGACGAACGTATGGATGCGCCCACGCTGGGCGTGACGCACGGCTTCCCCGGCCCGGTCGATGTCGGCGTTGATGGCGCGCGCCAGGCCGGCGACGGTCGCGCGCTTCACGCGCTTGGCGATGGCCGAGACGGCCTCGAAGTCGCCCTCGGAGGCGATCGGGAAGCCGGCCTCGATGATGTCGACGCCCATGGCATCCAGACAGTCGGCAACCTCGAGCTTCTCCTCGTAGGTCATGGTGGCGCCGGGGCATTGCTCGCCGTCGCGCAAGGTGGTGTCGAAGATGACGACGCGATCCTGGGTGGCGTCCGTGGCCTGGGTGGTCATGAAAGTCTGGTCCTTCCTCGGGGCCGGTCGCAGAGCGGTGCCGGCGGAAAATCCTATCAGCGCATCGACTTTAGCCCCCTGAGCACCTGCCCGGCATTGGCCGGGCCCCCGGTTCTCAGGGGCTGATAAGGAGGAGGGTCAGGAGAGAAAGCGCGCGCACCGCATGGCGACCGCACCCAGCATTGGGTGCAGCGGTCATGGGGCCAAGCCTTTGAGCCGTCGTGCGCATTGACTTCGCAGCTATATTGACTTCGCAGCTATGCGGCAATTTCGACTGTTAGAAGCCTTATAAGCCAAATTGTCGAGGAAAAGGCAAGGGCACCGATGCCGCAAAAGCCGGCCGGGATTTCATGCCGGTCTGTCAGTCCGCTGTCAGCGGCGCCCGCTAGACGATCCGCCATGAGCTCCGGCCGCTATTGAGCGCAAGCAAGGCGTGCGGTCCATGGCGCCCGTTTGATGTGCAATCAATTGCGAGAGGTGAGGCAGACCCCATGACAGCATTCGCACGAAGCGAGAAGTACGCAACCCCGATGATCGTGCTGCATTGGCTCATGCTGGTGCTGATCGTCGCCGCCTACGCCAGCATGGAGTTCCGCGATATCTTCGAGCGCGGCAGCGCCCCCCGCGAGGCGATGAAGAGCGCGCATTACCTCCTCGGCCTGACCATCCTGGCGCTCGCGGCCCTGCGCCTCCTGGCGCACTTCGCGATGCCGATCCCGCCTATTCGCCCGGCGCCACCGGCCTGGCAGAAGCTTTCAGCCGGAGCCGTGCACATCGCGCTGTTCGCCCTGATGATCGCGCTGCCGCTCGTCGGCTGGGCGATCCTCAGCGCCGACGGCACCCCCCCGTCGTACTTCGGGCTTCAATTGCCGGCGCTCGTCGGGACCGACAAGGCGCTGGCCGAGGATCTCGAGGAGGTGCACGAGACCATTGCGACGATCGGCTATGGGCTGATCGGGCTGCATGTGCTGGCCGCCCTCTATCACCACTACGTCGTGCGCGACAACACGCTTCAGCGCATGCTCCCGGGGCGCCAGGGCGCCTAGGCAATTGTGGCGTGGAGCAAAGCGGCTCAGCGCCGGCGACTTGAAAATTCCATCATCCGTGTGTCGGATGGTCTCCGTGCCGTTCGTCCTTGAGCCGGGATGTCCGGCGGCTGCCGCCAAAGCCGCCGGGCGCCGCGCTCTATTGACGCCAAATCGCAAGGAGACGTCGCCATGGCCGCCAAGACCCAGGTCAAAAGCCCGCCCAAAGCCGGTGCGAAAGCCGCCCCCAAGAAATTGCAGGAGCTGCATACGGTCACGCCCCACATCGTCTGCGCTGGCGCGGCCGACGCTATCGCGTTCTACAAGAAGGCATTCGGCGCGACTGAGGAGATGCGGCTGCCGGGCCCCGATGGCCGCCTCTGGCATGCCCGCGTGCGCATCGGCAACTCCACCGTCATGCTGGTCGACGAGGCGCCCGAGTGGGGCTGCTTCGGCCCCAAGGCGCTGAAGGGGTCGTCCTCCACCCTGCATCTCAACGTTCAAGATGCCGACGCCGCGGTCGAGCGCGCCGTGGCGGCCGGTGCCAAGGTCATCATGCCCGTCGCCGACATGTTCTGGGGCGACCGCTATGGCATCGTCGAGGATCCCTTTGGCCATCGCTGGTCGCTTGCGCACCATCTTCGTGACATGACGCCCGAGGAGATCAGGCAAGCGATGCCGATCAGGACGGATGGCGGCTGACAAGCCGGCGGCGGGGCGAGCTCCAAGAGAAAATTAACGCGTTGCCAAGACAATGCGCCGAGTGTGTGCGCCCGGGCCGCTGCGCTGGGCCGACAACCGGAGTAGGAACATGCTGCGCGCCTGGATCCCCGCCACCCTGCTCACCGTTCTTGCGATGTCGCTCAGCGCCCTGCCGGCTGCCGCCGAAGGTGTGGACGCGACCACCATTACGTGCGCCGATCTCGTCCAGGCCTCCCAGTCGGACAAAAGCGACGATCATCTGGGAGCCGCCGCCCTGCTGGCCTGGCTCAGCGGCTACCATGCGACCGAGGACCAGGGCACGGTCGTCGATTTCGACGGGCTGAAGAAGGACGCCGAGAGCACGCTCGAGTACTGCCAGCAGAATCCCAAGATCGGCGTATTCTCTGCCTCGCTGAAATACATGGGTGAGAATGCAACCGAGCAGACCAGCGCCGCCGTCGACCTCGCCACCATCAAGTGCGAGCGCATCATCAACACCAAGAAGGATGAGGAGGACGGCCTCAGCATCATCCTGATGTGGCTGGCCGGCTATTACGCGAGCTATGCCGAGGAGAAGATCATCGACGCTTCGAAGCTCGAGAAGGAAGGCTACGCCATCGGCAAAGCCTGCGCCGAGAACGCGCAGACCGGCCTCGTGACCGTCGCCGAGAAATACATGCAATCCGAATAGCGTCCGAGCCTTCGCCCGGTTCGGCTCAAACCTCGATCGTTCCGTGGCTGACGCGCATGGCCGAGCCGCCGATGCGAACCGTCGTGAGCTTGCCGCCCTCGACCACGATCGTGAGATAGATGAGGCTCGGCCTGCCGATCTCGTAGCCCTGCTCGACGATGCGCTTGTGCGTCCCGTCCGGCAGCTGGTCGAATTGATGCACGATCCCGGTGAGGCAGACCGCGGCCGATCCCGTGGCCGGATCCTCGGGAATGCCGACTTGCGGCGCGAACAGGCGGGCGTGGAAGGCGTTCGCCGTGTGCTCGCACTGGCGCGTGTAGAGGTAGGCGCCGGCCACGCCCTGCTGCTCGAAGGCACGCTCCCAATGCGCTCCGTTGATGTGCGCGCGCCGGATGGCCTCGAGCGAGGCGACGGGAACGAAGGCGAAGGTGTTGCCGGCCGCGAAGCAGAGCGGCTTGTGGTTCTCGAAGCCGATCTCGCTCGGGATGAGCCCGAGCCCGGCGGCGAGAACATCGGCCGGCTGCAGGATCCCGGCCCCGGCGGGAAGCTTGGGCGCGTCGAACTCGGCGAACGCCGCCGCATCTGCCCTGAGCCGCGCCCCGACGCGCACGGTGCCGATGGCCTGCTCGAGCACGATCAGCGCATCCTTTTCACCGTTGGACTGGCCGGGAGCGCGCAGCTCGGCGAGCAGCGTCGCCGTCCCGATCGTCGGATGGCCCGCGAACGGCACCTCGCGCTTTGGTGTGAAAATCCTCATCTTTGCCGAATGGGCGGGCTTCTCCGAGGTCATGACGAACACGGTCTCGGACAGGTTGAACTCGCGCGCGATAGTCTGCATCTCGTCTTCGCTGAGCCCGTCGGCGCCGAGCACGACCGCGAGCGGATTGCCGCCGAAGCGGCGATCGGTAAAGACATCGAGCGTATAGAATTCGAGCGCCATGGAGCATCCCGCCTGTTTCGCGCGCACTCTGACGAAAACGAGAGCCCGGTCAAGCGGCCAGCAGCCTCAGGTGTTGCTTTTCGAGTCCGCGAGGGCCGCAAGCAACGCCCGCGCAAAGTGGGGAATATCGAGATCGGAACGCGTCTCGCCCGGTGCGACAAGGACCACGTCAGCGAGCTCGCTCTCGGGATCTTGCGCAAGATGCCGGCGCACCTGATCGGCAAGCGCGAGGCCAGGGAGATCCGATTGCCAGACGACCGCGATCGAGAGGAGTGGACCCGTCATCGTCACGAGGTGGCCGGCCACGCGCGTGAGATCGCGGACATCGAGCCCCGTTTCCTCGCCGAGCTCGCGCGCGACGCTCGCCACAATGTCCACGGTGCCGTCGGTGTCGACATCGCGGGCATCGACCAGGCCGCCCGGCGGATAGCAGCGCCCGCTGTTGAGATGCCCTGAGCGCTGGCGACCGAGGAGGATGAGACCGTCCGCCGACCGCACGACGGCCGATCCGAATGCGTCGCGCACGCCTGCCTCGGGAAACCCGGCCTCCCGCCAATAGAGAAAGCTCCGAAAGTCGGTGCCGAGGAAGCGGCCGGAGAGCACGCCGTCGGCGGAGAGTGCGTGAGCACTTAGCACGTAGACGGCGCCGTTGAAGAAGTTCGGGTTCTCGGCGCGGCGCCTGGCCCAGTAGTCTGCGATTTCGGCCGCATGCTCGTCCGCATACCTCCAGCGTTCGTTGGCGGCCGCGAGCACGCAGGCCCTGACCGCGATCACCCGTGTGTCATCGTGCCGTACCATGAGCTTTTGCCCTCAAGTCGCCGCAGGCCGCATACCCCATCGGCGCCGGGAAATGAAGGCATGCGGCCCTGCCGGCCGCGGTTAATGCAACTCGGCGCCGGCCCTGGCCATGGCCCGCCCGGAGGCCGTAAAGTAGGCCAAGCATGCGCAGTCGGTGGTTAGGCGTAGTGAGAAAGTCGTGCGGTTCTCCATATCGAGGCTGAAGGGCGCAATCGCGAAGCGAGCGGGCTGCGCCCTGCGCGCTGTGCTCGCGCTGGGCCTCGCCCTCGCCCAAGCGAGCTGCGCCACGCTCGACCGGTTGCCCGCCGTTCCGCTCGAGCTCGCCTCCGACATCAAGCCGCTCGATATCCCCTATGCCCGCTTCTACGCCGACGGCAATCCGGCCGAGCTGCGCGCGCTCGCCGCCGAGATCGTCGCTCGGGTGCGCGCCACCTACGCGGCCGCCGGCATCAAGCCTGAGAAGATTCCCGGGGCGACCTTCCTCGCCATCTCCGGCGGCGGCGACGACGGCGCCTTCGGCGCGGGACTCCTGTGCGGGTGGACCGCACGCGGCGACCGTCCCCAGTTCGCCATCGTGACGGGCATCAGCACGGGCGCCTTGTCGGCGCCGTTCGCGTTCCTCGGTTCCGAGTACGACGCGCAATTGAAGCGCGTGTACACCGAGACCGGCCCCGACGATGTCTTCACCAAAGCGCCGATACTCGGCCTGCTCCAGGGCGATGCCGTGACCGACACGACACCGCTCAAGAAGATGATTGCGGGCTATGTCGACGAGACCATGATCCGCCGCATCGGCGAGGAGTATGACAAGGGCCGCCTGCTGCTGATCGCGACCACCAACCTCGATCAGGCCCGCTCGGTCATCTGGAACATCGGCGCCATAGCAAAGAGCAAGGATCCGCGCGCCCGGGAGCTGATCATCGAGGTCCTGCGCGCGTCCGCCTCGATTCCAGGCGCCTTCCCGCCGGTGATGCTTGACGTCACCGTCGCCGGCAAGCGCTACGAGGAGATGCACGTCGACGGTGGCGCCGTCGCACAGGCGTTTCTCTACCCTCCGAGCATGCGGCTCAAGACCATCGAGCGGGCCGGCACCGGTCACCGAAGGGACCGCGCCTACATCATTCGCAACGGACGGTTGTTCCGTCCTGAGGAATCCGTGAAGCGCCAGACCCTCGCCATCGCCGGCCAGGCCATCGCTACCATGACGGCCTCCAACGGCGTGAACGACCTCTACCGGATCTACCTCACCACGCATCGCGACGGCGTCGAGTTCAATCTCGCCTTCCTCGGCGACGACTTCACGCTGCCTTACAAGGGGCCGTTCGACAAAGAGTACATGAACACCCTATTCGACTACGGCTACAAGAAAGGGAGCGAGGGCTACACGTGGCGCAAGACCCCGCCGGGATACGAGGAGTAGCCGGCGCGCCACTCCACCACGAAAGGGCCGGAACGGCATGAGCGGCGATGGCGAGGCCCCGCGCCTCTATCTCGAGGATTTCTACGTCGGCCAGAGGTTCACGACCGGCAAGGCGCGTCTCGATGCGGATGCGATCAAGGCCTTCGCCGCGAGCTTCGATCCCCAGCCCTTCCATCTCGACGAGCGGGCCGCCGAGGAGAGCTTCTTCGGCGGTCTTGTCGCGAGCGGCTGGCACACGGCCTGTCTCACCATGCGCCTTCTGGTGACCACCGGCCTGCCGATCGCCGGCGGCATGATCGGCGCAGGCGGTGAGGTGCAGTGGCTTCAACCCGCGCGCCCCGGCGACGAGCTCGAGGTCGTGAGCGAGGTCCTGGAGGTGAAGCCCTCGCGATCGCGGCCGGAGCGCGGCCTGGTCACGACGCGGAGCGAGACGCGCAACCAGAAGGGCGATCTGCTGCAGGTTCTCGTTGCCCGCCTCGTCGTGCCGCGCCGCATGCCTGCGGCATGAGCAGTGGCGGGCCGTCCCACCTGTTACACAATAGCATCAGACCCCCTTATCAAGGCCGTCGGAAAATACGATTGGCCGGGACGTGGAGCAGCTCCTACTTTGAGGGCATAGGAAAGGCGGAGGCGCGAATGCCTCTCCGGAAACCCAAGGAGAAGAGCCATGAAGACCTGGATGAAGCCCTCGGTTCGCGAGCAGGAAGTCGGCCTCGAGGTGACCTCTTACCTCCCGGCTGAGATCGACCTCGTCTAAGTCGATTTCACCCTGCACTGATTGGCGGCGGTCGCGGGATGCGGCCGCCGTTTTTTTTGGACCATGATCGCCAGGGACCCATCACGCGGCAGGCACGAAGCTGCAGAAGATCTTGGTCACCGGCGTTGCGCTGCTCCACCCATAGTGCGCCCCCATCGGCACGAACACCGTGTCTCCGGGCGCGAAAATCTCCGACCGCCCCGCGCCGTCCGTGAAGGTTGCCGTACCGTCGAGGATGCGCATCAGCTCGTGGCGCGGGAACGGAATGACTTTCCTCTCGTAGGGTGTCGCCGACCACAGGCCAGCCGTGAGCTGGCCCGTGAGATCCGTGAATGCCACCGCCTCTCGGCACTCGGGCGCCGGCCCGAGCAGCACGGACGCATCCGGCGGAGGCGACGGCTCCTGCGGCGGCGCGAGATCGATTTTGCGGGCGCGGAGTCCGGGCGGCGGCGTGAGCCCCGAGCTGTCGCTATGGATGACGAAGATCTTCTTGAGGTCGCCCTCCTGCCGCCACGAGCACACGGTGCCCTTGGGGATGAAAAACGCGTCGCCGGCCGTGGCCTCGAGCGAGCTTCCGTCCTCGTGGTCGATGACGACCGAGCCTTCGAGCAGGATCATCACCTCGTTCGTGGACCACGGTCCCATGCGCCCCGTCATCGGCGAGCAGGCCCACACGCCGACTGCGAGTCCGGTCGCTGCATCGTCGAGGAGCAGGCGGCCGTATTGCTGCCCGCTTCCTGCGATGAGGTCATCCTTGGGCATCGGGCCCCAGTCTTCGAGTGGCCCGCCGCCGTCGGCATTGAGCCGAATGAATCCCGTCATTGTCGAACCTTTAGAGCCAGCGCCGGCACGTTGCGATCCGGCAAAGGGCGGCTGTGTTGTTGGTGGATTCTATTGAGGATTTGTAAGAGGAAGCCGTTGGAACCGTCGCGGCATGCCGACGTTGTGCCCGCGCAACTGAGCCGATGAAGCGTAACGGAGGAGCCGCCTCATGAACATCTCAGAAGCATTCCGCAAGTCCCTCTGCGCAATGTCGCACACTCTTCCCCTGAAGGACAGGACGGTGCGGCCGGTGGAATTCCCGCCGAACCCCTATCGCGACCAGGAGGAGCTCGAGCGGCGGCACAAGGCCGTCGCCCGCTGGCGCAGCGAGACGCCCGCCCGCGGGAGGCAACGAGACCATGATCGCTTCGGACCCTATCAGTCCGAAGCGTGAACGGTCTCAACAAAGTCCCGAGACCATGATCGCTTCGGACCTTCCCGCTCCGATCGTCGCCGCCTATCCGGCGCGACGTGAAGCGGCAGCGGAGGAAAAAAGTCCGAAGCGTGATCATCGGTCGTAAAAGAGAACGAGAGCGCTCAATTGTGATCGTGCTCTCCGCCGGTGGCGCCGATGGGCTTGACCGCGAGATCGACCGAGCCCACGGCGCCGCTCTTGAACGTCAGCTTCACCGACACGGTCTGGCCTTCTGCGAGCGGCTGCTTGAGGTCGAGCAGCATGAGGTGCGTGCCGCCGGGCTTGAGCTCGGCGCTGCCGCCAGCCGGGATCTCGAGCCCGTCCTTGAGCTGACGCATGCGCATGACGCCGTCATCCGTCGTGCTCATCTCGTGGATCTCTGCTCGCCCAGCGACCGATGTCTCCACGGAGACGAGCGTGTCCGCCGTCGCACCCGTGTTCGTGAGCGTGACGTAGCCGGCGCCGACCTTGGCGCCTTCTGCCGTTGCCCGTGCCCAGGCGTTGCCGACCGTGATCGCCCCGATCTTGACCGTTGGCGTCGATCCGCCGTCGGCCGCGATCTTCAGCAGCGCGGCCGGCGCCTCGAGGCTGTGCGGATCGGCGCCGGGGGCCGGCACCTCGATCCATTTCATCTCCCCCTTGGCGCACGTCTGCGTAACCTTGAACGCGAGCGTCGCGCCCGGCGCGAGCTCCTTGGCGAGGAAGCCCTGAGCGACGAACTCGTCGTAGTAGTCGTCGGGGAGGGACCCGCCGGACCAGCGGATCTCCGTCACGCCTTCGGCGAGCGTCTTGCCGTGATAGAAGGCGTAGCTCTGCGAGTAGGGGCCGCGCTTGAGATCGATGGTCCAGCCCGGCTTGGGCATCGGCTTGGCGCCGATGAACCCGTCGGGAAGCGCGATCGTGAGGCCCGTCGTCGGCGAGCCGTCGCAGCCGTGCGGAACCTTGAGCACGGCCTTGTATGAGGTGCCACGCGGCGCCTCCGGCTTCTCGAGGCTTACATGGGCCTCGACGGGGCATGCGCCGAGGTGTGCCGCAAGGGCCGTGGCCGGCAGTGCCGCAAAGACGCGTGCGAGAGGCATGGAAGTGACCTTTTCTATTTGACATCGTGGGGGGAAGCGGTCGCCGCAGGAGCCATTCGCTCGATGCCCTGGAACAGCGAGAACTTCGACTTGCGCTCCGGAGGCATCAGCTCCTCGGTGCGGCTGAGCTCGACCGCGATTTGCTCGGCGTCGCGTTTCGGCACGCCCGCCTCGGCGAGCGATGCCGCGTCCCGCAGCGCGTCGCCGCCGCACAGAACCACGCCCCACCCTGAGGCGTCGCGGCGCAGCAGCGCGCGCCCGCCATGCTCGCCCTGGGTCCAGCTCGCAACCGCGTAGGTGCCGGAGACGACAACAGGGTCAGCCACGACTTTGGCATCCGCCTTGTCCCACATTGCCCCGATCAGCGACCGGATGGCCTGGGCGTCGGTTTCGGCCGACGCCGGGGAGGAGAGGTGGATGGCGCAGCAAAGCGCCATCCACACAAGCGCGATCGGAGCCGCGACGGATCGGGAGACGGGGGTACGGAGCCGATCACGCATGAGCCTCACCATTTCACCTGTACTCCGCCGTAGATGGCGCGGCCCGAGCCGGGCTCGAACAGTGCGGAGTCCGGCGCTGCCCGATCGATGATGCTGGCGCTTGCGATATAGGCTTCATCGGCGAGATTGCGCCCTTCGAGGTACGCGGTCCAAGTGCCGCCGTTGTCGTAGCCGACCTTGGCGCCCCAAATCGCATAGGCGTCGGTCTCGAGAGTGTTGGCGCTATCGACATAGTAGGCCTCTGGCACCCACTCGACATTCGGGCCGAAGTACAGGCCGCTCGGATGCCTGTAGAGGAGCTCCGCTCTCAGCATGTGACGCGGGGCACCAGGCAGCTCGTTGTTGCCGAACGTGGCATCGTCGTCAAAATGGAAGTCGTTGAGTGTGTAGGCCCCTCGTAGCCACACTTTGTCTGGCGACGGGCCGTCCGCCACCAGCGACTGAAGGATGGCGACGCCGAACCCGATTTCCAATCCCTGGTGGATGGTCTCGTCGGCATTGGAGACGTTGCAGTTGCCAAACGCGCTGTAGAAGCACAGGAGCTCGTTGTCGATCTCCGCGCGATAGGCCGCAAGGTCCCATGTGAAGTTGGAGCGCTCGCCCCTCGTGCCGATCTCGTAAGTGGTCGCGCGCTGCGCCTTGATGTCGAAGAACGGAATAGTCGGAAGTCCGAGGAACGGCGGTCCCGACACACTCTCCCCGAAGCTTGGCACTTCGGCGCTACGGGAGACGTTGGCGAAAACCTGCCAGGAACGATCCACATCCCAAACGACACCGGCCTTTGGGCTCCAGAGATTGAACTCTGTCGACCCGCTGCCGTCGCCGTCCGCAAGGAAGAAATCGCGTCGGTCGCGTGTAGCGTGCAGGAACTGCACGCCGCCCACGAGTGCCACCGACGGCACCACGTAGAAATGGTTCTCGAGGTAGGCGGAGACGTTGCCTGCCTCATCGTCCGAGTTGGCCGTGAGCGCACCCTTTTGCCCGCCGATATTCTCGTACTGCTTGGTGTCAATTGTTCCGAAATGCAGGTTCACACCGGCGATGAGCCGGTTGGCAAAACCGCCGACACGGCTTTCGTCCGTAATGCGCGCGAACCCGCCGTAGTCATCGTAGGTATAGTCGAGCCATTGGAAGATCGGATGCATGAGGTGCCGGTCTGCATTGAACGCGCCAACTTCCAGAATCGTCCCGGGCAGGAGGCGAACGCTGGTCTTGTTGGCGACGCGAACCGTCTCGATGTTGCGTTGCCAGTCGTTGAGAACGTTGATCGGAGCCGCTGTCTTGGGGTCGGTGAGCGCGGCCGTGCGTGTCACGCTGCCGGGAATGCGTTGATCAACATCGTTGGCGTTGAGGTAGAAGCGGGTCTCTACGTTGTCCGTCAGCCTGTAGCCGACATTCATGGAACCACGAACGCTCTCGCCGTCGCTATGGTCTCGGAACCCGTCCTGCTCCTGCCAGGTCCCCGTGATGAAGTAGTCTGCGGCCCCGTAGACACCACCCGAGCTGACCGCGAGCTTGTGGAATCCGAAGCTGCCCACGTCGACGCGGGCGCCGAACAGATCGGCGTCGTAGCCAGTCGGCATCACGAAGTTGATGGCGCCGCCGAGCGAGTTTGCGCCGAAGCGCAGGGCGTTGGCGCCCTTGTAGACCTCGACGTAGCGATAGGCGGTAGGATCGATCTCCTGAAAATCTCCGTAACCGTCGGCCGTGTTGATCGGGATGATGCCGTCCATGAAAAGCTGGATGGAGCGCAAGTGAAAGTTGCGCGAAAGGCTCGAGCCGCGGATCGATAGGCGCGTGTCCTCCCCCCATTTCGGTTGCACGAACACGCCCGGCACGTAGTCGAGCACGTCCTTCAACGTCGAGGCGGGCGTGGAAGCCTTGTAGGCCTCGGCCGGCACCACCTCGACGGCGCCCGGCGTGCGCTCGATCTCCGCTTTGGCCTCGGCCGTCGTCGGCACCGTGAGGCTGCCGGAGCGTTGGCCGACAGCAGCCTGACCGTTGCCCTCATTGCTCGACGGGGCAGTGATCGCCAGCGGCTGCGGCGACGTCTGGGCCATGGGCTTGGCCTTGGCCGCCTTGGCCTTCGCTGTCGTCGTGACGACGGACACCGCGGGCAGATTGGTGCTCTTGGTTTCCTGCGCAAGCGAGGGGCTCGCGCCTCCCACGGCGGCCAACGATAGGGTGATGAGCCGGCGCACGGCCGGCATACGAGTACGCGATGTCATGACAGGCAGTCCAACTGGAGCTGAGGATGGGCGGCGGCCTCGACGCTCCCGCAAAGGGGAGAGCGCGCGCACGCGGCCTACTGAAGGAGGCTCTCGAGAGCCCGGGTCTCAGGCCAGGATGGAGGGAGGGCCGCGGGCCGACGTGGCGCCGGGCTTGGGTGTGGCAGCGTACTGGGCTGCGGCAAGCGTGTAGACGATCGCGGCGTAGCGCGCCTCGGCGACGAGTGGAGCAGGAAGGGCAGCCGCCACCGCGGCGGCGCCGGCCGCTGCGTAGGGGCAAAGATTGGAGTCGAGATGATGCGGCTTGGCCGGCAGCGGCTTGCCGTCGGTATCGACCGACATCAGCTTCTCTCCAGTGCCTGAGCAGATCACCACCTGGAGCGCGCCGCCGTCGGCGCTCGACGATGCTGCGAGCATGAAGCCCACGGGCACCAGGCTACGGAGGGCCAGCGCGAACAGGAGCAGCAGGTGGAGCGGCGTGCGCACGAAGGGGAGTTCACTCTAATGTCGGTTTTCGCGAAGCCTAGGGATGCAGGCTGTCGTTGACAAGGCGCTGTGTGCGCGCGGCAGAGGCCGGCGTGCCCCGATTGCCACATGCGTAAGTCTCTGGCGGCCCAGCGTGGGTCGAGGTTAAGATGAGACAAAGATGGTCTGGGCAGCAAGAGCAGCGTTCATGAAGAAGCTTGTGTCGGCCGGCATGATCCGGCTCGCGGTCGTGGCTGCGTCGTTTGCGGCTTTTTTTGCGCCGGCCTACGCTGACGACGCGCAGCACGAGGTCGACACCGCGCTCATCGTCTCCGTCGATGTGTCCAATTCGGTCGACGAGCACCGCTACCGCCTGCAGATGGAGGGCATTGCCAAGGCGCTGGAGGACCCTCAGGTCCTGCAGGCCATCCTCAACGGTCCCCAGGGCGGCATCCTGGTCGCGATGGTGACTTGGGCCGACAAGCCGCGCCTCGCCATCCCCTGGCAGAAGATCTCGAACGCCGCCGAGGCGGCCGCACTCGCCCAGAAGGTGCGGGCCCTTCCCCGCCAGACGGGCGAGTTCACCTGCGTCTCCGGCATGCTGCGCACGATCACCGACAAGGTGGTGCCGCAAATTCCCGCCAAGGCGCTGCGCATCATTGTCGATGTGTCGGGTGACGGGCAGGAAAACTGCAATCCGGAGGAGCCGACCGCAAGCGTCCGCGACGAGCTCGTCGCTTCGGGGGTGACCGTCAACGGCCTTCCTATTCTCGAGGGCGACGAGGGCGCAACGCTCGAGACCTGGTACCGCGAGAACGTGATGGGCGGCCCTGGCTCGTTCATCCTGCCGGCCAACGGCTTCGGCGATTTCGGCCGCGCCATCCGCCAGAAATTCGTGATCGAGATCAGCGGCGGCTTCCCACTCCGCAAGGAAGCTCTAATCCCCCATTTCGGCCCAGCAACGGTGCCGCGCTGATGCATCCTCGCCGACGATGCCGTGCGCAGAGCCGAGACCAGTGTAAAGCTGGGATTGGCCGCGCAACGACGGCGCAAGCCTGAGCGCAACCACGACCCGAGCGAGCGACCCGCCGGCAAACCCTCAGGTATCGCTCTGGCTCGCGGGCCGGCAGCTCCAGCGCTTGATCTGCCACTGCGGATGCTCCTCGGCCCACTGCGCGAAGTAGGGCGGCGCAGCCATCGTGCAGTGCATCGCGTCCATGTTGACGTCGAGGGGGATCTTGAAGTCCCGGCAGTGCTGGGGGTCCGAGACGAGGCAGGCCGAGAGAATGATGCTGAGCATGTGGCGCGTGTCCTCCGTTGTCCGGGTCCCGTCCGGGGCCCAGTGCGCCCCGATTCCACCCCGGTTTAGGCAAGATACGTAGGATAGCAGCTTTCAGTTTCGCAGGAAGGGTGCCGAAAATCCTTAAACTTCGGCTTCCTCTTGCCCGCATTCAGGACAGTCTAGGCCGTGAGCAGGATCTCGCCCTTGCCGATGGTCGCAAGGTCGCCCGCGAGCTTGCGGACGAGTCCCGGCAGCGGCTTCGGCGCCAGCGGCCCCAGCGTCTCGGCGACATGGCGGTTGAGAATGCGCAGCACGACGAGGTCGTGCCGGCCGCAGTCAGAGAACGTCGGCAAGAGCTCGTCCGCCTTGGGACCGATCAGCGTGCCGCGCCGCAGCAGCGTGCCGGGCCGCGGCCCGAAGCCGGTCTCTGTCCAGAGCGTGCCGCCGACCATGCGCGAGCCGGCTGCCGGGCCGAACGCGCCGCGCGCCACGATGATGCCCCGCCGCATGCGCTCGCCGGCGCGCTCGCCGACGTTGCCATCGACCACCACCGTGCCGCCGAGCAGGCCAAACTTGTCGCCAGAGCGCGCCCCGCCGAGGAAGTCGCCAGCCGAGCCTTGCACGTGGATCAGGCCGCCGGTGGCGCCCGAGCCGAGGTAGGCGCCGGCGTCACCCAGGATCTCGAGACGGCCACCCTTCATGAGACGACCGGCGTAGTTGCCGACGCTGCCCTCGACCACGATGGAGCCGGCATCGAGCCGTGTACCGATGCTATCGAGGAACGGCGAGCTTCCCCGGATCGCGATCGTCTCGCCCGGCGTGCCCGCGATGTCGAATATGTCGCCGGCATGCGGCGCCTCGGGTCCGTCACCGAGCGCGATGCGGGCGATCTCGCCGGCCGAGAGGCCCGCGAGCGTCGCCGGAGTGAGTCCCGAGAGGTCGACCGCGCCATGCAGAGGCGCACGCAACGTGAAGCTCAGCGCGCTCATGGCAGCAGCTCCTTGAGATGATAGTGGTGCGGGCCGAGCTTGCCTCCATAGTTGCCGGCGGAGACGCGGGTCACGCCCTTGGCGGCGCCGATCTCGATGATGGTCTTGAGGCCAGCGCGCATGGCCTCCGCGACCGCCTTCGACGACAGCCCGTCGATGACGATCTCGAGCACGGCGATGGTGTCGGGGCTGCACTCGGTCTTGACCGCGCCCTTGAGCGTCGGACAGAAGGCGTCGTTGGTGGATGCGATCGCACCCTTGTACTTTGAGCCGACCTTCGAGCCCGAGCGCACGATGCCGCCCGGGAACGGCGTGATGACGTCGTCGAGCTTGGCGATGGCGGCGACCGCCGCCTCCGTCGCCTCGAGCAGCCCCGCGCGGTCACGGCCGAGGATCAAGAGGTTGCCGCCGCCGACGGCCTCTGTCGTGATCCCGCATTTGTCCTCGATAACGAACTCGCCGTCCATCACGGGCACGCGCCAGAAGCGCCGCTTGCCGAGCTTCTTCGCTGTCTGCCAGCCGTCGCCGAAAAAGCGCGGGCCGGCGGCCAGCCCCAGCTTGGTCGGGCTGTCGAGGCCGTTGTAGCAGGCCGAGCCCGGGCTCGTCAGCACGCACTGGCCGACGCGGTTCAAGAGCTGGGGTTTGAGCGCATCCGGCGAGAAGCCGAAGATGAGCACGCGCACGCCCGGCCGTCCGTCGGGCGTCTCGGAGGGTGGGAGCTCGCGGTCGATGCCGCATTCGGCACCGCAGCCGATGACCGAGGTGCCGAACCCCGTCATCACCTGCGCCGAGATCATTGCCCACTTGAGCGTGTCGGCCGTGATGACGAGGCCCACGGCGCTCATGCCGAAAGCTTCGGCAAAGGTGTCGTCGATGGCGACGCCGTTTCTTGTAATAGCGGTCATTGTCAGGAGACCCTCGCGCCGCACGGCTGCACGATGACGCAACCGCATTGTCCGCCGGTGTGGCCGCAATTGCTCTCGACAATCTCCTCGTCACGGACACGGAAGTTGTCGAGGCGCACCGTGTGGTAGCGGTCGAAATACTCGCGCAGCGGCTTCTCGATCGCGCGGTCGTACTCGGGGCGGGCGACATGCGTCGCACCGGCAACAACCTTCACGACGCGCCCGTTGCGCACGATGAGCTCGCCGTTCTTGAACACGAACAGCGGCGTCTTGAACATCGCCTCGCGGTCGGCATCGTCCTCGTACACGGTGATGTCGGCCGTCGCGCCGGTGCCGAGGTGGCCGCGGTCGCGCAGCCCGAGGCTCTTCGCTGGCCCCGCGCGCGTCATGATGGCGATGTCGTAGAGCGTGTACTCGCGGTCGAGCGTTTTGAGGATGGTCGCGGCCTGGGCGCCAGGATGCAGCTTCTCGAGCATGGCGTTGCGGAAGGTGCGATCCATGAGCAGCCGGATGAGGTGCGGGTAGAAGTAGAACGGCGCGCCGTTCGGATGGTCCGTCGTCATGAAGATCCGCCACGGATCCTTGACGAGCAGGAACAGCTCGAGGCCGATCGCCCACTGCAGCGCGTTGACGTAGCTCTTGTCGCGGTACTTCATCGGCACGACGCCGCAGCCGTTGTCGCATTCGATGTCCATCACCACCCACTTCTTCGGGTTGGAGGACTTGGTGTTGCCGTACTGCCGCATGCTGTCGCCGGAGGCCGTGCACGTCTGCCCGAACATGATCTGGCCGATGTCGATCGAGACGTTGGTGTGCTGGTTCAGCAGCTCGGCGATCTGCGGCGCTCCCGACGAGAACTTCATGTCCCCTTCCGTGCCGTAGCTGTGGAACTGGATGTGCGTGAGGTGGAGCGGCAACCCTTCCGCGGCCCGGATCGTCGCCATCGTCGATTTCATGCTGCCCGGGACGCCCAGATTGCAGCCGTGGATGTGGATCGGGTGCGGGACGCCGAGCTCCTTCATGCCGCGCGCAAGCGTGAGGATGATCTCGCGCGGCGTCACCCCGTAGAACTCGTGCTTCTCGTCGAGGTCGAGCGAGCGCTGGTTGAATTTGAAGGCGCTGATGCCGCCGGGATTCACGATCTTGACCGCGAGCGCCTGCGCCGCGTGCATGGTCCAGGCGATGTAGTCTTTGACGAAGGAGAAGTCCTTCTTCTCGACGAGCGTGCGCAGGAAGAAGTCGTCGTTGCCGAGCATGACGAACGCGCCCTTGTCGATCATGGGCGTGTCGCCCATCTCGAGGTGCGCCTGGCGTGCATTGGCGGGCAGCATCGCCGGCTCGAAGGCCGCAGTGTAGCCCATCTCCGCGTACCGGTAGCCGGTCGTCATCGTCGAGGGCACGGCGTGGCCGCAGCCCGAGCGCGTGAGATGCGTCCGCGCGACCTCGTGGCCCTGGTGGTCCTCGGGCAGCAGCATGCGCCCGATGGTGACCTTGCCGCCGCCGATGTGGCTGTGCGGATCGATGGCGCCCGCCATCACCACGCGCCCGGCGAGGGAGTACTCCTGGTCCACCTTGGTGCCCGCTGGCGGAGTGGCAACGATCCGCCCGTCGCGGGCATAAATGTCGCGAATCTCGCCGTTGACCCCATGCATGGGGTCATAGACCTTTCCGCCGGTGAACTTGATGAGCATTGATCTTGGTCCTTGAGGGCGGGCTAGAGGGCGAGCTCGATCGCGGCCAATACGTCGACGGCCTTGGGCAGGTCCGCGCGTCCGAGATTCTTGAGCGGCAGCGACACCACGTTGTCGACGCGGATGATGCGCCCGGCGTGGTCGGCGCCCGGCGTGCCGACCGGGATGTACACCTTGGGAGTTGCGGCGAGCTTGATGCCCGGCGTGCCGAGCACGATTGTCGGGATCTTGGCGGCCGGCGGTCCGAGATCCGGCGTGAACGAGGCGATCCAGACGAGGAGGTCGCCCTCGCCGCTGGCGAGCATCTTGGGGATCGCGTAGCGCAAGGAATCGTAGTCCGGCTTGCCGCTCGCGAACGACACTCTCAGCGGATAGCCGCTCTGCCAGGAGGACACGGCGCCAGCCGAGATTGCGCCCTCGTTGCCGCCGAGCGCGAGGCCGGCCGCGCGGCCCTTGACATTGAGATCCTTGACGAGGTCCGAGACCGTGCTGACCACGAGGTCCGCATTCGGGAAGTTGAGGCTCGGCGGCGCCCAGACGAAGACGGGGTAGCTGGCCGTGCGGCACCGCTCGGCGAGCGCACGGATGTCGGCCATCGCCACGCCGGCCGCGCTTTCAGCGGCAAGCGGCGCGCCACGAATCTCGGCGGCGAGCGCCGAGACCACCTCGCCCACGCGGTCGAGATCGGCCGCGAGTGTGATCACCTCGCCGATGCGCGGCCCCTTGACGGCCGACTGGTCGAGCCCCTTGCCGAGGAACACGACGGAACGCTTCGGCGGGGCCTCAGCGAGCAGCGAGCGCTCGACATTGACGATACGCTCGAAAAATCGCGGATGCAGCTTGTGCAGGTCGCTGCCGACGATGATGAAGACGTCGGCGCGGTTGCGCGCTTCCGTGAGCGTGGTCGTGATCCAGCCGCGGGTCTGTAGCACCCGGAAGTTCCGGTACTGGCCTTCCGAGAGCGCGTGGTCGACGACGCCACCCGATTTGTCGGCGAGCGCCATGACGGCGCGAATGCCGTTGACGTCGGTTCCGAGCCCGCCATAGAGGGGCAGCGAGGAGGCGCGAATGAGTTGTGTTGCGGCCTCGATGGCGGTCGCGAGATCCACGTCGCGCCCGTCGACCTGGGGCCTGGCCCCATCGACCTTGCGCTGGAAGCCGGCAATGGCCTTCTCGCAGCCGTTCTTGGTGACCTTGATCCCCGTATCGTCCCGGGCGATCTCGAGGTCGTCGCACACGAGGCCGCAAAATGGGCAGGCGACGTCCGTGATCGCGTTGGACCTCGGGGCATCCCCCGCGCCCAGGGCATGGCTGTTCGTCATGGAAGCAGTCTCGTGATTTGATTTGGCGCGGAACCAAAGCATGGACGGAGTTTCAAAACAACTGGTGACGTGATCGCGAATTCGTCTGCGCTGAGGACGAGGTAGAAGGCGAATCTCCGGGCCGCGATCACCCGGGCGAAGTCGTCCGGCGCGCTCGACCTCGGCGCCGTCACATTTGGGCACGGGAGCGGCCGTAATGTTGCGCCGCACGGCGGCCGAAGCGCGCATCGATTGCGAAGCCAACGCCACTTCCGTATTGTCCGGCGCCGGCCCCGGGAGGGGCGTGCCGGACAAGGAATTCCCTGGAGGACTGCTGATGGTTAGATTGGTTGCTTCACTGCTCGCACTGGTGTGCGTGCTGCCGTTTGCCGCGTCTGCGCACGGGCCCACGCGCCAGAAGGTGGTCGAGACTGTCGAGATCAACGCGCCGGCCGACAAAGTGTGGGCGATCGTCGGCAATTTCCAGGACATGAGCTGGCATCCGGCCTTCAAGAAGACCGAGGGCACCGGCGGCAATGATGTCGGCGCCACCCGCACCCTCACCGTCCAGTCGGGCGGCCAGATTTTCGAGAGGCTCACGAAATACGACGCTGCGGGCAAGACTCTCGCCTACGAGATCACTGATGTCGACGTGAAGGTCGTCCCCGTCACCAACTATTCTGCCCACATCACCGTCACCGCCAGCGGCGATAAGACGACCGTCGAGTGGAAGGGCGCGTTCTACCGCGGCTACGTCAATAACGACCCGCCGCCGGAGCTGTCCGACGAGGCGGCCGTCAAGGCTATCACCGATGTCTACCAGTCCGGCCTCGCCGCTCTGAAGAAGAAGCTCGAAGGCGGCTGATGCGCTCCGGCCCTGCAGCGCTTTTTGTCCGATCGGGAACGGCGCGGCGGATCTTGGCCGCCGCGCTTCTCCCGGCGGCGCTCGGCTGCCCGTCCTCGTCTGAGGCGGACGAGGCGCGCGAGGCCTTCGTCACCAATCAGCCTGCAGATTCGCTCTCGATCGTCGATCTCTCCGCCGGCAAGGCCGCGCCCGAGATCAAGATCGGCGGCAAGCCGGCGGGCGTAGCCGTCGCCGCCGACGGCAAGTCCGTCTACCTGACCTCGCCGGACGGCAAGGAGCTGGTGGTCGTCGACGCGGAGACGCGCAAGATTGCGCGTCGCATCGCCGTGGGCCAAGGCCCGCTCGGCGTCGCCGCCGACCCGAAGGGTGGCCGCGTCTTCGTCGCCGACTGGTACGAGCACAAGCTCTTCGTCGTCGATCCCGCGGCCGGCACCGTGACCGGCACCATCGAGACGGGCCAGTCGCCATCCGGCGTCGCCGTCACCCGCGACGGATCGCTGATCATCACCGCTGACCGCGACAGCGACGAGATCTCGCTGATCGACGCGGCCTCTCTGACGCGGACCGGTCACGTTGCCGTGGGTCAGCGCCCCTTCGGCGTCACGCTCGACGACGAGGGCAGGCGCGCCTACACCGCCAACGTCAAGAGCGACGACGTGAGCATCGTCGATCTCAAGCAGCAGAAGGTCGTCGGCACCGTGAAGGTCGGGCATCGGCCCTATGCCGTGGCGCTGACGGGAGGACGGGCCTTCGTCACCGATCAGTACGGCGCCACCGTCACCGTCTTCGACGTCGAAACGCTCAAAGTGGTAAAGACCATTCCCGTGGGCGAGTATCCGGAGGGCATCGAGGCCGATCCCTCGGGCAGCGCGGTGTATGTGGCCTGCTGGGACGCCAACACGCTAGAGCGCATTGATACGGCGACCCTCGAGGTCACGGCGCGCATCCCCGTCGGCAACGGCCCCCGCGCCTTCGGCCGCTTTCTGCGCTGAGAGCCCTTTGGCCTGCTCGCGGCTGATGCCGATTTTCTGGGCAGCAATCCTTACTAAAATCCCATCCTTGCAGAGAATTCATCATGGAGGCGTTGCCGGAGCGTGGCACCTGGCGCTAGAAGAGCAGCCAAGAAGGCTGCCGGTACGGGCGCCCGGTTGAGGAGGAAATGACGACTATGCTGCATTTCGTACGTGTATCTTTCGCGCTCGCCGTCCTGGCCGCCATGTCGGCGGTGGGCGTTGCGGCCGGCGATCAGAAGGTCGCGGATCTCCTGTTCGAGACCCGCCATCTGGATCTGATCGGCAAGGGCTCCGAGGTCACCTACCACTTCGAGAAGACGGGCACCAACGAGCAGCTCGTCGGCAAGAACTACGCGGACGATATCCGCCTCGGCGTCGCGACCGTCAACGACAAGGGCCAGCGCGACGTCGTCTTCAAGGTCTTCACCGGCGACAATGCGCGCGACCCGCAGAACTGGCCCGAGCTCACCATCAACCCGCTCTTCGTCTGGTATCTCGACCGCGCCGTCTCGACCTTCAATCAGCTCGCGGGCGGCAGCCCGATGTACCTAAAGCACAAGTTCCGCGAGGCGCTGCGCGACAAGGCTGAGCTCGAGCAGATCAAGGTCGACTACAACGGCAAGCAGGTCGATGCCTACAAGGTGAAGGTGCTGCCCTACGCCGACGACCTCAACACCGGCAAGATGCAGGGCTATCAGAACGCCGAGTTCACCATCGTGGTGAGCGACCAGGTCCCCGGGTATTTCGTCGATCTCACCTCGAACTTCGTGAGCTCCCAGGCCGCCGGCCCCGAGATCAAGGAGCACATCAAGATTGTGGGCATGGGAGATGCGAAATGAGGATCGCAAAGCTCGCGGGCATCTCCGCGGTGGTCGCGGCGGCGTTGGCACTGGCCGGTGCCGCCATAGGCGAGGAATGCGCACAGGAGGCGGACGCCCGCCTGCATACGCTCGTCAATGATTACCCGACGATCACCCGCGGCGACTACATTTACGGATGCATGCTGGTGAACGGCACCACGCGCGACGTGCTCGAGAAGTGCGCCTGCTCCATCGACGTCATCGCCTCCGTGCTCCCCTTCAAGGAATACGAGGAGGCCGAGACCATCATGGCCGTGCGCCAGCGCGGTGGCGAGCAGGTCGCCTATATGTTCGCGCCCGCCATGCGTGCAAAGGTGAACAATCTGAAACGCGCGCAGGTCGAAGGCGAGCTGCGCTGCTTCTGACGCCAGGGCACTTGGAATGTGCAATCGGAAATAAAAAGGGCGCCCACGGGGCGCCCTTCTTTCGTCTCGCTCGCCGCTTCCGTCACGATCCCTTGGGCTCGGTGCGGCCCGTGAAGGTCCGCCCGTCCGTGTCCTGAGCCGTGACCTCGAGCCCGTCATTGCTGCCCGGGGCGTAGGTGAAGCGGATGTTGGGGTCCTCGGAGAGCGAGATGCCACCCTCCATGTGGAAGACGAGATCGGCGCCGCGCTTCACGTCGATCACGCGTAGGAATTTCGCCGGAATGTAATAGCCGGTCGCCTGATTGAGCTGCAGGCCCGAGTATTGCGGATGGCGGATCTTGACCTGGCCCTCGCGCTCGGAGCTGCCGGCCGCCGCCTCGAGCAGCTTGATTTGCATCTTACCCGCTTCGGCGAGCGCGGCGTCGGCGTCCTTGAGCGCGGGCGCCGAGCATCCGCCGGCCGCCTTGACGAACTTCGTGGCCATCAGCAACCGGCCGTCAGCGGTCTCGATGATCGCGCGCACGTTCGAGTACATGTCGATGCGAACGCGCGTCGCCAGCACGCGCTCGCCCGCGCCCGCGGCCGGACCGAACGTGAATTCGGCAACCACCGGCGCCGGGTTCTTGTCGATCACGAGCATGAGCTTCTTGACGCTGGGTGCGGTCGCAGCGGGAATGCGGATCGTGAGCGGCACCAGTGCCGCATCCTCGGCCCGGTAGGGCGCTTCCAGCGTCACCGCCGTCGCGTCCTCGCTGACCGTGCGCGCCCCGAAGATGTCCTTCTCGAGGGCCGGCCAGATGTCCTCCTCGTCGGCGGCGCGCGCAATCCCTGTCGCCACCAAAAGTCCGGCGACGGCGCCGAGCATCAATCCGGTGAGCGCCCGCACGAGCGCGGAGCGGTGCGGGCCCATCACTGTGCTCATGACCATGCTTGCGTCCTCCTGAATGGAGCTTTAGCCGCGCCTATTCCCATTCGAGCTCGGCGAATGCGGCCGAGACGGTTCGAGCATGATAGTCCTCGAACAGGTGCCATGCACTCTTTTCCGAAAGTCCGACTGTCGCCGTTGCCTCTTCGATCGTGCCGTTCCGCTTGAGGATCGCGCGAATCTCGCTGGCGACCACCTCGAGATAGTGCTTGAGCGGCTTAGCCGCATCGGGCCAGGCCATAGAGGCCGGCCCATGGCCAGGCACGACACGCGCCGCCGGTTGCTGGGAGAGCGTATCCAGCACCGAGAGCCAGCCCCTTATTGAGCCGTCGAGCGTCGGCACGTGCTCCGAGAAGAGGAGGTCGCCAAGAAAGACCGTGCCGGTCTCGGGGTCGCGCACGATGAGGTCGTTATCCGTGTGCGCTGTCTTCTGCGGCTCGAGCACGATGGCCCGTCCGCCGAGATCGAGAGTGGTGGGCTCGGCGATGGCGACGGTGGGCAGGATGATCTTGGTGCCCTCAAAGCCCGCCTCGCCGATCAAATCCCTGTTGGCGGCCACGTAACGGTCGGCCCGCGCCGCGAGCCCGCGACCGAGCTTGTGGTGACCCACAAATGCCGGCTGGTCGGCTTCGAAGGCGGCATTGCCGAGCACATGGTCGGGATGCATGTGGGTGTTGATGACATAGCGGATCGGGAGCGCGGTGGCGGCTCGGACGGCCTTGTAGATCTCCGCCCCGACCTTCGCGCTGCCGCCAGTGTCGATCAGGGCCACGGCCTCTCGCCCGATGATGAAGCCGTTGTTCGACATGTCGCCGAGGTTTTCGGGCGAGGGGAGCGCCACGTGGCCTTTATGGGCGTACACGCCCGGCGCGATCCCAATGGCATAGGCAGCCGCGGCGCTCGCGGGCTCCTCGGCGGCCACGGCCTGGCGCGCGAGGCCAAGGCTCAGCACGGCAAGCGCTTGCACACCCCGAAGAACGCTTCGGCGGTCGAGAGGAGGGAGGGCGTCGGGGAGGGGCGAGCGCATGATCACGGAACGGTTTTTGGTCGCCTTGATGTAGGCCCGAGCCTGTCGACGCGCAACTCGTCGCAGGCGACCATGCCGCGCGGGCATATGTCCCGGGCGCTCCCGTCGGAAGCCCCTGAAATCAGGTCGGAAATGGAGGGAAAAAGGGCAAAAAGCCAATTTCGAGGGGAAAAATTATGCACATATCGATCGAGAGATCAATGGGGCGACACGACCACTTGCCGAGGAAAAAACTAGGCGTGCGCCGCAGCAATGCTTCCCGCACCGCAAAAAACACCAATAAATCAGCGGATTTTTTGGGTCAGAATGCTTGTCCTATCGAGTGTTGCAGGAAAATTGGTCTCACGGATTGTCTTGCAGACCTCACGAGAAAGTGTCTACAAGTGGCCCACGGTAGCGATGGCTTCAGGGGGACACTCAGTGCAGTGTCTCACGTATCGTAAGCCAGCGGAAAAACAGGGAAAAAATCCCGGGAAGCCGTGAAGCTAGGGCTGTGACACGCTGTCGTTCGCTGCCGCTTGCAAGCGTGGCAAGAACTTTAAGGAGGAAGCGCGATGCGCAGAAGTGCACTCGCATGCGGGCTGCTCGCCACTGTCGCTCTGACTTCGCCCACCTGGGCGAACGACGACGTCAAGAAGGCGACGTCTGACCCGAATAACTGGGCAATGCAACAGCACGACTATAAGGGCTGGCGTTACTCGGAACTCGACCAGATCAACACGTCGAACGTCAAGGACCTCAAGGTTGCTTGGCAGTTCTCGACCGGCGTTCTTCGTGGTCACGAAGGCTCGCCGATCGTCGTCGGCAACACGATGTATCTGAACTCTGCGTTCCCGAACAACGTGTTCGCTCTCGACATCTCCAATCCCGAGGGTCCGAAGATCCTCTGGAAGTATATGCCGAAGCAGGATCCGTCGGTCATTCCGGTTATGTGCTGCGACACGGTCAACCGTGGCGTTCAGATCGCCGGTGATACCCTCATCCTCGGCCAGGCTGACACCACGCTCGTTGCCCTCGATGCAAAGACGGGTAAGGAGAAGTGGAAGGCTGTCAACGGCGATCCCAAGAAGGGCGAGACCCACACGGGCTTCCTCCTGATCGTTGGTGACAAGGTGATCATGGGCACGTCTGGCGCCGAGTTCGGCGTCCGCTGCCACGTCACCGCCTACAACCTCGCTGACGGCAAGCGTGCATGGCGCGCCTACTCGATGGGCCCGGATTCGGACATCCTGTTCGACCCCGAGAAGACCATCTCGCTCGGCAAGCCGGTTGGCAAGGACAGCTCGCTCAAGACCTGGACGGGCGACCAGTGGAAGATCGGCGGCGGCTCGACCTGGGGCTACGCGTCGTATGACGAAGAGGCCAACCTCTTCTACTACGGCTCGGGCAACCCCTCGACCTGGAACCCGGCTCAGCGCGCTGGACCGGATGGCAAGCAGATCGACCAGAAGTGGTCGATGACGCTGTTCGCTCGTGACCCCGACACCGGCGTCGCGAAGTGGGCCTACCAGATGACTCCGTTCGACGAGTGGGACTATGACGGCGTCAACGAGTCGATCCTGACGACCCAGAAGATCGGTGGCGAGGACCGCAAGGTTCTGACCCACTTCGACCGTAACGGCTTCGGCTACACCATCGACCGCCTCACCGGCGAGCCGCTGGTTGCCCAGCCCTACGATCCGGATCTGAACTGGTCGACGGGCGTCGAGCTCGACAAGTCGAAGCCGAACTACGGTCGTCCGACCGTCGTCGCCTCGAAGTCGACGTTCCTCAACGGTGCTGACGTCAACTCGAAGAACATCTGCCCCGCAGCTCTGGGCTTCAAGGATCAGCAGCCGGCCGCCTACTCGCCGCTCACGAACCTCTTCTACGTTCCGATCAACAACGTCTGCATGGACTACGAGCCCTTCAAGGTCTCGTACACGCCTGGCCAGCCGTACGTTGGCGCGACGCTGTCGATGTTCCCGCCGGAGGGTAAGACCAACACTGGCCACTTCACGATTTGGGACGGCGCTGCTGGCAAGATCGTCAAGCAGCACGACGAGCCCTTCTCTGTGTGGTCGGGCGTTCTCACCACGGCTGGCGGCCTTGCCTGCCACGGCACTCTTGAAGGCTACTTCAAGTGCCGCGATCAGAAGGATGGCGCGGAGCTCTTCAAGCACCGTCTGCCCTCCGGCTCGATCGGCAACGTGATGAGCTACGCTGTCGGCGGCAAGCAGTACATCGGCCTCTTCTCGGGCGTCGGTGGCTGGGCTGGCATCGGTCTCGCCGCTGGTCTCGACAAGCCGACTGACGGCCTCGGCGCCGTGGGCAACTACGCAGGCCTGAAGTCGTACACCGATCTCGGTGGCACGCTCACGGTCTACACGCTGCCCTAATGCTGGTCGCTTAGACTAAAACTACGACCGGCGCGGGGAAACCCGCGCCGGTTTGTTGCTGAGAAGTAACCCTTTTCTAAGCTTGCGTGGTCGGGGGCGGGTCACCAAGTTGTGAAAGAGGGCGCGGAAATCCGCACCACAAAGTGAGATCCAGCCGTCTGGTTTGTCCGTTGTGAACGGCGAGCCCGATCGCTATGTCAAGTCTGTCAGGAAACAGGGGACACGCGTGAAAAGATTTGGTTTTGGTTTGGTCATCGCCGCAGGTCTGAGCCTGTCGGCTCTTTCGGCTGGCACTGCGATGGCTGCCGACGACGACAAGAGCCCCCTTCCGGATCCCGTCCTCGATAAGAAATTCCAGGAAGGCAAGAAGTTTGAGGACGGCAAGTGGATGCTGCCGGATGGTACGCCGACCTACAACGTCATCCGCGACACCGCCAACACCGACATTGTGAAGCAGGTCGACTGGAACACCTATTCGGGTTGGCGCCGCTATCACGCCGAGTGCCACGTCTGCCACGGTCCGAACGCCGAGGGCTCGACCTACGCACCCGCGTTGAAGGATTCGCTCAAGACCATGACCTACGAGAAGTTCCTCCAGGTCGTGTCGAGCGGGCAGCAGCGTGACGTCGCCGGCACCAAGTTCATCATGCCGGCGCTTGGCGATAACAAGAACGTCATGTGCTACATCGACGACCTTTACGTCTATCTCCGCGCTCGCTCGACCGACGCGCTGCCTGGCGGCCGCCTCAGCGCCGACCAGCGCTCTGAGAAGCCCGAGCAGGCCAAGCAGGCGGAGAAAGAGTGCATTGGAGAGTGAGCAGCGGGCAGGTTCGGCGCTGCCATAACAAAGTGAGAAAAATGCAATGAGGAAGCGCGCCGTATTTGCCGTTTTGTTCGGCTGTCTTGCCGCCCCCGGCGTTGCCGGGGCTGCGGAGGCTCATCTTGCGGACGCGGTGAACCGTAAGGTTCTCCGCGTTTGCGCCACCCCTGCGAACCTCCCCTATTCGGACGAGAAGGGCGAGGGCTACGAGAACAAGATCGCGCAGATCGTCGCCGACGAGTTGAAGCGCTCCTCGGTCGAGTACACGTGGTTCCCGCAGGGCACGGGCTTCGTCCGCAAGACGCTCTCGGAGAAACGCTGTGACCTCATCATGGGCACGGTGCAGGCCGACGAGTTTACGCTCAACACCAACCCCTACTACCGCACGACCTATGCCCTGATCACCAAGAAGGGCTCGGGGCTCGAGGGCGTCACCTCGATCCTGGATCCCAAGCTCAAGGACAAGAAGGTCGGCATCCAGGCGGGTGCCCCCGCCGGCGATTATGTGGCGAAGGCTGGCCTCATGGCCACCGCTCGGCCCTACCTCTTCATTGTTGATACGCGCTACCAGAACCCGATGCGGGACATGGTCGACGATCTCCGCAAGGGCGAGATCGACGTCGCCATCCTGTGGGGCCCGTACGCGGGCTGGTACACCAAGGGCGACGACACGCTCGCCGTTCAGCCCATGCTCGAGGCGAAGCAGCCGGGACTCCCCGGTCTCGAGTATCGTATCACCATGGGCGTGCGCTCCGGCGAGACCTCCTGGAAGCACGAGATCAACAATGTCATCGAGAAGCGCCAGGCCGACATCGACAAGGTGTTGCTGGACTATCGCGTCCCCTTGATCGACGAGGACAACAAGCTGATCACCGAGCCGCGCAAGACAGCGGCCAAGGGGTCTACCAACTAGTCTAGGACGTGTGCGCCTGAGCCTCAAAGGACGTCAGGAAATGAGCGCGGCGGTGCGCGGAGGGATCCGGGCCGCCGCGCTTTTTCTGTGCCTCGCCGCTGCCGTGGCCGCGTTGGCCGGCGCGAGTGTGGCCGAGGAGGGCGCTGTCGCCGAGCCCGAAGGCTATCGAACCGACGAGTACCGCATGCCGGTGCCGAGGACGCTGAAAGGCGCTTCCGTGATCGGTGCCGAGCGGGCCGAGGCCTTGCTCAAGGACAAGTCCGCCGTCTTCGTCGACGTCTACCCGCGCGCGCCAAAACCGGCGAATCTGCCCGCGGGCACCGTCTGGCGTGATCCGACGCATATGACCATCGAGGGCGCCCACTGGCTCCCCAACGTCGGCTACGGCGTGCTCTCCCCCGAGTTCGAAGGCTACTTCCGGCGCAATCTCTCGGCGCTGACCGGGAACGATCCGGCCAAGCCCATCGTCTTCTTCTGCCTCAAGAACTGCTGGATGTCTTGGAACGCCGGCAAGCGCGCGCTCTCCTGGGGATACTCGCACGTCATCTGGTTCTCGGACGGAACCGACGCCTGGCAGGAGGCGGGCAACGACCTCGTCAAGGCGACCCCAGAGCCCTAGACGTATTGTTGGATTGAGCGCGGCGACACGCTCTTGGCGAAGTCCTCAGCTCTTCATTTGCGCGCGGATGGCGCGCGCGACCCCGAACAGGCGCTCCTCGACCAGCACGGGCAGCTCGCAGGCGAGTGGCACGCTCTGTTGCCGCTCCTGGAAGATGCGCGTGGCCCAGTTGAACTTCTCGCGTGCCTGCGCGAGCTCGGGTGTGTCCTCTACGATTCCCGGCTCGCGCTTGCTCTCGAGCTTGGCGATCTCCGTGCTCTGCCGCTCGAGCTCGAGCGCCCGCTGCTGCTGGGACTTCTGAAACTTGAGAATGCCCGACATGATCGAGCGGCGCTGGCTCGAGACCTTGTCGAAAAGGCCTGCGAAGAGCAACGTCAGCTTCTGGTCGCGCTCGCCCTCGGGCAGCCCCTCGGCGAACTTCTTGATCGCCGCCTCCGTCTCCTCGATCGGCACGCGCCGCGTGGCGAGAAGCTCGATCAGGTCGGAGATCCCCTTCTCCTTGTACCAGCCCTTGACGCCGTCGATCGAGGGGCCGTCCCACACTTGCGTGACCGACAATGTCTCGACGCGGCCCTGCACGCACGGCCATTCCTTGGTCATGTCGATCTCGGGAACCGGCTCCTCGGTCTGAGCCTGAGGCTGGCCCTGAAGTGCCGACCCAGGCACCGGGCCGGCATCCTGGGCCATTGCCCCGACGGCGGCGAAAAGCGAGGCGCCAAGCAGCGCGGGCGCAAGCAGTCTCGAAGCGTTTCCGGTCATTCTTTTGGTCTCTCGGTTGGTCGTGCTCGCCGAAGAGCGTGGTGAGGGATCAGCCCCCGCCGCCCGGCCCGCCGCGCCGGGCGATCAGGCCTTTGGAGGGGTTATATGCGTAGATGGCCGCGCCGAGGAAGAACACGGTATAAGCCAGCACGACATACAAATTCGTAAGATCGATCGTTCCGTCCTCGAGCCGGGCGCCGACCTGCCCATAGAGCGCGAAGCGGATGAGCTCCACCGCATAGGTGAACGGGTTGACGCGGCAGACCTCGAACAGGAAGGGGCTCGCCTCGCGGATGCGCCATAGCGGATAGAGTGCGGACGAGGCGAAGAACATCGGGAAGATGACGAAGTTCATGACACCGGCGAAGTTCTCGAGTTGCCGGATCACTGACGAGAGGAAGAGCGAGATCGATCCCAGCATCAGGCCGGCGAGAATGAGCGCCGGAAGCGCGGCGAGATAGTTCATCGACGGCGCCAGAAGCTGCCAATAATAGATCACGCCCACGAGCACGAAGGCTTCGACCACCGCGGTAAGAAGGATGAGGTTGCCGATCGTGCTTTCGGAGAGCTTGTCCACCCAGGCATTGATGGCCAGCGCGGCGAGCAGCAGCGCCGGCGCCGCGAGCAGAATGAGATACGCCTCCCGCGAAAGCTCGGCCTCCCAGAAGTAGAAGATGCCGAGGAACACATAGGCCTGGATGGCAGCAACCGCCACGCCGCCGACGAGCTTCGACAGCAGCAGGAACGAGCGCGGGAAGGGGCTGACCAGAAGTGTGCGCATGGCGCCGGTCTCGCGGTCGTACACCATCGACAGCGACGACTGCATGGCGTTGAACAGGAGGATCATGCCGAGCAGGCCCGGCACCACGTAGACCTCGTAGAGAACGTAGGTCTCATAGGGCGGGATGATCGACACGCCCAGCACCTGCCGGAAGCCTGCCGCGAAAATGAATAGCCACACGAGCGGGCGCACCAGCGCCGAGAAAAAGCGCTCGCGCTGATGCAAGAAGCGCAGCACCTCGCGCCAGACGATGCCGCGGAAGCAGGCGAGATAAGCGAGCGGGCCGAGCCGGCGCGGTGCCTCCTCGGCGTCGTCGCGCGTGGCGAGCCCGGCTTCGGAGCGCACAATGTCCACGTTCATGCGGCCTCCGCGTTCGTCGCCGTGCCCGTCAGAGTGCGAAACGCGTCGCGGGCGTTGTTGGCTCCCGTAAGCGCGAGGAAGCCCTGAAGCTTGCCGGAATAGAGCACGCGGCCCTTGTGCAGCACGATGATGAGGTCGGTCTCCGCGATCTCGTCGATGAGGTGCGTCGCCCACAACACGCCGAGCCCCTCGCGCTCGACCAGCCCGCGCACGATCGAGATCACGCTCTCGCGCGAGCCGATGTCGAGCCCGACGGTCGCCTCGTCGAGCAGCAGGCACCCCGGGCGATGCATCAGTGAGCGCGCGATCTCGACGCGTCGCGCCTGGCCACCCGAAAGATTGCGCACCTTCTCGTGCGCGCGGTCTTGCAACCCGACGATCGTCAGCGCCTGCACGGCGCGCTTCTTCGCCTCGCGCCGGCCGAGGCCGTGCAGCGCCGCGTGATAGAGAAGGTTCTGTTGCAGCGTGAGATCGGCGTCGAGCGTCTTCGATTGAAATACGACGCCGAGCCGCTGCAGCGCGGCGCCGGGGCGCCGGCGCACGTCATGACCGAGAATGCGGATCTCGCCCGTCACGTTGTCGTAGAGGCGCGTGATGAGCGAGAACAGCGTCGACTTGCCGGCGCCGTTGAGACCCAGCAGTACCGCGAACGTCCCTCGCGCCACCGTGAGCGACACGTTGTCGAGCGCGAGGTTCTCGCCGAAGCTGTGGCTCACTCCGGAGACGACGAGAGCGTCGGCCCCGCTTTCGGCAGGATCTTTGGCTGCATTCGTCACGCGGTTCCATACCCTCCGGCCGGGGCCCAAGTTGCGGGGCGCGCCCAGGAATATCCGGTCGGGACGGGCCTGTCCCCGTCAAATTTGCCGGCATCGATGTTGCAGTGCGCCATCGGTAAACAAATCCAGGTGATTTCGCGTGAGGAGGCCAGGGGCGCCGAACCTGTGCCTCTTCCGAGATCAGAACGGGGCGGAGACGACCCCCCACGGGTATCGACCGACCTTGATCGACTTGATCACCTTGAGGGTGGCCACGTCGATGACCGAGACGTCGTTCGAGGTTCCGTTGGTGGTGAACATGAGCTTCTCGTCAGGCGTAAAGCCGAGGTTCCAGACACGCTGGCCGACGAGCAGGTATTTCTCGACCTTGAGCGTCGCCGTGTCGACCACCGCCACGCGGTTGGCAGGGCCAAGTGCGACGAACGCCTTCTTGCCGTCCTTGGTGATGCGCACGCCGACCGGCTGAATGGCGTCCTTGGTAATGCCCTGGATCTCGAAGTTTACCTTGCCGAGCACCTTGTGGCTGGCCGCGTCGATGACCGTAACCGTGCCGCCGATCTCGGCACTCACCCAAACTTGCTTGCCGTCTGGGGTGAACTCTGCGACGCGCGGGCGATTGTCGACGAGAACATTGTCGATGCTCTTGTAGGTCTTGGCGTCGATGAAGTGCGCCATGTTGGTGGTCTCGGAGGTGTTGACCAGCACCTTGCCGTCCGGGCTCATGCCCATGCCCTCGGGCTCGACGCCGACCGGCACGTCGGTGATGACGTTGCCCTGCATGACATCGACCACGGTCACCAGATTGTCGTCCTCGTTCGAGACGTAAAGCGGATTGCCCGAGACGTGCAGGATGGGCAGCTCCGGATCCGGGCCCGAGGGCAGGTCCTTTACGTACTCGTAGGTCTGCGTATCAAACACTTGCAGCGTGTTGTCGTCGCTTGCGCACACGACCACCCACTTGCCGCCGTTGGCGAGGATGATGCCGCGCGGCCGATTGCCCGTCTTGATGGTATGGACGACCTCGAGCTTCTCGCTGTCGATCACCGAGACAGTGTTCTCCTTCTCATTCGAGACGAAGATCTTGTAGGCGTAGGCGTCCTGCGCGAAGAGTGCGGTCGCCGAGAGAGCGAGCACGGGGGTCAGGGCCAGAGTTTTGCGGATCACGGTCGAAGCTCCTTGCGTCGGTCGCTCGCTTGCGGGTGAGAGGATCAGTTACCGAAGGCCTTGCACTTGGTTTCGGGCTTGTCGACGCCGAGCGTATCGAGCTCCGTCAGCTGGTGCAGGAACCCGGGCTGTGGCGAAACGGTGACGAGGATCTTGCCCGTCGCCACGAGGACCGGCTGGCGCAGCTGCCCGTTCCACGCGCGATACGTGAGCTTCTGGCCCTTGAAGGCGGCGAGCTCGAACTCAGGCGAGCGCATGTAGTCGATGAGCGCCTTGCCGTCCCCTGATTTCGTGCGCGTCGCGGCCTCGCCGACCGAGCGCACGGCCATCCAAACATTGTAGTCGAGGGGACGCATCAGGCGGCCGGCGAGCCGCTTGAAGCGGTTCTGGAACTGCGTGCCGCCCCACAGCTCGACCGATGGATGCCAGCTCGTGGCGTAGAGGCCGGCCGTGCCGATCACGGGCCGCGAGACCCAGGTGCGATAGGGGAAGTAGTCGCCGAAGAGCTCGCCTTCGTCGGCCACGACGACCACGTCGTGCTCCGGCGCGCCCTGCATAAACCCAGGGATCTGCTGCTGAATCTGCTCGAACCCGCCGTCCGATCGGCGGCTGCCCGGATCGTATTTGAACTCGCGCTCCTCGACGATCTTATGTCCGAAACGCTTGGCCGAGCGCCGGATGGCGTCGGCGTAGAGCTTGTCCTGCGGCGTCGGGCCGATGACCAGCACCCACTTGCGCCACTGCTTCCACGCCATGTACTGGCCGAGCGCGTCGGCGAGCATCGAGCGGGATGGCGCCGTGTGCTTGATGTTGGCACGGCACTGCTCCTCGCGGAGGGACTCGTCGGGTGCCGACGTGTTGAAGACCACTGCGGTCTTGTCCTTGAGCGCGTCCGCGAGCGCCAGCAGCGTGTCGGGCGAAGTATCGGCGATCACGAACGCGATGCCCTCGTCAACGCGCTTCTTGACCTCGGCGATGAGCTCGTCACGGTTCGGGCTCTGCACGGTATCGAGCGAGAACTCCTGATGCAGGAACCTGCCCGTCGTGTTGTTGTCTGAGATGGCGAGCTTGGCGCCGGCGACGCCGTCGTCGGGCGGCGCGATGTCGAGCAGCGAGAGCGGCGGCAGCTCGTCCTGGCGAATCTCGCGCGCCATCAGAATGCGGATTTTCTGCGTCTCGGGGTCCGCCGGTGTGGCAGGAGCGTCGGCCGGCGTGGCGGGCGTCTCGGCTAGAGCGGGCTGAGGGGCGCCCTCGCCGGCACGCGACGGCTGCGAAACACATGCGAACGTGGCCAAGGCCGCCACGACGTAGAACCCCATCAGCAGCGATCGTTGCAGGCGATACCCGACGCACCCGGCGGGCCATCGCGCCGCCCCAGGTTGCTCACTCATCCGTTGTCCTCCCAGGGACATCCCCGGCGCTTCGGTCACCGGTACATTATAACACTTTCTTCCCGGGAAGATCGCATCGAATTGGCAATTGTCAAGTTCGCGTCCCCCGGCCCTCTCGATTTTGTTACAGCGCGTGAGGCGAACCTTCGGGCTATTGCTCTTGTAAATCCTTGGGGTCAGAACGCACCTAATGGTGTAAGCGTTCTCCGCTGAAACAAAGGGCCGTGGAAAAGATGAGACGAGCACAGGGTGCAGCCTTTGTGGTGATGGCGATGGGTGTCCTGGCAAGTCTCCCAGGGGCGGCGTCAGCCGGCCAGAAGATCGCAATCTTCCCGATCGACATGTCGTTCCCGAAGTCGGAGGACGACTTCTTTACGGCACAGCAGGGACCAAGTCCCGACGAGCAGCGCCGTCTGGCCAAGGCAGAGGAGGAGCTCGTGAGGCTCGTTTCCGCCGATGGCCGCTACGAGCCGATTGATCTGAAGCCTCTCGCGACGGAGATCACCGCCGCCCAACCACTCTACAACTGCAACGGCTGCGAGCTCGACATTGCCAGCAAGGTCAAGGCTGAGCTCGTGATGACGAGCGTCATCGAGAAAATCTCCGAGACTCACCTGAGCCTCAACGTGGCCCTCGTCGACGTGACGAAGAACCAGCTCCTCAAGAACATGAGCGTGCTCATCCAGGGCAACACGGACGAATCCTGGATGCATGGCGTCCGTTGGCTCGCCAAGAACCGCCTGTTCGCCGAAGGAAAGTCTCAATGATCGACCGCCGCCGCCTGCTCAATGCGACGGGGCTGGCCGTCGTCGCGGCTGCCTTACCCCGCCCGCTCAGGGCCGCACCCTCGCTGCACGTGCGCGTCGGCTCCGTCAAGTACGGATCGCTATCCTGGGTTCTCGAGACGATCCGTGCGGAGGGCCTCGACAAGAAGGCGGGCCTCGAGATCGAGGTCGTCGACGTGGCCAGCAACCAGGCTGGCCCCGTTGCGCTCCTTGCGGGCGGCGCCGACGTCATCGTCTCCGACTGGACGTGGGCCATGCGCCAGCGCGCGCTTGGCGAGAAGCTCAAGTTCTCGCCATATTCCTCGGCGCTGGGCTCGGTGGTCGTGCCAGAGGCGAGCCCCATCAAGGATCTCCCGAGCCTCGAAGGCAAGTCGCTCGGTGTCGCTGGCTCCGCGATCGACAAGAGCTGGCTTCTGTTGCGCGCCTATTCGAAGCAGAAGCTCGGCCGCGACGTGGCCGACATCGTGAAGCTGTCGTTCGGCGCCGCGCCTCTTCTCACGGAGGAGATCCGCTCCGGCCGCGTCGACGCCGTCTTGAACTTCTGGACTCACGCAGCCCGCCTCACCGGCAGCGGCTTCAAGTCGATCCTCGCCATCATGGACGTCATGAAAAGCCTCGGCATCGATCCGGTGCCGTCTCTCGTGGGCTTTGTCTGGAAAGAGGACTACGAGGCCTCCAACGCCACGACCATCGCCAAGCTTCTCTCCGTGGTCGAGGAAGCCAATGCTTTGCTCGCCCAGAACGACGCCGCCTGGGAGCGCCTGCGCCCGCTCGTGAAACCCGCATCCGACGCCGAGATGAAATCGCTCATTGCTGCCTATCGCGCCGGCATCCCGCAGCCCTGGGGAGCGGCTCAGCTCGCATCAGCCGAGAAGCTCATGAAGGTGCTGATCGAGGCGGGCGATGCCGAGCTGATGGGTGAGGGCACGACTTTCGATCCCAAGCTGTTCTACCATGCAGCGACTTAGTACGGCCCCGCGCCCGCTCTCCGATCAGCCTGGGCTCCGTCGTCTCGGCTGGAGCTTGGCGTCGATTGCAGGGTTCCTGCTGTTCTGGGAGGTGGTGGCACTTCTTATTCAGCACCGCCATCTGCCGACGCCCTCGGTCGTCATCGCGGTCATGGCGCGCGAGCTCGTCCACGGCGAGCTCGCTTTTCACGTGGGCATCACGCTCGTGCGCGTCGCCATCGCGTTCACGGTCGCCATGCTGATCGGCTCGGCCATCGGCATCTTTCTGGGCCGCAACGCCGCGGCTGATCGCTTTTTCGACAGCTGGCTCATCCTCTTCCTCAACCTGCCGGCGCTCGTCATCATCATCCTCTGCTACGTCTGGTTTGGGCGCACCGAGGTCGCGGCCATCATTGCCGTCGCCGTGAACAAGATCCCGAACGTGGCCGTGACGCTGCGCGAGGGCGCCAAGAGCCTGTCGCGCGATCTCGCCGAGATGGCGCACATGTATCGGTTCGGCCCGGGGCGCACGCTGCGCCACGTGACGCTGCCGCAGCTCACGCCATATTTTCTGGCCTCCGCCCGCACCGGCCTCTCGCTCGTCTGGAAGATCGTGCTCGTCGTCGAGCTGCTCGGCCGCTCGAATGGCGTCGGCTTCCAGCTGGGCACCTACTTCCAGATGTTCGACGTGTCGATGATCCTCGCCTATGCGCTGGCCTTCATCATCGTCGTGCAAATGATCGAGTTCGGCATTCTGCAGCCCATTTCCGCACGGTTGAATCGATGGCGCCGCTGAACGGCTCGCTCACAATCCGCGTCAGGAGCAAGGTGTTCCCCGCCGAGGGGAGCCGCGCCGCGCATCCCGTGCTGCATGACATTTCGATCGACGTCGAGCCGCGCTCCTTCGTGGTGCTGACCGGGCCCTCCGGGAGCGGCAAGTCGACGCTCCTCAACATCATCGCAGGTCTCGACAAGGACTTCGACGGCGAGGTCGCGCTCGGCGCGCCGGGAGACCGCGTCACTTTCATCTTCCAGACGCCTCGGCTTTTGCCCTGGCGCACGGTGGCCGAGAACATCGCGCTCGCTTTGCCGGACGGCGACGCCCGGGTTGCCCTGATCCCGGACATGCTGCGCCATGTCGGGCTCGAGAAGTTTGCTTCGCAATACCCGGAGCGGCTGTCGCTCGGCATGCAGCGCCGCGCCGCCCTCGCCCGCGGCTTCATCACCGAGCCGGACATCCTGCTCATGGACGAGCCGTTCGTCTCGCTCGATGATCCGACGGCGCAGGGGCTGCGCGAGCTGCTGATGGACCTCTGGAGCAGGCGCCCTACGACCGTGATGTTCGTCACCCACGATCGCGCCGAGGCCGTGATGCTGGGCACGCGAATCTTGCGTCTCTCGGGTGCAAGTGCGACACTTATCCAGGATGAGGCCGTGCGCCTGTCCGCGTCCGAGCGGACCGACCGCGACAAGGTCCTGGCCGAGCAGAGACGCATTTTCCGCGATACGTGAGCCTCCGATAGATGACGATCCAAGAGCGCCGGCCGGATTGGCGCCAGCCGGAAGAAAGGCGGGGCGTTTGCCTCCTTGCCAGCGTGCAGTCGGAGGCTGAGGCGCGCATCGCCGCTGCGTCCGGCGCCGACATCATCGATTGCAAGAACCCTCGGGAGGGTGCGCTCGGCGCGCTGCCCCATGCGACGGTCGCCGCCATCCGCAAGGCCGTGCCGGCGCCGGTACCGGTGAGCGCCACCATTGGCGACATCCCGGCCGATCCCGGCCGCGTTGCGGCAGCGGTTGCTGCCATGGCCGCGACGGGCGCCGACATCGTCAAGATCGGGCTTTTCCCGGGGGCGGATAGGGAGGCCACGATCCGTCGCGCCGGGGCCGAACGAACGTCGGGCATTGGCCTCGTTGCCGTAATGCTCGCCGACGCGGCGCCGGACGTGTCGCTGATCCCCGTGTTGGGAGAGGCAGGCTTCACTGGCGTAATGCTCGACACCGCTGGCAAGGATGGCCGCTCGCTCGTCGACCATTGCGATCGTGCCTATCTCGTATCGTTCCTGGCTGCCGCCCGCGCGGCCGGTCTCATGTCCGGGCTCGCGGGCTCGCTGCGCGTCGCGCACATCCCGGAGCTTCTCGCGCTCGCGCCCGATGTCCTGGGCTTTCGCGGCGCTCTCTGCCAGGCCGCCGACCGGCGCGGCGCACTAGATGCCGCCGCCATGCGCGCGGTCCGCTGTGCAATTCCACGCTCGGGAGAAGAGACTGCTCCTCTCTCTCCGTTGGCTAGCCGTGCGGCGGCTTCCGCGCTGAAGGTCGCGTCATGAGCACGCGCAAGCCGGCATCGACCAGCAGGGCGCTGACGGCGAAAGCACCGGACACGCTCGGCCGTGACTGCATCTTCCTCAAGGACTGGGTGATCGACTGCAACATCGGCGTCTACGCCGAGGAGAAGGGCGTCACCCAGAAGGTGCGCCTCTCGGTCGACGCCTTCCTCGCGCCCGGCGTCCGCGCGGCCAATGAGGACATCGACACGGTGCCCTCCTACACCGACATCATCGATGCCGTGAACGAGATCACGTCCGCCGGCCACATCAACCTGCTCGAAACCTTTGCCGAGGCCATTGCCGAGCACGGCTTGCGCAATCCGCGCATCGTCGCCATGCGCGTGCGCCTCGAGAAGCTCGAGCGCGGGCCCGTGCGCGGCGTCGAGATTTTTCGTGCTAGACCATGATCGCTGCGGACCCTATCAGTCCGCAGCGTGAATCATCGGTCTCGCCAAGTGACCATGATCGCTGCGGACCCTATCAGTCCGCAGCGTGAATCATCGGTCTCGCCAAGTGACCATGATCGCTGCGGACCCTATCAGTCCGCAGCGTGAATCATCGGTCTCGACAAATGACCATGATCGCTGCGGACCCTATCAGTCCGCGGCGTGAATCATCGGTCTCGCCAAGTGACCATGATCGCTTCGGACCCTATCAGTCCGCAGCGTGAATCATCGGTCTTTATAAGGAGCCAAGGCGCATCATGACGCCCCTCGTGCTCAAGCTCGGTGGCAGCCTGGCCGAGACGGGTAGGCTCCGCGTTCTGCTCGCTCTCGTGGCGAAGGCCAGACGTCCCCTGGTCGTGGTTCCGGGCGGCGGCCCCTTCGCCGATGCCGTGCGCGAGGCCCAGGCAGAGCTGGAATTTTCGGATGCCGCCGCGCATGACATGGCGCTCCTCGCCATGCATCAGATGGCGCACATGATGATCGCACTCGAGCCGCGCCGTCTCGTCGCCGCCGACACCCTGGCCGGCATGCGGCAGTCTTTGAGTCGCCGTCAGGTCCCCCTCTGGCTGCCGATGAAGCTCTGTGCCCGCGACCGGACCATCCCGCGTGACTGGTCCATCACCTCGGATGGCCTCGCGGCCCGCCTCGCCGAGCGTCTCTGCGCGCCGGTCGCTTTGGTTAAATCCTGCTCCGTGCGTCCCGGCATCTCGCCGGAGGCGCTCGCGAGCGCCGGCATCGTTGACCCCGTTTTTCCGGCCGTCGTCGCCCGCGCCGGGCTCGCCTGGCATGTGCTCGGGCCGGGCCGGGACGCCGAGCTCGCTCGTCTGCTGGGTTACGCCGGCGCCAATACCGCGGGCCTCCGCCTCCCGCGGTCGACGCGGCGGGGCATCCGTGGTAGGGCCGTCGCTCGCGCCTGAATTCGGCGCCGCGCGACAGGCAACCCATGGCCGCAGCAACCGAGAAGCTTCTCTTTCTGACAGGCCACCTCGCCGAGAAGCGGCTCGAGGCGACGGTTGCTGCCCTCGGTCTCGCCGAGGGCACCTGGCGCGTTGCCAACATCGGCATCAAGGTGGCGGCGCTGATGACCGAGGCCATCGTCAAGCATCGCTTGAAGGGTCCGCTCGATGCCTCCCGCGTCATCGTCCCCGGCCGCTCGCGCATGAACCTGCAGAGTCTTGCCGAGCACTTCGGCGTGCCGTTCGAGCGCGGACCGGACGAGCTGGTCGACATCCCGCAGTTTTTCGGCAAGGGCGGTCGCCCGCCCGATCTCTCGAAGCACGATCTGCGCATCTTCGCCGAGATCGTCGAGGCGCCGCAGGTCTCCCTCGAAGCGTTGGTGGCGCGTGCGCTGGCGCATCGCAAGGCCGGTGCCGACGTGATCGACATCGGCTGCCAGCCCGATGTGCCGTTCCCGGGCCTGGAGGGTGCGATCCGCGCCTTGAAGGCCGAGGGGCTCAAGGTCAGCGTCGATTCCGGCAATATCGACGAGCTCCGCCGTGCCGCCCAAGCCGGCGCCGACTACGTGCTCTCGCTCGACGAGGACAGCCTCGATGTGGTGGCAGGGACGGCATGCGTGCCCATCCTCGTGCCTAAGCCGCATGGCGATCTCGCGAGCCTCGAGCGCGCCATTGCCAAGGCCCGCGCGCGCAATATCCCATTCATCGCCGATCCCGTTCTCGATCCCATTCACTTCGGCTTCATGACCTCGCTCGAGCGCTACGCGGAGCTGCGCCGCCGCGACCCCGAGGTCGAGATCCTCATGGGCACCGGCAACCTGACGGAGCTCACAGACGCCGACAGCCAGGGTGTGACCGCCGTGCTCGCCGGCATCTGCTCGGAGCTGCGCATCTCGAACGTGCTCATCGTGCAGGTCTCGCCGCACACGCGCCGCACGGTCGAGGAGCACGACGCCGCCCGCCGTCTCATGTACCGCGCGCGCGAGGACCAGAGCCTGCCCAAGGGCCTCGGCGGCGGGCTCCTGTCCCTGCACGAGTTGCATCCCTTTTCGCAGACGCCGGCCGAGATCTCCGCCGCGGCAAGGGGCGTGCGCGATCCGAATTTCCGCATCGAGGTCGGCGAGGACGGCCTCCACGTCTACAACCGCGACGGCCATCACCTCGCGAAAGATCCATTCGAGCTCTTCGACAAGCTCGGCGTCGAGGCCGACGGCGCACATGCGTTCTACCTGGGTTACGAGCTGGCCAAGGCCGAGATCGCCCGAGCGCTGGGCAAGCGCTACGCCCAGGACAATCCGCTCGACTGGGGCGTCGCTGCCGACAGAAAGGCCGAGGACTTGACGCGTCACGCCCCCGAAAGCGCGACCCTCGAAGCCCGCGACCGGGCTCGGCGGAAAACGCGGGAGGAGTGAGCCCATGCCTCGCATCGTCGAGACAATCGTGACGACGACGGATGCCTCGGGCACGCCGCACATCGCCCCGCTCGGCCTCATCGCCGACGGGGAGGGCTGGATCATCGCCCCGTTCAAGCCGTCGCGCACGCTCGACAACCTGCTCGCCAATCCCTTCGCCGTTGCCAGTCATACCAATGACGTGCGCGTGTTCGCCGGCTGCGTCACCGGGCGGCGCGACTGGCCGACCGTGCCTGCCGGCGTCGTCAACGGCGTGCGCCTCAGGGATGCCGTCTCGCACTGGGAGCTCGAGGTCGACCGCTTGACCGAGGACGTGCAGCGGCCGCGCTTCCACATGAAGGTCGTGCACACGGCGACCCATGACGTCTGGAGCGGCTACAACCGGGCCGAGGCCGCTGTGCTCGAGCTCGCGGTGCTGACGACGCGCCTTGCGATGCTGCCGCCGGAGAAGATCGAAGCCGAGCTCAGGTATCTCGAGATCGCGATCTCGAAGACCGCAGGCCCGCGTGAGCAGGAGGCGTGGGGCTGGCTTATGGAGCGCGTCGAGGCTTTCCGCCACGGCGACGTCTCTGCCGCCCGCAAGCCCTAACTTCGGTAGTACCGTTACGCCGTAGCGGCTGCTGCAACCTGCGCCACCTTCCGGCGCGCACGATGGCGATGCAAGTAGGCCATCGCAAGGCCGATGGCGAGGATGACAAGGCCGCCAGGGACGATGATCGCGGTGATGATGGTGAGTGTCGTCTTCATGGGCCTCCCCCGAGGCACGTTTCTCATTCTCGATAGACCCTAGCAGACGCGGATTAGAGCGCGCTTCAGATGGTCGCAGACATCGGAGCGATGTTGGCAACGCTTTCGTAAGGGATTCGTGTGTCCGCCGCACCGCAGCAAATAATGAGCGAACGAGGCCGTAAGCCCGCTAGACAGCAGGCTCCGTCGCAAGCAGTGCAACGGCAACCGCAGGCGCGCAGGCGGTGGCCCACACCCGGCACGCGTCATCTGCCTGGAGCATCTCTCCGAACGCCACGCACGTGCGTCCCGCGCTCAGCCCGACCGCCACGGCATCGCTGGCTCCGATCCCCGCCACGACGATTGGGGCGTCGCCGGCAAGCGGGTCATGAGAGAGCACCTGCAGCACGCCGTCATGAATGGATCTGATTTGCTCCTCGCGGATGAACGCGGCGGCCGCGCGCCACTCCTCGAGCGTGCCGTCTCCTCCGTCGCGTCCGAGCATGCGCGCAAGGCGCGCGATGCTCTCGGCTTGCGATTTGCCTTTGCCGTCAGCAGTGCCATGCATATCGAAGCGGTCGAGATTGGTCTCGTTGCCGAGAATGCGGCGCACGTCGGCCATCGTCGCGAGATGCTCGCGCGCAAGAGAAACCCATTGCCCGCGGAACGGCGCCCGGTTCGTGACGCCCATGACCGCCGTGCGCGTGAAGCCGGTGTAGACGAGCTCGCCCGTCGTCTGCCGTCCGGCGTCCGTGAGCCCGCGCGGCGCCGGCTTGCCTGCCCGGATCGGAATGATGTCGGCCGTTGTCGAGCCGAAATCGATAAGCAACGCCTCGTCATGGAAGCGCCCGACAAGTGTTGCCGTCGCGAGAAAGTTCGTCGAGCCGACGTCGGCGGCATGCCCTCTTGCTGCTTCCGAGTCTCCGAACCCCTTGAGCCCCATCCAATACAGGACCTGCGGCCCGAGCTCGCGGTCGAGGCGGGCGACGAGCGTCGCGACGCCGGTCGCGCGGTCGGGAAAGAGATCGGAGAGCTCGCCGGTCATGGTGACGGCGAAGCGCCCCGCGCGCGCGATCGCCGGTCGTGCCTCGGAGAGCGCGGCGTCGAGCTTGTCGAGACCCTGCCACAGCGGGCAAGCGATCTGGCGCACGTCGACGATGCGGCCGGCATCGGCGAGCGCGATCTTGAGATGGGCGCCGCCCACGTCGAGGCCGGCAGTGAGGGTCATGTCGCAAATACCTCGTCCCGAGACCATGATCGCTTCGGACCCTATCAGTCCGAAGCGTGAATCATCGGTCTGATCAAGTCGAGACCATGATCGCTTCGGACCTTCCCGCTCCGATCGTCGCGCCGCCTATCCGGCGCGACGTGAATCGGCAGCGGAGGAAAAAGTCCGAAGCGTGAATCATCGGTCTCGCCCAAAACAGCCCATGT
>JAESFG010000391.1_pt1 | contig 50859 bp, 35 predicted proteins | sample 9269371 | NCBI WGS metagenome assembly JAESFG01 (sample SAMN14506227, study PRJNA617093) | algae metagenome | isolation source: Aetokthonos hydrillicola CCALA 1050 (B3-Florida) and co-occurring... | place: USA: South Carolina | collected 2013-01-01 | reverse complement strand
GGCCAAGCAGTTCCGCCGGATCGCGACCCGGTACGAGAAGCTCAAGGCCACCTACCTCGGGCTGCTGCATCTGGTCCTCGGCTTCATCCGGTTACGCAAGCAGACCAACGTCAACACGGCCTAGGTTCGCGACTTCCGAGTTGCCAGAGAACGGTCGAGCGCTTCTCGTGTGAACAGCAGGCGACCACGTCGGCCGGGCATCGGGTGGAGGCGGCCGCGCTTGACGAGGCTGTAGACGCCCTGCTTGGTCGTGCGGAGGTATTCCGCCGCCTCGGCACACGTCAGGTAGGGGCTGGCAATCGGGCCGGAAGCAGTAGGCGAAGTCGGCATTGGACGCTCCTGTGTGAGGACGCGCCCAGAGCGGTGTGGTGTTTTTTTGCAGGACCGTACTCGTCCCGCCGCATCGGGGATCTTTTTTCTCCCCAAGGCACCGTGGCCAGGTCTTGGCTCGGCTGCCGTGCTGATCTCTCAGCCGCTCTGGATGCTACGTATGTATTTTACCACGAGGCTGTGATTTAGAACATGTCTATGGCACGCAATTCCGCTTGAGTTCCACCCGCCGTTCGTTACCGGTGCTGTTACTCATGAAGATTGCCGCAAATTAAAACCAGATCGACAGATGCGGCGAAGTGTTACCGTTACCGTTGGCGCCGGGGTCGGCTGCTATTTGTTAGCTTATATACACCCACCACAGCGAGGTACTTGTTTCTTGCGTGTCTTACGACTTATTCGGTGAAGTTTTTATTGTCGTGGTATCATCGGTAACAAGTAGCTACTCACCGGCGAGAAATGCTTGGAAAATCCAGAGCGTCCGCACTGTTACCGGTCACTCAACGCACCGGTAACAGTGCGGATACATCAGTAACAACAAAAACAAAACCGGCCTGGGGAATCAGCTACCAAGGTCGACGGACGCAGGGCACCCCGGTGGATGTCGTCGCGGTGCGACGAGTCCGAACGGACTCGGCTGAACTACCCACCGAAAAGAAAAAGGGACGGGTGTGGGGGCACGTCGGACACGCGGCGCTCGCATGTAACCGGGCCCGCACGTCTGCCAGCTCGTGACCGGCGTTCCGCCGCCGAACGGGTCGAGAAAGAACTTGACGGCCCGGCGAGGACCGCCCGGCAGACGAGAGTGCCCGCCTTCGCAAGGACATCTTAGCTCGACTGCTGCCGATTCTGGGTGGCCGTCCGTGGCGGGGTAGCATGAGGGTTACTGAAGCTCTCGTGCCCCTCGCCGACGGACGGCCACCGTGATTCTACCAACCGAGGCGCGACCGCTGGTCGCCGCGTTCGTGTTCTCGTTCACCAGCCCGACGTACCAGCGGTTCTCCACGCTCTTGGTCGGCGCGCTGTTGACCACCGGCAGGCGCACCGTCGCCAACCTGCTCCGCACGTTGCGCCATCTCGCCCCCGGGCACCGCACCGACTACCAGCGCGTCCTGTCCCGCGCCCCGTGGTCCGGCCTCGAACTCGGCTGCGCGCTGATGCGACTGGTGCTCGATCACCTCATCCCCGACGGGCCGGTGCGCCTGGTCGGCGATGACACCGTCGACGGGCACAAGGGGCCGAAGGTGTACGGCAAGGCCCGGCACCGGGACGCCGTCCGCTCGACCCACAGCTACACCGCCTGGCGGTACGGGCACCGGTGGGTCGTCCTCGCCGTCCTGGTGAAGTTCCCGTTCGCCACCCGTCCGTGGGCGCTGCCGGTACTCATCGACCTGTACCGATCCGCCGAAGACGATCGCGCCCGCAACAGGCGGCACCGCACCCCGGCGCGGATCATGTGCGGGCTGTTGCGCCTGCTCCTCATCCGATTCCCCGGGCGCGCCTTCGTATTCGCTGGGGATTCGGGGTACGGGACCCACGAGGTCGCGAGGTTCTGTTACCGCCACCGCGCCCGGCTGACACTCGTCAGCAAGCTCCACCCCGACGCCAACCTGTTCGACCCGCCCCCGCCGTACACCGGCAAGGGGCGGCCGCGCCTCAAGGGGCAACGGCGGCCCAAGCCGCGCCAGGCCGTCGGTGCCGCCGAGTCGTTCACCCGGTTGGAGGTCGGGTGGTACGGCGGCGGCAAGCGGCGGGTCGATACGCTCGACGGCACCGGGCACTGGTACAAGGGCGGGTGCGGGCTGGTCCCGTTGCGCTGGGTGTTCGTCCGGGACGCCACCGGCACGCACCGCGACGAGTACTTCTTCACTACCGACCCGAGCCTGACACCGGCGGCCGTCATCGGCCACTACTGCGGGCGCTGGAACATCGAAACCACCTTCCAAGAGGCTCGCTCGGGACTCGGGTTGGAGACCACACGCGGGTGGCGCGAGAAGACGGTGCTGCGCGCCGGCCCGTGCCTGCTGGGGCTGTACTCGGTGGTCGCGCTCCTGTTCCACATGCTCCCGGAGTCGAAGCGGACTGGGGCCGTGTCGTGGCCCGGGAAAGCGACCGTCACGTTCTCCGACGCCCTGTGTGCCATTCGCCGGTGGTTGTGGGCCGAAGCCGTTTTGCCACAGGCCGGTGCTGACGCGGCCCTCGATAAACTCCCCGCCGCCGTGCGGGAATTGCTGCTCACGACGCTCGCGCCGGCGGGCTGAACACCCAGAATCGGCATCAGTCGAGCTTAGTGACTGTCCCATAAGTGGGTTCAAGCGGTTGCGCGGTATCGGAATTCGGCCTCGTTATCCTTGGGGTGAAGCCGGTTGAGCATGAGATGAATCATGGCCAACTTGATAAAGGCTTCTGACGACATCACGCTTTCCTCTCGATCCTTGGTGAGCCGCCGGCACGTACCCAGCCACGCGAACGTGCGCTCCACGGTCCACCGGATCGGCAGCTTCACCCACCCCTTCGCCCCGTCCGGGCGGCGCACGATGACCAGGTCCCACCGGGCGTTGTCCTCGACCCACTGATACAGGTCCAGGTTGTGGTACTTGCTGTCCGCGTACATCCGCACCACCTTGCCGACCGGCTGCCCCTCCAACCGGGGGAACAGTTCCTGGGCGGCCCGGGCGTCGTCCATGCTGGCGGCGGTCACCAGCACGGCCAGCAGCAACCCCATCGAATCCACGACGATGTGCCGCTTCCGCCCGTTCACGTTCTTGGCATTGTCCCGGCCCCGCGCCTCGCCCCCGCCGGTGGTATCGACCGACTGGCTGTCGATACTGGCACTGGTTCGTGGCGAGTAGGGCTTCTCGGCGGCACGCACCCTCTTGCGGAGCAGGTCGTGGATGGTGTCGAGCGTGCCATTGTGCCGCCACTCGTCGAAGTACCGCCACACCGTCGATTTCGGCGGGAAGTCCTTGGGCAGGTACCGCCACTGGCAGCCGGTTCGCAGCACGTAGAAGACAGCGTCCACGACATCCCGCAGGTCGGTCGTGCGGGGCCGACCGCCCGGATACACCGGTATGTGAGGCTCGATTAGCCGCCACTGCTCGTCGCTGACGTCGCTAGGGTAGGCTTGGGTTCTCATGAACCATTTTACCCACCCCAATCACCCCTTATGGGACAGTCACTAACCCGCCGGGCGCGGTAGGGGCATCGCCAGAACTGCGTGGCCGAGTGGCTGAGCGTTCCAAACCCGCAGCGTCGTGTCCCGGCTCGCAGTCAGAATGAATGACCCGTCCGGGCTGAACACCGCCGAGCGCACCCAGTCCGCGTGCCCGCGCAGCGCGAGGAGTTCCGCACCGGTCTGCGCGTCCCACACGCGCGCCGTCCGGTCCCGGCCGCCCGTCACGACCCGCGTCCCGTCCGGACTGAACGCCACGAAGAACACCGCGTCCGTGTGCCCCCGCAGCGCGACCCGTGCCTTACAGGTCTTCGCGTCCCAGACGCGCGCCACGCCGTCGGTGCTGGCGGTCGCGACCCGCGCGCCGTCCGGGCTGAAGGCGGCGGCGTTCACGTAGTTCGCGTGCCCCCGCAGCACTGCCAGCTCGGCCCCGGTCGCGGCGTCCCAGATGCGCGCCGTCTTGTCGGAACTGGCGGTCACGATTCGCGAGCCGTCCGGGCTGAACGACACGGTGTTGACGTGGTTCGCGTGCCCCAGGATGGTGAGCAGTTCGGCCTCGCCGGAGCCGGATGCGAGCGCGCTCTCCCAGCTCGCGTGCCCGGCAAGGGTGAGCAGTGCGGCCCCGGTGCCGGCGTCCCACACCCGGGCGGTGCCGTCGGCGCAGCCGGTGACGACGCGGCGCCCGTCCGGGCTGAACGCGGCGCAGTACACGCGGTCCGCGTGACCCGCCAGCGCGCCGACCTCCTTCCCGCTGGTCGCGTCCCACAGCCGGGCGGTCCTGTCGGCGCTCGCGGTGACGACCCGCGCCCCGTCCGGGCTGAACGCGGCCGCGTGGACGGTCCCCGTGTGGCCCGCGAGCGCGAGCCGCTCCGCCCCCGTGCCGGCGTCCCACACCCGGGCGGTGCCGTCGGAACTGGCGGAGACGATGCGCCTCCCGTCCGGGCCGAACGCCGCCGCGCGCACGTCTTCGGAATGCCGCCGGAGTACGAGCGCTTCGGCCACCGTGTTGGTGTCCCAAACGCGGGCCGTTCGGTCGTCGCTGCCGGTGACGATTCGCCGGCCGTCGGGGCTGAACGCGGCCGCGATGACCGGCTCCGTATGTCCCTTGAGGGTACGCAGTTCCCGCCCGGTCCGGGCGTCCCACAGCCGCGCGGTCCGGTCCTCGGCCGCCGTCACCACCCGCGCCCCGCTCGGGTCGAACGCCGCCGCGCGCACGCCGCCCTCGTGGCGGAGGGCGAGGAGGCCGTCCCCGGTGGCCGCGTCCCACACGCGGGCCGTGTGGTCGCGACCGCCGGTGACGATCCGCGTCCCGTCCGCGCTGACGCCGACCGACCGCACCCCGTCCGTGTGCCCCCGGAGCACCAACAGGCACCGGCCGCCGACGGCGTCCCACACCCGCGCCGTCCGGTCGGAACTGGCGGTCGCGATCCACGCCCCGTCCGGGCTGAACGCGGCCCCGGACACCCCGTCCGCGTGCCCTTCCAGGGTGAGCACCTCGGCCCCGGTTTCGGCGTCCCACACCCGCGCCGTCCCGTCCAGGCTCCCGGTGACGACCCGCGCCCCGTCGGGGCTGAACGCGGCCGAGGCCACCCCGCCCGCGTGCCCCTTCAGGAGCAGCAGCGGGCGCCCGCCGGCCGCGTCCCACAGGCGGGCGGTCTTGTCGGCGCTGGCGGTGACGACCTTCGCCCCGTCCGGGCTGAACGCGGCCGCGCTGACGACCTCCTTATGGCCGTCGATCGTGAGCAGAGCCGCCCCGGTGCTCGCGTCCCACACCCTCGCCGTCGCGTCGCCGCCGGCGGTCACGACCCGCGCGCCGTCGGGGCTGAACGCCGCGCCGAGCACCCAGCTCTCGTGGCCGGTGAGGGTGAGCAGGGACGCGTGGCATAGCCGGTGGACGTAGTGCCACTCCCACCCGCGCAGGTCCCGGCGGGTGCCGTCCAGGAGCGTGCGGGCGGCCGCGAGGTTGTTGTCCCGCCACTCCTGGTTGGCGACCTGGAGCGTCCGCCCGTACCCGAACACGGCCAACTTCTCCCGCTCCCGCTCCACCTCCCGCTGCGCCTCCTCGGCGAGTGCCCGCAGGCGTTCCGCTTCGGCGCGTGCCTGGTCCGCCAGCTCCTTGAGCTGGATCGCCTTGTCGCGGTCGCTGCGGACGCGGTCCAGTTCCGCCTGCCGGGCGCGCTCCTCGGCGGCGGCCAGGTGGGCCGCGACCGCGCCGGCCACCGCGCCGGCGTCGCAGGGGCCGCGCCTCGCGGTCGCGGGCCAGGCACCGCCTGCAGATCGCCGCCAGTTCTGGGTCGGCGCCGCAGGCGTCGAGGCGGGCGGAAGCGGGACCCACATCACCACGAATGGCCTGCACCTGGACGGCGCCCACGCTCGCGCCCGTGTACGGCGGCCGGCCGGTGAGGAGGACGCAGAGGATCGCGCCCAGCCCGAACACGTCGGCCCGCTCGTCCACCAGCTCGACCTCGCCCCCGGCCTGCTCGGGCGACATGTACGCCGGCGTCCCCATGACGCTCCCCGCCTGCGTCGCCGAGTCTTCGCCGCGCAGCGAGCGGATCGCGGTGCGCTCGCGCTCGCCGTCGGTTTCCGGTTTCTCGTCCTCCGCGCCGAGCACCTTGGCGAGCCCCCAGTCCATGACCTGAACCTCGCCGAAGGCGCCGACCATCACGTTGGCCGGCTTCAGGTCCCGGTGGATCACCTTGCGCGCGTGCGCGTACGCGACCGCCTGGCACACCTGCGCGAACACCGCCACGAAGCGCCCGTGATCCCCGGGATTGGCGGCGAGCAGGTCGGCGAGGGTGTCCCCCTTGATGAGCTTCATCACCAGGAACGGGCGGCCGTCGGGCAGCGTGCCGAGGTGGTGGACCGGCGGGATGCCGGGGTGTTGGAGCTGGCCGGTGATTCGCGCCTCGGCGAAGAAGCGGCGTGCGACGGGCGAGTCGGCCGGATAGCGATCCTGGAGGAGCTTGACGGCGACGTCGCGGTCGAACGCGAGGTCGCGGGCGCGGTAGACGACGCCCATCCCGCCGCTGCCGATGACCGGACCGAGTGTGTAGCCGGGAATCGGGACGGACTGCGGCCGGCCGTCTTTCTCGTGGCCCGGGTCGGAGAGCCGGGCGGCCTGCTCCGCGCCCGAGCCGCTCTGGGGGACCGTGCCGGATGGCGGTACCGGAGAGTCACCGCCCTCGGGCGGGTTCCGCCGGGAGGGTTGAGTCGATTCGTCGTCTCCCCCGGGCACGGCACCGATGCCGAGGGCCGGCCGGAGTGGGGGTTCTCCTGGTGGTGGGGCGGGACCGTCCTTGCGGTCCGGCTCTTCGGCGGGCATGAGCGGTTCCCGTGAGTCTGCCTCAACTCTACCCGAAGGCGGGAGCGGCCGTAAATCGTTGCTGACACAAGCGGGGACACCCAACCGTGGTAGGTGGCGATAGCCTTTATAGAAGCCGATTGGCGCTCCAAACATTGCATTCGGCCGACGCTTCTCGACCGCGCCCGAGAAGGAAGCCGAAGTACGACTCGCGGTCTCGGCGGCAGAGCGGGGAGGCGGGTGAACGAGGCCGAGCTGCACGTCCTGATGCAGCGCATGTACCAGGGCAAGCTCAACAAGGCCCGGCGCGGCGAGCTGGTCGTGGCCGTGCCGGTCGGGTACGTCCGCCAACCGGACGGCGCGGCGGTGCTCGACCCCGACGAGCAGGCGCGAGGTGTCGTGCGGCTGATCTTCGACCAGTTCGACCGTGCCGGTACGGTTCACGCGGTCCTGCGGCACCTCAACGCCCACGACGTCCGGCTGCCGTTCCGCCGGGTCGGGGGCCCCGACCGCGGGCAACTCGACTGGCGTCGGCCGTGCCGGGAGACGCTGCGCCAGATCCTGCGGCACCCGATGTACGCCGGGGCGTATCGGTACGGCCACCGACCCACCGACCCGCGGCGGCGATCCGCGGCGCATTCCAAGGGCGGTCGCGGCAGCGGGCTGGCCGCACAGGACTGCCTGGTGTTCATCAAGGATCGGTTCCCGGCGTACATCACCTGGGACCGGTACGAGATCAACCAGCAGCGCCTCGACGCCAACCGGTCCGCAGCAGAGACGGCCGGTGCCGTGCGGGAGGGCGCGTCGCTGTTGGCCGGGCTGGTCCGGTGCGGTCGGTGCGGGAGGCGGATGTACGTGCGGTACAGTTCGGCCGGTCGGCCGCTGTACGCGTGCAGCACGGCGCACTCCGACTACGCGCAGCCGCTGTGCCAGTCGATCGCGGCCGGCGAGGCCGAGGCGTGGGTCGCCGAACAGATCCTGGTGGCGCTGCAACCGGCGGCGCTGGAGGCGAGCCTAACCGCGACCGCGGCGGTCGAGGAGCAGCGGCGGCACCTGAGTCGGCACTGGGAGCAACGGGTCGAGCGTGCGCGGTACGAGGCCGAGCGCGCGGCCCGGCAGTACCACGCGTGCGAGCCGGAGAACCGACTGGTGGCGCGGGCGCTGGAGCGGCGGTGGGACGAGTCGCTTCAAGAGGTCGCGCGCCTGGAAGACGAGTTCGGCCGCTTCACCCGCGCCCAGCCGCGGGTGCTCGGCGAGGCCGACCGGGAGGCAATCCGGCGTCTGGCCGAGCGGGTGCCGGTGGTGTGGCACGCGGCGACCACGACGGCCGCGGACCGGCGTCAGATCGCGCGGCTGCTAATCGACCGGGTCGTGGTGACGGTCGAGTCGAGCGGCGACCGGGCGCGGGTGCGGGTCGAGTGGTCCGGCGGCGCGGTCCGAGAACAGGTGGTGCGCAAGCCGGTCCGCGGGTACGAGCAGCAGCGGGACTGGCCGCAGTTGTCGGCGCGGCTGACGGCTTTGCACGCCGAGAGCCGGCCCCCGGCCGAGATCGCCGCGGCGCTCAACGCCGAACGATTCCGCCCGCCCAAGCGGGCCGGCGCATTCAGCGCCGGGATGGTGCGGCGGTTGCTGGACGAACTGCAGTTGCGTCCGCGGGTGTCGCGCTGTGCTGGCGCGGTCGGGACACTGGCCGATGGCGAGCGGTGGCTGCACGAGCTGGCGCGTCACCTGGGCGTGTCGCCGCACACGCTGCACGGGTGGCGGCAGAAGGGGTGGTTGCACGCGCGGCAACTCAGCGGTCGCGGCGGTTCGTGGGCGGTGTGGGCCGGCGGCACGGAGCTAATCCGACTCGGTGAGCTGAAGGACTGCCCACGGGTGTGGGCAAATCGGGCGCGGCTGACGAAGTTGCGGAAGCCGTCACCGCGCGGGTAAGGATCGGTCGCGGCCCGGTCGCCGTCGCGGAGTCGGTGACCGGGCCGTGCACAACTTGTAACTTGGAGGTCAGTGTGGCAGGTCCATCGAGAACGAGTTGCACTGGTGCCTGGACGTGGCGTTCCGGGAGGACGCCAACAAGACGGCGGCCCGGCACGCCGGGGCCAACCTCGGGCTGGTTCGCCGGGTGGCCGCCTCACTGTTGAAGCAGGACACGGGCAAAGGGAGCATCAAGGCGAAGCGGCTGAAGGCCGCTCTCAATGATGAGTACCTGTAACAAGCCTTGCAGGGATTCATTGAGGATTAGATGCGTTCGCCCTGGTATGTGGGGTGAGCCGCTTTTTCATCGAACCGTACGACCCCAACTGAGCTCTCGTGAGCCGCGTTGAGGAGGTATTTGCTCGTGTAACAACACGGGTAACACGGTCTACGACGCCGACAATCTTGGACAGTGCCACCCGTGTTGCCAAATGCGTATTACAGGAGCTGTACCGGGGGACTATCTACGGGAACGCTCAGCCGCACAGACCCTTGCGGAGTGAGATCAACCCACCCGTCATGAATGAGAGTCCATCTGATTCCGGTAATCACCTTGACGAGCCGCACTTGATCCCGGTCACAATCGTGCTCCAGCTTGATCCGCTTCGACTCGCTCTTGGTCCCCTTGTGGATCCGTATCAATTCCTTGGACAGGGACACGTGGGCCATGGGCTTGTGCCCGTTTTCTTCCATCCACCGCCGGTAGTAGTCGTAGATCGAACGCGACGGGATGCACTCGTCCGGAGCCGGCTCCAGGTGCTCGGTGAGGAACACGCGGGTGGGGTTGCTCTCCAGCTGGTGCTCGTCCACCGCCGTCCGGACGCACGCCGGAACCGCAAAGCCGCCCTCGGCTCGCAACGACCGCAAGCCCTCCAGGGCCCAGTTCAACATGCCGGCGGTCTCGCCGACCGAAGCCCAGTGTGCGGGCTTGTCCAGCCCCTTCACCCGCTCGCCCTCCGGAATGACCACCCCCAGCGGGACCAGCAGCAGACGACGCCACAAGCCGTCCGAGCGGTCGCCGAAGCGGGGCACGGTGTTCGTGCAGAACGTCAGCTTGGCCGTCGGCCGGGCGGACAGGATCGGGCGGTTCTTCTGGTTGAACGACATCGCCCCGCCCGACGTGTACGTCTTCAGCACCCCCTCGTTCGCCTTGTCGATTTCCGACATGTCGTCGGAGACGTTGACCAGCTTGCCCAGCGTGTACCCCAGGTCGAACGTGCCGGAAAACTTCTCCAGCGTCACGTGTGAGGCGTTCGCCTCGCCGACGACCGCGAGCAGCCCACCCACCAGCGTGCTCTTGCCGTTCGCCCCCACGCCGACCAGGACCAAGAACTTCTGCTCGTCGGTCGACGTGGTCAGGCAGTACCCGAACCACTGCCGGATCAGCTTCACCAGGTCGGCGTCGCCCCCGCAGACGCGGTCCACAAACCGGACCCAGGTCGGGCACGCGGCCGCCGGGTCGTAGTCGTAGGGCAGGCAGTACAGCCCGAGGAAGTCGGGCGTGTGCGGGGACAACTTCCCGGTGGCCACGTCGAGCAGGCCGTTCCGCACCACGAGCGTGTCCCCCGACCGACCGGTACTGGGCGCCCAGGCGTTGAACGACACGTCCTGCGAGCAGCCGCTGAGCCGGGCCACCCCTCGGGCCTCGATCGCGGCCAACACGTTGTCGCGGACCGCACGCGTCACCCACACGCCGGCCCCCTCGAGGAAGGACCACACCCGGGCCTTGAGTGTGCCCGCGTCCACTTCGTCATAGTGGCGCCCGTTGTACACGAAGTAGCGTCCCGACAGAAACAGCACCGGACTGCCCTGTACGAACGCCTCGGCCAACTGACACGGGTCGGGCTTCTCGTCGTCCGGCGGGCCGGTCAGCTTGCACCCGAACGGGAAGCGGGGGTCGTCCGGGGCGGCCAGTGCGTCGTCGACCTTGTGGGCCAATTGGTCCTCGCCCCACGTCTCCTCCTTCTCCTCGCCGAGCCGCTGGTTGTACGCCCGCAGGACCCGGACCGCGGCCTCGCGGTCGGCCACCGCGTAGTCGTTGACGACAACCCGTGCCACCCGGAACGTGGTCTTGTGCCCGCCCTTGCCGCTCCGCGCCAGCGGGGCCTTTTCCCGCACGTAGTCGGTCGCCAGCCGCTCCCGTTCTGCCATCGGCAAGTGGCAGTCGCGGGCACGCGCGCCCGCGGCTCGACTCGGGGGCGCGACCGGCTCAGACGCCTCGCCTTGGGGCGTCGCCTCGTCCGTCTCGTCTGCCGGGCCGACTTCGGCCTCGTCTTCCTGGTCCGCCGGCGATCCAATGTCCGGCACGCTGCCCCCGCACGCCAGGGCCAGTCGACACACCGCGTCCCACAGCTCGGCGAAGGGGACGGTCGCGACCCGGTCGCTCGAGCAGCCCTCCTCCCACCGCCGGACCTCGCCGCTCGACTCGTGGAGACTGGGCGGCACGACGGCCTGGCCCCCGGTCCCCTGAAAGTCGATCAGCCGCTCGCCGGTCTGGGCGTGGTTGAACGGCTTCTTGAACGGCCCCGGGGGCGCCCCGGCCGCGACCGCCGCCGCCGCCGCCTGTGGCGCCTTGCTCACCGCCCACTCGGGCACGTCGGTGACGAAGTACCACCAGTGACTCCCCGGGTTACCCTTCCGCCCCTCCACCGCGCCCGTCGCGGGCAGGAACTGCGGGGCCTTCTCGACCGCCTCCCGGGCGTCCAGATCGACACAGACGAGGAACCGACCCGCGACGCCGCCGTCCGACAGCCAGCCGCAGACGAGGCCGACGTTGTCCCCCGGCCGGAACTCTTCCGGGACCGCCGACCGGGTCGTCCACCCCCGGTTCGCCGGCTTCTTGCCCCCACCGAGCCGGCACACCGCCAGCCCCTTGTCCCGGTACTCCCGGGCCGCGTTCTTGATGCTCAGGTTGTTGTTGTTCTCGTCACTCATGATGCGTACCCTCAGCGGAACTCGTGTCGTGTTTGAAGTTGTGTGTCCGGAGACCTACCCGCCCTCGCAGCGCCGCGGGCCGGTGCGACAAAGCTCCGGCCCGCGGGTATTCGACTCGTCTACTTCCGTTGGCCCGCCCGAACCGCGCGCAGCCACTCCAGCACCACCTCCGCCGACCACCGCGGCCGCGCGAGGCCGGGTACGGTCGGCGGGAGGAGGCCCTTCGCCCGCAGTCGCTCGAGCGAGCGGATCGAGACCCGCAGCGCACGCGCGAGCGACTGCTTCGTGAACACCAAGGCCATGTCGTTCGTCACCATCTGACGCCCTCCGTCGTGGTACGTCAGTTGAATCGGACGACGGAGTCGCTTCGTATCAGTGTCGCCCCACCTCAAGCGGCCGACTGATCCGGCCGGCACATCTCGTCGAACAGCCGGTGGGCGACGGTCGTGGGGAGCAGCCGGCCGCCGACGACATCGCCGACGGGCTTTACCCCGAACTGAGCCCAGGCTCCCCGCTCCCAGGCGCGAGCGAGCAGGGCGTGCGCCGCGGCACAGTCGCTCACCCCGGCGGCGGGGCAGCGGGCGAGCAGAGCGTCGTCCGGGTCGTACCCGATTGGCAGGAGCAGAGAGTCGTCGTAGCAGCGGCTCCACAGTGCCCACGTCGGTTCGGGGCCGTCCTCCCGGGCGAGGAAGACCTGCCACGTCACCGGGATGCCGCCGGACAGGGTGATCATGTACGCCCGCGCCACTTCCTCCGCATCGTCCGGGACACGCCCCCGTTGCCACACGCTGACCGCGAGCGGGAGGGCGGCATCGGCGGGGCAGCCCCCGCCCTCTCGCCGCTCCGACGCGAAACGCCCGAACCAGTCACGCAGCGACTCGCCCGCCTGGCCGGCCGTTTCCACGCTCACCAACAGTGTCGCCGTCACCTGCCCGAGGGCCGCGCGGACGTGTCCGACGAGGTCTTCGGGATCGGTCACGAGAGCCGCCGGCACGAACGCCGCGTAGCGGAGGGTGTGGGCGGGCAGCCACCGCCCCGCGACATCCGGGCTGTCCGGATTCGCCCGGGCGAGGGCGGTCAGGGCCGCGGCCGCGCCGACCGGTGAGACCGCCGGGACGAGGCGCGGGCACCCGACCTCGATGCCGACGCCGGGGCCGAACAGCGGGTGCCGGGCAGCGGGGTCAAGCGTCAGGTCGTAGCCCGTGTTCAGCCAATCCCCCGCGTGCGTGGCGGAGGCGTGCAACTTCCCGTCCCGATCCGCGACGGTCAACCCCCGCTCCTCCAGGGCACCGCGGACCAGGACCAAGGACTGTGGGGCGAGCCGGGCCGGCCCGCACGGCGCACACAGACCGAGCACACGGTCGACGGCTTCCCGTGGGACGCGGCAGGCCTCCGGAACAATGTCGTCCGGCGCCCACCCGCGGCCGGCCTCCTCCCGACGGAGAACCAGGTGGACGGCTGCGGTCACCGCGACCCGCCGCGCGAACTTGTCGACGTCATCGCCACACGGCGAGTAGGCCGAGACGAACGACGCCACCCCGGGCGATTGCCCGAGTGCCGTCACCCCGGCCAACACCGCACACCGCATCGGCGCAGCCAGGTCTTCGATCCCGCGGCCGTTGACCCCCAGCGCCCCCAGCCGCGTCGTCACGAGCACCCGCGGGTCCTGCGGCAGGCGGTCGGCCGGTCGCCCGATGTCCTGGCGGAACCCGCCCGGCCACCAGGTGAAGCCGCCCTCCCACTCCCGCACCCAGCCCGGGTCGACACCCAGGAGCTCCCGCACCCGCCGAAGCGTTTGAACCGTCACCATCGCCGTACCCTCCGAGGAAGAGAAGTCGGCGGCGGGCAAACGAAAAAAGCCCACCGCCTGTGCATTCACACAAGCGGTAGGCAAAGGCGCCTGGACGCTTGTTTGCGGACACCGTCCGCCGCATTGAAGGGTGATCTGATCACCCCTCGGGCACCGTGGCGCGTCACGCTCGGTTGCCGAGCCCGTCATGGGCTGCTCTCAATGCACTGGCATCATCACGCGCGGATCGCACGGCGCGAAGGTCGGTAGGCAGAAAATTTCGCGCATCCCGCAATTCGTGTTTTTGCGCCACTCCACGAAGTGAGGCGACCGCGCCTCGCAGGAAGCAACCACCTCGCCGGGCCCCTCCGCGCAGAAACCCCGACCAACCCGACCAACGGGCGGTGAAAGCCTAGACATCCCACGGTTTCGTGTTGTCGGGTAGATGGTCGGGTTGGTTGATTCGCGGAGCGTTTGCCCGTCCGTTCGCCAGCGACGGACACGTAAAGAAGAGGTGTGCCGTCGAGTCCGACTGCCTGCGGGGGGTCGATTACACCCCCGTCCCGCTGCCCGTGAAGGCAGCACTGGACGGAAATTCGTTACCGAACCTGTCGGTCCTATCACGCTCCGGGTGATAACAACGCAAGCAGATCCTTCTCTACCCCCTGCCACTCCTGGCCGAGGTTCAGTGTCGCGACCCGGACTGGGTGGCCGTGCAGCTCGCATCGCAGGTCCGGGGCGGCCCCGGCTCGCGGGTAGAGCAGGACGCACTCCACACGGCGTCTTGGCGTCGTGCGAGCCGTGTTCGCCAGGTATGCGAAGAGTTGGTACAGGTGCTCGGAGCGCACCGAGGCCGTTCCGAAATGCTCGCGGAACTGGTTCGCGGTGTACTTCGTCTCGACGATGATCACGCGGGCTCGGTCGCGAAGCGTCACGTCCGTCCGCATCGTCGGCAGGAGTGAGGTGTCGCCCGTGGCCGCCCACCGCAGCCGTCGCGACCCGACGCGGAACGCTCCCGCGTGCCGCTTGTAGAAGTTGCGCACGAACCGCTCAAAGAGCCGGCGCATCCGCTGCTCGTCCCGCACGAACTCGCGGAAGTGGGTCTCGCCGGTCGTCTCATCGGCCAAAAGGTGCTCGTGCACCATTCGGCACACGGCGAGCAAGAAGCGGTAGTAGCGGTTGTTGCGATGCAGCTGCACCGTGCGGAAAACGCGAGCGGACAGGGCGATATCGCTCACGCCATCCAATCGCCGGTACAACGTCGCGAGCCGGTCGTGAAGTGCCGAGTCGAGACCCGCCGCCCGCATGAGCCGCCGAGCCGTCGCCCGGAGGATGCGGTTGTGAACCACGTCCGGCGTGAGCTCGTCGAACTCACACACGCACTGCGCCCGCGATCGGGCATTCGTCTTGGCCGTAGCGGACACGTCAACACGCCCTCGGACGCCCGCGACCGCGTCACGGTGCGAGATGTACCCTCGGTCCAGGCCTCGACGCAGCAGGTGATTTACGCCGCCGTCAAGGACGTGCGCGAACAGGTCCACGAGCCGCGTCTCAGGGAGCTGGCCGGCGTCGCCCACGACGCCTTCGTCAAGGACATCATGGGCGTACAGGAGGAGGTAATAGAGGTTGCGGATCGGTATCATTACGCGAGCAGCTCCGCGATGAGTTTCTCGGCCTTTTTTGGTTCGTCGAACCAGTACTCGTTGAGCAGCGGCCCGATCTCGGTCGTCACGACCGCTCGATACCAGCTCTCGTCGTACACGCCTGTGGCGTCCGCGGGGGTGAAGAAGCTGTGACCGATGGCGAACCCCGGCCCGAGGTTCTTTTTGTCGCCGACGATCACTTCGTTCAGCTTCGCGATTCGAGCTTTGATGCGGGTGACCAGTGTTTCGGGCACGTTACACGCCCGCAGGTGCGCGTCGAACGCGGCCGTATCAAACTGCGGCTTCATGTCGAAAAACACGAACCGACGGCGGAGGGCGTAGTCGACCATCGCGAGCGAACGGTCGGCGGTGTTCATGAGCCCGATGATGTGCACATTGTCCGGCACGGAAAACCGCTCACCCGAGGTTTCCGAGTAGGTGAGGGGGATCGCGTGCCCAGCGCCGCGCTTGTCCGGCTCGATGAGCATCATCAGTTCGCCGAAGATCTTGCTCAAGTTGCCGCGGTTAATCTCGTCGATGACGAGCACGTACTTGTTGGCAGAGTCGTTGCGGGCGCGGTTGCAGAACTCGTAAAATAAACCTGTGCGGAGCTGGAAGCCGCCGGTCGAGGTCGGCCGCCACCCCTGCACGAAGTCCTCGTACGAGTACGACTGGTGGAATTGCACCATCTCCACACGCGACGGATCTTTTGACCCCATAAGCGCGTACGCCAGACGACGGGCGGCGAACGTCTTGCCCACCCCCGGCGGGCCTTGCAGCACCACATTCTTCTTCCGACGTAAGGCGGCCAGGACCGCCTCGATCTCCCCTTCGGGCAAAAACAGGCCGTCGGCGACCGCTTCGGCGACACCGTACGGAAGAGCGACCGGTAACGGTACCGGGTCGGGCGAAGGAGCGAGGTTCTCTTCCACGAACGCCACGAACGCCTCATACCCGGTCATCTCGGTCAGCGTCTTAACGGGCGTTTGTGCCTCACTCGGGAGTTCGAGCATTCCGACCCGCAGCCACCGCACGTCGCGGACGTGCTTGTATTCCTCGCGCGAGCGATCGAACCGGTAGTCCGAGAGTACGACGCCGAGCCCAAGGACCTTCTTGCGGCCGATCTTGGCGACTACGTAGTCGCCGGGCTTCATCACGTGTGCGAACTCGTGACACGCCGCTGCGTTGTTGATCGGGTCCGGCCCGTTGGGGTCGTGTTTAGTGAGCGCCGCCCGGACTGCTTCGAACGTCTTAAGCTTCTTGAGGTCGCCCAGGTGATCCCACCCGATCGCCGCGATCTTGTGTTCCTGGAAGTCGTTCCACAGCCGACCCCCTTCGCCCGCACCCAGCGCCCAATAACGGCCCGGGGCGCTTGGCAAGGGCGGCTCGGCGCTCGAGCTCGACGGTTCGGCCATGGCTGTCCTGACGAGTTGGTAGAGTTTGGGAGTGCAGCGTGACAAATAACCGACTTGGCGCACGATGACGTTCCCGCCCTGTTCGACGAACGGGTAGTAATCGGGCAGGTCATCCCGGAGCTCTTCGCGAATGTCCTCGCGGTATCGCCGGCAGAATTCGCTAATCGCGAGCGGACGGGCGAAGGCGCGATATCCCTTAAGTGTGACGAGGTAGTACCCACCGCGCCCGGCCCAAGGACCGGGCTGGGGCGGGTCGTCAGTAAACTGCGAGTGCGCCCCGGCGGCCGCAGAGAAGCCGACTATTTCCCCGTCGGCGAAATGCAGCACGAGGTCATCGGGCTGAACTTCCCGCATCGTGGAGTAGATGTCGGCATTGCTCTTGCTCCGAATCGGGCTCCAGAGGCACTCGCCGAGACCCCAGCCCGGCCCCCCCTGTTTGTTCTCGCGCGAGGTCACTTCGACCCAGACGCGGGGCGACGGCGCCTCGGGTAGCACCGGTGCGTCGGCCTTCGGGCCGATCACGAAACCCAGTTCGCGGAGTCGTCGGAAGCACAGCGAATCCTCTCCGCCCGAGAAGTCGCTCGGGATGGCGGGGCGACCGAGATGCGCCGCGAGGGCCAACCCGAATACGGCCTTCGGTGGGTAGCGCCGGTCCTTGTAGACGAAGTCGTAATCGCGGGAATCGTGGAAGTCGTGCGGATGGCCGGTATCCAAGCTGCGAAGAGCTTGGAGAACGTCCTCCTTCGTCAGAAGTTTCGCCGCACTCACCACGGAAGGCGGCGGAAGTGGACCGACCTCGTGATTCGGTGCCTTCATCGGTGCTACCTCAGGGGGTTGTCGATGCGTAAGCTCGGCCGGTCGCGCGGCGTGGATACGGCGTTCGACCGCAGACGCCGTAGGGATGGGGTCCGGCACCCAATCCGAGCCGTGCTCCCGGATGCTTTTCAGTTCCTTCTCTAATGTCTCGTCCAGCCACCAGGGCGGACGCCGATTGAAAGGGTGAGCGAGCGCGGCCCGCCACGCTCCGAGCAGACCAGTTTCTACAACGGGTGCCAGGTACGAAATGCCGTCATGCAGGCACTGGTCGAAATCCTCAAGAGCGTCGAGGACCGCTTCCAGGTCCCGTTCAAACTGCTGGTGGGTTCGAGTCGGACCATCCCCCTCGTGTTGAGTCACTTCGTGTATCGCTATGAAGGCTGCCCACGAGTCCATTCGCGCGGTGAGCAGGTTAGTCGAGTAAGTAAGAGCGTCCGTCTCGGCAGCCGCGCTCGCCCAAACTAATTCCAATTCACGCGCCTTCTGCTGCCACTCGACGCACCGGCTCATCCAGAACTTCAGACCGGCAGACGCGCACTCCATAGACAAGTGCGCGACGGCATTTTCGACCTCGATACCGAACAAGCGACAGTATCCAAGGCTCACCGCCAAGCGGTACGCTCTCGCCTGAGCGTCGGATTCAGGCATGTTTCTGCTCAATGTTTCGGCGGCCACAGAGAGCTGTTGGCGGAAGGCGCCCGGCCACTCTTGTACAGGAAGCCCGAACACATTGTTGCTTATTGAGTCCATCGATAGGGCCCTCACTCGGATGCGGCACGAGTACTTCGCGTTCCGTACAATTAGTCCAGGAGTTCGTTCACGAGATCGTAATCTCACCGACTTACTACACGTTGGCGTTTGGCCCTATTCGTTCGCGCACGTACGCCAGCTCACGAAGCCGATCACGGCCGCGGCACACTTGCGCGGTGATGGTGTTTGGTTGCAGGTGCAGCTCCACCGCCAACAGTCGTCGTCTGACCGCGACCGCGTCAGCGGCGTCTAAAGTTGCTGATGGAAACGGCACCGATTCAGGCGAACGATGCAGGGTGCGGTGCTCGACTACCCAACTCTCCCAATCTGAGGTTGGTACTTTTCGCCAGAGGCCCGATAGGCACAACAAAACGAGACGCAGCCGGGTGGGCCACGCCGTTATCCGTTGAACATCTTCGGCGCTGAACAGCTCTCGGGCGTCGAGCGCGCGCTCGACGGCAGCTCGCAGGTCTTCCTGCTCCGGCTGATCGGCCGCGGCCCGCAACACTCGACGGCGCTGAGTTGTGTCGCGACGGTCACCGTCCAACCATAGATTTCTCAGGACCGTGTAGCACCACGCCTTGAACTTTTTGTCGGGGGTAAACAACGTGATTCTGGCCCAGATCTCTGTATAAGCGTCGTCGATGATGTCACTCCCGCCCTGGCCGCCGAACCGAAAAGAAACACGCCGGGCAACGGACTGGATAACCGGGCGCAACCGTTCCAACGCACAGAGCCGCTCTTCAGCGCTGTTCTTGGTATCCGCCGCAAGCAGAGTAGTAGCGGCCTGGCACTCATCCTCAGCGCTCAGAACGGGCGGGGGTGGGTTCATGCGGGGCGTCCTGTTCGGGTTGGACATGATCGGATCGAGATGTCCTCGGCAGACTACGTTATTTCGTCCCTGCCTTCTTGCGGTAATCTGTCTGTAAGCGGCGGTCGCCGACGTCGTTTCTGCCGACTGCTTTCTTCCGCGTCAAAACGGCGAAGAGGCAACGCTCAAGCCCACCCACCAGACGGACGCGGCGTGTGGGGGTGTGACAAAATTCCGAAAAATGTTCCCCGAGCGATCAACGCGATCCGACGGGAAGTGAATCCGAGATCAATGCCCACCCCGGCTTTTTTTGCCGGACTGAAGATGCCACCTTCGCCGGCAACGACGCACTTGCGTATACTCCCCGGCCGACCGACGGCATGGGGGCGGAGGGGGAGCGAGTGGGAAGTGGAAGATTTCTCGAGTGCCTACTGCCCCCCACTGCCGGGGGTGGCTGGGCCTTCTGCATCTTCGTTCTCGTCAAGCGGGCGTGAAGCTGCTGTCCAACAGCGAGACACTCGACAAGTACCTCGCCGGAAAGCGGAAACAACCGACCTTGCGCTTTTCCGGTCGTCGCGCTAGGCTGGCCAAGAGAAATCCGAACACAACGGGCACGGACGCCCATTCCGGGAGTGAATCCGTGCCCCGTTCCGCACCCCACAGCCACCTCTGCAATGGCCAACTCGTCGGCTTCAGCGTCAGGCAGTTCGGCAAGTCATCCGCCTACACCGCGTGCTTCAATTCCCCGGACGGGCGACGGCTCAAACGGGAGACGCACCAGACCCGCCTCCCCGCCGCCATCGACGCGGCACGTGCCATGATCGAGGAAGAGTACAACCCGAAACCTCAGGCCGTGGCGCCCGAGAAGGCCACCTGGGACGTCGCGATCGACCGACTCACGAAGCGGCTCGGCACGTCGGGCAACAGGACTACGACCATGGGCTACTATCTGAAGTGCATCCGCCTCGTCCGCGGGTATTCGACAGGACCGGACGACATCACGCCGTCGAAGGCCGCCGCGTGGCGGGACGAGATCATGAGCAAGCCCGGCCGCCGGAAGAAGAGGCCCTCGGCCCACTACGTCGCGGGCATCATCAAGGGCGCGTCGGCGCTGTGGCAGAAGTGGCTCATCGACGACCTGAAACTCGTGACCGCGAATCCGTGGGAAGACGTCCAGCCGCCCAAGGCGGACAAGCTCCCTGTGAAGTACGCCACCGACGAGATGATCGAGCAATTCTACGCGTGGATCGCGGAGCGCTTCGGCGACTGGCCGTTCCCGAAACTCTTCCTCTCCACGAAGGCCTACACCGGATGTCGGCTGATGGACCTCTGCTCCCTGGCCTCGCCCCAGCTCCGCGATGGGCGGCTCGTCTTTCCGGCCGACCTCACCAAGGGCCGGAAGGAGCGGGCGGTGCCGCTGGACGACGAACTGTTCGACGCGCTCGACGGGTTCAAGGGGCCGACGTGGCTGTGGGAGGGCTACATCCCGGGGCTGAAGGCGGCCCTCCAGGAGAAGGGGTTGCCGTCGCACCGGACGCTCGACGCGTTCGCCCCGCAGCGGCTCTACTTCTGGATCGAGTCGCTGTTCGCCGACTACCGCAAGGCGTTCCCGGATCGAACGGTGCTGACCACCCACATGTTCCGCAAGCGGGCCTTCACATTGGCCTGGCAGAAGGGGGTGGACGCCCGCCGGGCCAGCATCGCCTACGGGTGCAACGTGGACACGCTGATGCGGCACTACGTCAGCATGGACGAGCAGCAGGTGACGGACGACGTGTTCGAGCTGATGACCGGGAAGAAAAAAGCGAAAAAGAAGAGTGAGGGGTAGGTTCGGCTATTGTTCAGAAACAGCCTTTGGCCCGAACCTATTCAAGCGAGAAACCGCGGAATCGCTATGATTTCCGGGGTTTCGTTATTAGCCGGTATAGGTGCTTAAGATTACCAAAATCTCTTGTGCTACCGTTACACTACCGGGTAGAGAACAAAATCTGGTCGGGGGTTGTGGTGTAGTTTACAGGAACGGGTCAAACCTCGACCCTCACACAAATCCCGACAATGCCATTTTTACTCAATCGGTCCCGCGTGACAAGCCTGAGCGGGTGGATCGCTGTGACGAGTAATCGATTCACGCAAAGAAATGCGGGGGACAGTGCCCCTGACAAGGAAATCGTTGCCGCTTCACCTGCTTGGCAACGCGGAAGCCCCTGCGGCAAGCCTCTTCTCCTGCCGCACGGTCACTTCTTCAACCCGCGGAAGTGGGTGTGGCACTTGACGCACGTGCGGGTCATGTCGGAGTAGGCCAGCGCCGCCCCGTCGATATTCTTCGCCTCTGCCGCTGCCATCAGGTCGGCCACGGCGTGCTTGAACTTCTCGACCTGGAACACGTACTCTTCCGTCTTGTAGTTGGGATTCGCACCCTTCTGGGCGTTCAGGAAGATCGCCCGCTCGGCGAGGTCGGCCATCCCCAACGCCTCTTGCTTGACGGCCGCGTGGTCGCCAGCGGTCAGCGCGTCGAGGATCGCGTGCGCGCGGGTCCGCTTTTTGTCCATGAGCGGCTTCTCCGACGGTCCGTCCAGCGGCTTCGGCTGGGCCGGGCCGCTGCCTGCGCTCAGCGCGACCATACCAACTGCGACGAACGTGAGCAGGCGAGTGTGGAACATGATCGGTCTCCGTTGTGGCGGCTCGTTTCGAGTGGATCGCATCGTCCGGGGCGCTCAGTCCTTCTTGGGGCCCACCCCGCGGAAGTGGGTGTGGCACTTGACGCACGTGCGGGTCATGTCGGAGTAGGCCAGCGCCGCCCCGTCGATGTTCTTCGCCTCCGCCGCCGTCATCAGGTCGCGGGCCGCGTGCTTGAACGCCTTCGCCTGAAACTGGTACTCGTCCGTCTTGTAGCCGGCAAGGAACACCCGCATCTCCGCGATCGCCAACAGCACCTCGGCGTTCCGCTTCACCGCGGCGTGGTCACCAGCAGTCAGCGCGTCGAGCGCCGCGTGGGCGTGCTCACGCTTCACCTTCATCGCCTCCTTTTCGGTCGGCAGCGGTGGGGAGTCGGTCGTCGCCGGCGGCTTCGTGGGTTGTGCGAAGCCGTGCCCGACGGACAACGCGACCAACCCGACCGCGGCGCACGCGAGCAGGCGGGGCAGGAACATGGATGCACTCCGGTCAGGAGGTGTGATGATCAGCACTACTGCAAAGGGCGTGCCCTATGCGTCGGACGCGGCCAGCGTCGCTGTCGCTCGTGTTTTCTTAGGCGGCGACAGTCATTCGCGTGTCGATCGCGGTAATCGACAGATGCGTCCGCACAGGGCCTGTGTCACGGACGCACAGCATCGTTGAGCGAGTTTCGCTTACCACCTGCCAGTGCTACGGGCACGCATGCCCGATGCTCGCACTCGGAACACGCGCATTGCCGTTTACACACGCCGGATGGACGAAACGCGACGTAGCCACGAGAACCCGGCCGGCAATCGCCGGGGTTCGGTTCCGCACTCACCCCGCGGCGGTCGCGGCTGAGGCTTCGCGGTCGGCGTCGTAAAGCCCCAATCGCGCCGCGACCTCCGCCCGAAGTACGAACATGTCGTCGGGCGCTTCAATCCCCAGCCGGACGCGGCCGCCCTGGACGTCGAGGACGCGGATGACGATGTCGCCGGCGATCACGACACCTTCGTCCGACTTGCGAGTGAGCACCAGCATGAAACCCCTCCGTGAGTCGATCGCGGTTGCTTTGGTTTGCCCGGTCGTGTCGTCGCGACTTCCGCAAAACTGATACCGCTCGCCAAATCCCGCACTTCTCCGCGCTTCACCGGCCCGTTCTGACGCAACCGTGTGCGGGGCCGTCACGACCCTGCGCCGCGATCGCACACCTCTCCCGCGAGCACTCAGCGGCCCGGGCGGCGGAACTCGGCTGATTCATGGACGCGGAGCCTGTTTTTCGGGCCTTTTCGCGGCGCGGGGCGTTCCGGTATGCGCGTTGCTTTATGGCCATTTGTCATCACAGGACTGTGCGAGGCCGACCTGAGCGCCACCCAACCAAGCCGCGAAAACCCGCGCGTGCCGTCGGATGTTCGTTAATCGCGGGAAGCGGGGAGTTCGTCGATGCCTCACCCGAGTGCCAACCAACCCCTGTAAGGAGGAGATGTCATGTTCGCGTTCCTGCCGCCCGGCCTCACGCCGTTGGAAGTCGTCGCCGCCTCGGGCCTGTGTGCCCTGACCGCGCTGAGCATCGCCATCACGATCTCGTGCACCGTGGCCTTCCTCGCCACACGTCCGCGGGCCGTCCGTCAGCCGGCCGCTGCCCCGGTTCGCAAGCCGGAACCGCGGCCGCAACCGGCCGGTGTGCTCCCGCCCGTCGTCGCGATGGGGCGCGTGGCCGGCTGACGGACGGCGCAACGAAAAGGCCCGGGCGCGACTCGCGATCGCGCCCGGGCCTTTTCGTTGCGCACGCGGGACGCGCCCCGCCGCGGGGTCAGCCCGTGTCGGGCAACAGCCGGCGCTTCGCGACCTCGACGAGCAGCAGGTATGCGGCGGTCGCCGCGACAACGAATGCGATGTACCCCGCGGGCAGCGGAACGAACCCGAGCGGACCGGCCAGAGGCGAGTACGGGAGCGCCGCCCCGACCGCCACGGCCGCGAGCGCCGCGAGCACCAGCGGGCGGCTCGGCCGGCTCTTGAACGGGTTCCCGCCGGTGCGGATGACGAACAGCACCAGCGTCTGCGTCGCCAGCGACTCGACGAACCAGCCGGTGTGGAAGAGTTCCTCACCCGCATGGAACAAGTGCAGCAGGACCGCGAACGTCAGGAAGTCGAACAGCGAGCTGACCGGGCCGATGGTGAGCATGAATCGGCGGATTAGGCCGATGTCCCACCGCCGCGGCTTGCGGACGTAGCCCGGATCAACACGGTCGGTCGGAATAGCCAATTGGGCCGCGTCGTACAGCAAACTGGTGAGGAGGATCTGCACCGGCAGCATCGGCAGGAACGGCAGGAACGCGACCGCGGCCGCCATGCTCAGCATGTTGCCGAAGTTCGAGCTCGTCCCCATGAACAGGTACTTCATCACGTTCCCGAACGCCCGCCGGCCCTCCGCGATTCCGGTGTGAAGCACGCCCAACCCCGGCTCCATCAGGATCACTTCCGCCGCGTCCTTCGCCACGTCCACCGCGGTCGAGACGGTGATGCCGACGTCGGCGGCGCGGAGCGACGGCGCGTCGTTCACCCCGTCGCCGAGGAACCCGACCACGTGCCCGCGGGCCTTCAGGGCGACGAGCACGCGGTTCTTCTGGCCCGGTGACAGCCGGGCGAACACGCTCGTTTCTTCCGCGACGTGCCCGAGCGCCGAATCGCTCATCCCGTCGATGTCGTCGCCGACCAGAACGCGGCCGACGTCCAACCCGACCTGCTCGCACACGTGCCGGGCGACGAGGTCGTTGTCCCCGGTCAGCACCTTCACCGCGACGCCGTCGGCCCGCAGGGCGCGGATCACGTCAGCCGCGTCAGCCCGCGGCGGGTCGAGGAACGCGAGCAACCCGATGAGGGTCAGCCCGGCCTCGTCGGCGGCGCGGAACGATTCCTGCCCCGGCGCGGCCTTCACCGCCACCGCGAGCAACCGATAACCCTCGGCACTCAGCCCGGCGATGACGGCCGCGACCTGCGCCCGCGCCGCGTCGTCGAGCGGGGCGACCGCGGTGCCGGCCTCGAAGTGCGTGCAGCACGCGACGACGCCTTCGGGGGCGCCCTTCGAGATGAGGACGCGCCCGTCGGGGCCGTCCACCGCGACCGACAGCCTCCGCCGCTCGAAGTCGAACGGCACCTCGTCCACCTTCCGGTAGGCCGCGGTGTCGGGCTGGCCGCGACGCAAGATCGCCGCGTCGAGCGGGCTTTTGATGCCGGTTTCGAACGCGCTGTTCAGGCAGGCCAGGGTGAGCGGCCGTTCGGCGTCCGCGCCGAGCGGGTCGGTGACCTTGACCAGCTCCATCTCGCCGCGGGTGAGCGTCCCGGTCTTGTCGCTGCACAGCACGTCCATGCTGCCGAGGTTCTGCATCGCCGCGAGGTGCTTGACCACGACCTTCTGCCGGGCCATCCGCACCGCCCCGGCCGAAAGGGTGACGGCAGTGATCATCGGCAGGAACTCGGGCGTCAGCCCGACCGCGAGGGCGACGGCGAACAGGAGCGACTGAAGCGGGTCGCGTCGAAGGGCTGCGCCGGTGAGGAACACGAAGAACACCAGCACCAGCACGGCTTGGGTGATGAACAGCCCGAACCGGCGGGTGCCGCGGTCGAACTCGGTCTCCGGCGGGCGGGCCGCGAGCCGGGCGGCGATCTCGCCGAACGCCGTCGCCGGGCCGGTCGCCACGACCACCGCCGTGGCCGTGCCGCTTACCACCGACGTGCCGAAGAACACCGCGTCGCGGCCGCCGGGGCTGAGCGGGCCGTTGTTCGATACATGTGTGGCTTCCTTCTCGACCGGGAGCGACTCGCCGGTCAGCGCCGCCTGCTGGACGTGAAGGTCGCGAGCGGTCAGCAACCCGGCGTCGGCCGGAACGAGGTCGCCGGCCGAAAGGCGGATCACGTCGCCGGGCACGACCTCGCTGCGCGGCACCTCACGCCATTCGCCGTCGCGGAACACGGTCGCGGTCACCGCGACGCCGGCCCGAAGCCGCAGGATCGCGCGGGACGAGCGGTACGTCTGCACGAAGTTGATGCCCGCCCCGATCAGCACGATCGCCACGATGATCGCGGCCCCGGTCTCGTCCCCGAGCCAGGCCGAGACGCCCGCCGCCCCGAGGAGCACGAGCGCGAGCGGGTTGGCGAACAGGCCGACCAGTTCGGCCAGCAGGTGCCCGTTCCGCTCGCCCGCCGGCTGGTTGGGGCCGACCCGCTCCAGCCGCTCGCGCGCCTCGTCGGACGAAAGACCCGGTATCGGCGGGGCGCTGGCGGAGGTTGCTGTCACGGGTGATACCGGCGGAGAATGCTGGAGGGGTTTGGTGAGTTCTGCGGACGCGCGTGAGGCGCCAGAACCGGGTGTTTGACACGCGACGAACCGACCGGTGCGGCTGCGTTCATGCCGAATGCGGCGGTCGTTCGCCGGCTAAGCGGTGTTTCTCGATCAGCCGGTAGAGGGTGCGGCGGCTGACGCCCAGCGCCTTCGCCGCTTGCACCTTGTTGCCGTCGTGCCGCCGCAGCACGTCCTCGACGTGCCGCCGCTCGATCCCGTCCAGGTCGTCCGGGCCGACCGCGGGGGCCGACGGGGGCGCGCCCGCGGCCGCCACGCCGACCGGGTTCGGCTTGCTGACCTGGACGAGGTTCTCCGGCAGGTCGTCAACGGTGATCGTGTTCCCCTCGGCCAGGATCTGCGCCCGCTCGATCACGTTGGCCAGTTCGCGGATGTTCCCCGGCCACTCGTAGCCGCACAGCACCGCCATGGCCGCCGGGTCCACCGCCAGCGGCACCTTCCCGACCGCGCGGGTGCGGAGGAAGTGATCGACCAGCGCCGGCAGGTCCTCGCGCCGGTCCTTCAGTGCGGGCAGGGTGACCGTTATGACGTTGAGGCGGAAGAACAGGTCTTCGCGGAAACGCCCGGCCTTCACCTCGTCCTCCAGCGGCTTGTTAGTGGCCGCGACCACCCGCACGTCGGCCCGCTTCTCCTGCGTGCTGCCCACCCGCCGGTAGTGCCCGTCCTCGAGCACCCGGAGCAACTTGGCCTGCAACGCCGGGGCCATCTCGGCCACCTCATCGACGAACAGCGTGCCGCCCTCGGCGACCTCGAACAGTCCCGGCTTGGCCCGGTCGGCCCCGGTGAACGCGCCCCGCTCGTGGCCGAACAGCTCGCTCTCGAGCAGGCTCTCTTGCAGCGTCGCGCAGTTGATGGTGACCAGCGGCCGGTCGCGGCGGGCGCTGTTCCCGTGGACCGCCCGCGCCACCAGCTCCTTGCCGGTGCCGCTCGGGCCGCGGACGAGCACCGTCGCGTCGGTCGGCGCGACCTTCTCGATCAACTGGATCACCCGCCGCACCGCCGGGCTGGCCCCGACGATATGGTATCGGGGCGATTCGTAGGTGAGGTGGCCCAGGAGTTGACGCAGACGGACGTTCTCGGCCCGCAGCCGGCGGACCTCCATCGCCCGGTCGAGCACCGGCAGCACCTGCTGGAGCCGAAACGGCTTGAGGATGTAGTCGATCGCCCCGGCCTTCATCGCCTCAACCGCGGTCTGGATCGTGCCCTGGCCGGTCATGATGATGCCGACCAGGTTCGGGTCGATCGCCAGCGCCTGCCGCAGCAACTGGATACCGTCGGTGCCGGGCATCATCAGGTCCGACAGCAGCAGGTCGAACTCGCCGTCGCGGAGGGCGCCGGGGGCGGCCGCCGGGTCGGACAGCCCTTCGGCCTCGAAGTCCTCTTCGGCCAGCGCCTCGCACAGGGCGCGCATCAGCTCGACCTCGTCATCAACGACCAGCAGGCGGCCTCGGGGCGCGGGCTTGGACATGGTCTCGACTGCCTCAACAGTTCGTGGGCGGGCGCGGAAGGAGCGGAGCGCTTCGGCGGCGCGGTGCCTTCACGACGCGGGGTATCGACGATCGTCTCCAGGCGGCCCGGAAGGACGACGTGGACGGCCGTGCCAGCCCCGACCGCGCTCTCGATCTCGATCTCCGGTTGGTCGTTTTGCTCGGCGACCCGCTTGCAAATGGCAAGCCTGAAGCGGTTTCCGGGCCTCATTTGAGCCTGCACGGCGTCCGCGTTAAGCGGCGTCAAGGGGTCGGCATCGCGGGCGCCCCTTTGCGCACAAGTGTGCCGAGTGGGTGTGGCGGGTTCTGCTCGGCTGTGTATCGCGGATGTTCCGGTGCATCTCGTCGGTTGTCGGTTGTAACCTCTGTGCGTTTGCGGCGCAGCCCGCGGCACATGGTGTGTCATTAACGCACACATCCGCGGCGCGACCGAGAGTGGCTTTCGCTGATGTGGGATACGGCGGAACCGCTGGCTGGGCTGTCGGCAGTCAGTCGTGAGCGTACTTGCAACTCGTTGGGGCGACGCTCCCGTGTCGGCTGCCAGGGGAGTTCCGCAGGGGACGCCGATCACTTCGACGGCGCACCGGCTTCCCACACGCGCAACGCGTGATCGAGCGCAAAGATACGGTCGCTCGTGCCGTCCCATGCGATCGCGGTGACGTCGGACGTCGCCCCGGTCAGCGCGAGCAGTTCGCGCCCGGTTTCGACGTCCCACACCCGCACCGCCCGGTCGGCCCCGCCGGTCGCCAGGCGCGTCCCGTCGGGGCTGAAGCACACCGCGCTCGCCCGCACGCCGCTGCCGACCATCCGCCGCACCTCCCGCCCGGTCGCGGCGTCGTGGAGGTGCAGCGCACCGTCATCTTCGAGCGTCGCCACGAACTGCCCGGCCGGGCTGAAGCACACCGCCGTCGCCCGAACCCGCCCCGCGCCCCACGCGACCCGTGCCCGGGTCGCGATCTCCCACGCCGCCACACCCTCGGTTGTCGCCGCGAGCAACCGGCCGCCGTCGGGTGAGAACGCCAGCCCGAAGACGTACCCGCCGGCCGGCAACTCCCCGACCGGGGTGCCGTCGGTCGCGTTCCACAGGTGTATCGCCTTCGCCGCTTTGCTCCACGTCGCGACGAACGCTCCGTCGCGTGAGACGGCCATCGCTTGCCCGTCGCGCGGCGACGCCGGCGCCTCACCGGCGGCCCCGGGCAACGGCGTACTCCAGACCGGACGTCCTGTCACCAAGTCCCAGGCCGCGGCCCCGCCACCCGGGCGTACGGCCGTCAGCCGCCCCGACCGCGGGTCGAAGGCCACACCCGGACCGGTGTCGAGCCGGTGCCGCTCCGACCCACCGGCGTCGTATACGACGGTCGGTGACACGCCTCCGGCGGCCGCCAACCGCGGGCCCACTGCGACCAACGCGCCGTCCGGCGACACGGCCATTCCGCCCTCGCCGGCGCCCACCCAGGCCAGCGTGCGGACGTCCGGTTCCTCGTTCAGGTCCCACACGCGCAAGACTTCGCCGCACGACACCAGCCGGCGGTTCGGTAGGAAGGTCAAGCTGGCGACGCGGCCCGGGTGCCCGCGGTAGACGCGCTTCCGCTGCGTGCCCACCTCCCACACCACCACCTCGCCGTTCGCGCCGCCGGCGGCGACCTCCCGGCCGTCCGCGGAGACGGCGATTGCGGGCCGGTCGTCGGTCGGGTGGTCGAGCCGGGCGCGCATCTGCCCGGTGGCCGGGTCGGTGAGCAGGACGTACCCGGGGTGTGCCTCCACCAGCAGTTTGCCCCCGGCGGCCGTCGCCAGGCCGCTGACCGGGGCCGACGCGGTACGGGTGGCGAGATCGACACCCCTGACGACGGCCCATTTCCGGATCGCGCCGCCGTCCGTTGCGGTGAAGAGTGCGTTGCCGTCCGTGGTGAAGCAGGCCGTCCGCACCCGGCCGTAGTTGCCGAACAGCCCGCCTTCGGGCTTCCACTCGGTCGGATTGCCGCCGTCGGGCACCGACCACATCTTCACCGCCTGGCCGTCGGCGGTCGCCAGGCGGTTGCCATCGGGTGTGAACCCCGCCCATTCCGCGCCGGTCAACTGCGCGAGCCGGCGGCCGGTGTCGGCGTCCCACACGCACACCGATGTGAAATCGGCGACCGCGACCCAGTTTCGCGTCGGGTGGGCGGCCAGAGTCGCCACCCGTGACGAGCCGACCGGCCACTGGCACTCGACCCGGCCGGCCGCGTTCCACACCCGGACTGCGACGCCGTCGGCCGACACCAGTCGCCCGTCCGCGAGGGCCGCCACGGCGGTGACCGGGGGTGCGTACCCGGCCAGCTCCGTTCGCGGGGTGCGGCGGCGGGCGTCCAGGTACCGCCACTCCCACCCGCGGTGAGCCGCCGGGCAGGCGTCGAGCAGTTCCCACGCCTCACGCAGGCGGTTCGCGGCGTACAGTCGCCCGGCCGACGACACCCGCTCCAGGTACAGCGCGCGCTGCTCGCGGGCGACCGTGGCTTCGAGTTCGGCCCGCGTCGCCTGCTCGACCCGCAGCACCTCCTCTAGCCGGTACCGCATCGCGCACTCGCGCAGGTACGCCGCCCGCGTCTCCTCCTCTTTCTGCCGGATGCGGTCGCGGCTGTCGGCCAGCACCGCGACCGCGCCGACCAGCGCCGCGGCCGTCGTAGCGATCAGGGCGGCGACGAGCGGGTGCCGGCGGGCGCGGCGGTAGGCGACCTCCCACGCCCGGGCCGGGCGGGCGGCGATCGGCAGCCCCTTGCGGAACCGCTCCAGGTCGTCGGCCAGTTCCGCCGCGCTCGCGTACCGCCGGGCGGGGTCCTTCTCCAGGCACTTCAGGCAGATGGTGTCGAGGTCGCGCGGGACGGCCGGGTTAACGGCCGACGGCCGCCCGGCCGGGGCGCGGGAGACGAGGTCGAGAACGGCGAGCGGCGTCTCGGCGGCGAACGGGGCCGCCCCGGTCAGTCGGTTGTACAGGATCGCGCCCAGCCCGTACACGTCGGCGGCGGTGGACACCTGCCCGGGCGCGCGGGCCTGCTCGGGGGCCATGTACGCGGGTGTGCCGGCGATCACGGCCGTCTGCGCCGCGTCCGGGTCGAGCCGCCCGGCCAGGCCGAAGTCGGCGACGTGCGGCCGGCCCTCGTCGTCGAGCAGGATGTTGGACGGCTTGAGGTCGCGGTGCAGCACGCCGCGGGTGTGCGCGTGGTGGACGGCCCGGGCGATCGTCTCGACCGCCTTCGCGTGCCCGCGGGCGTCGGTGCCCGGCCCGGCCGGGGCGGCATCGAGGCTGCCGCCGGGGTACAGCTTCATCGCGAAGTACGGCACCACCGCCCCGTCGGCGGCCCGCCACTCGCCCACCTCGTACACCGGCACGATGTGCGGGTGGTCGAGCCGGGCGATGGCTTCGGCCTCGCGCGCGAACCGGGCGCACCCGTCGGCCTTCGGGACGGCGGCGAACGTCTTGATCGCCACCGCGCGGTGCAGGAGTACGTCGCGGGCCTTGTACACGACGCCCATGCCGCCGCGGCCGAGTTCGCCCTCGATCTCGTACCCGGGGATGGCCGGGATGCCGATCAGCGGCACGCCCTCGCGCTCGACCGGGCGGGTGACGCTCAACCCGTCGGCAGACCCGCCGGCCGGGAGGCGGTCGCGGAGCGCGTCGAGGTGTTCGGGGAACCGCAGGAAGAACTCCTCGGCCCACGCCCCGCCCGCGTGCCGGTTCCGAAGCCCGAACTCGGCCGCGATCAGATCGAGAGCGTGTTCGGGTTCGGTCAGTTCCGGGAACCGCGAGAAGTAGTCCTCGGCCCGCACCCCCTCGCCCGCCCGCAACCGGAACTCCAGATCGATGTGAACCAACTCGACCAGCAACCGGACCGTGTCGAGTGGCGCGCCGGCGAGGTAGTCGCCGATGTCCGGCCGCTCGCGGTCGTGCCACGCGTCCTCGAACCGGCGGATCACCGACTCACACGCCGCCCACGCCGTTTCGCCGAAGGTCGAGCCTGTTGCCATTCTGTCTGTTCCTTCCAACGCCGGCGCATCAATGCGTCGGCACTGCCAATCCCGGGAGAGGGTCGAAACCGCCATTGCCAATACTGTGCCGGACGCACGGTCTTACGAGCAAATTTGAACGGCGGCTGTATTTCCGGGCGAAACCGTCACGAGATAAAGGGCGAACGGGTGTCAAATTCTGGGCGGGATGTCGAAAAATCGACAGCGGGCGTCAGTCCTCCTCGACTTGCATCCGTTCGAGGCGCTTACGGACGCGCTCGCGGAGTCGCCGCACCGACCGCTCGGCGCGGCCGAGTTTCTCGCTTATTTCCGTGGCCGTGTACCCCTGGAGGCTCAGTTCCAGGATCGCTCGCTCGTCGGCGTCGTCGATCGTGCGGAACAGCGCTTCAACGACCTCCGCCAGAGCCGCGGCCTCGTCCGGTTGCGGCTCGCGGTCGAGCAGCACATCGGCCGCCTGGGGGCCGCTGTCGTGGGCGTGCCCGCTCACCGTCTCGCGGCTGACGTCGCGCTTGCCGGCCCGGTAGTACGCCGCGCGGTCGGCGCACTTCCGCAGGGTGATCATGGTCAGCAGCCCCCACAAGCCGTCCCACGTGCCGACGTCGAGCGTCCCCTCGCGGTGCCGCAGGAAGAAGCTCTTGTAGGCCGACTGAACCACGTCCTCGGGATCGACCTTCGCGGTCATGCGGGCGTCGAGGTGGCGCCGGGCCAGCCCGGCGAGCCGGGCCGCGAACCGCACGAACACCTCCCGCGCCGCGGCGTCCTCGCCCGATTGGAGACGCGTCATCAGGTTCGCGAACGAGTCGTCCACGGACATCCTCGCCTCCCCGCGAAGGTCATTCGCAAAATTTCCTGGCCGGGTTTCGGCCGCGGGCGGATAGACCCGGTGTGCCCGGTGCTGTCGTCCGCGTGAGCGAATGGTGTTCTACCCGCCGCCCGGCCGCCCGGCGCACGATTGATGACCGGTGTCCGCCGTTCTGCCTTCCTGGGCCACTCGACCCTCGGCAGCACAACCCGGAACCAACAACCTCTCCTTCGGAGACTGTGCGATGTTGCGCGCCCTGCTGAAATCCGTGCCCGACACCGCGACGCCCGCCCGGTTCGTCCCGGCGCTCCAACCGCTGGAAGCCCGTGAGGTGCCTGCCGTCGTCGCGTTCGCCACCCTCGCCGACTTCTCGCTCGCCGACCCCGCCGTGAGCGACCCGGCCACCGCTGAGCCGATCGGCAAGGTTGTGATGCAGGACATTCACTTCACGACGAAGGTGTCGAAGTCCAGCCCCTGATCGCTCGCGTCCGGCTCGTTTTCCAACCCCGAACCCTCAGTCGGCCGGTCGTGTGACCGCCGGTGCGCCCCAACGGCGTATCGGGCCGGCCCTTCATTGACCTCACCCAACCCGGAGACGATTTCATGTTCCGCTCGATGTTCAAGAAGCTGTTTCAGACCCGCCGCAACGCCCTGCCGACCCGTTTCCGCCTCGGGCTGACGTCGCTCGAAGCCCGCGAGGTGCCCGCCGTCGTCGCGTCGTTCAGCGCCGGCGTGCTCAGCGTGTTCGGCGACAGCGGCGACAACACCATCACGGTGAGCCGAACCGCAGCCGGCGCGATTCAGGTCAACGGCGGCGCGGTCAACGTCACCGGCGGCGCGCCGACCGTCGCCAACGTCTCGCTCATCCAGGTGTTCGGCCAGGTCGGGAACGACACCATCAGCCTGAACGAGGCCAACGGCGCGCTGCCGACGGCGAGCCTGTTCGGCGGGGCCGGTAACGACACACTGATCGGCGGCAGCGGCAACGACTTCCTGTTCGGCCAGTCCGACAACGACACCCTGCTCGGGAAGGGCGGCAACGACTTCCTGTTCGGCGGCAGCGAGAACGACACCCTGACCGGCGGCACCGGCGACGATCAGGTGTTCGGCGAGGCCGGCGACGACCGGATGGTCTGGAACCCGGGCGAGGGCACCGACCTCAACGAAGGCGGCGCGGGCACCGACACCGTCGAGGTGAACGGCGGCAACGGCGACGAGCAGTTCACCGTCACCGCCAACGGCTCGCGGGTGCGGTTCGACCGCGTGACCCCGGCCCCGTTCAGCATCGACATCGGCACCAGCGAGAAACTGGCCGTCAACCTGAACGGCGGGAACGACACCTTCACCGCCGGCAACGGGCTGGCGACCCTCATCCAACTCACCGTGGACGGCGGAGCGGGCAACGACACCATCACCGGCGGCGACGGGGCCGACACGCTGCTCGGCGGCGACGGCAACGACATCGTAAACGGCGGCCGCGGCAACGACACCGTGTTCCTCGGGGCCGGAGACGACACGTTCGTGTGGAACCCGGGCGACGGGTCGGACGTCGTCGAAGGGCAGGACGGCACCGACCGACTGGTCTTCAACGGGGCCAACATCGCCGAGACGTTCGACGTGTCGGCCAACGGCGGGCGGGTGCGGTTCACCCGCGACGTCGCGAACATCGTGATGGACCTGAACGGGGTCGAGGGCATCGACCTGAACGCCCTCGGCGGGGCCGACAAGGTGACCGTCGGCGACCTCACCGGCACCGCACTGACCGAGGTGAACGTCAACCTGGCCGGCAGCGGCGGGGCGGGCGACGCGGCGGCCGACACGATCATCGTGAACGGTACCAGCGGCAACGACATCGTGGACGTGTTCGGGTCGGGTACGTCGGCCAGCGTGCTCGGGCTGCACACCCGGGTCAACGTGAGCGGGTCCGAGGGGGCCAACGACCAACTCATCGTCAACGCACTGGGTGGGGACGACGGGCTGACCGCGACGACCGTCCCTGCCGGCGTGATCAAGCTGACACTCGACGGCGGGACCGGGAACGACACGATTCTCGGCTCGCAGGGGGACGACACGATTCTTGGCGGGGCCGGGAATGACTTCGTCAGCGGCGGCCGGGGCAACGACGTCGCGTTCCTCGGGGCGGGCGACGACGTGTTCCAGTGGGAGCCGGGCGATGGCAGCGATGTTGTCGAGGGCCAGGACGGGGCCGACCGGCTGATGTTCTTCGGCTCCAACATCGCCGAAAACATCAACATCTCCGCCAACGGCGGCCGCGTCCTGTTCACCCGAGACGTCGGCGGCGTCACGATGGACCTGGACGACGTCGAGAACATCGAGTTCCGCGCCCTGGGCGGGGCCGACAACGTCACCATCGGCGACCTGACCGGGACCGACGTCGCCCGGATCGACGTGGACCTCCGCGGGCCGAACGGGGGCACCGACGGGGCGATCGACACCGTGACCGTGAACGGCACGCTGGGGGCCGACCAGTTCGGCGCGGCCGGCGACAGCGGCGGGGTGCGGGTGTTCGGCCTGCACACCGAGGTGAACGTCTTCTCGCAAGACCCGACCGACCAACTCGTCCTCAACGGGCAGGCCGGCGACGACACCATCGACAACCGGTCGCTCCGGGCCGGCAGCATCAAGCTCACCGTCAACGCCGGGGACGGGAACGACACCATCACCGGCAGCGACGGGGACGATGTGGTGAACGGCGGCCGCGGCAACGACACGGCGTTCCTGGGCGCGGGTGACGACACCTTCGTGTGGAACCCGGGCGACGGGAGCGACACCGTCGAGGGGCAGGACGGCCGCGACCGCCTGGTGTTCAACGGGGCGAACATCGCCGAGAACATCAACATCTCGGCCAACGGCGGCCGCGTCCTCTTCACCCGCGACGTCGCCAACATCACGATGGACCTGAACGACGTCGAGGCGATCGACTTCAACGCCCTGGGCGGGGCGGACAAGATCACCGTCAACGACCTGACCGGGACGGACGTGACCGAGGTCAACCTGAACCTGGCCGGCAGCGGCGGGGCGGGCGACGCGGCGGCCGACATCGTCACCGTGTTCGGGACCGACGGCGACGACGCGGTCGTGGTGGTCGGCGACGCGTCCGGGGTGAGCGTGCTCGGGCTGGCGGCTCAGGTGTCCATCACCGGGTCGGAGGCCGCCAACGACCGGCTGGTAATCAACGCCCTGGGCGGCGCCGACGTGGTCCAGGCGAGCGGGCTGACCGGGGCGGCGATCGGGCTGACCGCCGACGGCGGCGCCGGCGACGACGTGCTGATCGGCGGCGACGGCAACGACACCCTGCTGGGCGGGCTCGGCGACGACGTGCTGATCGGCGGCCCGGGTCAGGACGTGCTCGACGGCGGCCCGGGCGACAACATCTTGATCCAGTGACCCGAATCGCCCGCCGTTCCGCTCCAGGGGCCGCCGGCATCCGTCACGCGGGCCGGCGGTTTCGAATGGGCGGCGGGAATCGATCGTAAACGGCGGGCGCGGCAAGATTTGGGCCTCGCCCGACTATGAGACTTCGGTGAACGCGAAACTGCTCTTGTCGCGATGCGGTATCATATCGTCAGCGGGGCTTCGCCTCTCGGCCCCGCGTTCGGAGGTCACGCATGTCCCGGCTCGCTCGTTTCGCCCTCCTCGCCGCCCTCGCGGGCGCGGTCGTCGCCGTCCCCGGCACCGCCGCCGACCCGTCGCCGGTGAGTACCGATCGGCTCAACAAGGAAATCGACAACGTCGCCTTCGCGGACGCCGCGGGCAAAGCCACCTCGCTCAAGGAGCACGCGGGCAAGGCCGCGACCGTGGCCGTGTTCCTGTCGTTCGACTGCCCGGTGTCGAACAGCTACGCGGAGACGCTCGCGGAGTTGCACAAGAAGTATGCGGGGAAGGGCGTCGGGTTCGTCGCGTTCGTGCCGACCGAAGACGCCGCGAAGGTGGCGAAGAAGGCCGCCGAGTTCAAGTACCCGTTCCCGGTGTTCAGCGACAAGGATCTGAAGGCGGCCGAGGCGTTCAAGGCGGTCGTCACGCCGGAAGCGTTCGTGCTCGACCACAACCTCGTGCTGCGGTATCGCGGGCGGATCGACAACGCGTACTCCGGCCGCCTCAAGAAGAACCCGCAAGTGACCGAGCGCGACTTGCTCGCGGCCATCGAAGCGGTGGTGAGCGGCAAGGACGTACCGACGCCGGCGACGCGCGCGATCGGCTGCCACATCGACCCGAAGGAGCGGAAGGTCACCTCCGAGAGCGTAACGTACCACCGCGACGTCGCCCCGATCCTTCAGAAGCACTGCCAGGGCTGCCACCGGCCGGGCGACGTCGGACCGTTCGCGCTGACGTCCTACAAGCAGGCCGTCAACTGGGCGGCGGACATCGTCCACTACACGCAGTCGCGCGAGATGCCGCCGTGGAAGCCGACCGGCGGGGTTGAGTTCACCAACGCCCGCGCGCTGACCATCAAGGAACTCGATACACTCGCCGTGTGGGAGAAGGCCGGGTGCCCCGAAGGCGACCCGAAGGACGCCCCGCCGCCGCTCAAGCTCACCCAGGGTTGGCGGTTCGGCGAGCCGGACCTGGTGCTAGAGGTGCCGGAAGACTTCCACATCGGCGCGGCCGGCAAGGACGAGTTCCGCGTGTTCGTGCTGCCGGCCAACCTGAAGGAAGACAAGTACGTCGTCGCGTACGAGGTGAAGCCGGGGAACGCGACCGTCGTTCACCACACGCTCAACTACTTCGACGCCAGCGGCACCGCCCGCAAGCTCGAAGCCAAGGAGAAGGCCCGCGAGAAGAAGCCGGACGAGAAGGACCGCGGCCCGGGCTACTCGGTGGCGATGGGCATCGGCTTCTACCCGCAGCTTGTGAAGCCGCCGCGCCCGGACGTGCCGGCGGTCGGCTCGCTCGGCGGCTGGGCGCCGGGGCAACTCGGCGTGCGGTACCCGGAAGGCAGCGGAACGATGCTGCCGAAGGAGTCGGACATCCTGATGCAGGTCCACTACCACCGCACCGGCAAGCCGGAGACGGACCGCACCAAGATCGGGCTGTACTTCGGCAAGGAGCCGGAGAAGCCGTGGAACACGCTGATGATTACCGGCATGCTGCCCGGGGCGACCATCCCGGCGGGCAAGGCCGCGCACGTCGAGAAGGGGAGCGGCTGGCTGACCGGCGACGCCACCGTCCACAGCCTCCTCCCGCACATGCACCTGCTGGGCAAGAGCGTGAAGATCACCATGACCCCGCCGGGCGGCGAGACGAAGGTGCTGATCGACATCAAGGACTGGGATTACAACTGGCAGGAGACGTACTGGCTGGCGAAGCCGATCGAGGCCAAGGCCGGCACGCGGTTCGACATCGAGGCGGTGTTCGACAACAGCGCCAAGAACCCGAACAACCCGAGCGTGCCGCCGCAGAACGTGTCGTTCGGCGAGGAGACGACGAACGAAATGCTGTTCGGCTTCGTCGGCGCGGTGCCGGCCGGCAAGGAGCGTGTCCGCCTCGTCCGTGAAGCCCCGAAGAAGTAGTGCTGGGTGCTGGGTGCTGGGTGCTGAGTGCTGAGAGAAAGGCAGAAGGCCAGAGCCAAGAGGGTTCCGGCCTTTTGCCTTTCTCTCAGCACTCAGCACTCAGCACTTCCAGAAGGCAACCCATTCGTCCCAGGTGACGCACCGAACCAGCGCCGCGAACCCGGGCGCGTCCGGGGCGTCGTGGCTGCGCTCGGTGCCGTCGTACCGGGCGGCGGCGGCCATGTCGAGCAGCCCGCGGAGCGCGAACACGAACACCGCCCGCTGCGCGTCGGTCAGCTTGTCCGCCCAGCCGACCCGCGCGACGCTCGCCTCGATCACCCCGCCGACGTTCTCCAGCGCCAGACTGAACGGCTCGCGGCCCAACGAGTGGGCGAACAGGGCGATCGTCGCCCGCTGCACCCCGAACTCGACCGCGCCGACCTCCACCTTCAGCCCGCCCCACTCCGGAGCGCCCGCGAGCAGCGGCACCAACTCCCGCTCGGCGAACCGGTGGACGCCCTCCGCGACGTGCTCCAGCTCGTGGTGCAGGTGGACGAGCTTGGCCCCGTCGCCCTTCGCCAACGCCTTGCGCGACTGGCGGTGGAGCCGCGGCACCGTGCCGCTGTGGAACCCGGGCCGCAGCAGCCCGCGCACCGACTCGCCGTGCGACCCGACCGTCGCCGGGGTCAGCCGCCGCGACCGGTTGGCCGCGTACAGCTTCCAGTTCTCCTTCAGCTCCCACGCGATGAACCCGAAGATGCCGGGGATCGCGGCCACGAACCAGAACGCCCAGAAGTTGGCCGACTTCACCGCCATGCCCAACTGCTGAACCAGCACCGCCCCGAACGCCGACGGCACCGTCGGGTGGCTGGTCACCACCGTCGGCAGCATCACCTTGTGCGACACCGTCACCACCGGGAAGTGCTTGATCGGGTTCACCTGCGGCTCGATCAGCAGGTAGAACGCGAACCGGGCGACGTACGCGACCGGGAACCACACCAGCCCCAGCACCGCCTTCGTGAACAGCGACCCCTGCGAGTCGCCGCCGCGGAACCGCATCCACTCGTCCACCGCGTACAACTGCCGCTCGAACCAGTTCGCCAGCCAGCGGAACCCGTCGATGATCCACCCGAGCAGCCCGGGCAGCAGGTTCACCCGCACCACCCGCCACCAGTCCGACAGTTGCTCGGCGAGCCGGTCCTGGAACGCCCACCCCGGCCCGGTGTTGTACGCCGCCAGCAGCAGCAGGAACGACAGCCACCCCCACCGCAGCAGGAACTCGAGCGGGAACCCGAAGATGAACAGCACGCCGACGAGGATCAGGCTCAGCCCGAGCGGGGTGGCCACGTGCCGGTGCAGCATCCGAACCGCCGCGGACAGTCGGACCGCCCGCAGTGCCGGCGAACGCCACAGCCGCGCCGGCACGTCCCACGCCGCGCCGCGGACGAGCCGCCACACGCCGCCCAGCACCCACAACACCGCCCGGCGGAACGGCGGAACGTGGAACATCAACATGAGGAACACGCCGAACCCGAGGACCGTCGGCCACTCGATCAGGAACGAGGCGTCGTGCTCCTCGGGCGGCGGGGGCGTGGACGCCGGCACGAACACCCCGACGACCAGTTCGGCCCCCTCTTTCTGGTGCTCGAAGATGCGGTCGAGGGTGTTCGGCTTGGCGACCGGCGGCGGCTCCTCGAAGTAGAACTCCAGTGTGTCTTCGTCGAACTTCCACTCGCCGGCCGGTTGCGGGGCGGGCGCGACCGGGAGCGGTGTGGGAGCGGGCGTGATTCCGGACGCCGGCTTGACCGGGGCGACCGGCGGCGCGACCGCCCGCGCCGGCACCGGCCGGCCGATCGACTTCGACACGAACGCCGCCACCTTCCCGCCCAGGTGCCGCATCTCCTCGGCGAACATGAGCGCGAGGAACGCGCCGCCGAACGGCAGCAGCAGGTACAGGGTCAGCAGCCGGCCCCACGGGGTGCCGAAGAAGACGCTGACCACCCGCTGAATCCACCGCAGGTAGAACTCGCCGCGTCGGTACACGCCGTCCAGCGCGTACGCGAGTTTGGTGTCGGCCCGCAGCAGCGGATCGCCGCCGACGAACTCGCCCGGGCCGGCGAGGTCGGGCAGCTTCAACTGGTTCCGGGCGACCGCGTCGCGCAGGTTGCCGATCCGCAGGTAGCCCCGCTCGCACACGCGGTCGAGCAGTTCGGCCACTAGCTTGTCCCGGGACACCGCCTCGGCGCGGCTGCCCGGCACCAGCCCCGCGGCGGTCAGTTCCCGCTCGACGATCGGCGTGAACTCGTGCCGGATCGCGTGCTCCTGGCGGCGGATCTCGTGGTGCATGAGCCGGTCGAGCCGCAACTGCTCGTGCTCGGACAGCCCGGCGCGGAGCAGTTGGGCGTGCGCTTTGCGGAACGCCATCAGCATCATCACCGGGCGTGCGTGCGGGAGCTCGCGCCGCAGCGGCCGGCGGCCGAAGGTGCGGATGTACTCCGGGAGGTCCACGGCGTACACCTCGCGCGCGAAGTCCGCCGGGAGGCGCTGGAGTTCGTACAGGCAGCGGGCGGCGCGCGGCCAGATGCCGCGGGCGGCCGCCGGCAAGAGCGGGCGGAGCGCCTGCCGCCACTCCTCGCGCGTGTCGGGGTCCCACTTTAGCAAGTCGCCGAGCCGATCGACCAGCACGCGGACCGAGCCGGCCGCGGCCTCGGCGGCGCGGTCGCGGTCGGCCCCTTGAAGCGCCGCGGCGGCCTGATTCCGCAGGATCGCGGCGCGGACGGCGTTGCCCTTCTGCTCGGCCGCGGTCGCCCTGCGGAGCAGGTTTGACGCGTCGCCGGCCGGGGCCGCCGTGCCCGGGTCGGCCGCGGGCGCGACGGGCGCGGCCCACCGCTCGTCGGGCGTCGGCTCGCGCTCCGGGTCGGCCGATCCCTGCGGTCGCGACTTCGGGAACAGCGCGTCGGCGTCCACGTCGTGCCTGAGCGCGTCGCGGACCGCGTGCCCGTGGGGCAGGGCGGGGAAGAACTCCTCCGCCGCCTGGGCGGTGAAGTAGCTCAGGTCCAGGTACACGGCGGCGAACGTGCGGTAGGCATCGACGTCGCCGGCTTCGGCGGCCAGCAGGTGCTCGGCCTCCAGCACGAACCGGATCTCGCGCGCCACCGCCGGGCCGTACCGCGACAGTCGCTCGCGGCACTGCTCGGCGGTCAGCCCGCCAGCCGCGACCTTCGCGTCGATCGCGGCCATGATCGCGGCGCGGAACAGCACCCGCCAGTAGACGCGGAGTTGCTCCGGTTCCGGCCGGTCGAGCAGCATGCGGTCGTCCGGGTCGGTTACCAGCAGCAGCACCGGCTCGTCGCCGTCGAGCACCTTGCGGGGCAGGACGTCGGCGGCGGCGAGGTCGGCCCGGGACAGCCAGAACGGCAGGTCGGTGTTGGTCGGCAGCACCCGGCCGCGGTCGATGAGGAAGTTCAGCACTTGCCGCAGGTGCCGCTCGTGGCACATGCGGACGGCCGGCTCGACGGCGCGGAGGGCGGGTTCGAACCTCGCATCGTGTGACACCGACGAATCCTCGCTGTGGGCGGTGGGCGACGGCTCTTCAGGTAGCATCCGGGAACGCGGCCGGCGGTCAAGTGCGGCGCGAAGAACCCACCCCCGGCCCCTCCCTACAGGGAGGGGAGACAAAGCCTCCGCGCTCCGATAACGCACGCGGTGCGTCAGTGTTTTCTCCCCTCCCTGCAGGGAGGGGCCGGGGGTGGGTTCTTCGCGCGGCGTCCGCGGTCGGCTGCTGGCCTGCGTAGAATGTGGTACGCCGCCCACCGTGGAGCTTCTGATGCCGGACACCCCGAAACTGAACCGCCCGTGGCTCGTGGCCGTGTGGCCGGGCATGGGCCACGTCGCGCTCAACGCCGGCGTGTACCTGCTGGCCAAGCTGCACATGACGGCGGTGGCCGAGTTCGAGGGCGGCGACCTGTTCGACGTGACCGCGGTGGACGTCAAGAACGGCCTCATCCAGCCGGCCCGGCGGCCGCGCAACCGGTTCTTCGTGTGGACCGACCCGAACGGGCGGCACGACCTCGTCGTGTTCCTCGGCGAAGCGCAGCCGCCGGTCGGCAAGCTGCCGTTCTGCCGGCAGGTGATCGACTACGCCCGCGAACTCGGCGTCGAGCGGGTGGTCACCTTCGCGGCGATGGCGACCCAGATGCGGCCGGAGCACCCGTCGCGGGTGTTCGGCGCCGCCACCGACGTCGAGGGGGTGCGGGAACTCCGCTCGCTCGACCTCGAAATCCTCGAAGACGGCAACATCGGCGGCCTGAACGGCGTCCTCCTCGGCGCCGCGGCGGCGGCCGGGCTGCGGGGCAGTTGCTTCCTGGGCGAGATGCCGCAGGTGTTCGCGCAGGTGCCGTTCCCGAAGGCGTCGCTGGCCATCCTCGAAGCGTTCAGCCAGCTCACCGGCGTCGAGATCGACCTGGACGAACTGGCCGAGCAAGCGCGGGCCGTCGAGGAGCAACTCGGCGACCTGCTGGAGCGCGTCGAGCAGCAGTACAGCGGCCAACAACAGGCCGAAGATGACGACGAGGCCGGCGAGTTTGACGCCGACGAGGACGAGGACGGCGGCGACGAAGACGCGGCCGACGAGCCGGAAGAGGTGACGACCGAGGGCTACCGGTACGACGGCCCCGACGAGCCGGTGCCGCTGCCGACGGTGTCGCGGATCGAGGAACTGTTCGCCCGCGCCGCCGGGGACCGGTCCAAGGCGTTCGAACTCAAGCGCGAACTCGACCGGCTCGGCCTGTTCAAGCAGTACGAGGACCGCTTCCTGGATCTGTTCACGCACAGGGAGTAACGCGCCCGGCTTCACCCCAGAGCCGTCGCCGCGAGCCGCCAGTGCGCCGCGGCGCGTCGCTTCGCGTCGTCCCGCTCGGCCTGCGGAATCTCCGCCTCGCCCAACTCCATCCCTTCGACCTTCGCCCGCACCGCGGCGCGGTACGACTCGTACAGCGGGAACAGGTCCGCCCCCTCGGCGTCGCCCGACGCGCGCACGTAGTTCGACTTGAACACCTCAGCAAGGTCGGGTCTGTCGCGGAACGCGAAGTCCATCGCCAGGAACGCCGCGTCCGCGACCGGGTCGGCGTGCCGGAAGCGGTCGGCGAACTCGATGCAGTCGATCGCGATCAGGTCGTCCGGCGGGCCGCGGTCGGGGAAGTGGTACACGTGGTCGAGGTGGAGGTCGCCGTGCGTATCCCGCGGCACGCCGCGAGCGGCCCGCGACTCGATCAGCGGCCGCAGGCGCGTCAGTTCCGCGGCCGTCCGCTCGCGCAGCCGGTCGAACTCGTCGCGCGCGATCGCAACCCCGACCTGCGCTTCGGACTGGGTGAAGTTGTCGCGCGCGTTTGCGGCGACCGCTTCGAACCGCGCGCTTTCGGCGATGTGCTGTCCGCTCTCGGCGCGGGCGTGAAACTCGGCGACCCGCTCGGCCAGTTTCACGACCAACAACTCGGTCACCGCGCCGCGGGCGAGCCGGTCGAGGAGCGACGCGCCCTCCGGCAACCGGGCCATCTTCACCGCCCACTCGACCGCGTCGCCGTCGCCCTCGAACCGGAGCCCGGTCGCGCCCGCTGTGACCGGCACGACCCCGAGATACACCGCAGGGGCCAACCGCCGATTGAGCCGCACTTCCTCTTCGCAGAAGTGGCGGCGGCGATCGAGCGTGCCGAAGTCGAGGAACCCGAGGTTCACCGGCTTCTTCAGCTTGTACACCACGTCCCGGAACAGGAACACGACCGAGATGTGCGTCTGAATGACGCGCGGACTGCCGGCGGCCGAAAGGCCGTCGATGAGAGCCGCGAGTTCCATGATTCCCACCTCCGGCCGTGCCGCGTATATCGTTGGAAGGTCGCTTTCACGTCGCGGGGCTTTCTGATGTTGCGTCTCTCGCTCCTCGCCTTTACGCTCGTCACCATCGCGCTGACTCTGCCGGCGAGCGGCGAACCGCCGGCCGCCGCGGACATGCTCGCCCCGTTCCCGCACCCCAAAGGCTACGTCTGCTACCGCGTGCCGTCGCCGGTCACGGTCGATGGCGACTTGAAGGACGCGGCGTGGGACGCGGCCCCGTGGAGCGACGCGTTCGTAGACATCGAGGGCGACAAGAAGCCCAAGCCGCGGTTCCGCACCCGGGTCAAGATGCTGTACGACGACGAGGCTCTTTACATCGCGGCCGAGTTGGAAGAGCCGCACCTGTGGGCGAACCTCAAGAACCACGACGACATCATCTTCCAGGACAACGACTTCGAGGTGTTCCTCGACCCGGACGGCGACAGCCACATGTACGGCGAGTTGGAACTCAACGCGCTGAACACCACGTGGGACCTGCTGCTCGCCAAGCCGTACAAGGACGGCGGGCCGGCCCTTCACGCGTGGGAAATCCTCGGCCTCAAGACCGCGGTCAAGCTCGACGGCACGCTCAACGACCCCCGCGACACCGACAAGGGCTGGACGCTCGAAATCCGCTGGCCCTGGAAGGGGCTGACCGAACTGGTCAACACCAAAGCGACACCGATGCCGCCCAAAGACGGCGACCGCTGGCGGATCAACTTCTCGCGCGTCGAGTGGGACACCGAGGCCGCCGACGGCAAGTACAATAAGACCAGCAAGACCGAGCACAACTGGGTGTGGTCGCCGCAGGGCGTCATCGACATGCACCGACCGGAGCGGTGGGGCTACCTCCAATTTAGCACCGGCAAGCCGGGCGAGGCGAAGTTCACCCCCGACCCCGACTGGGACATGCGCGACTCACTGCACCGCGTTTATTACGCCGAACACGCGTACTTCGCCAAGCACAAGAAGTTCACGACCGAACTGGACGATCTGGGCATCAAGAGCCTGGGCGCGTGGGTGACGCCCGAGGTGACGCGGTCGACGTTCGAGCTGACCGCCAGCCACAAGCCAAAGGGCGGACCTCAGTACACTATCACCCACGACGGCCGCGTTCGCAAGAAGTAGCTTTGCCATTACCAAGCGGCGTCATTGCGATGACGCGGCGGTCGTGCGGCGCGGGTCGCACGGCGCGACGGCCGTCGCGCCGCTTGGAAACCGTCACACGTCGAACTTCTCGCCGCTGATGGGGTAGGCCACGTCGGCGAACCCGATGCCCTTAAGGCCGTCCATCAGCTTCTCGGCGCGCTCCGGCTCGCCGTGAACCAACCGCACCCGCGTCTGGGTTCCGAGCGGCCCAATCATGCGGAGCATGTCGCCGTGGTCCGCGTGGCTCGACAGGCCGTTGAGTACCACGACTTCGGCCTTCACCGGCACCGCGCGGCCCAGAATCCGCACCTCCGGCCGCTTCTCGACGATGCGGCGGCCGAGCGTGTCTGCGGCCTGGTAGCCGGCGATCAACACCGTATTTAGCGGGTTGTTCAGCCCGTGCTTCAGGTGGTGCAGCACCCGCCCAGCCTCGCACATGCCGCTCGCCGAGATCACCACGCACGGCCCCGGCCGCTGGTTCAGCTTCACGCTCTCGGTCACCGACTCGACGTACCGGACGTGCCGCGGGCCGAAAACATCGGGCTGGGAGGCGAGCAGCGACAGCATCTCCTCGTCGAAGCACTCGGTGTGCCCGGCGAACACCTCGCTCGCCCGCGTCGCCATCGGCGAGTCCACGAAGATCGGGATGTTCGCAAGCTTCCCGGCGCTAATCAACTGGTGCAGGAAGTACACGACCGTCTGCGTGCGGCCGACCGCGAATGCCGGGATGATGACCCGCCCGCCGCGCTCGGCGGTGCGCTTCACCACCGCACCCAACTGCTCCGCCGTCTCGTCGACGTGCTCGTGCGTGTGCCCGCCGTAGGTGCTTTCGGCGATCAGCGTGTCACACGTCGGGATCGCCTCCGGGTCGCGGAGGATCGGCAGTCCCGGGCGGCCGACGTCGCCGGTGAAGGTCAGGCGGCGCACGCCGCTGGTACTTTCGATGTTCACCGCGACCATCGCGGAGCCGAGCAGGTGCCCGGCGTCCACGAACCGCGCCTCCACACCCTTTACCACATCGAACGTCTTTTCGTACGGCACCGCTTGCAGCTTGGTGAGCGTGCGGAACACGTCGCGGCCGTCGTAAAGTGGCTCGATCTTCGGCTCGCTCTTGTCCCGCTTTTTGTTCAGGTAGTTCGCGTCTTCCTGCTGAATTTTGGCCGCGTCGCCGAGCATGACCGCGGCCAGTGCCCGCGTCGCCGGGGTGCAGTAGATCGGCCCGGCGAACCCGCGGCGCACCAGGTTCGGCAGGTTGCCGCAGTGGTCGATGTGGGCGTGACTGAGCACGACCGCGTCGATGTCGCGCGCGCGGAACGGGAACTCGCGGTTGCGGCGGAAGCTCTCCGACCGCTTACCCTGGAACAGCCCGCAGTCGAGCAGCACGGTCTTGCCATTGGCCTTGAGCGCGTGCATCGACCCGGTCACGGTCCGCGCCGCGCCCCAGAAGGTGACCGACGGCTCGGCGGGTGCGTCTTTGGACACGGCGGTTCTCTGGTTACGTCGGCAGCTTGTGCGGCTTACGGTATTCTACGCTCAGCAACTTGTTCGCCGCGTCGCTGTTCGTGAACCGCTCGGCCTTCGCGTCCCACTCCAGATACGCCTTGGACCGGTGCGCGATGTTGGCGATCAGCGCCGCGGACGTGCAGCGGTGACCGTACTCGACGTCGCACGTCGGACTCTTGCGGCTCTTCACGCAGTCGAGGAAGTTGCGGGCGTGGTCGGCATCACGAATCACGCCGTCCACCTTCTTCGCCTCGATGTGCGGCTTCGCCCCGGTCCGCCAACCCTTTTCGATACTGCGGTCCAGCGGGGTGCGGGCCGCGAACTCGTTCGGCGTCACCACCTCCGGCACGATCTCGTACCCGCTCGTGCGGAAGTACATCGTCCCCTTCGTGCCGCGGAACTCGATCTCGCACGGCCGCGCCGCCGGTTGCGCCCCGGTCGCGTTGAACTGCGAGAACGTGACCAGCGTGTCGTTCGGGTAGTGCCACAGCACTTCCAGCGTGTCCGGCACCTCGCGGTTGTCGTAGTTCGCGAACTTCCCGCCCAGCGCCACCACCGACTTGGGCGCATCGACGCCGAGCGACGCCTGAATTTGGGCGAGGTAGTGGACGCCGAAGTTGGTGAGCTGCCCGCCGCTGAAGTCGTAGAACCAGCGGAAGCGATAGAACGTCTTGTTTTTGTTGTACTTCTTGAGCTGTGCCGGCCCGGTCCACGCGTCCCAGTCGAAGCCTTCCGGTGGGTCGCTGTCCGCGGGCGAGCCGATCCCGGCGGGCCACTCGTTCTGCACGTGGAACGCCCGCACGACGGTGACCTTGCCGATCGCGCCCGAGCGAATCGCCTCGGCCGCTTCCTGGCAGAACGCGCTCGACATCCGCTGAATCCCACACTGCACGACACGCTTGTGCTTGCGGGCGGCGTTCACCATCGCCCGACCCTCGCTCACGTATAGCGACAGCGGCTTCTCGCAGTACACGTCCTTGCCCGCGGCGCACGCCTCAACGGTCATGAGCGCGTGCCAGTGGTCCGGGGTGACGATCACCACCGCGTCGAGGTCTTTTTGGCCGATGAGGTCGCGGTAGTCCTTGTATTGCTTCGGGGCGCCGCCGATCCGCTTGGCCGCGAACTCGACATACGGCTTGTGGATGTCGCACACCGCCGCGACCTCACAATCCTTGTGTTCGAGGAACGCGGACAGCACCTGATCGCCGCGGTTGCCGAGTCCGATGAACCCGACGCGGACGCGGTCGTTGGCCCCGACCACCCGCGACGCGCTCAGGGCGGTCGCGGTGGCGATCCCGGCGGATTTGGCGAACGTGCGGCGGTTCATGCTGCGCTCCTTAACGGTACCGGCGTATATACTGTAATCTTGTCCGATACTTGGGTACAAGTCAAATGCGAAATCGAAAAAATTCTGAACTCGTGTGCGCTGCGGGTCTGGGCGGCGGCAAACGCTTCGGCGCGAACGACTTCGGCGTCAACTTATCGACCGAACTCGGGCCGCTGACGCTGAATTTCATTGCGGAAGTCGCCGAGGTTGTTCCGCCAGAAGTGCCGGCGGGACAGATCGACTTCTGTAACCACCACCGTGCCCCACGCGTCGGCGGCGGTCAGCATCGAGCCGTCGTGCCCCTTAGACGGCGGTGCGCGTCCACTTCGCCCCGACGTCGGTGTAGGTGATGCTGACGAGGTACGTGTGATTCTCGCACGCCCGCGCCGCGGCGAGCAGCGGGTTGCAGCCCCACACCGGCCACGCGATCACCTCCGCGCCGCGGTTCGTCAGCTCGCGGGCCACTTCGGGGAAGAACCCGTCGTAGCACACCATCATGCCGACACGCCCGAACCGCGTGTCGAACACCGGGTAGTCGCGGCCGGCGGTGATGCCGCCTTCGGTTTCGCCCCGCGGAATGCACACCTTGCGGTACTTCCCGACAACGTCTCCGCTCGGCCCGATGAGCACCGCGACGTTGTACAGCAGGTGCTTCTCCCGCTCGACCAACCCGGCGACGATGTACAAGTTGTGCTGCTTCGCCAGCGTACCGAAGTACTCCGTGTAGTAGCCGGGGACCGACTCCGCGACCTCCGCGAACGATTTGCCAAGCCCGACGTAGGTGATCGTCTCGCCGAGTACGACGAGATCGGCCTTTTGCTTCGCCGCTTCGGCGATGAGCGGGGCGTACTGCTTGCAGTTGTCGAGCGGGGTTTTGCCGCCCGACGGCTTGAAGTGAACCGCCGCGAGTCGGACCTTTCGCGGGGCCGGTGGCTCGCACATCTGAAGGCTCACGTCGCTCCACGTAACGGACCCTTTCGGCGCGTCGTGCAGGTGGAGTTCGACGACCGCCTGAGCGGCCTTCGCCGGGACGCGGTACACGCCCTCGACGGCGACGTAACCAGGCCACTTGGTCGGCGCGTCGGGCGGGTATTCTGGTTCGGCGGTCGGCAGAGGGCCATCAGGTTCGTCGTCGGGCGGTTCGGCCTTCACCGGCTTACCGGCCGTGTCGCGCCAGAGGATGCGGGCGTAGACGCTCTTTCGCGGCACCGCTACGCCGGCGGCCTGACGCAGCGCATAGAAGCGGTAGAACCTGCCGCCGCTGACCGCGAACGGCTTCTGAACCCACCCGTGCGCGCCGTCGCGCGTTCCCGCGATGAGGAACGCCCCGCGGCCGTCCAGCCCGCCCTTCGGGTCGAACGCGAAGTCCGGCTTCAACTCGTCGCGCGGCGCGCGGGCACTCCAGTCGGGCGGGAGCGGTGCGGCGGGAAGGGCAGGGGGCGTGTCCGGCGGCGCGGGCACCGCGGCCGACGCGGCGAGAAGGACGAACGGCCCGATCGCGGTGAGGCGGAAGCGCACGGCGTCACTCCGGCAGGGGCGGTCACCCCTTATACCACCGCGCCGCCGCGGGCCGCACGAGAATTGTTCCGCGGAAGAAGGGCGCTACTTGTCTTTGGCCTCGGGCACCGGCGTGACGGTGACCTTGTTGTTCGCCACGCCGACCGAGAACGACTGCTTGTCCGCCTTGCAGTTGAGGGTGCTGTTCCACAGCGGCGCCGCGTTCGGGTTGGCGGCGTCGTAGATCTCGTAGTTCTTGATGCCCGGCGTGTTCTGGAACTCGCGGAACGACTCGCCGGCCAGCAACTTCACCGGCTTGCCGCGGACCTGCTTGCCGTTCACCACCATTACTTCCTGAACGACGATCGCCTTGCCGGTGTCGTTCTTGACCGTCACCCACCCGGCGTCCGCGGCCGCGACGAACAGCAGCGCGGACAGCGCCGCGAGCGCGAACGCGAGCAGTCGGGGGCGGTTGGGGAACATGGGCAAGCACCTTGGAGCAGCGCGCGTCTCTCATTCTCGTCAAAGAACGCGGCCCGGTGCAAGTCTTGCGCGCGAATTCCGCGCGAGTTTACCAGCCCCGCGGAATTCCACCGCCATCGTCCGAAGTCACGCCGCGGTGCGGGGTTCCGGCTTGCCGCGGAGCGTCTGCTCGAACTCCTTCACGGCATCGACCGCGAACGGGATTGCCGGCCCGGCCCACTCGGTCATGTTCGCGGTGTACCCGGCCTTTACCCCGGCCTGCGTGACGTGCGACAGCAGCGCGCCCGGCTGGCAGAGCTTCTGCTGGGCGAGTTTCTTGTCGTACTCGCGCAACCGCTGGTGCAACTCCGACCCGGTCGCGGGGTAGCCGGCCTTCGGTGTGTCGCGCCGCGGCTCCTCGACCTTCGGTTCCGCTTTCGGCTCGGGCTTGGGTGCCTCGTGCTTCGGCTCGGGCTTCTTGGGGATGGCGAACGCCGGCATCTGCGGCGGGGCGACGATCTGCTTCTTGACCGGGTCGTAATCGACCCACTGCGCCGGCAGGCGGTACAGGTAGCGGCCGATCCCGAACTTCACCGCGGCGCGCTTCAGAGCATCCGAGAACGCGGCCTTGAGCCGGTCGCCGCCGTCCGGCTGCTCGCTCGGGCTGCCGACGTCGGTTTTGCTGATCCAGCGGTCGCCGAGTTTGATCTTGAGCCGGCACATGACCGACCCGTCGGGCAGGATGCGGTACGCGTCCTCCCAGTTCTCGACCCCGAGGACGTCGTCGAGCCGGTCCTGGATGAGCCGGGCGTCGATGTAGGCCATCGCCAGGCAGCGGTTGTTCTTGACCATCTGCGGCTTGAACTTGACCTCGCGCGGCTCGAACGGCTCGGCCAGCGCGCTCGTGACGGCCTCGATGTGCGGGTCGCGGGGCGTCAGACTTTGGGCGGACATTGGGACACCTCGTAAGCGTGCTGGACTTGATACCATTAACTATACGGGTGTTGTTTTGATGAAAGCAAGGCCAGTAGGGAAGAAATTACAAATTATCCCGAGGAGACGAACCTGGGGGTCGCGAAGGTTGCGCGAACAAGCCGTGAGTGTGCAGTTCGCCGGCGCGAGAACGGACGTGTGGCTGACGCGTGAACGCGCCGTGGGTGTCGGAACGCCACAGTTTGCCTGAGCTATCCCCAGTTTGGGGAGCGTGCGCAAAAGGTGGCGGTTCCGTCCGCGCCGTGTTGGTCGTACAAGGGAAGTTACCACACCACCCTGTCCGACCACCCGACGCGGAGGAACCGCCATGCG
>JAESFG010000390.1_pt1 | contig 51073 bp, 50 predicted proteins | sample 9269371 | NCBI WGS metagenome assembly JAESFG01 (sample SAMN14506227, study PRJNA617093) | algae metagenome | isolation source: Aetokthonos hydrillicola CCALA 1050 (B3-Florida) and co-occurring... | place: USA: South Carolina | collected 2013-01-01 | reverse complement strand
GGCACCCCTTTGGGAGACGTGCTGTCGCCCGGTCGCGGCTGGCCGGGGTAGGTGATGTGCTCGTTGAGGCGGGAGTTCTGGAGGTTGTCGTCGTGGTAGTTGGGGTCTTTGTGGGGCGGGGTCGGGGAGGTTACTTCGCGGGGTACTCGAAGACGCCGCGGCCGGTCTTGTCGCCGAGGCGGCCGGCGGTGACGAGCTGCTTGAGCAGCGGGCAGGCGCGGTAGCGGTCGTTGTTGAGGCCATCGGCGAGGACGTTCATGATGTGGACGCAGGTGTCCAGGCCGATGAAGTCGGCGAGGCGCAGGGGGCCCATGGGGAAGTTGCAGCCGAGCTTCATGATGCCGTCGATCGCCTCGGGGTCGGCGACGCCTTCCATCCAGGCGTAGAAGGCCTCGTTGATCATGGGCATGAGGACGCGGTTGGAGACGAACCCGGCGCGGTCGTTGGCTTTGAGCGGGGTCTTGCCCATCTTGGTGGCCAGCGCGATGGTGCGCTCGGTGACGGCGGGGCTGGTCTGGATGGCGGGGATGACCTCGACGAGCTGCATGAGCGGGACGGGGTTGAAGAAGTGCATGCCGACGACGCGGGAGGCGGTCTTGCCGGCGGCGGTGGCGATGTCGGTGATGCTGATGCTGCTGGTGTTGGTGGCGAGGACGACGGACTCGTCGGGGTACATGGCCGCGAGCTTGCTGAAGAGGTCCTTCTTGACCTTGGCGTCCTCGACGACGGCCTCGACGATCCAGTCGCAGCCCCCCCCATCGGAGAGGCCCTCGAGCTTGTCGGTGAAGCTGATGCGGGCGGTGGCGGCGTCGGCGTCGGCCTGCTGGAGCTTGCCCTTTTCGACGAGCTTGCCGAGGGACTTCTTGTGGACGGCCTTGCACTTGTCGACCGAGCCGGGGAAGGCGTCGAAGACCTTGACGGTGAAGCCGGCGACCGCGGCGACCTGCGCGATGCCGCCGCCCATCTGCCCAGCGCCGAGGATGCCGATCGTGTTGCTGCTGCTCATGGCCAAGCGTAGCGGGGTTGACGATAAGGTGGTGGCCGGCGTATAGCGAAGGAGGAACAATGAGCAGATCAACCGTGCATGGATGAGCATCGCCGGCTGGTCAATACATTCAGTTGGATGCTTGTTTCAGTCTTTCCGATCCGGGATGGACAACCCCGGATCGGGAATTCATGTCGAGCGTGTTCGTGATACTCCAGTACCCGTGGCTTGATGCCCGGCCGATGACGTCGGGGTTGCCGACGGTGCTGACGCGCCCGGCGTGGCCCCCGACCGCGCGCGAGCGCCCCATGCCCGGAGCCTGGCGTGGTCGCCGCAAGAACGCAACGCCAGGCTCGGTCGACTTCCTGCACTCATTCGGCATCGCTGAGCAACGTCGACTTCCGGACAAGGCGTGGGAGGATGAATCTGCTGTGTTTAGGGCGGATCGTGCCATGCGGCTGCGTGGGTTCGCGAACGGGCAGACCGCGAAGACGGAAATCGAAGGTGTCGATGTCCACTTGAATCCGAGCTGCCAGTTTCGATGGGTGCAGTCCGAGTCGAAGCGGGTCGCCTGGCGTGCGATGCTTGGATTGCGGATCGACCTCGAACTTCGCGGCCTGTCGACGCTGCGGATGGACCTGTGCCGTCGCCTGGCATTCTGGCCCCAGGAGACCATCGCCGAGATCCTGGACTATGTGCTGGACCTGGACCTCGCGATACCACGGCGTGGCGAAAGTTCGACCCGGCCAGTGGTGGCACCCGCCCGCAGTGCCGGGGAGTATCTGGCCCGCGCGTACGGATGGGCGACGACATCGCGCGAACGGCTCACGATGTGGCCGGACGCATCCAGGCACGTGGTTGCGGGCCTGCCGGGCGTTCTCGTCATCGTTGACGAGCCACTCGACAAGGGAAGGCTGTTTCAAAGGCTCGACCAAGACCGAGTCACGCTTCCCTACGCGGAGATATGGGTTCCCGATCGGCTCCAACTGGGAGTCAGGCCGATATGGATTCTTCAAGCAACCGGGCTCGAACCCGAGAAGTTCCGCAGCCTGCGGCTCTGCCTGCTTCGTCTGCACGCGGAGCGGGAGGCGTTTCGGCTCTTTCTGGCACAGTACGATACCAGTCAGTTGACGTTGCCTCACTCCGAGGGTCCCACCCAGATCTTCAGCGACTACGTTGATAAGACGGCGAAGATGCTCTTTCGGAAAAAACCCTGGAAGGGCATCCCGCAATCCGAAATCCAGAACGCCATTGATGCCCTGGAACAGGTCGAACAGTCGGGCACGACCAGGACTCTCGAACATCTCCGGCGCAGGGCGCGGGAGCTTCAGCGTAAGTGGAACGACATGATCGCCAAACGCGAAGGGAGGCCGATTGTGAACAACTACACGAACACGTCAGGACGTGGGAACGTGGTCATTGTGAACTCGCAGATTACCGACAGTTTCAACAGGTTTCACAACAGCGAGCCGAAGCCCGAACTCGACACCGAAATGAAGAAACTGCAGGAGCAGGTGCGCAGGCTTGTCGATGAACTGAACAGACAGGGCAAGGCGGACAGAGTTCATGAAGTCGCCACCCACATCGATACCCTGACCAAGCAGGCAAGCAGTCCAACGCCGATGGAGAGCTACCTCAAGGTGAGCAAGGAGGGGCTGATCAACGCGGCCCGAGCCGTCGCGGACTTGGCAGGGCCGATCGCGACGACGGTTCAGACCATCATGTCCCTTCTCGGCTTCGCGTCACTCGCGAAGTAACCCCTTTTCAACGCGCTTGTAATGCCCATGTCACGACTCGAGAAGCTGCTGAAGATGCTGGCGGCGGACCCGCGGGACGCGTTCGTGCTGTACGCGGTTGCGCAGGAGTACGCGGGGATGGGCGAGGGGGCCAGGGCGGTCGAGTTTTTCGACCGGTGCATCGAGGCGGACGCGACGCACGCGTATGCCCACTTTCACAAGGCCAAGGTGCTCGATGACTTGGGGGACCGGGCGGGGGCGCTCGCGGCGGCAGCCAAGGGGCTCGAAGTGGCAAGGGCGAGCGGGGAGGCAAAGGCCGCGAACGAGCTGGCCGGGCTGATCGACGAACTGAGGGACTAGCCATGCGGACGCGGGGCGAACGGGGACGCGGCGGGGCCGAGAAGACGTCTCGGGCCGACGCCGGCGGCTCGCTGGTGGGCAAGGCGATCACGGGGGTGACGCCGATGCCGGCGGACGAGCGGTGGACGCTGGTGCGGGTGGGGCGGCGCCGAGCCGGCACTGTGGAGTCGGTGCGGGTGGGCGAGCTGGGGGTGGCGGTGGGCGCGGCGTGGACCGAGGCGATGGAGGCCGCGTGCGCGGAGGCGGAGCGGTACGTGGGTTTACGGCTGTTCGCGGTGCGGACGCTGGCGCGCCGGGCGCTGTCGAAGGGTCAGGCGGCGGAGAAGCTGGCGGCGCGGGCGATGAAGCGGGAGCCGGACCTGGAGCGGGCGGACGCGCGGCGGCTGGCGGAGCGGATCGCGGAGGAGATGCGGGAGATCGGGCTGATCGACGACGCGGCCCTGGCGGCGGACGTGGCGGGGACGCTGGCGCGGCGCGGGGCGACGGGGCGGAGGCTGGCGGAGACGAAGTTGCGAAGCAAGCGGATTGCGCCCGAGGTGGCGCGGCGTGCCGCGGCGGAGGCGTACGCGGAGGTCGATGCGCTCGAGCAGGCGGTGGCGCTGGCGAGGAGCCGGGTGGAGCGGATGCGGGAGAAGCCGGACCGGGACACGCTCATGAAGCGGCTGGTGGGCGTGCTGGCGAGGAGAGGGTTTGACGGGGGCGTGGCGTTCGAGGCGGCGAAGCGGGCGACGGAGGGCGTGCCGCGGGCGACGCGGGGATTTCAGCGCGGAGAACGCGGAGGGAAGCGATTCACCACGGAGGACACGGAGGGCACGGAGTGAAGCGGGATTGAAGCAGGGGAAGGAAGCGGGAGATGGTGTGACGCCGATCCGAGATCGGCTTCACTCCGGATCCGCTCCGTGTGCTCCGTGCTCTCCGTGGTGAATCGCGTGTGGGATCGAGGCGCGAGCGTCAGTGCCGGGGCTCGGGCAGGGACGCGACCTGGATGACCTGGACCGGCGGGCCGGGGGCGATCTGGGCGGCGTCGACGGCGAGCTTGAGCTCGCGGAGCAGGCGCTGGCGGACGATCGGGAACTGGGGCGTGATGGCCCAGACGGTGACGGCGTAGGTGACGGTCGGGGCGAGGTCGGCGAGCACGACGCCGGGGGCGGGGTCGGTGAGGGCGCCGATGTTGGCGGCGACGACCTTGTCGACGGCCGCGGCGAGCAGGCGCGGGACGTCGTCGAGGCTGGCGGATCCGGCGACGGGGACGCTGACGGTGACGCAGCGGCGCGGGTGGTGGGTCTGGTTCTCGATGACGCCGGAGAAGATGGCGCCGTTGGGGACGATGATGCGGCGGTTGTCGGCGGTGTCGAGGTTGGTGGTGAACAGGTCGATGCCGTCGACCACGCCGGACTGGCCGGCGACGATGACGGCGTCGCCGATCTTGAAGGGGCGGAAGATGAGCAGGAGAACGCCGGAGGCGAGGTTGCCCAGGTTGCCCTGCAGGGCGAGGCCGACGGCGAGGCCGGCGCCGGCGATGGCCGCGGCGAAGCCGGTGGTCGAGAGGCCGAGCGTGCCGGCGACGGTGATGAGGGCGAAGACGATGATGGCCCACTTGGCCATGTTGCCGAGGAACTTGGCGAGGGTGAGGTCGACCTTGGCGCGGGTGCAGATGCGGACGATGGCGCGGCGGACCCAGCCGGCGATGAACCAGGCGAAGAGGAAGAGGATGACGGCGAGCAGCACCATCGGGCCCTTGGTGATGAGCCAGTCCCGGGCGTGGTCGGCGAGCCGGGTGAGCATGGAGACGGCTTCGTCGAGGTTCTTGGGGGGCTCGACGTGGGCGGGCTCGGGCGCGGGGGGCTTGGCGGCGGCGGCGGGGGCGGCGTCTTGCAGGGCGAACACGGCGAGCAGGGCGAGCATGGGCAGGCTCCGTCAGAATCGGCAGTGGGGAATATCGGGCGCGATGGTCGAGGGTCAGGGCGTGGATGTCCAGCGGGAATGTGTAAGGATCGAGTTTGGATGGAATCAAGAGCCGGACAGGGGGATCCGAATGTCGATGTGGAACCGGGGCAGGATTCAGGCGTCTATGGACGTACGGGCGGGGCGGATGACGCGGGCGGGCGGGAGCGGGACCGGGCGAGCGACGGTCACCACGGAAACGGAGATCCCATGAAGACGCGGGCCACGGGTCGGACGGGCGGACGGACGGTCGCGGCGATGCTGGCGGCGTGCGCGCTTGCGGCGGTGGGCGCGGGGACCGCGCTGGCGCAGGCGGGCGGCGGCGGGGCGGGTGCGGGCGGCGGCCAGGCCGCGGCCCCGGCCAAGGGCGTCACGAGCGGCCCGGTGCGTGCGGCGGCCCCGACGGGCAACCCGATGCGGGCGAACATGTCGAAGATGATGCGCCGGGTGACGATCGAGCTCAACGAGCAGCGGCTCGAGGACGTGGTGAAGTTCATCGTGGACGTGACGGGGGCGGACATCGAGGCGATCTGGGCCGAGAACACGGGGGACCGCGCGGGCCTGAACAAGGACGCGCTGGTGACGATGCGGGTCAACAACATGACGGCGCTCGACATGCTCGAGCGTGTTTTGGCGAAGGCGGGCAAGAGCGAGTTCGGGACCGGGACGTCGACGTGGCAGTTCACGGAGTACGGCGCGATCGAGATCGGGCCCAAGGAGCGGCTGAACGAGACCAAGCGGACGCAGATCTACGACATCAAGGACCTGATGCTGGAGATCCCGTCGTTCCCCGACGCCCCGCAGATCGACCTCGAGGGGGTGCTGCAGCAGAGCCAGGGCGGCGGCGGCGGGCAGAGCCCGTTCAACACGAACGAGAACGAGCGGCCGACGCGCGAGGAGCTCGAGCAGCGGCGCACCGAGCGGCTGAACCGGCTGCTGGACATCCTGCGGAGCAACGTCGAGCCCGAGCAGTGGGTCGACGCGGGCGGCTCGGGCGGGACGATCCAGCCGTTCCAGGACACGCTCATCATCTCGGCGCCGGATTACATGCACCGGCAGATCAACGGCTACACGTGGTGGCCGGTGGCGCGGCCGATGGTGGTCGCGGGCAAGCGGTACGTGGGGATGAGCATGGATGTGGCCGCGTCGAAGGTTGACGGCTTCGGCAGCCAGCCCGTGACGGGCGTGGTGGGCGGGGCCGGCGGCGGCGGCGCGGGTGGTGGTGGCGGCGGTGGTGGTGGAGGAAGTGGCGGCGGGGGCGGGTCGGGTGGCGGAGGTTCGGGCGGTGGTGGTGGTGGTGGTGGTGGTGCGCCGGGCGGGCCTTCGAATCCGCCGTCGCCTCCTCCGGCGCCTCCGCAGCCGCCGCGTGGTCCGCGGTGAGCACATGGGCACGCTGAACTGAGCAGCGGGCGGGCGCGCGAGCGACCGCCCGTTGTCGTTTTGGCGGTTGGCGACGGGGGCGCGCAACAATGCGGGGCGATGGCGAACGCGACGGCGCAGGAGATTGCTGCGGGCGCGGCCCGGCTGCGGGCCGGGGGCGTGGTGGCGTTCCCGACCGAGACGGTGTATGGGCTCGGGGCCGATGCGCTGGACGGCGCGGCGGTGGCGCGGGTGTTTGCGCTCAAGGGGCGGCCGTCGCACAACCCGCTGATCGTGCACGTGAGCGGGCCGGCGATGGCGGCGCGGGTGGTGGCGCCGGGGGCGTGGGACGCACGGGCGGCGGCGCTGGGCGCGGCGTTCTGGCCGGGGCCGCTGTCGATCGTGCTGGCGCGGGGCGCGGCGGTGCCGGAGATCGTGACGGGGGGGGGGCCGACGGTGGCGGTGCGGTGCCCGGATCACCCGGTGGCGCGGGCGCTTCTGGAGGCGTTCGGCGGGCCGCTCGTGGGCCCGAGCGCGAACCGGTCGGGCGCGGTGTCGCCGACGGAGGCGGGGCACGTGCGCGGGGCGTTTGACGAGCGCGATGTGCTCGTGCTTGACGGCGGGGCGTGCCGCACGGGGATCGAGTCGACGGTGGTGCGGCTGCTCGACGGGCGGGCGGAGATCCTGCGGCCGGGGGTGATCGGGCCGGAGGCGATCGAGCGCGTGATCGGTGTGCCGACGGCGTATCGGGCGGGGCGAGCGGAGGTCGCGGATGCGCCGGGCGCGGCGCTGGCGAGTCCGGGGCTGCTGACGAGCCACTATGCGCCGGCGACGCCGTCGCGGATGATGGACCTCGGGGCGATTGAGGATTTGCTGCGGGGCGGGGCGGAGGGGACGACCGGGGCGGCGGCGAAGGCGGGGCGCGTGGTGGTGGCGTATTCGCCGGTGCGGGTGGAGCGGCCGGATGTGCTGGTGGCGCTGCCGCGGGATGCGGAGGGGTATGCAGCGGGGCTGTACGCGGCGCTGCGCCGGGCGGATGCGCTGGGGATGGAGGAGATGGTGATCGAGCGGCCGCGGGGCGAGGGTGCGGTGTGGCGAGCGGTGCTGGATCGGCTGGAGAGGGCGACGGCGGGTCGGGGAGGGGCGTGAGGGGGAGGCGGCGGCAAACCCGCCGCTTGCGCATGCGTCCCGTCATCGAAGTCGTCGCGCGTCGGCCTATGCACTCTGCCCGGCATCGCCTGCCCGACTCGGCCACACCATGAACCCCTTCCACGCTCGCCAGTGCACGCGGCCCGGCGGTTGATCACACGGAGCGACCCCCGGCCCCGCCACCGGCACGTCACCCACGTGCCGGCGATGCCACCACCGCGCACTCGACCACGCATACTCGTCGGCCCGTGCGGCGATTCCTCGCTTCACCGGGTTCTCGTGGATGTACTGAACGGCCTTGGTGAACTCGGCCTCGTCCCGCACGTTGCGATCGAATCCGCCGCCCTTCTGCCAGAATCGAAACCCAGCGCTCACCCGCACGCGGGCCAGGATCGGCGCGTGGAGTTCACGCCAGCGCCCGATGGCCGTGGTGGCGACCCGCTGCTTGATGGCCGCCAAGGCCGGGGCGAGTTCGCGCCCGGGTCCTGGCGTGAGGAGGAGATGAACGTGCTCGGGCATCACCACGTAGGCGTACAGGCCCAAACCGGTGCGGGCGCGGATCTCGGCGAGACAGTCGACGAAGACGCACGCGATGCGCGGATGACGCAGCAGAGGAAGCCGGCGGTGACAACTGAACGTGATGAAGCGCACACCACCGGGAATCTCCCGGCGAACCAGCCGCTTGCGCATCGGACGCGGTGTCGCCGTCACAGCAACAGATTACCACGGGCTGAGGGTGTGCAGGTGGCGCGACGTGAACCGCCGCGGCAGGAGCGACGACATGCACTACAGCGGGCCGTCACGGCGGCGGCCCCTGCGAAGAGGCACCGGGCATTCGGTCAAAGCCCCGAACGCCCGGTGGCACGGCGCAAGGCTGTCCGACGATGAACGGGGCGGAGGCGGGTCCGGTGCCACGCTCCCGGTGTCGCCGTCACATCGACAGAGTACCACGGGCTGAGCGCATGCAGGTGACGAGGCGTGGACCGCCGCGGCGGGAGCAACGATTCTCAACGGACCGGCACGTCACGGGCGCCGGCTCCTGCGAAGAGGCACCGGGCATTCGGCCAAAGCCCCGAACGCCCGGTGGCACGGCGCACGGTTGTCCGACGATGAAGGGAGCGGAGGCGGGTCCGGTGCCACGCTCCCGATCCGGTCGGCCTCTTCGTCGAGCAACAGGTTCAAGGTCGCCTCCACCGTCGACCGCACCACTTCGTCCAGGTAGCCGCGGACCTTCTCCGTGTCGATCACGATCGACCGATTGAGCATCTCGCCGTTGGGCGGCTCGGCCTGTTGATCCCCGTCGCTTGCACTTCACGAGTTCGCTGGCACGTTCTGCATAGGGCTCTCCTGTTCAGAAAGGGGTTGATGGCAACACCGCCTTCCTGGCGGATGGCCTTCTGTAAATGTGCGCATGAATCAGAACGTTGCCTTATTACCATTTCAACTTCACCGAACTACCGTCTACTTGGACGTTGTACTCTCGACGCGGAGGCAAATGGCTGAACTCATTTACGTAGACATCGCCAGGCGGCGAACGCATTTTCAGTGAAGAATATGGAGTGTTCGCGACCGCGAATAGAATATCATCCCATGCGGCTTTGCTGCACGACAGTTTAAGTCCATATTCTGATATTAGACAACGTTCTCCGTCCCAAGAAATGGTTACTTGAGAATCTTGATCTGCCTTAACATTCGTATCAACCCACCGAAGCAGCCGCAACAGTGCGATTGTGCCATCGCTGCGTCGTTGATCAATCGTTCTGGGGTCGCGGCGCTCAACCGGCAGAGCAGCCATAGGCCGTTTGCCATCGCCCCAGATCTGTGACCCAATGATACCAGCAATTCCTACAATCGATATTATTACAACCGCCACAGATCGCCAAGATCGCTTTATCACCTGCCCGGAAGATACCATCTACCACCTCCACCGCCTGGCATTTGCTCCATGCCCATCAGCGAAAAGATGCAGTTGCGCCTCGATGGGTCATCCATCGCACAGCAGCCATTGCACGCAACGATCATTGCAGAACTAGTAAAGAGACAGTCACATAGGTTTTGACAGTTGATGAACTCGGTCATAGGTCCACCAGGCTGGCAACCGGTAACTTCTTCTATAAACCGCCACCAGTGGATGGCTGGATCATAAAACCGATCGGGCTGAGGACCGGGACTAGGATTGGATCGCCGGATCGGTTTATTGCGATCTGTCTCAGCCTCCATACATGCTTTCGCGCATCCGTGTATGTAGTCTGCGCCGTTACAGCCTCCCGCGCCCGGGCCTCTCAGGCCCATGTTGCAGCAAGCCATACAAGAAATGTATGAGTCATTCAATTGAGCGCACCTGGCGTGGCACCGACTGGCCGCCGTTCTTCGCGATGGGACAGCATGGTTCCGTGCCACCGAGTGCCCGCGGCTCTGGGCGGGCTCTCGGTGCTTGTTCGCGGACGGGTTGGGCGGGCGGTTTGGCACGTGATGTCTCCGCGTCCAATCGTATCGATGCGGATGCCGCTGGGGGTGCCGCCGCCGTCCTTAGGCGACCGGTGCCGGGACCCGGTTTGGCCCCCGCGAAGAAGCACCGAAGAACCCGATCAAAGCCGCGTGTCTTCGGCGGCACGGGCGGCAGGTGGCGTGACGTGAACCGCCGCGGCAGGAGCGACGACATGCACTACACCGGGACGTGACGGCGGCGGCCCCTGCGAAGAGGCACCGGGCATTCGGTCAAAGCCCCGAACGCCCGGTGGCACGGTGCAAGGCTGTCCGACGATGAACGGGGCGGAGGCGGGTCCGGTGCCACGCTCCCGGGTCCGGTGCCACGCTCCCTTGTGATCGATCGTCGAGCACTAACGAGGTGATACTTCTCTCAAACACACAACATCCTCAGATCGATTCACTAGTTCCGAAGAAGAAGATCTTGCTACAAGTCCGCACTCGGGACAAGTAGACAATTCAAGCAATAAATAGCCACAACCAGCGCACTGGTTCTTTCCGTACCTGCGCTTTCGCACTTGCGACCATACATAAGCAATGACCACAATAAACGCGCGCAATAGCACAGCGCAGACACCAATGTTGACCATCGCAAGTACATTCGGAGCAAGCGGCAGACATCTTGGAAACTCTTCTGGCTTAGTAAAGAGCTGTATTGAACTCGATTCCACAAGATCGCGTGATCCGTTAACTTGATGCAAGTTACCATAGAAGGCCCAAAAAGGCCAACCCCCCCTAGCTTCGACAATTACCCGATCCCGAGAGTTAATCGGCCTGTCCCTCGCCGACCACTCCGGCAATACACCAGATGTCGGATATGGGTATAAATTCATAAGCGGCAAGTACTCACAAACGTAAGCTCCGCACGCATTGGTGGACACGAGGCTTGGAGCGCCGCCAGAAGTGCTCAAAGCAATGAGTTTGGCGTTTGATGAAGCCGCCTCGGCGCAACCTACCCAAGCTACACCGTACGCAATTGCGGTCGCCGCAACCAATAAAGTGATCCACTTGATTATGGAATACATCAAAGACACTCGCCAATTGAAATCTTAATTGTCGACCTTAGGCGTGCGGTGGCAACTATTAGACAATCATAAGGAAACTCCGTGAAATGAAATACAATGGGGATAGTGGTGTCTATTCTGAAATTGTAGTCGGATCTCTCATGGCAACGGCACGGAGGCGTGCATTTCTGCTGAATTTCAGTGCCGCGCCAAACCAGGCACACTCCGATCGCTAATGCAGGCTTAAGAATGCGTTCGGATGGGCAGTCTCCGTGTAACAGATGAATTCGCACATTGCTAACATTGCACGTAATCGGTCGTATGTGGACACACATGGCCATGGGGAGGTTGGCGGCCGCGGCCCACGCTCGGATAGACGAATGGGCCGCCCCGCGCGAGCATTCCCGACCGACTCGCTTGACAAACGGCAGGTCTTCATAGAGGTGGCACGTCGCAAGGTTGTCCGACGATGAACGGAGCAGAGACGGGTCCGGTGCCACGCTCCCGAAGCTCACATCTTTATCATCACCGCCTTCATCGAAGTCGGAAGACCGACTTCAATGGCACGGCCACGATCTACTTCGATGCCACCAGCCTTTGAGCCTCGCCACACTCCGGACATGGCATTGAATTACAGGACTCGCAGGGATAGCCGCAACCGATACACAGGTTGCGGCGACGCCTGAGGAGTACGCGTATCTTCCTAACGAACTTGATAGCGATAAATGTGCACATGACAATATATAATACAATCAGTAAATGTCGGAGAGCATATTTAGTATCAATATACGTTGACCCAACGACAGTGATGTCTACTCCCGCGGATAAATTCAAATCATTGATGTTATTCCGACGAATCCAGTTTAATGCGGATGATTCAAGTCGTGCAGTCTCGTGTTCTCCGTATAACGGGACAACATCGATGGCAAACGAACACTTTAGAACAGGACTTGGCAAGTCGCGGAAGGTCTTGACATGCTGTATCTGATAGTACAAGAACCCTCCCGCCATCGGGGTTGTGCCTCGATCTGCTGGCGTTGGCGAAGCGCGAAGTACTGATCCGCTGTTTGTCACGTATACCGGCAACATGCCAGAGCAATCCGAAAAGGCACCGGATGACAGTTTGTGCAGCAGCACAAATGAAAACAATATTCCAACGAATGATAAACAGTGTTTCATGAACGGTCCCTAAATGGGAAACCGCGGGCTGATCGGCGGCCCTGCCGGTGGGCCATATTGTGGTGGATTTGTTGGAATCTCGCCTGGCGGAGGTAGGAAGGGCCAAACACCTCGAGGCAGCGCACATCGTGCAATGATGTCTGAAAATGGAATTGGATTGTCGATCATCCATTGGCAACATTTGGTTGACCGAGTGCACACGGACTTCATTGTCCCTTTCACGATGCACCGCAAACGCTCAGTATCATCTGAAAGCCTGTTGCACTGAGCGTCGAGCGAATATGCTCTGGCTTCTGTGCAGATCGATTGCTCACAATTAGATATACTTCCACCCCATTCACAGCAATCGAAAGCGTGTACAACTTCATGTTCTAGAGTCTCTAGTATTTGTTGATCTGAACTGTTGTTACAGATCGCAAGGGTATTGCTAGCACAGTCAAATGCACCACCTTGGCCCCCATTGCAATCGACGCAAACGATAGCGGGGGCGGGGCAGCCTCGGTTGCGAAGTTGTTGCAGTACCGATTGGTACATGTCGGACTGTTGAGCGATTTGATTGGCGCGCTCGCAAGGTGGAGGAGAAGGGGGCGGCGCTGGAGGGGTAACCGGGGGGCCATATTCGGGAGGACCTTTAGGCCGGCAACCCGATCCGCCCAAACCATTCTCTACAATACCGCCACCACCGCACGTAGCGCCTGTGAACAACCCCTGGGGGTCAGTCGATGCAGTCGCTCGTGAGCGACCGTACTGATATAGCGACACACCGTCCCTGTAGCCGATCGGATCCCGCGTGTTCCATCTGCCTGTATCGGCACTGAGGAATCTGTTCCGCACATGCCACTTACTTCCTGACAGCTCGGGTGCAGCTTGGTATCCGGCGTACCCGATGCGGTTCCCGACGTCGGAGTAGCTGAGCAGCCCCCGTCCGGTCGTGATCAGGTTGTTGCCGGCGTTGGTGGAGTCGGTTGCGTCGACGTCGCCGTCGAGATCGGTGTCTCCAAGAGCTGACCACGTGCCGGCGAGAATCCACGTGTTAATCTGGCCGACGTCTGTGGAGTTCGTGATGCCGTTGCCATCGGTGTCGCCCATCGGCAGGTTGAACGGCACGCCGTAGGCGGAGTACTTGACCCGCTCGACCATCGCGGCCGTGTCGGTGATGATCGCCACAACGTCGGCCCGCCAGTTCTGAACGTAGTAGCGACGCTCCTCCAGCGTCCCGTCGCTGCTGGAGTTCCAGCCGCTCGTGTTGTCCCGGTCACGCAGGATCACGTTGTCAATATACGACGAACCCCCGTACCCGCCCAAGCCCGCGGCGTGAAAGATGAACCGCTCCTTGGGGTCGGACTCGACGGTGGTCCCCCCGCCGTTGCCCCGGTAGCTGGCCACAATCCGCCACCGCTCGTCGTTTAAGAAGTAGAACCAGTTGTCGTTGCTGTCGACGTCGTTGTCGGCGTCGACGTCGTAGTGCCAGCCGATCCGCTGGTTCAGGCCGTTGTAGCGGTACTCCGCGACCGTGGCGCCCGCCTGCGTCTTCACCGTCCGCAGCCGGTTCCAGGCGTCGTAGACGTAGTCGTACGTGACGCCGTCGTCGGTCAGGTTGCCGTTCGCGTCGTAGGTGATCCCGCTGTGGCCCGTGCGGGTCAGCAGCTCGTTCACCGTGTTGAACGTGCCCGTGTTGGTCGTTTCGTACCCGCCCGTGCCGTCGAGGTCCAGCTCCTCGGTCCCCCAGTTCCCGGTCTGGCTGAGCGACCACGTCTGGCTCCGCGAGCGCGTGCTGATGGTGCTCCCGTTGAAGTTGCCTTCCTCGGCCATCGTGACCCGGTCCAGGCCGTCCATGGTGTACAGGGCGTCGAACGTCCGGGTTCCGGCGGGGGTCGCCAGGATCGCGTCCGTGACGCTGGTAGGGTTCGAGTTCTCGTCGTACGCGATCGCGAGGTTCACGAAGGTCCGGTCGGTCGCCAGGTCCTTGATCCACAGGTCGCTCGTTACCCGGTTGAACCGGTCGAGGTTCGCGTACACGCCCGTGGCGGCCGCGGCGGCGCATCGAGGGCGGGATGGGTGCGTGCGCCGGGCCGCGTCAGTTGGTGAGGGCGTCGGGGTTGGCCGCGAGCCAGGCGGCCATGGCGTGGGCGGCGATGGCGCGGTGGCTGCGCCGGTTTTTGTCGGCGGGGTCGAGTTCGGCGCCGGTGCGGGCGAAGTCTGGGGCGACGAGGAAGAGGGGGTCGTAGCCGAAGCCGTTGGCGCCGGCGGGGATGCGGGGCGGGAGGCCGATGCGGCCGTGGAACTCGCCGCGGGTGGAGTGGAGGATGCGGCCGTCGGGGGCGGCAAGGACCATGACGCAGACGAAGCGGGCGGAGCGCTGGTCGAAGGGGACGTGGGCGAGGTTGGCGAGGAGCTTGGCGTTGTTGAGGGCGTCGCGGCGGGCGCGCGGGAGAGCGGCGAAGGCGGCGGGCGCGGAGGGGGAGGCGGGGTCGGCGGGCGGGGCGGCGTAATGGGAGGAGTTGACGCCGGGGTCGCCGCGGAGGGCGTCGACGGCGAGGCCGGAGTCGTCGGAGAGGCAGACGCGGGCGGCGGCGCGGGCGTATTCGCGGGCCTTGATGGCGGCGTTGTCGAGGAAGGTGTGGGCGTGTTCGACGGGCTCGGGGATGTCGCGGCCGGAGGGGATGTCGGCGAGGCACTCGACGGGGATGCCGGCGGACGCGAAGATGGCGCGGAGCTCGGCGACCTTGTGGGGGTTGGCGGTGGCGAGCAGGAGCGGGGGCGTGGGCTGGGGCTGGGGCTGGGGCTGGGGCGAGGGCTGGGGCGAGGGCTGGCGGGAATGAGGCTTGGGCGGCACGGCGGATTATCGGCGGGGAGCGGCGCGGGGGCGGTGGGTCGGAAGGGTGAGCGGGGATCTTGGCGGCGGGGCAGGTGCGGGGTGGGGCGCGAGGCGGGCGGGTGTGGGGTGTGGGGCGGGCGGGTGCGGCCGCGGGTGTGGTTTTGGGGGCGAAAATCGTGCTGGTTTGGGGGGAAGTGCGGGGCGGGTGGGGACGAGGCGGTGGCGAGGCGGGGGCGGGGCGGGGGCGGAACCTTGACGGTTCGGCGGCCGCGGCTACGCTTGGAGGCTGAGGGGATCCCCGATAGCTCAATGGTAGAGCGAGCGGCTGTTAACCGCTAGGTTCTAGGTTCGAGTCCTAGTCGGGGAGCTTTAGAACGCCACGCGAAAGCGTGGCGTTTCTGTTTGACGGCCCTGCCAGATTCTGGCCGGGGAGCGAAACGGCGAAAGGCCCCGAGATTCCCAATCGAATAGCGTGCCCGCCGATGGCGGCAAACTCTCGGTTCCGGATGCTCCGAACGTACCGCCGATGGCAACCCCGAGGGTTCCGGTCCCCCTCTCGTGGAAACCTCTCGAACTCTCTCGGCCTCTCGGTTAGCGCTGCCGCGGATTTGACGCGGGGTTCCGATAGCGGCTTAACGTCCGTCCCGGCCAGGCAAAAGCGAGAATCGGAAGTCGTTCGGGCCGAGAACCGGGCGATTCGTGCCCTTCCCCTTGACAAATGACCGGAAATGGCCGATACTTGATGCAGCGGACGACCCTGCGCCTTCGCGGCGCTCGGAAGGAAGCCCAGAGCGGAGCTGTTTCCCCGACGAGGTGGCGCGCAAGCATCTCTACCAGCGGGGTAACTCAATCGAACCTCCCTCGCGGTCCTTGCCATATGCATGCTTTGGACGACTCCTTAGGCTTTGCCTAAGGAGTCTGTTCGTTTTCTGGAGCTGTGGCAATGGAAACTGATCACTTCATCGACCAAGTTCTCAATCTCCTTCGGGGAGCGTTTCGCAGTGACGATCCCGCCGGAAGCATGACCGCGGCGCGCGTCGGAAGTCTAATCCGCACGCGTCTAGGTGACCCGACGCAGATGTCCGGCTACCCGAAGCTGAAAAACGTCCTCGAAGAGCTAGAACGCCGAGGCGCAGTTCGAACGGGCGCGAACTCGAAGGGCGCGTTCTCGATCTGGCTGCTTGAGTCACCCGGTGCGGTGGTCGCGCCACCACATGGAGATCGGAAGCCGTCGGGGCCGTACAGGCCGCTTCGGCAGCCGTTGTGGAATGCATTCGTGGCAACAGCACCTCAAGGACGGCGGTTCATGAATCGGCTGACGGGAGAACTGCGTTTCGGAATCAGCACCCCGCCGGAACCCAATGCCGACTGGGTCGAGATTCCAGTTCTGTCCGAGTCTGAAGATCGTGCCGCAACAACCGAGTTCTTGAAGGGCGAGGGAGTTCCGATCGAAGGCGCTGTGAGCGCCGCTCTTGCTGCGCCGAGGTGGTTCACCGAGCTGCCGCGAGCCATTCCAAGCCATCTTGCGGGCGCATGGAAGCGACGCAGAACAGGGCGAGTTGTGGAGTTGGCGGAGCGATGGCGGCGCGAGAATCACCTTTCCGAGGAGGTCGTGTACGACGATCGGTTGATGCGCCCCCGTGGTGAAGAAAGAGCCCAAGAGTCACGAGAACTTCGAACGCTCTTGCTCGAGGCGGTTCAGCGAATGTCAACCGACGAACTGCTTTCGCTCCCAATTCCGGCACGCCATCTGGTCACAGCACTCAGGCCCGATCTGATTGCCAAATAATGCGGTTGTGGCTGGAGATCCGGATTGCCGCTACCGCGCCTCTACATTTTGCATCCGCCTGAGTCGCGCCTTCCTGGTATCACGGCCTGGCTGGCAGAAGCTCAATCCCGCGTAAGCGGTCGTGCCGAGTGGGACGGGTGTCTGTTTGTACGCGACGAATACGACCTACAGGCGTCTTTCAACGTCGCAACGGTGTCGGACAGGGTCAAGCGGGACCCAGGGCCCGTCATTCTCATTCAGAAAGTCCAACACTCGACCAGGAACCGTCTTGAGCAGATCGTTGGTCAGGTGTCGCAGGTGATCAGTTCCGACGTGTGGGACACGGACTCCCTCTGGAGCGTTTTGGAGGCAGCTCGCGTCGGCTACGAGGAGGGGCACCCACTCATCTCTGTCCGAGAGCTGCTGGCGTATCGAATCGTGCGCAAACTGGCAGCCCAGGATAAATGGGGTGGAGAGGCCAAGAACAAGGCGTTCCTGTGGGAAGAGGACCTGCCGAATGGAGGGTTTCCAGCGGAGTTCACCAATCGCCGCGAGATCTTGGACGTTGCGCACATGTTGGTCTCCGTGGAGATACTCACGACGAAGAAAAGCCAGGGTGAGGTGAAATACGCGCTCGGCAGCAAGTCTGTCGTACAACCGATCCTTGATAACCGATCGTTCTCGACATGCCCCGGCCTTCGCAAGTACTTTGAGAAGGACGCCCGTCGCGTCTCGTCGCGAGCACTCGCGACCGAGTAGTCGCGACCACGGCCCGCCAGTCAATGATGGCTCCGCGTAGATGGTGGTTAACGCCCCCTCGGAGGGCGGAATCGACCCGCAATCGCTGGCCCGCCTCGCGCAGGCTCGCCCACGGACGCGCCAATGACGATCGACCCCGACGAGGTGGTCGAGCGCGATGATCTCGCGCCGACCAAGCGACTCCGCATCATCGCCGAACTCATGGCCGAGGGCATCCGCCGTCAGCGTGCCGACGCTCGCCGCATGGGCGAGAATCCTCAGCATCAAGAAAGAGAGGTCGATGGACTTGAATCGTTTGAGCCGGTTCGCCTTGATCGTCCGCTTGGTTGACGCCTTGCGAACCGGAGAGTCCACATGCCCGATGACACCAACGCGACGGTTCTGGCCCTTGGCCGATTGACCGTGCCCGAACTGAAGCAGCGCTACGCCGAGGTCTTCGGCGAGCCCACGCGAACGAACCACAAGCAGTACCTCGTGAAGCGGATTGTCTGGAGGATGCAGGCGCTCCGCGAAGGCGGCCTCTCTGAGCGAGCACGCCGCCGAGCCGTCGAACTGGCCGACGACGCCGAGATTCGGCTCAGCGCCCCGAAAGCCCCGCTCACGGGACCGGGCACAGTGATCACGGCGGCGTTCGATACGGGACGCCCGGCCGCGTTCCCCAAGCCGGGGTCGGTGCTCCGGCGCGAATACAAGGGGAAGGTCATCGTCGTGCGAGTGTTGCCCCGCGGGTTTGAGTACGAGGGCGAGGTCTACCGCTCGCTCACCGCCATCGCCCAGAAGGTGACCGGGGCTCACTGGAACGGAGTCAGCTTCTTCGGACTGCCGTCCGCACGCGGCAAGAAGGGAACGGAGGCCGACGAATGAGCAAGCGACCGGAGCCAAAGCCAACCACGCGGGTGCGGTGCGCCATTTACACCCGCAAGAGCACGCAGGACGGCCTCGAGCAGGAGTTCAACTCGCTCGATGCCCAGCGGGAGAGCGCCGAGGCATACATCGCCAGCCAGAAGGCGGAAGGCTGGCAGTGCCTTCCCGATCGGTACGACGACGGCGGATTCACGGGCGGCAACATGGACCGCCCAGCCTTGGCTCGCTTGATGGCCGACATCGAGGCGGGCAAAGTGGACTGCGTCGTGGTCTACAAGGTGGATCGGCTCAGCCGATCGCTCATCGACTTCGCCCGGATGATGGAGTTGTTCGAGCGGAAGAAGATCTCGTTCGTCTCTGTCACCCAGCAGTTCAACACCACGCAGTCGATGGGGCGGCTCACGCTCAACATCCTGCTCTCGTTCGCGCAGTTCGAGCGGGAAATCATCTCCGAGCGCACGCGGGACAAGATCGCGGCGGCGCGGCGGAAGGGGAAATGGTCGGGGGGCCGCTCTGTGCTCGGGTACGACGTGGACCCGGTCACGAAGAAGTTGGTGGTCAACGCCGACGACGCAGAGTTGGTCCGCGAGATCTTCCGCATGTACCTGCAACGCCGCTCGCTTCTGGATGTGTGCCGCGAGTTGAACCGTCGCGGCCTGAAGACCAAGGCGGTCCAGACACGGAAGGGCGCGGCGTACGGCGGGCGCGTGTGGGACAAGCCCGCCGTGCTCAAAGTCCTCGCCAACGTCCTTTATCGCGGGAAGGTGCGGTACAAGGCCGACACGTTTCCGGGTGAGCACGATGCCATCGTCGATGAGGCTCTCTGGACGAAGGTCCACGAGTTGTTGCGTTCCAACGGGCGTGCAGGAGGGATGCTCGTGAGGAACAAGTACGGCGCGCTGCTCAAGGGGCTCGTCCACTGCGGCCCGTGCGGCCTCACAATGGGGCACACCACCGCCAACAAGGGCAAGGACCGCGTCTACAGGTACTACGTCTGCTACAAGGCGCAGAAGCAGGGCTGGGACGCGTGCCCGTGTAGGTCCCTTCCCGCCGAGCAGATCGAGGGCTTCGTGGTCGAGCAGATCAAGCGAATCGGCAAAGACCCGGCGCTGCTGTCGCTCACGCTGGCGAAGTGCCGCGAGCAGGTGGCGGGCCAACGGGCGGCCGCGGAGGGCGAACTGGCGGGCCTCGAGCGGGACCTGGCCCGCCTCCACGCCGACCTCGGGCGCACGGCCCCCGAGGCGGGCAGGAACGCCCACGCCGCGACCCGGCTGGCGGAGCTGCACGAGAAGGTCCGGAAGGCCGAGGACCGGGCGCGGGTTCTGCGACGGGAGGTCGGGGAGGCCGACGCCGCGGAGATCACCAAGGCGGAGGTGGACGCGGCGCTGGGCGAGTTCGACGGCGTCTGGTCCCGTCTGTCGCCCAAGGAGCAGGCCAAACTCATGCGGATGCTGGTCCAGCGGGTGGATTACGACGCGACGAAGGGGTCCGTCTCCATCACGTTCCACCCGCTCGGGCTGCGGTCCATCGGGCAGAGTGCCAATAAGGAGGCTGCGGCATGACGGACGGCGTGACGCTCGATTTCACGGTTCACTTCACCAGCGGCCGCGCGGGGCAGCGGGTCATGCACGCCGGCGCGAAGCCGCCGCCCCCGGCGGTGCCGGAGGGACGAATTCCCCGCATCGCCAAGCTGATGGCGCTGGCGATCCGGTTCGAGGATCTCGTGCGCCGCGGCGAGGTCGCGGACTTCGCCGAGCTCGCCGAGCTTGGCCAAGTGACCCGTGCCAGGGTCAGCCAAATCGTGAACCTGCTCAATCTGGCACCAGACATTCAAGAAGAGATCCTTCTCCTCGCTCCCGTAGCCGGTGATCGGGATGCCGTGTCCGAGCGGGAACTCCGGTCGATCGCCGCTGAGCCCGGCTGGGACCGTCAGCGGCAGTTATGGCGGCGGATGACCGCGGGCTGAGCCCCTCCGGGGCCCGGTAGACTTCCCGTCGGCATCGCCCGACCGACCGGAGCGTCGCCCACAGATGGACAGGTGGATTGTCTTCCTTCACACCTCGACGGCGGAGTTCAGCGGTTCGTCTGAAGCGACGTACCCCGTGATCGCCGTGGACTCGAAAGCCTGTGCGACGCTCGTCACCGCGCGGCTGAATCACTTCCTCGGCGTTTTTGACGAAACTCAGGGCGGCGACTATTCAAACTTCACCTTCAAGGCGGAGTCGGAACTGACCCCCGACGAGTTTGCGATGGCGCTAGACCTAAAGGACCCGGCGTTCCCCGGAAAAGGGAGGTACCCGGACTGGCTTGCTCGGACGGTTTCCGTTGCGAGAACGGCAACCGACGAGGTACGCGGCGGCCTTGCCAACTGCGTCGGCACTCTCCTTCGAGCGGTGGAAATGCACCGGCTCGCCTTCCTGTTCTTCGCGGCAGCGCGCCGTCGCAATCCAAGCGCCGCGAGCACTCGGTCCGGCGTGAACGAGAGAGTTCTACGGCACGAAATCGGTGGCTGGAGCACGATGCTCGAAGCGATAGACGCCGACGGCAAGTTCCTGTGGGCCCATCGGGACGTGCTGGACCGCTACGCGCAAGCGGCACTCGGAAAGTTTGGCCCCGGCGATGGGATGCAGCCGACCGAGGTTGACGAGAATGGAAACACGATCCCGGTCGAGGGCGGCACATACCCGTACTGGTCCCTCGATGACGGTTCCTCGAAGCACCTCGAAGAGACGAGCGACGGGATTCTGAGCGCGTGCCAGGCGCTCGCGGAGGTCGAGCGAACGGGCTCGGTACCGGACTTGGTACGGGCAGCGATCGCCGCTTCCCGGCCCGAAGGTCACTCGCGCTGGAACGAGTCCCTCGTCGTGAACTGGTCGTATCTCTCGACGCTCGATGCTCTTGTGAGTCAGATCAAGATGACGCGTGTCGAACTCCCCGGTTCACCAGAATCCGACAATCCCTCCGAGGGTGGACCACCGGGGTCGAGTTCGGTGGTGCGCAACGTTGATGTTGATCGAGACCCAACGATTGCACCTCTCACCGCAGATCACGAGGCCATCTTGGCGGTCCTCGCGAAGTCGGCAACGAAGTGCAAGACCGTGATCGCCGTGGCGGGCGCAGGGCCAATCCGCAACCGTGAAACCGTTGGGAGGCTGCTGCGCGAGTTGGCGGGATTCGGGCTGGTTAACCGCCCCCATGGCAAACGCAAGGGATACGCGCTCACGCCCGCTGGGCGCAAGCGGCTCAGCAACCCCAACGCGGCGACATAAGTCCGGCGCACATGCCGACACAACTCCGGCGCATCGTGTGAGACTGCCTGCAATGCTCTAGGCATGCTTACCACACCAGCCGAGCGACCCTTAACCCTCGCTGAAATGGCCCGATCGCTGGGCGTTTCGGTGACATGGCTGCGGGCCGAAGCCGAGAAGGGTGCGCTCCCTCACGTCAAGACCGATCGGGGGATGTTGTTCGATCGCGCCACGGTCGAGAGGATCCTGGGTGAACGGGCCAAGCGGGAGGGGATCTCGCGTGGCGAGTCGTCTCCCTTGGCTACCACTGCGGGGGGCAACCTCTCAGCGGCTGATACCACTGCGCTGTGACCCAGGCGGGCATTCGTGCAGGCCTGGAGTCATTTCGTCCCCCAATAGCTAGTTGACCGCTCACTTTCGTCCGCAATTTACGCGGCCTCGCGCCCCGGCGCTGTGGCTGCGCGCTCAGAGACCGCCCCATGCACATCGACCCCATCGACCTCCACTTCGCGACCATCGTCGTCCACACCGAGGCCAGGCGGCTTTGGCTGTGCGGCGCCCTGCTCGAGTCCGAGCAGGAGGACTTCGCCAGTGAGCTCATGTCCCGGCTTCTGGGCTCGTGGGACCTGTACGACCCGGCCCGCGGCCCGCGCGAGGCGTTCATCAACTCGGTCGTCGCGAGCCAGTCGGTCTCGCTCCTGCGGCTGCGATACGCCAAGAAACGCGGGGGGCGGGCGTATCGGGTTCAGCGCGACCACCTCGATGCGAACGATGGCCAAGCTGATGGCGACCGCTCGTTCCACGTCGTCGAATTGCGCATTGACCTGGAGGGCGCCTTCCGAAAGCTGACCCGGCGGCAGCGCGAGATCGCGTTCCGACTCGGGCGCTCCTCGGCCGCCGCCGCGGCGCGTGAGCTCGGCATCCCTCGCCGCACGCTCCGCGACGAGTGCGAGCGCATCCGACAGGCGTTCCGCGACGCGGGGCTGGGGCGGTACCGATGAGACCCCCCGCCACTCGCTTCCCCGTTCGCGTAGATGCTCTCAGGAGGTCCTCTATGACCACGACCGATGAGCGCGGGGGGCGCTCCGTCTACCGCCTTCAGTTCAACGAATCGAGCGACATGGGCGAGGTCGAAGACATGCTCCTGATGTCGATCCTCGCCGTCGGTTGCATGCACGGCGAGGCCGCCGTCCGCCTCGAGGCCGGGTACGACATCGACGCGGGGGAGCGGCTGGTGGTGCTCGAGGCGGGCGCCCCGCTCGCCCAGGCCGTGGCGCGGGTGTTCGTGGGCATGTGCTCGCACGACCTCGGCGGTGATGCGTTCCGCGTCGTCCGGAGCGGCGGCGCCGCCCCGAGAGAGGTTGCGGCCCCAGCGTGAAGACCGCCGACCCACCGCCCGACCCCGAAGGACCCGTCGGCGGGGCTCCCCCACCGCCGCCCAATCCTCCCCTCGACGCCGAGGGCATCCCCGCGGCGCTGCGCGACCGCCCCCAGTGGGTGGGCTGGAAGTACGAGTGGCGGAAGGACCGCTTCACCAAGGTCCCGTACGACCCCCGGAGCGGGCGCCGAGCCGACAGCACGGAGCCGGCGACGTGGGCGACGTTTGAGGAGGCCCTCGCGGCCTACCGGGGCGGCGGCTACGCCGGGATCGGGTACGTGTTCTCGTTCGACGACCCGTTCACGGGCATCGACCTCGACGGGTGCATCGATGAGGCCGGGACGGTCGTCCCGGCGGCCCGTGAGATCGTCGACGCGCTGGATTCCTACAGCGAGGTGTCGCCGAGCGGCCGTGGGATCAAGATCATCGTCCGGGCCAAGAAGCCCCCGGGCGTGGGGTGCAAGTCCAAAGCCATCACGGGTTACGCGCTCAGCGAGGTGTACGACGACGCGCGGTTCTTCACCGTCACGGGGCAGCGTCATCCGGGCACCCCCGCGACGGTCGAGGAGCGCCAGCCGCAGCTCGACGCCCTGTGCGGGCGCCTGTGGCCGCCCAAGCCGGTGCGGGCCACCGTCGCAGCGGCCGCCCCCGGCGGGTTCCAGGGCGACGACGAGGCCCTCCTCGCGAAGGCGGTGGCGGCGAAGAACGGCGACCGCTTTGCCGCGCTGATGAGGGGCGACATCTCCGGGCACGAGGGCGACCGGAGCGGCGCGGACCTGGCGCTGTGCAACCGACTGGCGTTCTGGACCGGGAAGGACGCCGACCGGATCGATCGGATCTTCCGCCGGTCGGGGCTGATGCGGGACAAGTGGGACTCGCCCCGGCGGGACAGCACGTACGGGCGGAACACCATCAACCTGGCGATCGCGGACTGCACGGAGACGTACTCCCCCCGCCGGCGATCGCCGCGGACCGGGGACGGGGCGTCCGAGGGCCCCGACGCCCCCGAAGCAGACGGCGTCGTCCCGCTCGGCGAGCGCGACCCCGCCTCGGGGCGGCTCGTGCTGTCGCCCCGCCGCACCCTCCCCACCGCCGAGGCGTACGTCCGGGAGTTCAACCAGCACGACGCCGGGCGCACGCTGCACGGGTACGGCGGCCTCATGCTGGAGTGGCGGGACAACCGCTACTGCCAGGTCGAGGACGAGTGGCTCAAGAACCGGCTGCAGCCGTGGCTGCACGAGGCGCTGCGGTACGTCCTCAACAGGAAGACGGGCGAGCTCGAACTGGTGGCATTCGAGTCGAACCCCACCACGGTCAAGCAGGCCCTCGACACGGTCAGGGCGTACGTGCACCTCCCCGCGACGACGCCGTCCCCGTCGTGGCTCGGTGGCGGGGCCGACATGCCCCCCGCGCTCGAGGTGCTCCCGTGCAAGTCGCACAATCTGCACATCCCGACCCGCCGGGTCATCGCGCCGACGCCCGCGCTGTTCACGATGAACGCCTTGGACTTCGACTACGACCCGGACCCCGAGCCGCCCCACCGCTGGATCAAGTTCCTCGAGCAGCTGTGGGAGGACGACCTCGAGTCCGTCCAGCTGCTCCAGCAGTGGATGGGGTACTCCCTCACCGCCGACACCCGGCAGCAGAAAATGCTCCTGATCGTCGGCCCCAAGCGCTCGGGCAAGGGCACCATCGGCCGCGTGCTCACCCGGCTCGTCGGCGCGGCCAACGTCGCGGGCCCGACCACCGGGAGCCTCGCCGGCCCGTTCGGCCTCCAACCCCTGATCGACAAGTCCCTGGCCATCGTCAGCGACGCCCGGTTCCGGGGCGAGCACATGGCCACGGTCGTCGAGCGGCTCCTGAGCATCTCGGGCGAGGACTCCCTTTCGATCGACCGAAAGTTCCTCCCGTCGGTGTTCATGAAGCTGTCGACGCGCTTCATGTTCCTCACCAACGAGCTACCGCAGCTCCACGACGTGAGCGCCGCGCTGCCGAGCCGGTTCCTTGTCCTCCGGCTGACGCGGTCGTTCTACGACTCGGAGAACGTCAATCTCCTCAACGAGCTGGTCGAGGAGCTGCCGGGGATCCTGCTGTGGGCGATCGACGGCTGGAAGGCCCTGCAGGCGTGCGGTCGGTTCGTGCAGCCCGCCAGCGGCGGCGATTCGATCCGCGACATGGAGGACCTGGCGTCCCCGGTGGGGGCGTTCGTGCGAGAACGGTGCGACGTCGGCGTGGGGTACCGGGTCCGGGTGGACGCTCTGTACGACGCTTGGAAGGGGTGGTGCGTTAGCGGGGACCGCAACGCGGTAACCACGCCGCAGCAGTTTGGGCGCGACCTCTCTGCCATCGCCCACGGCGTGACGCGCCGGCGCGGGACGGGGATGGTTTCGTTCTACGACGGCATCAAGCTGAAGGAGGCCAACCCGTGATCCACGCGGCTGTCCTCTACTGCTTCGCACTGTCGCGTCACTTGCTCTTGCGCTCTATCCCACGCCGCGTGTGCGTGCGCGCGTGTGCGCGCGCGTGCGTATGTAGAACACAATGGGAACAGTCGCGACAGTGCGCGGCAGTACGGCCCAGCCGATCGATCCTGGGGACCGCCCGCGGGCGTGGAAGACACACGTCTTGGCGCACGCGGGCGGGTCTTGGCAAGATTCCGCCCCCGATTGCAGCGCCGGCGGGGGGCAAACTCGCGTGGGGGAAGGCCAGCGCCACGAAAGGACGACCCCGTGCAACCGACCCCACAGGAAATCACCGCTACCCGGAACCTTGCCAACGCCTGGCTGGAGTTTGTGATGGCGCACGAAGAAGGGCAACGCGACCGCAGCGCCGCGCACCGGCGCGACGAGGCGAAGGAGCGCGGCGAACTCGCGCGTGACCGCTTCGGCGCCTCGCTCGGCATTGAACGTCACATGGGCGCGCGCGCCGATAAGTTGCTGCTGAACTCGAAGGACGCCGCCGCGTATCTGTCGATCGGTGCGAGAACGCTGTGGGAGATGACCGCCCCGCGCGGGCCGGTTCCGGTTGTTCGGCTTGGCACGGCCGTTCGCTACCCGGTTGCGGACCTCAAGGCGCTGATAGAGACGATGCGGATCATGCCGCGAAAGGACTCGCTCCCATGAACATCGAGACCTGGCCCGTCGAACGGGTGAAGCCCTACGACAAGAACCCGCGCCGCAACGACGCCGCCGTGGACGCCGTCGCGAACAGCATCCGCGAGTACGGCTTCCGCCAGCCGATCGTGGTCGATGCTGACGGCGTGGTCATCGTCGGCCACACGCGGCTCAAGGCCGCGCTGAAGCTGGGCATGACCGAGGTGCCGGTGCACGTCGCGACCAACCTCACCCCCGAGCAGGCGAAGGCGTACCGCATCGCCGACAACCAGACCGCGAGCATCGCCGAGTGGGACACTGATTTGCTGTTGGCCGAGCTCAAGACGCTCGAGGAGTTCGGGCTCGACCTCAAGGGCCTGGGGTTCGACGACGACGAGCTCACTGCCATCTTCGCCCCGCCCGTGCTGACCGGGCTGGTCGACCCCGACGACGTGCCGGAGCCGCCGGAGGAAGCGACCACGCGGCCGGGCGACCTGTGGATCCTCGGCGAGCACCGGTTGCTGTGCGGCGACAGCGGGAGCGTTACCGACCTCGACCGGCTCCTTGACGGCCAGCCGGTGCACCTGGTCAACACCGATCCGCCGTACAACGTCAAGGTCGAGCCGCGCAGCAACAACGCGATCGCCGCGGGTTTGAGTTCGTTCCAGGCGACGAACACGCGGCCGCAGACGCACCACCAGGACCTCGACCTCGCCCGCCACCCGGAGAAGGCCAAGCCCACCGGCAAACGCCTGCGGGCGAAGGACCGGCCGCTGGCGAACGACTTTGTCTCCGACGAAGCGTTCGACCAACTTCTCGACGCTTGGTTCTGCAATGTTGCACGGGTGCTGATCCCTGGTGGGGGCTTCTACATCTGGGGCGGGTACGCGAACTGCGGGAACTACCCGCCGGCGCTGAAGCGGCACGGCCTGTACTTCGCGCAGGCGATCATCTGGGACAAGGAGCACCCGGTCCTGACGAGGAAGGACTTCATGGGCGCGCACGAGTGGTGTTTCTACGGCTGGCGCGAGGGCGCGGCGCACAACTTCTACGGCCCCAACAACGCAACCGACCTGTGGCACGTCAAGAAGGTCAACCCGCAATCGATGGTCCACCTCACCGAGAAGCCCGTCGAGCTCGCCAAGCGCGCCATCGAGTACTCGAGCAAGCCCGGCGAGAACGTCCTCGACCTTTTCGGCGGCTCGGGCAGCACGCTCATCGCGTGCGAGATGACCGGCCGTCGGGCGCGGCTCATGGAACTCGACGCGCTCTACTGCGACGTCATCGTCCAGCGCTACGAGGCGTTCACGGGTCGCAAGGCTGAGCGCGTCCCCAGCGGGGGGTCGGTTGCCACTGAGAAAGCCCCGGCGAAGGCCGGGGCTTGAAAGGGGGTGGGGGATGAACCGAGTCTCAGTCGGCCTTCGGCAGCGGCCCGTCGACCGCCTCGTCCCACTCGTCGGCGTAGAGGTCGGCCATGTCCTCCAGGTCGCGCGGCGTGAGCAGGTCGGCGGTCTTGCGGCCGGTGGCGGCCGCGACCGCTCTGGCGAGGTCGACCCACTCCTCGAGCGTGAGCATCTCGTTCTGGCGGGCGAAGAGGGCCGTCTGGGCGGCCTTGAGTACGGCGTCAAGATTGGCGTTGGTGGTGCTCACGGCTCAGGCTCCCTCGTGCGTGGCGACGAACAGCCCGCGGTCGTGCTTCTTGAACCGGGACTCGTGCTTCTTGACGGCGATCTCGCGGATGATCGCGGCGTACAAGGTCGCCTCTGGGGTCTTGCCCCCGGGGCTCGCCCACAGGCCCTGGCTCGCCATCGCGTCGATCATGTCCGTCGCCCTCATCGGCTTGGCGGACTTCGCGAGCACGATCGCGGCGGCGTCCAGGGCGCTCAAGCGCCTCGGCTTGGCGGGCGGGGTGACCTTCGTGGCCTTGACGGGCTTCGCCGCTTTGGGGGTCTTTGTGGCCGTGGGCACGTCGGCGTTGGGACGCTCCGCGAATGCGGCGAGGTTCGCCGCGTCGTTGGCGACCTCCTTGTCGCTGGGGACCTCGTGGTCCTGCTTGGGCTCGGGCTTGGCCGGGCGGGGCTTGCCTGGCTTCTTCGGCGCCGGTGGCGCGTCGGGGAGTTGTTCCGAGTGCGCCGCGGGGGCCGGAGTCGGGACCGGCGCCTTCTTCGCCGGGGTGGCCCGACGTTGGGCCGTGGCGCGTTCGACGCCGGGAGCCGCGTCCTTGGCGGGGGCGCCCTTCTTGACCTTGGCGGGCGTCGTGGCGGGGGTCTTGGTGGGGGTCTTGGTCGCTGCGGTCATGGGTCGTTCTCCGTCGTGGGTGCGTTCGCGGCGGGACGTCCCCGCCGCGTGGAACACACGAGTACCTCGACGGGCGACAGCATCAAGGCGATGCAGCGCGGAAGTGTGCTAAGAGCCGCTAGGACGCCTAGCGGTAAGGGGGCCAAACCATGGCGGTGAAGCGATCCGGGGAACTCACGCATTTGCAGGAGAAGGCAATCGTCGCTCTCGTGGGCGAGGGCTCGGTGGCGGCCGCGGCGCGCACCGCGGGGTGCGGCGAGCGCACGCTGCACCGCTGGCTCAAGGAGGACGCGCTCTTCCGCGCCGAGTTCAAGCGGTGCCGGCGCGAGTCGTTCAGTCACGCCGTCAGCGTTGCGCAGCGCCTCGCGCCGGTGGCGATCGCGACGCTGGGCAGAATCATGATGGACTCGACCGCGCCGCAGTCGGCCCGCGTCGGGGCGGCGTGCGCGCTGCTGCGGTTCGGCCGCGACAGCGTTGAGCTCGACGACCTCGCGGAGCGGATCGACACGCTCGAGGACCGCGTGGTGGCCGAGCAGGACGGGGAGGCGGGCCGGGTGTGAGCCGGATCCGGTCCAGGCTGGCGCGGTTGGAGAAGCGGGCGGGCCAGCGCCCGGCGTGCCCGTGCCAGGACCCCTTTAGCGGGCCCGTCACGTTCATCGTGAAGCCCCCGCGGGTGATCGGGCGGCCGTACGTCGAAGAGCCCCCTGCGCCGCCGCGGGTGTGCGACCTGTGCGGCCGCACGATCAAGGACATGCACTTCGTGGTCAGGGCGCCGCGGGCGATCGCGGCAGGAGAACCCACATGAGCAGGCTGCGCGGACGGCTGAACAAGCTCGAGCGTCACGCCGGGTCGCCGGGAACGTGCCCGGTCTGTCGCGGGAAGCCGCCGTCGGGCACGGTGGTGAAGGAGACTGACGAGGCGGGGAACGAGGTCGAGCGGGGCGTCCCCCCGTGCCGGGGGTGTGGCCAGCGCGGGCCGACGCTGTGGATTACGCTCGCGCCCGACCGGCCGCAGTGACGGCTACGAGTTGGGAGGGGAACGTAGCGGTAACTGACGCTGTAGCCCGGGTTTGGCTTTCTCGCGCGGAAGACGTACTTGAGCAAATCCCCCAGAACTGTACCAAACACTCTTCGTACCTTTTGGTGTCGAGTTGTTGCTTTTGTCACGACGCGGGGTATGCTCGCCGACAATTGCCGGGGGCGGTGCACGAGAGGGGAGTACATGGTTACGGCGCTGGATGTGGCGGCGTACATCCTTCAACAGCGCGGATCAATGTCCGCGATGAAGTTGCAGAAGTTGGTTTACTACAGCCAGGCGTGGTCCCTTGTCTGGGATGATGCGCCGCTTTTCGGCGACCATATCGAAGCGTGGGCCAACGGTCCGGTCGTCCCCACTCTGTACAACGCCCATCGCGGCATGTTCAAGGTTGCGGCTGGCGACATTCCCGGCAAGCCCGACGCTTTGGACAAGGATCAAAAGCAGACTGTTGACGTGGTTCTTAAGTACTACGGCGACAAGTCGCCCCAGTGGCTCAGCGACCTTACCCACTCCGAAGCACCTTGGAAGGATGCCCGAAAGGGGCTGGACCCTGGAGAGCGCGGCGACGAGGTCATCAGAACGGCCGCAATGGCGGAGTACTATGGCTCGCTCTGACGGGCCAAAGGTGCCGAAGCACCGAGCTTTCCCGCACTCGATTAGGCTGCCTCGCTCCCCGGAGCCGGACAACTACCGCAAGCGTCGAGTAGTTTGGGAATTCACGCACGCGGATTGCGGTTGCGATTGGCGAGACAAGCAACACCAAGCAATCGACTTTCAGGATGTGGTCTCGCATCTCCGTGACTACGAGCGCCGCACTTGGGAAGAGATCGAGCGTGACCACAAGCGCGATCATCCGATTCCGGTTCCGTGCGACGGCTTGAGCAGAGACGCACTCGACAGACTCCGCACGCTGCGGATGGACGACATTGACGAGTTGTGGCGATTCCGTTTCGGTGCCAAGGTCAGAGTTTGGGGAATTCGCTTCGACCACTATTTTCGCGTGTTGTGGTGGGATCCGCAGCACAAGGTGTACCCCATCGACATACAGGAGCGGTAGGCGTCATCCCGCCCCGCTCTTGGGCTCCCGCGCCGTGAGCCGCTTTCGCGAGCAGGTGTCTCGCGGCGCTCCCCCGCCCTGGGCTACGCCCACGGCCAGGCGCAGCCGCCGGAGCCGGCTAGCCACCCCTTGGTCTTACCAACCAACGTTGTGGCCGACGGGTGCTGTCACTTGGCCCAGTCCTCTACGCGAAGGGACGAGGAGAAATTCGTGAGCACCTTTCCAAAGTTGCCCCGGCGGTCATGAGTGACCAGCACCAAGTCATGGGTCATCGCCTGCGCCGCGATCCACAGGTCGTTCTCGTCGATGCCCAGTTCCTGGCCAGGCGATGGGAACACCAGTTGTTCCGCCCGTTTCGCCTTCGACTTGTTCGCGTTCGGACCGCATTTATTGAAGAGCCAAGCCCGCATCTGGCCGTACTGCTCAGCCACGTGCCAGGTAAGTTCCAGAGCGACCGGGCACTGCTCGCGTACGAACTTTGTGTACTCGGTCTGCTTCTTGGCGTCGGGAGTCGGCGCGGCACGATGGCCGTACTCCATCTCGCCGAGCGTCACGACAGACATGAAGAAACGCGGAACGTAGCCCGTCTGAGCATCCGGCACCCGCACCCTTGCGACGTTGGCGACGACGTTCTGGTGTGGCAGCTTCAGCTGCCCATGTTCATTCGGCTTGCTGTCGTACCAGTAGCTCAGGATGTTGGTGTCCAGGAGGTAGTCGGCCACCAATCATGCCTCCTCCGTGCCTGCTGAAGCGGCGCTCAGCACCTCACGGACATAAGCCGACTCGCCTGGTCTCATCCGCTCGGCCGTTTTGTCGGCAGCGGCCCGCTTGAACTGCTCCGAGATGACCAGGTGCAGCGGCAAAGCGGAGGTAAACCCGGGCGGGTAGTACCCGAGGAACGTCGAATGGCCATCCGGCCCGTCGAGCCCGACGCCCTTGCGCTCGACGCCTGAAAAGAGCTCGAGTAGTTGACGCTCTAGGCGGGGAGGAAGGTCGTACGCCCGGAGCACGGCGGAGTCCATCGCAAGCAACGCCGCGTGAACCTCCGCATCGGTCGGGACTGGCACCGTCGTTCGTTCGTTTCGGTCAAACAGGCTCGCGGAGCCTGCTCGCGGCCCCATCTTCCGTGTCACAATGTTGCGATACTGGGACGCGGCGGCCTCGATCTCGTTCCAACTCGGCGAGAACGGCTCAGGTATCGGCATGCTCCTTAGCAAGCCGTCGAATGTGTGGCGTTTCAGCGAGGCGCAGTGCGCAAACCCGTTTGCCACCGGGGAGTTCATTATGCCCCATAGCGCGACCACCGAAAGACGGGCATCTGTGGGCCGAATCGTGGTGTACTTGTTCGTAGTCGCGTGTCCGCGCGCGTCGTAGAAAGCCTTCAGTCGCCAAGCTGTACGCGACTGAGAGGCATAGTTGAGCAGGACCTGCGGCTGCCCCATGTACGTCCCGCCGCGCCAGTGGAGCACATCGCGCCGATCGCGGTATATCCAGGCGCGGGTCGGCAAGTCGGCGATACCAACGTCGCGGTACCTTGACACGATCGCGGGAACCGCGTCCTTTGGACAGCTGTCCGGATCACGCTTCTCGACAACAGCCTGCCGGTCGGTGTGAAGCGAAGCCCCTTGACGAACGCTTGCGACCGCAGAGAGCTGGGGGGAGGAAGCCAGATATTTCCATAGCTCGTCGAGTTCTGGCACTCGTAGGTCGGCATCTTCGTCTTGAACAAACCGGCTCGGCGATATCTTTCGCTCCCAGGAGAACGCCAACCGGTCCTTGAACGCAGCCATACCCGCCTCTCGCACGCGGCGGTACATCAGCGTTGGCGGCTTGCTCCTCGGCTTCTTCTTGCGACCCATCAACACGGCAACCTCGTGGTCGCCGTGCTCGAAGAGGTTGTCGGCAAAGACGCTGATCTCCGAGAGATCACACTCCTTCAACAGCTCCTCGCGGATGTCCTTGGATTCCTTGTCGTGCAGGACACCAACCGGCATGACCACGCCGAATACGCTCCCGGCCGACAGATATGGCAGGGTGCGATTGAGCATCTCGACGGCCTTAGTGTTGGCTGTCACGCGCTCGCCGTCCTTGGCATACTGGCGGCGCTGCGCGTCGGTGAAGGCCTCGTACGGCGGGTTCGACAGCAGAATCCGCGCCTTCTTAGCTTCCCTTGCAAGCACGCCCGGCTCGAACATGTCGCCCTGGGCGATCGCCCACGAGTTTCCGTGCGGCTCATCGGCGAGCGTCAGGTTCAGCCGCGCTAGTTCGATGGAGAACGGTTCCTTCTCAAGCCCACGCGTGTGCTTGCGCATGTACTCATGGTCGGTGATGCCCGCCCCGCTGGCGTCCCAGCTGCGCAACCACCGCATCGCGCCGGTGAGAAACGGAGCGTGCCCGCACGCGGGCTCGAAGACCACCCGGTCGGCGATTGGGATCTCCTCGACCATCCCCCACACCTGCGCCAGCATGTGGTGGATCAACTCCAGAGGGGTGCTGTGGATGCCCAGTTCTTTGCGGATGTCGTAGGGCTTGCCGGCGCCGCCGCGCTTGCCGTTGCCGGCTGCTTTGTCCAGCAGCGCGTTCTCGTAGACATATCCGATCGACTCGCTCGACACGTCCGCGAGCGAGCCGCAGTCGGCGATCGCGGCGGCCATCGCGTCGATGGCTAGCCGCCCGTCCTTGCCGAACGGCGGGAGCCGCCTGGTTTCGCCGTGGTGCTTCCCGATGCGGTCGAACACCTCATCCACATCCTTCAGGTTGATCTTGATGAAGTTGGGGACGCCCTTGTCGTGCAGGACCTTTGCCGCCAGCTGCCAGAAGACCGTGCGGTACGCGTCCTCTTGGGCTTGCTTTGAGTTCAGCCGCGCACCGAACTCCTTGCTCAGGCCGCCAATGGCGTTCTCGACCAGGCGCAACAGCGTCTGGCCCCGATTCCTTTCGACCGCGGGCATCAACCCCGCATCGAAGAACCACATCTGGACCGGCTTGGCGCTGGGCCGGCGCAGCTTCGCGTCGTAGATTGTCTGCGGGGCGAGCTCGTCCTTGTGCTCGCGAAACACCCCGTCGATTTCACTCCACTTGATAGGCCTACTCGCTGTTGGTCCGTTCGGCCCCATGCCCCACCAGTCGACACCCAGCGGACCGCAGACAAAGACGCTCACCGCGCCGAAGCCTTTGACCTTCGACGCCGACTCCTTCGAGTCGCCTTCCAAGTTCACCGCCGCCAAGCACGCCGACCAGTTATCCCAAGGCTGGCCCGCGAACGCCGCCAGATCGATGTCGACGTTGCCGACGCGGAAAGGGCGGACCATCTGAGCGTCGGCGTAACCGCACCGTTTCAGGTGGGGCACGAGAGCCTCGGTGGTCGTCGATCGAGGGGACACGGCGGGGGTTCCTCCATGAAATCGCCGGTCTTTCGCGGGGTGGAATCCCGGTTCCGGTCACATGGTAGTTCATTGTACGGGGTGCGCCAGGGGATAGCGAATCGGACCTGCGGCCTCGCGCATTATGTGTTATTATCGGCGTTTTCTGTCTTTTGCGGCCATCTGAGCTCAGGCCGACGCTCAGGCTTCGCCGCGCACGGCGCCTAGAGGCAGCTTCACCGGGCGCCACCCTTGAACAAACAGCGACCCCCTGGTGTTAAGGCCCGTGGTGTCTCAGGGCAGGTGCACTCGGTACTGGAACTGGATGTTCAGGGTTTGCGCCGGCGGGGCGGACATCGTGGCCTCCTCCCCCCCCCGTGGTGAGGAGTTAGCTGCCGCTGCAGTACGCCCCGGCCCGCCGACCGCTCACGCCGCGGGGACGCGCTTGGGGCCCTCGGGCGGCGTACTAGATCCCGCGTCTCGGCGTCCACATCCGCCCGACACGCGTTGCAATCCTTGGGCGGTTCGACATAATGCTCCCCGGCCGCACCTTCAAGCCCTGCGGGACCAGCGTCATGATCGTCAAGAACCGCGAAGACGCTCCCCTGCCCGAGGACCCGCTGCTGCGTGCGGGCGTCCTGGCCGAACGCCAGATGGCCCACTACCTGCATCGAGCGTTCGCGCGCGGACCCTCTGTGTACGTGCTCAACGACCTGCGGCTGGTCGACCCCGACCAGCCCGAGCACGACGGCTGCGCCGGCGCGGCCCAGATTGACCACCTCGTGCTGCACCGCTGGGGCGGGTTCATCATCGAGAGCAAGTCCGTCACCGACGAGGTGCGCGTGAGGCCGGACGGCGCGGGCGGGGACGAGTGGACCCGGATGTTCCGCGGCCGGGAGCGCGGGTTCCCGTCGCCGATCCAGCAGGCGCGGCGGCAGGGAGAACTCCTCCGTGCCTTCCTTAACGCCCGCTGCGAGCGGTTGCTCGGGCGCGTGGCCGTCGGGCTTCGCACCATCGCCAAGGTGATCGGGGGATCCGACCAGCGGACGTTCCGGACCATGCCGCTGCAGATCATCGTTGCGATCTCCGACCAGGGCAAGATCACGCGCAGCGCCGGTTGGCGCGAGCCGGACCGCCCTTTCCGGGCGTTCGTCAGCAAGGCGGATCTTGTTCCCGACCGGATCCGCGAGGAGCTCGCCGCGCACCGAGCCGGGGCGAGCCCGTTGAGTGATCAGAAGACCCAGTACGGCGTGTGGAGCATGAAGGACGAAGAACTCACGGCGGTCGCCTCGTTCCTCGTTGCTTACCACACGCCCCTGCCTATCGCGGCGTCGGCTCGAGCGGATCTCGCCGCCGTCAGCCTCCCCGAGCCGGCCCCTCCGCCGGTTCGTTCCACGCCGCCCGCTCGCGAGCCCGCGTGCAAGAAGTGCGGGGACGGGTCTCTCGTCGCCATGTGGGGCCAGTACGGGTACTACTGGAAGTGCGCTCGATGCGGCACGAACACGGCGATGCCGGTCGTGTGCTCCGCGTGCGGCGCCCAGGGGCATCACGGCCGCGGCGTGCGGATCCGCAAGGAAGGCCCGAGTTACTACCGGGTGTGCGATGCCTGCGCGGTCGAGGAGCGAATGTGGACGCAGCCGGAGCAACACTAGTTGTTGCGAATGACTGTTCCTTGGCCTACATTCGTTCTCGTTCCGCGTCCGCATCACAGAGCATGACTCTCTGGAGTTCTCATGGCCAAGCGAGGTTCCCGCCGTTCCGGTCTGTCCGGTGTCTCCGTTGCCGAGTTGCACAGCGAACTGCGCCGCCGCCAGGGCATGGCCGGGCGGCTCGTCCGCAAGCGGAACCGGCTGGTGGCGAAATTGGCCGACCTGGACAGCCAGATCGCGGGGCTAGGCGTGGAGATCGGCGGAGGGCGCGGCACGGGCCGCGGCCGCGGGCTGACCGGGCGCACCCGGCCCCGCAACGAACTGCCGCTGGTGGACGCGCTCGCCAAGGCGCTCTCGGGCAAGACCATGTCCGTGACCGACGCGGCCCAGGCGGTGCAGGCCGCGGGCTACCGCACGTCGGCCGCGAACTTTCGCACAATCGTGAACCAGACCCTGATCAACAGCGGGAAGTTCAAGCGGGTCGAGCGCGGGCAGTACACGGCGAAGTAAATCCAGGGGACCGGCGGCTCGACCACCGGGCCCTAGACCGGCTCGATCAGGGCCGGGGTGTTGTTCTTGACGCTGCCGACGGCCTTGCTCACCGGGTGCCACATCAAGATGCCCGCGGGGGCGGGGTGGCACTGCGATTGGACCTCGGCGGCCGGCGTGGCGCTGTCGAGCCACCTTCCTACATCCTCGGGCTCGATGACCACCGGCGAGCGGTCGTGGATGTGTTCCATGCCGTGCGGGGCCGAGGTCGTGATGACGGCGTACGTGTCGACGCAGGCGTCGCCCTCGCCGCGGCTCGCGTGCACGCCCGCCAGGAGCATCGGCTTTCCATCGGCGCGGTAGATGAACTGGGGCTGCTTGGTGCCGTCCGCGAGCTTCTGCCACTCGAAGTACCCGCTCACGGGCGAGATGCAGCGGCCGGACTTGAAGGCGCCCCGGAACATGTTCGAGGTCGCGATCGTCTCGGCGCGGGCGTTGATCGTGTGGGTCGGGAGCTCGGGCCTATTCCACCACGCGGGGACGAAGCCCCAGCGCGAGGGCGTCACGACCCAGCCGTCGCCGGCCGCGTGGATGATCGGGAGCTCGTGGGTGGGCGCGGCGTTGTAGTTGGCGCGGATCTCGCGCTCGTACCGCTCGGGGAACTTCCCGTGCTCGAGCAGGTCGTGCAGCTCGCGCCAGGTGAAGTTGAAGGCTTTGCGGCCGCACACGGGCTCATCGTACGGGTTGGACGCGCCGCCCGCACGAAGCGGCTGGCCCGGGCGGGGACGTCCCTACGTGCCCGCCGCAGGCGGCGCGTGGTCGCCGGGAGCGCCCGTGGCGGGCACGTCGCGCAGCTTCAATTCGCCGCTCCGCACCCGTTTCATTCTCGAGTCGGCATCGCCACGCCACTGCGTTTCGCCGACGCTGCCGGGGCGGCCGCGGGTCATGACCAGGCCCCACACAACGGCGACGAGCACGGCGACGGCGCTCCCGGCCTGCATCCACATGCGCCGAGCGGCCGAGGATCTGAAGGCCCTGTCCGCGCGATCCGCCTCGCGTTTGAGATCGTCGAGGTCCCGCGATGTGACCGTGACCCCGTCCGCCTTGATCGCGTAGACCGCTCGAATCGAGGCGTCGTACTGCCCAACCTGCGCGGCCCTCAGAGCGTCGGTCTCTCCCCAGGCTTTGGCCACCAGCGCCAGCGCCGCAACTACCGCAATGAGCATGAACATCCTCATGGCGACAGCGTTCGCGCCGCGCCACGACAACTTCTGTTCTATGTCGGACCGTTTCACCCTCCACACCTCGATCGCGTGCTCCCAACACATCGCGTCAATGTCGGCGGGTTGCTCGTAGTACGCCTTGATGAACGACGCCGTGCGAAAGGTGTTGGCGGTTAGGGCGGTGACCTTGCGCCAGGTGACGTAGAGAAACATGGGCACGAGCACCAGCAGAAGAATGACCTGCTGCCACGCGGCCACCGTCACGATCGTGCCTACCGCCGCCAGAGACGTGGTAATCAGCGTCGCTTCGTCCTGCTGGTAGCCGCGGATCTCGTTGCGCAGGGCGACGTACTGGGCGACATGGAGCTGGTTGCCAGGCGCTGCCGTCGGGGACCCGTTGACAGTGGTGCTCATCAATTGAGGATAGCGTTACCACTCCCGCGCCTTCATCACCCCAATCACCGCCGTGGGGTTGAGGTGGTCCAGGTACCGGGCCGTGGTCGTGATGCTCAGGTGTCCGAGCTGGCGGGCGATGAGGCCGATGTCGACGCCCTCCTCGCGGAGCTGGCTGGCCATGGTGTGGCGCAGGCCGTGGGCGTGGACGCGGCGTTCGATGCCGGCGCGGCGGCCCAGGCGGGGCAGTAGGCGGCGGACGTACGCCTCGGTGAGGCGGCGTCCGCTCGAGGAGCAGAAGAGCGGGGCGCCCGGGGGCGGGCACCATTCCAGCCTGCGGTTCGACCACGCCGTGACCAATTCCAGCGCCGCGGGGTCGATCCCGACCGTCCTGGCCTTGCCGCCCTTGGCGAAGAGCACCCGAATCGCACAGTTCTGTGTGTCCACGTCCTTGGGGCGAACCGACAGGGCCTCGGCGATCCGCAGCCCGGCGCGGTACATGACGGCGATCAGGGCACGGTTACGGAGGCCGACGGCGGTCGAGGCGTCGCACGCGACCATCAGCGCCGCGGCCTCGTCGCGGGTGAGCACCTCGGCGGGGAAGCGGCGCGCGGGCTTGCGGCGGGGTGGGCGGGCGGGAAGAGGCGGTCGGGAGGCTGTGGCGGACATGGCGGGCTCCTCACCTTGGCCCCCGGCGTGGTCAGGAGTTACCTCGCGCCGCGACATGGTGCAAGTCAGAGGCGGCTACGTTTCGCGGCAGGGACACCGCAAGGTGAGCCACTGCTCGGGACTGTCGAGCCCTGCGAAAGGCGAGACGAGGTCAGCATGAGCTGGACATGGTCTCTCCCCATCAACTTCTGCCCGTCCCTGACGCTTCGCACTCCAGTGATCGACTGTGCACGGCTTCGCGCGATCGTGCCGACCTTCCGCGACTGGGACGGCGCCCGACTCACAGTTGAATTCTTACTGGCGTGCACGCCGCGCCCGGCAGAGATCCTTCTCGTAAACGACAACGACGAACCCGGTCTGCCCCTGTGGGTGCGTCGCTGTCCGATCATCGTGGCAAACTACATGGGAAACCGGGGTCCCGCGTGCGCGCGGAATTGGGGCGCCCGGCTCAAACCGCGCCGTCCGGTGGATTGGCTGTACTTCACGGATTCCGGTTGCGCTCGATCACCGGGGTTCTTCGCCGAGCTCGTAGAGGCGAGTGCGGGGGCGCCGCGAACCACTGTCGCCATTGCGGCCCCGGTAGTCGGCGGTGCCGACCCAGACTCTCCCGTGAACCGTTACATGACCGAGGAGGGGATTCTCTGTCCCCCGCGAGATTTGCACGGGCCTCAAGCGATCGTCACCGCAAACGCGGCGGTGAGCATGCACGCTTTCCAAGCCGTTGGCGGCTTTGATGAGTCGTACCCGTTCGCGGCGGCGGAGGACCTGGATCTGGGCGTCCGCCTTCGGCGGCTTGGCCCGATCGGTTGGGCGGAGCGGGCGGTGGTGACCCACAGGTTCGAAGAGAACCTCGACGACTTTCGCCGCCGGTTCGTCCGGTACGGGGCAGGCAACGCCCACCTTGCTCAAACCCTTCGGTTGCCAGGCATCCACGTCGGGGCGATCCGGCCGAGTGATCCGGCGCTGCAATACCTCGCCGACCTCCAGGGGCATGCCATGCGGAGCGGGTACGCTCAGATGATTGAGACACACGAACGGCTACGTTTGCGTGGAAAGGCGTAGCGCGCTATTTTCCGGACTTCGGTGTCTGCTCTACCGCTCAACCCGACCGCGGAGTCTGGGCCCTGGCACCTCAGCGGGTTGGTGACAGTCGTTCAACGAGCGCCGCGAGCTCGGCTAGCCGTTTCTCGATGGCGTCCAGGCGCGGCTCGATTTGGGCCCGCACCGTCTTCGTGAGGTTCAGCTGGCAGGCGAGCGCCGTGTATGAAATGGACTTCGCGAGATCGGTTCGTCCCGGGTCATCCCAATCCCAGCGAAACCAGTTGTAGCAGCCGTCTTTGTCGTAGGGCGGCTTGCGGGAACCGGAACGCCGGTGCGGCTTGCGGGTTGGCATCGCGAGCACGATGGTGCCGTCCGGAGTCGTATGAACGGAGTAGTACGCGGGCTGGGGTTTCATGATCGAGCCTCCAGTGTCTTGTCCGGAGCAGTGCGACCACAGCCTATCTCCGCACGCGAAAGTACCCCTCAATGCAGTCGTCATTGCGGACGCAGAGCTGGATGTGGCAATGCGCCCGAATCTCCGCACCGGCATAAAGCGACGGTTCCTCGACAAAGACGCCTCGCACCGTGTCGCATCCCTCCTGCCCTTGATCTTTGCGGAGTCGGTGCTGCGTAGCGCCTGTCCTCTACCCGCGCCGGTGCCGCAATATGCGTCTCTTTGACGCCTTGCGCCTCGGATCCACAATGGTCAGGCGCTTTGCTGCGATTTGAACCGAATGTGTGCTCACCAATCTCGCCTTGGCTGGGTCGAACAACACCAGATTTGTACCGACTGCCACGGAGCTGCGATAGCGGATCCCATCAAAACCACTGGCAGCGAAATACTCCGCCAAGTACTGTGTTGGCACATAGCTCAGAGTCGCGTCCTCCGCAAGTACCGGTCGGCTCAAATCATGAGCGAACGCTCGTACGAGGTTGCTCCTCTCCATCTCGCACTTTAGGTCGATGTGCGCAAACGGATCAATCCCGCGCATGATGGTGGCGACGTCGAGCAGTTTGACGCTCTCGGCAATCCTGAACTTTCCAATCGTGACACCGTGTCCGGGTTCTGCCCGCACCTCAGCACAGGCCGTTTGATCGTCAGAGGCCAAGTACAGATAGGGAATACCGGCAGGGTTCGCCCTGCCAGCGGTTGCCTGTTCCTTGGGCGGCGCTCCCATTTCCGATGCCGGAATCGATTTATCTGGTTTCTGCTGAATTCGTGCACGCACCCAAGCGCCGCCAACACGCTCCGTGGTGAGTCGCTTCATGTACGGCTGTAGTAGCGACGGAAGGCTAGTAAAGTCGAAATCCGATTCGTTCTGAAAGAACCGCCGCTCGTGCATTACGTGCCGCTTAATTGACTCCCACTCGTCGTCCGGATCACGATCCCAGAGCGCTTCCTTGGCGTACAGATCGCCGGAATAGTCAGGCCATACCTGATGAAGGATCGCATCGATATCGCCGTGCTCCATTCCGTCCGCAAAGATCGGCCACTCGTCTTGGAGTAACTTCGGCAGTGACTCGCCGGTATCACCTAACTCGAACTCGTCACCGTCCTCATAGTCACGGTGGTAATGCTCACCCTGCTGGGCAACCTGATAGAGCCTACTGAGACCGACGAACAGATCCGTAAGGTCGGATGCATCGAGCACCTGGGCCCGCACGCACTTGCATACGTCGCATGCGCCCCGCACGCCATCTGCGCGGAACTTGGCCTTGAGCACGGCACTTTCATTAAAGCAGCGGTAGCACACGATCATCTCGAACCTCCAACCTGCCTGACATCGCGGAGCTAGATCCCATGCAGCGCCGTGCGAGCGCGGCTTCCTCACCGACCTCGCACCGGTTGGCGCCCGGAAGGCGTTCGTTCCATCACCGCTACGAAATTTGAACTTCCCGGTACATATGCGCGCAGTAGTGCTTTGAACACCCGCCCATGCGACGAATACCGTAGGTGCAGAAGTTCATGCACGATCACGAAGTCTTGGAACCTGGACTCCTGGTCGGCCAGTTCGGCCGCCAGCGTGATCGTGCCGCGGGACGTGCATGATCCCCACTTCCGGCGCATCTCCTGCACCCGCACGATCTTCGGGTTGACGCGCAGCTTCACGGCCCACGCGTGCGTGCGGCGGCGCAGTTCATCCGCTGGGTAGAGGGAAGACCTCATGCCTCCTCCTCCGGCAGCAGATGGGCCATCGCGATGCCAACGACCCGCGCACGGTCGTCGTTCCCGAGCTTGAGCACCAGCGGATACAACGCGGCGCGGAGACGCCGCCGCTCCTCCGGGTTCACGCCCGCGTTCGGGAACCGGCTCAGCAACTTCTCGGCCTCGGCGGCCGCCGCCATTGGATCGATCCCGGCCGTCTTCATCGCGGCATCGTCTCGGAGCGACCAGAACACGCCGAACGCCCGCGCCGACAGGCCGCTCTCGCGTGCCGACTTCATCGCCGCGTCCTTTTCGGCGGCAAGGGCGGCGATCTCGTCCATCGCGGCCATGCCCGTGGTCTTCCGTTCCTCCAGGTCCTTGAGAATCCTGTCGGCCCGGTCCTTCAGCGGCTGGAGTACGGCAGCCGCATCCGGGTTTTCGTCCATCTCCGTGTTCAGGCCGCGCACCAGATTGAAGACCTTGCCCTCGTCGGGCCCGCTGTCCTTGCGGAGCGATTCCAGCGTCTTCACGTCGAACGTGACCGTCTTCGTGATCCGGCCCAGGCCCTCCTGGATCGCACTCTCCTGGATGAGCCGCTCCGTCTTGTGTGCAAGATCGACCGCGAGACTGGCCGTGTCCGCATAGGCGTTTCGCACAGCGGCATAGAGCTGCGTCAGCTGCTTGTAGGGCTGAATGTGGTCACGCAACTCCGGCGACGGCGACAGAATCTCCCACAGCGCCTCAATCTCCTTGAACGCCTCAAAGAACGCCTTCCGTGCCGCGGGATCGAGGAATCGCCCGAACACGAGCCGCTCCAACCGCTCGTCGGCGGTGCCTCCCTCACCGGCGTCCAGGTACTGCTTCTCGGCATCGCCCATGCGCTGGCGGAAGTCCTTCAGCAGCACGTCAAGGTCTTCGATGACGCCGCTCACATCGCCCGAATCGAACCGCAGCGCCTTCCGCAGTTCCCGCAGCACGCCGACGAAGTCGACGACCAGGCCGACCCGCTTGCGGATGCCGGACTCATCCTCATACGGCCGATTCACCCGGGCGATGGCCTGCAGCAGCACGTGGTCGCGCATCGGCTTGTCGAGGTACATGCAGTACAGGACGGGCGCGTCGTAGCCGGTCAGCAGCTTGTCCGTGACGATCAGGATCTTCGGGTCCTTGTCGGGTCGCGCGAACAGCGTGCGAGCTTCATCCTCTCGCTCGTCCGACACCTGCAGTTCCGCCACGAGCGGGCGGTCCACGATGTCGTTGGCGTTCTCGCTGTAGATCGGCACGCTCCACTCGGGCGGCAGGTGCTTGTCCAGCGCCTTCTTGTACTTGGCGCACGCCTCCCGGTTCACTCCGACGAGGAACGCCTTGTAGCCCAGCGGCAGCACGTTCTCGCGGAAATGCTCCGCGACGAACGCCGCGACCTTCTCGATCCGGTCATCCGCCGTCAGGAACGTCCGCAGCCCGACCGCGCGATCGAGCACACGGTTCAACTCCTCGACATCGGTGACGCCGTCGGCCGCGGCGAGCTCGAAGAACTCCTTGTCGAGCTGCTCGGTGGGAACATGCACCTCGCTGGGTGCCATCATGTGCTTGATCGGCAGGGTCGTCTCGTCCTCGATCGACTCCCGGATCGAGTACTTGTCCAGATACCCCGATTCGTCCTGCGCCCCGAAGATCTTGAACGTCCCCTCGCCCTGCGCGGTCTTGGCGATCGGCGTGCCGGTGAATCCGATGATCGTGGCTTTCGGCACCGCCGCCATCAGATACGTGCCCAGGTCGCGGGCCACCGACCGGTGCGCCTCGTCGATGAACACGTACACGTTGTCACGCGGGCAACTGTCTTTCCTGATCTCTTCGAACTTGTGGATCATCGAGACGATCAGCCCGCGGAAGTCGCTGTCCAGCAGCGCCTGCAACTCCGCCTTGGTGTTCGCCCGGCGGACCGGGATGTCGTGCTGCTGCACCTCGCCCAGCAACCGATCCACCCACCGCCGCAACTGCCCCTCCAGTTCGATCCGGTCCACCACGACGATCACCGTGGCGTTCTGGAACCGGTCCTTGTGCTCCAGAACGAGCCGCGACGCCGTGAGCAGCGTGAACGTCTTGCCCGACCCCTGCGTGTGCCACACCAGCCCGCGCTGCCGCTGGGGGTCCAGGCAGCGCCCGACCACCGCGTCGATGGCCCGCCGCTGGTGCTGCCGGAGCACCGACTTCTTCGTCTCCCCGTCCTTGACGTAGAACAGAATCCACTGCTGCAGGGTCCGCAGGAAGTCCGTGTGCTCAAAGAACGACTGCACCGCGAATCGGTACGTCTCCTCCGGTGCCTGCTTCCAGCGGGCCATGTCGCGCCGGCTCGCGGTCCAGGTCGCCCCGTACCAGTAGTCCAGCAGGTGCGTCACGTTGAACAACTGCGGCGCGGCCAGCAGTTCGGGCGTTTCCAGTTCGTACCGCTTCAACTGCTTCACGGCCCGGTCGATCGCGTCCCCGAGCTTTGGGTTCTTGTGCTCAACGATGCACACGGGGATGCCGTTGACCAGGAACATCACGTCGGCCCGGTTCCCCTTGCGCGCCGGCGGCTTGATCTTCCACTCCCAGGTCACGTTGAACACGTTCAGCCCGGGCTGCCCAAACTCGATCACCTTCACCGGGCGCTGCCGCTTCTCTTCCTCGTCGTACCAGCCGTGCTCGCCCCGCAGCCACGAGAGCATCTCTCGGTTGCCCTCGATCGTCGGAGGCAGCGCGTCAAGAGTCTCGACGATTGAGCGGATGCCATCCGCCGTCAGCCACGGGTTGAACTCGGCCAGTTTCTGCTCCAGCACCTCGCGCAGGAACACGCCCGACTCGCCGCCGCGGAGCGTCAATGCCTGCTCGGGAGTGATGGTCTCCCACCCGATCTCGACGGCGTGCTTCACCATCGGGAACTGCACGGTCCCGGCCTCGCTGATCTTCAACGTGCTCATGAGCGGGCCTCCTCCGGGTGGGGCAGCTCGGTCAGATTTAGCTCGGCTACGCGAACCGAGCCAGTGAGCAGCCGTCGGCGAAGGATTGTGAAGAGTCGCTCGAGCACCACCTGCTTCTTCGCATGGAGCTCGACGCCTTGGCGGACAAGATCGAGGATCGCCGCAATGATCGGCTGCTCTGGCTCCGTAGGAAGGACGACAGGGATTCGGTCGATTTTGTCCCGATTTAGCGTATTGCCCTTGACCGCGCGGTCTTGGTGGTCGGCGTAGTCGACCTGAGACAGGAAGTACCCGAGATAGCCGCTATCTACACCCTTCCGCGGCACGATGGAGATGATCGCCTCGTTGTGACAGGCAGGTACGCCCAGCTTTGCAACTCTCCCAATTGTCAGCTTAAAGCTCATCAACAACGTGCCTGGGTCGACCGTCCGGCCTCGGAACACTTCGTCAAAGGCGAGAGCGGAGACCTTTTCCTTAGTCTCCAGGATCGTTCCAAAGGGCTCCATGTCCGAGATCGCCACCCACGGAACTGTGCCGTTCTGCCAGAACGCCGGGATTGCTCGTGCCGGAGTTCGGCCGCCCGAGTAAGTCGCCACCTTTTCGAACGGCTCGGAACTCCAGCCTGCGGGAAGCTGCTCGGGAACGCCCTTGTCGTTGGCAGCGGCGGCAGAGAGAATGTCGTGCAGCCGGGCATCGATAGCGCTGGCCCTGGCATCCAGCGTTTGGAGTTCCGAGACGATGGCGTCGAGACCACCGTCCTCCGAGTCAACAGCCTTCCTCGCCCATTTGGCAGGATTCAGGTTGTAGTCCGCCGCCTCTGCCTGCTCTTTCGTGATGACGGCAAGCTCGCCCTCGACGGACTCGCCACGGTTAAACATCTCCGCGAGATGGTGCAGGTCATCCTCGGGGAGGTAGTTTTTCGGCCGCCCCTTCTTGAAGCGCTGGCTTGCATTTAGAAGGACGATCTTTCCCTTTCGCGCATCAGTCTTGCGCTTGTTCAGGACGATGATGATGCCCGCAGCGGTGGTGTTGTAGAAGAGATTGTCGGGGAGCAGCACAACGCCCTCGATGAGATCCCGATCCACGAACCACTTCCGGATATTGCGCTCCTTTGCTTCGTCAGTCGACCCCGAACCGCGGGTCACCGCTGCTGCACCGAGTACCACCGCTGCCCGCCCGTTCTCGTGCATACACGCGAGCGTGTGCTGGAGCCAAGCCCAGTCACCCTTGCCACTGGTGACGCCGCCAGCGCCCCGAAAGCGATCAAATGCGTCATTGGCGAACGTGTCTGGCGCGAACGGCTGGTTCCACATCGGGTTGGCGACGACCAGGTCAAACGGGCGAATGCGCCCGTCGGCGGTGCGGAACTTCGGGTTGATCATCGTGTCGCCGCGCTGCAGGTCCACGTCCATGTCGTGGATGATCGCGTTCATGCGGGCGATGGCGTAGCTCTCGGCCTGCAGTTCCTGGCCCGTGAGCTTGAGCGGCACCTTGCTGGTCGGGTCCTGCTCGCGAGCGGCGATCTGGAGCTTGATGAGCAGGCCAGCCGAGCCGCAGGCATAGTCGTGGCATTCCTGCCCTGGGCGGGGCTTGAGGATGTAGGCCATCAGGAATCCGACATTGGTCGGCGTGAAGAACTCGCCCGCGCTCTGGCCCGACCCCTCGGCGAACTTCCGGAGCAGGTACTCGTACGCGCGCCCAAGGAAGTCGGGGTCCACATCCGCCAGCCCAAGCCGGTAGCGCGGGTCGGAGAAGGTCTCGACGACGTCGCGGAGCTTGGCGGGGTTGATGTCCCGCTCGCCGTTGCGCTCGGCGGCAAAGTCGACGACATCGATCACGCCGGAGAGCGAGGGGTTGTGCTTGACGACCGCCCGCATCGCTTTGGTCAGGTGCTCGCCGATGTCGCGGGGCTTGTCCTTCGGCGGCCAGTCGAACGCCTCGCGCCCATTGATCACCGCCCACCGCGCCTCGGCGGGCAGGTAGAACCGAAGCAGCGAGTGGTCGGCGTCGGCGATCTGCAGCGCAGTCGCCCGGTCTCCATAGTCCTCGGCCAGACGCTCGATCTCATCGTCGAACACGTCCGACAGACGCTTGAGGAACAGGAGCGGGAGCAGGTAGTCCTTGAACTTGGCCGCGTCCTTCTCGCCGCGGATGGAGCACGCCGCATCCCAGAGCATCTGCTCCATGGGCTTGGTCGTTGTGGCCTGCGAGCTCCCGCCCTTGCGCCGCCCGCGCCGCGGCACGGCGGGCGCGTCGCCCGCTTCGGCCGGTGCAACGCCCGCCTGACTGGCCAACGCCAGGATCGCTTCCCGCGCCGCCTTCTGCGGCTTCACTTCGCCGCCCTCCCATCGGTTCACCGTGGCGAACGAGACGCCCAGCTTCTCGCCGAGCTGCTCCTGCGTGAGGTTGAGGGCGGAGCGGACGGCTCGAAGGGTGGCGGGAAGGTTCTCAACTTGATTTGCCATGTTTGCAATATATGCTATATCGCATGTGGCGTCAAGCCCGACCGCATCCACCCCGTGCCCAGCCTGCGGCTCCCCCAGCCGCTTTCTCTCGGTCCTGAACCGGTGGCCTGGGTCCGACCGGCGTCCGGCCACCAGTGTTTGCGGCCGATGTTCGGGCGTGCTATCATGTCAAAGATGAGGCTGGGACCGTCCGGCCTGTAAAACATCTTAGACAGGAACGACGCATGCATCCAACACCTGGCCGAGGAATGGGGCCAACCCTCGGCGAGAAACTGAGGCAATCACGGCAGGCCACGGGGCTCTCGACCCGGGCCGTGGCCGAGCAGATCAAGCGTATCGCGGCGGTGTCGCACGCCACGATCGCGAACTACGAGAAGGACGCGACGCAACCGCCGGTTGACGTGCTCGCCGCGCTGGCGAGCGTGTACCAGCGGCCCATCAACTGGTACCTCGGGGGCGGTGCAGTTCTCCGCGGCGTTCGGTACAGAAACCTGAAGTCCAAGGTGGGCGTCCGCGCCCGCCAGCAGTTCGAGGCCGAGGTGCAGCGGTGGCTCGACGCCTACATCGCGATTGAGAAGCACCTCGACGTGCCGCTCGAGAGAGAGCGTGATCGGGATACGAAGAGAATCCACGAGTTCTCGGCCAACCCGGATGAACGCCCGCGTGAGACAGCGGCACGCCTGCGTGAGGCCCTCGACCTTGATGCCGATGCGCCCGTCGTCAGCGTCGTAGACATTCTCGATCGCGCGGGCATCCGCACAATCGAGATGGAAACGGACCTCGCGATCGACGGCATGGCGGCTGCTCTAGGCGAGGAGCATGTGGTCGTCCTTGCGCACCACACCTCTCACGACCGCGCCCGGCTCACCGCAGCCCACGAACTCGGGCACGTCGTGCGTGGCGACTGCGGCGACGGCGAGGAGTCCAAGACGGAGGAACGAGCGGCATTCGAGTTCGCGTCGCACCTGTTGCTGACATCGGAGATGCTCGTCGCCGCGTTCAAGCGCAAGTCCGTCGTTGACCTAGTGCGGTTCAAGGAGCGGTATGGAATCTCGCTGGCTGCGATGGTCTATCGCGCCCAGGAGGAAGGGATCATCCGGGAGGACGAGGCCAAGCGCCTCTGGATTGCCTTTGCCCAGCGGGGATGGAAGTCCAAGGAGCCGGGACGTGTCATCGCGGATCGACCCAGCCGATTCGAGTCGCTGGTCGCGTCGGCCACGGAGGAGCGACAACTGACGTTCAAGGCCCTCGCCGAGATCGGCGGGGTCCGCGAAGAGGAACTGAAGCACCGCATCGACATGGCGTTGAACGCCGAGGAGGTGACCGTCGACGAGGACGGAATTGCGGAGCATCGGCTCCGGCTTGCTCGCTGAGCAAAAAAAGGAAGGAGCCGCCGTGTGGCGGCTCCCTGGATAACGCCCTTTGCCGGTGGAGTTGGCGCTCCATGATCCGGCAGGAAGGACAGTATACGTGAAAAACCGACGGATGTCGATCCGGCTCTCGCCGGACGAGGACAGTTTGCTCCGGACCCTTCATCGGCAATCCGGGGTGCCCGATGGACAATTCCCCCAGCGCCCCAAGTTCTGGCGTCGGATCACCGACGTCTGGAACGAGGCCACCGACAGGAGTGACTCGCCGGAGGATCTCCTGCACTACATCATGACCCGGCGGAAGCGCCCGCACGGACGGCCGGGACGCTGGGAGCCCTTCGGGGACGACTACAAGCCGCTCAAGTGCCCGGAACCCGACGTGCTCTCGGAAGAGCACTGGGCGATCGTCGACCAGCTCTACGTGGAACTCGGCATCTCGGCCGACTCCCTGCTGGTTGACGCCGCCGCGAGGCAGGACTTCCTCAAGCGGTTCGTCGCCCGAACCGGTGAGCATGTGCCTGACCTCCTGTTCGTCGCGGCGATCGTCGCCCGGCGGAAGGGTGGCCTCCTGCCCAAGACCGGCCGCGCCGACTCCGAAGGTGATGAGGACATTTGGTTCGGCGATATCGACATGGTTGGCTGAATCCATCAGCTTCCAGTTGCGTGCCTCGCGAAAGCGGGGCACGCGACTTCCCGCAGGCATGCACCCGAGCCCTTGAGCGGAAGCGTTAACCCACGGATGCCCGGGAGCACCCGTGCCAGCCCCGATTCCCCGGTTTGAACCCGTTCCGATCGGGGAGGGGCGGAGCCGTGTCAAAGATGTGACTCTTGCGTCCACAGAGTCGATCGTTCTACACACGGCCCGATGGCGTGAGGTAGAGCCCGTGCCGGCGATGATCATCCCGAGAACTATCGGATAGAAACGCCTATACTTGTCAACAAGTAGTGACGTTCCTATCCATGCCGACACGCAAACCCTCCATTCCGCCCAGCGCCGTCGAGGCCGCCGCCCGCGTGTTCCGGGAGGCGGGGGGAACGCTCCGCACCACGGCCGCGCTTCGCGCCGGCGTCCACCCGCGGACGCTGTACGCCATGCGCGACTCGGGGTCGGTTGAGCGGGTGGGCCGGGGCATCTACCGCCTCGCCGACGTGTCCCTCACCACGAACCCGGACCTCGTCGTCGTCGCCCGCAAGGTCCCGGCCGGCGTTGTGTGCCTGGTGTCGGCGCTGGCGTTCCACGAGCTGACCACGCAGATCCCCCACCGGGTGGAGATCGCCATCGCCCCGGGCGCCCGCACGCCGTCCCTGAAGTACCCGCCGATCACGGCCTACCGCTTCGGGGGCCGCTCGCTCACCGAGGGCGTCGAGACGCACACGATCGACGGCGCACCGGTGCGGGTCTTCTCGGCCGCGAAGACCGTGGCCGACTGCTTCAAGTTCCGCAGCCGGATCGGGCTGGACGTGGCCATGGAAGCGCTTCGCGACTATCTGCGCAGGCGGGGGCGGAGCGTTGACGACCTTCTGCGCTTCGCCGACATCGATCGGGTTCGCCGCGTGATGACGCCGTACCTCGAGGCGACGGTATGACAAAGGGCAAGCCCGCCAACCTCGCGGCGTCCGTGCACGCCCGACTGATCAACCTGGCCGAAGCCCAGGGGCGCCGGTTCAACGACCTGCTGCAGCTCTACGCGATGGAGCGGCTGCTGTACCGGCTGTCGAAGTCGCCGCACGCGCCGAAGTTCCTGCTCAAGGGGGCGCTGCTCCTGCGGGTGTGGGACCCGGCGACGTACCGGACGACCCGCGACATCGACCTGCTGGGCCGGCTCTCCAACGACGTCGAAAACATCGTGGGCGTCGTCCGGAGCGTGTGCGGGCAGCCCGTCGAGCCCGACGGCGTCGAGTTCGACGGGGCGAGCGTTCACGGTGAGACCATCGTCGAGGACGGCGACTACAAGGGCGTCCGGGTCACGTTCCTGGGCCACCTGGGAAAGGCCCGGCTGGAGATGCAGATCGACGTCGGCTTCGGCGACGCGGTCACGCCGTCGCCCAGCGAGGTCGACTACCCGGTGCTGCTTGAGTTCCCCGCGCCGAGGCTCTCGGCGTACCCCGCCGAGACGACCATCGCCGAGAAGTTCGAGGTCATGCTCAAGCGCAGCGTCTTGAACAGCCGCATGAAGGACTACCACGACCTGTGGTGGCTTGCCCACGGCCGCGAGTTCGACGGGGCCACGCTCGCGGCCGCCGTCGCCGCCACGTGCGACCGGCGCGGGACGCCGGTCGTTGCCGCGCCCCCCGCCATCGGGCCTGACTTGGCGAACGACCCGGCGAAGCGTGCGCAGTGGCGCGCGTTCCGAAACCGCCTCGCCCCGACCTCGTGCCCCGAGGACTTTGCGGAGCTGGTCGCCGCGGTCGCGGAGTTCATGGGGCCGGTGGCCGCGGCGCTCGCGGGAGGGCGCGAGTTCGCCGCTCGCTGGAGTCCCCCGGGGCCGTGGCGGTGAGTCCCGCCGCGGGAAGGGGCGGCTACGAGTTTTGAGGGGTACGTAGCCGATCGTGTGCATTGGCTTGCCGGGGGTCGCTGCACCATGGCGCGTGCGCCCGCAGCCGGCTTGAACGCACTTTCGTTCGGCTACTTGCCGCACTCACCCGCAATCTCGGGGTCATACGGATCCCCGCTGATTCTCGTGCGCGTACGGCGCACGGTCGGGTTGCGCGATCGACGGTGATGTGGGATGATTGCCACGGCGAGGAGGCCCGGCATGCTCATCACCCAGCGCGAAGGCGGC
>JAESFG010000389.1_pt1 | contig 51272 bp, 48 predicted proteins | sample 9269371 | NCBI WGS metagenome assembly JAESFG01 (sample SAMN14506227, study PRJNA617093) | algae metagenome | isolation source: Aetokthonos hydrillicola CCALA 1050 (B3-Florida) and co-occurring... | place: USA: South Carolina | collected 2013-01-01 | reverse complement strand
AAACTCCAATCTCGCGTCCATCCGAGACACCTCGCGGAACGGCATCCGACAGCCTCCTTGATTCGCTGTCGAAAGTGTCCACGATGTCTCCGAACACCCGTCCACCATCTCCCCGGTCTGAACACCCGCAAGGGGGGAGGGAACGCAATCGTGTGCTTCGATAGACCGGCATTCCAATGCGGGAGGTTCGCGTGATCCTTCCCGCGCTGTTCTTCTATCTCTTCGCCGGCGTCTGCGTGGCGTCGGCGGTCATGGTGATCGTGTCGCGCAATCCCGTGCACTCGGTGCTGTACCTGATCCTGGCCTTCGTCAACGCCTCCGGCCTGTTCATCCTGATGGGCGCCGAATTCCTCGGCATGATCCTGATCGTGGTCTATGTCGGCGCGGTCGCGGTGCTGTTCCTGTTCGTGATCATGATGCTCGACGTCGACTTCGTCGAACTGCGCGAAGGCTTCATGCAGTATCTGCCGGTCGGCCTCGTGATCGGCGGCATCTTCATGCTGGAGCTGCTGCTGGTCGTCGGCGGCTGGGCGATCAACCCGACCGTGACCAAGCAGATCACGGCAGCGATCCCGGCCAATGTCAGCAATACCGAGGCGCTCGGGCTGGTGCTTTATACAAGGTACATCCACTACTTCCAGATCGCCGGCATGGTGCTCCTGGTCGCCATGATCGGCGCCATCGTGCTGACGCTGCGCCACAAGGCCAAGGTCAAGCGGCAGGACATCAACGTGCAGAACGCGCGGACGCCTGAACTCGCCATGGCCATCCGCAAGGTGGCGTCGGGGCAGGGGCTGCAGGACGCGGACGCGGCGGAGTGGGTGAAATGACGATCGGGCTCGGACATTATCTCGCGGTCGCCGCCATCCTGTTCACGCTCGGCATCCTCGGCATCTTCCTCAACCGCAAGAACATCATCGTCATCCTGATGTCGATCGAATTGATCCTGCTCGCCGTCAACATCAACCTGGTGGCATTCTCGACCTTCCTCGGCGACATCGTCGGCCAGGTGTTCGCGCTACTCGTGCTGACGGTCGCCGCCGCCGAGGCCGCGATCGGTCTGGCCGTGCTGGTGGTCTATTTCCGCAACCGCGGTTCGATCGCGGTTGAAGACGTCAATCTGATGAAGGGCTAAGACGCGCATGATCCGGAAAAGTAGATACCGGTTTTCCCTCGCGACAAACGCGGAACGCGTTTGCTCGGAGATCATGCGCAAAGGGATAAGCTAATGGTTCAGGCGATTGTCTTCCTGCCGCTGCTGGGCGCCATCCTGGCCGGCCTGATCGCGTTGTTCGGGGCGCATGCGCGCAACCCGAGCGGCGACGAGGTCGAGCATCACGACCACGGGCATGGCGACGCGCACGCCGCCCACGCTCATGACGATCATGGCCACGACGCCCATGGCCACGACGACCACCATGTATCGGAACCGCCGGCGCAGGGCTCGCGCGCGGCCGAACTGATCACGACCGGCCTGCTGTTCGCTGCCGCGGCGCTGTCCTGGGTGACGCTGGTCGACGTCGGCTTCATGCACCATGACTACCGGATCACCCTGCTGCCCTGGATCAATTCCGGCGACCTGCAGGTGGCGTGGACGCTGCGCGTCGACACGCTGACCGCCGTCATGCTGGTGGTGGTGACGACCGTTTCCTCGCTCGTGCACCTCTATTCGATCGGCTACATGGACGAGGATCCGAACCGGCCGCGCTTCTTCGGCTATCTCAGCCTGTTCACCTTCGCCATGCTGATGCTGGTGACCGCCGACAATCTGGTCCAGCTGTTCTTCGGCTGGGAAGGCGTCGGTCTCGCCAGCTATCTGCTGATCGGCTTCTGGTACCAGAAGCCGTCGGCGAACGCGGCGGCGATCAAGGCCTTCGTGGTCAACCGCGTCGGCGATTTCGGTTTCGCGCTCGGCATCTTCGCCGTCTACATGCTGCTCAAGACCACCGATTTCGAGACGATTTTTGCCGGCGCCCCCGGGCTGTCCGGCAAGACCATCGATTTCTTCGGCTGGCACGCCGACGCGCTGACCCTGATCTGCCTCTTGCTGTTCATGGGCGCGATGGGCAAGTCGGCCCAGTTCCTGCTGCACACCTGGCTGCCGGATGCGATGGAAGGCCCGACGCCGGTGTCGGCGCTGATCCACGCCGCGACCATGGTCACCGCCGGCGTGTTCATGGTGGCGCGGCTGTCGCCGCTGTTCGAACTCGCCCCGACCGCGCAGGCGGTCGTGATGTTCTTCGGCGCGACCACGGCGTTCTTTGCCGCCACCGTCGGTCTGGTGCAGAACGACATCAAGCGCATCGTCGCCTATTCGACCTGTTCGCAGCTCGGCTACATGTTCGTGGCGATGGGCGCGGGAGCCTATTCGGTCGGCATGTTCCACCTGTTCACACACGCCTTCTTCAAGGCGCTGCTGTTCCTGGGGTCAGGCTCGGTGATCTACGCGATGCACCACGAGCAGGACATCCGCAACATGGGCGGGCTGAAGGACAAGATCCCCTACACCTACAGCGTGATGGTGATCGGTACCCTGGCGCTGACCGGATTCCCGCTCACCGCCGGCTACTTCTCCAAGGACGCGATCATCGAGTCCGCCTACGTCTCCCACAATCCGTTTGCGTTCTACGGGTTCCTGATGACCGTGATCGCGGCGGGCCTGACCTCGTTCTACTCCTGGCGCCTGATCTTCAAGACCTTCCATGGTGCGCCGCACGACAAGCATCACTATGACGCCGCCCACGAGGCGCCGATGTGGATCCTGGTGCCGATCGGCATTCTCGCCGCCGGCTCGATCCTGTCCGGCTTCCCGTTCAAGGAATTGTTCGCGGGCCACGGCGTGGAGGAGTTTTTCCGCGAGTCGCTGAAGATGAAACCGGGCATCATCGACGAGATGCACCATATCCCGGCGGCCATCGGCTATCTGCCGACGGTGATGATGGTCGGGGGCTTCCTGGTATCGTGGCTGTTCTACATCCGCCGACCCTACATCCCGGTCGAACTCGCCAACCAGCACCAGATGCTCTACAAGTTCCTCCTCAACAAATGGTACTTCGACGAGCTCTACGACATCATCTTCGTCCGACCGGCCAAGTGGCTCGGCTACACGCTCTGGAAAAAGGGCGACGGCTTCATCATCGACGGGTTTGGCCCCGATGGTGTCTCGGCGCGCGTGCTCGACGTCACCCGCAACGTGGTGAAGGTGCAGACCGGCTACCTCTATCACTACGCCTTCGCGATGCTGATCGGCGTCGCCGGGTTGATCACCTGGTTCATGTTCGGCCTGGGAGTGCAATGATGACCACCTGGCCGATCCTCTCCGTCGTCACGTTCCTGCCGGTGATCGGCACGATCGCGATCTATCTGACCCGCGGCGACGACGAGGCGGCGCGCCGCAACGTGCGCTGGATCGCGCTGTGGACCACGCTCGTCACCTTCGCGGTGTCGCTGATCCTGGTCTGGCGCTTCGATCCGGCGAGCGCGGATTTCCAGTTCGTCGAAAAGGCCAGCTGGCTCGCCAGCGGCATCACCTACCACATGGGTGTCGACGGCATCTCGCTGCCGTTCGTGATCCTGACCACCGCCCTGATGCCGTTCTGCATCGTGGCGAGCTGGAAATCGGTTCAGCAGCGCGTGCGCGAATACATGATGGCGTTCCTGCTGCTGGAAACGCTGATGATCGGCACCTTCTCGGCGCTCGACCTCGTGCTGTTCTATTTGTTCTTCGAGGGCGGCCTGATCCCGATGTTCCTGATCATCGGCGTCTGGGGCGGCCCGCGCCGGGTCTATGCTTCCTTCAAATTCTTCCTCTACACGCTGCTCGGTTCGGTGCTGATGCTGCTCGCCATCATGGCGCTGTACTGGAACGCCGGCACCACCGACATCCCGACCCTGATGACGACCGCCGTGCCGCGGTCCCTGCAGACCTGGGCTTGGCTGGCCTTCTTCGCGTCGTTCGCCGTCAAGATGCCGATGTGGCCGGTGCACACCTGGCTGCCGGACGCGCATGTCGAGGCGCCGACCGCGGGTTCGGTGATCCTGGCTGCGATCCTGCTGAAGATGGGCGGCTACGGCTTCCTGCGCTTCTCGCTGCCGATGTTCCCGCTGGCGTCGCATGATTTCGCGTGGCTCATCTTCTCGATGTCGGCGATCGCGATCATCTACACCTCGCTGGTCGCGTTGATGCAGGAAGACATCAAGAAGCTGATCGCCTATTCGTCGGTGGCGCATATGGGCTTCGTCACCATGGGCATCTTCGCCGGCACCACGCAGGGCGTGGCCGGCGGCGTGTTCCAGATGATCTCGCACGGCATCGTTTCCGGCGCGCTGTTCCTGTGCGTGGGCATCGTCTACGACCGCATGCACACCCGCGAGATCGCAGCCTATGGCGGCCTCGTCAACCGGATGCCGCTCTATGCGTTGGTATTCATGGTGTTCACCATGGCCAACGTCGGATTGCCCGGCACCTCCGGCTTCGTCGGCGAATTCATGACGCTGCTCGGCACCTTCAAGGTTTCGATCCCGACCGCGACCTTCGCCACGCTGGGCGTGATCCTGTCGGCCGGCTATGCGCTGTGGCTCTACCGCAAGGTGGTGTTCGGCGCGCTGACCAAGCCGTCGCTGGCCAGCATCAAGGACCTCACCATGCGCGAAAGCCTGCTACTGTTTCCGCTGGTGGCGCTGACCATCCTGTTCGGCGTCTATCCGAAGCCGGTGCTCGACATGTCGGCGGCGTCGGTCCAGCAGCTCGTCAACAACTACACGACCGCCGTGACTGCCGTGAAGGCAGCCGCGCTGGTCGTCCAATAAGGCCATCGCCATGAGCTTCTCGAGTGCAGGTTATCAGTTGGCGCCAGTGCTGCCGGAACTGGTGCTGGCCGTCGGCGCCATGGCGCTGTTGATGCTGGGCGCCTATCGCGGCGAGGGGACGACCCGGGCGGTAACGGCGCTCGCGGTGGTGCTGCTGGTCGTCGTTGCCGTGCTCGAATGGACGCTGCCGGCCGGCAAGCACGCGACATTCGGCGGCAGCTTCATCGTCGACGATTTCGCCCGCTTCCTGAAGATCCTCGCTATCATCGGCTCGGCCGCGACGCTGATCCTGTCGACGGAATTCCTGTCCGACCCGTCACGGCGGATCTTCGAATATTCGATCCTGGTGCTGCTCTCGACGCTCGGCATGATGGTGCTGATCTCGGCGGCCGATCTGATCATGCTCTATCTCGGCCTCGAGCTGATGAGCCTCGCGCTCTACGTGGTCGCCGCCTCCAACCGCGACAACGCCAAATCGACCGAAGCCGGCCTGAAGTATTTCGTGCTCGGCGCGCTGTCGTCGGGCATGCTGCTCTACGGCGCGTCGCTGATCTACGGGTTCACCGGCACGGTGGAGTTCGCCGGCATCGCCGCCGCGGTGAAGACCGGCAGCGTCGGCATCGTGTTCGGCCTGGTGTTCCTGGTCGCCGGGCTCTGCTTCAAGGTATCGGCGGTGCCTTTCCACATGTGGACGCCGGACGTCTATGAGGGCGCGCCGACGCCGGTCACCGCGTTCTTCGCCTCGGCGCCGAAGGTCGCAGCCCTCGCTGTGTTCACCCGCGTCACGCTGACCGCTTTTCCCGGCATCGTCCCGCAATGGCAGCAGATCCTCGTCTTCGTCGCCATCGCCTCGATGGCGCTGGGCTCGTTCGCCGCGATCGGCCAGAAAAACATCAAGCGCCTGATGGCCTATTCCTCGATCGGCCATATGGGCTTCGCGCTGGTCGGCCTGGCCGCGGGCACGGTGGAGGGCGCGCAGGGCGTGCTGGTCTATATCGCGATCTATGTCGCGATGACGCTGGGCTCGTTTGCCGTGATCATCGCCATGAAGCGCAACGGCCAGCCGATGGAGCAGATCAGCGATTTCGCAGGCCTGTCGCGCACCAACCCGCTGCTGGCGTTCTTCTTCGCCATGCTGCTGTTCTCGCTGGCCGGCATTCCGCCGCTCGCGGGCTTCTTCGCCAAATGGTACGTGTTCGTCGCCGCGATCAAGGCTGACCTGTTCACGCTCGCCGTGATCGGCGTGCTGACCAGCGTGGTGGGCGCGTTCTATTATCTCACCATCATCAAGGTGATGTATTTCGACGAGCCGGCCGGCGCGATCGAGCCGATGCGGATCGAGTTGCGCACGGTGCTGGCGGTCGCGGGCATCTTCAACATCTTCTTCTTCGTCTATCCGGGGCCGCTGGTCAGCGTCGCCACGGCCGCGGCGAAGTCGTTGTTCTAGATGGCCCTCGCGCTCGGGTCCCGGGCCGCCGCGGCGGGCCACCGCCTCGTTGCCTACGACAAAGCTGGCTCGACCAATGCGGAAGCGATGGCGCATGCGCGCCGAGGCGATCGCGGCCCGGCCTGGTTCGTCACCACGGAGCAGACCGCGGGGCGCGGACGCCGCCAGCGGGCCTGGGTCGCGCCGCGCGGCAACCTTGCCAGCAGCGTGCTGGAGGTGATGGACATTAGCCCGGCCGTGGCCGCGACCATGAGCTTTGCGTTTGGCCTGGCGCATGAAGCGGCGCTGCAGCGTGTCAGCCTGGAAGCACGTTTGCGGCTGGCCGGTTCGGATCAGCTGAACTACCTCCTGAAATGGCCGAACGACATTCTCGTTGGCGGCAAGAAGCTTTGCGGCCTGCTGGTGGAGGCCGAGACTGTGGCAGGCGGCGGCCTCGCCGTCGTGGCGGGGATCGGCACCAATATCGTGGCAGCGCCTGAAGGCACGCCGACGCCGGCGGTCTCGCTGGCGGCGCTCGGCGTCCATATCAGCGCCGAAGAGCTGTTCGCCGCGCTGTCGGACGCCTGGGTCGAATTCCGGGGCATCTGGAATCAGGGCCGTGGATTTGCCGACATCCGCAAGCGATGGCTCGAGCGCGCCTATGGCGTCGGCGAGGCGGTCGCGATCCAGACCGGAACAACGACGCTGGAAGGCACGTTCGATACGATCGATGAGACCGGCTGCCTGATCGTCCGCACCGCCGATGGCCGGCGCGTGCCGGTCACGGCCGGCGAGGTGTTTTTCGGCAATGCAGCCTCGGTGGGAGCAGCCTGATGGCGCGGCCGGATGAATTGACCTTTGCGCCGCTCGGCGGCGTCGGCGAGATCGGCATGAACCTGTCGATCTACGGGCTCGGCAACCGCCAGCAGCGCTCCTGGCTCGCGGTCGATCTCGGCGTTTCCTTTGGCGACGAGGAGCATCTGCCGGGCATCGACCTGATCATGCCGGACGTCCGCTTCCTGGAGAAGGAGCGCAAGAACCTGATGGGGCTGGTGCTGACCCACGCCCATGAGGATCATTTCGGCGCCATCATCGACCTGTGGCCGAAACTGCAGTGCAAGATCTACGCGACCAAATTCAGCGCCGCCTTGTTTGAGGCCAAATGCGCCTCGGAGCGCAACCCGCCGAAAATCCCGGTGACGGTGGTGCCCTCGGGCGGCCGGGTCGAGCTCGGGCCGTTCACTGTCGAATTCATCCCGGTCGCGCATTCGATTCCGGAATCGCACGCGCTCGCGATCCACACCTCGGCCGGCACCGTGCTGCACACCGGCGACTGGAAGATCGATCCGACGCCGATCATCGGCCTGCCGACCGACGAGAAGCGCCTGCGCGAACTCGGCGATGCCGGCGTGCTGGCGCTGGTCGGGGATTCCACCAACGCAGTGCGGGAGGGCCGCTCGCCCTCGGAGACGGAAGTCGCCGCCACCATCGCCAAGCTGGTGAAGGCGGCCAAGGGCCGCGTCGCGGTCACGACCTTCGCCTCCAACGTCGCGCGCCTGAAGGCGGTGGCGGATGCGGCCAGGGCCGCCGACCGCGAGGTCGTCGTGGTCGGCCGCGCCATGGAGCGCGTGGTGCAGGTCGCGCGCGAAACCGGCTATCTCGATGGCGTGCAGAATTTTCGCGGCGCCGATTACTACGGGCACTTCCCGCCGGACAAGGTGCTGGCGCTGTGCACCGGCAGCCAGGGCGAGCCGCGCGCGGCGCTGGCCCGCATCGCCAACAACGATCACCCGCAGGTGACGCTGAACAAGGGCGACAGCGTGATCTTTTCCTCGCGCACCATCCCGGGCAACGAGAAGGCGGTCGGCGCCATCATCAACGGGCTGGTCACGCAGGGCATCGAGGTCATCACCGACCGTACCGACCTCGTCCACGTCTCCGGCCATCCGCGGCGCGACGAGTTGCGCGACATGATCTCCTGGGTGCGCCCACAGCTCCTGATCCCGGTGCACGGCGAGGCGCTGCATCTCGCCGAGCACGCCAAACTGGCGCGTACCGCCGGCGTGCCAAAGGTGCTGACCTGCCGCAACGGCGACCTGGTCAAGCTCGGCCCGGGCGATCCCGGCATCATCGACGAACTGCCGGCCGGCCGGCTCTACAAGGACGGCGCGATCCTGGAGGATTCGAAATCCCGCGCCGTGGTCGAGCGGCGGCGGATGGGGTTTGCCGGCTGCGCCTTCGTCGCCATCGCCATGACCGACAAGGGCGAACTGGCTGACGATCCAGAGGTTGATCTGGTCGGTATTCCCGAGAAGAATGCGGCCGGCGAGATCATCGACGAAATCGTGTTCGACACGGTGGTATCCACCGTCGAGAACCTGCCGCGGGCGCGGCGGCGCGATCCGGACGCGACCGCCGAATCGGTGCGGCGCGCGGTACGTTCCGTCATCAACGAGCAGTGGGGCAAAAAGCCGATTTGCCTGGTTCATGTGCTGACGGTTTGAGGTAAAAGACAGTCGCTGCTGCACGGGATGGCTGGCTGATCCTCATCCTGAGGAGCCCGTGAAACGGGCGTCTCGAAGGATGCAGGCCACCGACGGGCCACATGGTTCGAGACGCGCGTTCCGCGCTCCTCGCCATGTGGGGCAGCGAGCGAGGTTGAAGCTGTTCGAGGATCGCGCAAAGCCTCGATCGCGCGTCAAGGTAGGGAGTGAGAGTGTCATGCTGGGCCGGCTCAATCATGTCGCGATCGCGGTCAAGGACGCCGAAAAGGCCGCGAAAATCTATAGCGGCGCGTTCGGCGCGGAAATCTCCGGGGCGGTGCCGCTGCCGGAGCACGGTGTCATCACCGTGTTCGTGACGCTGCCCAACACCAAGATCGAGTTCATCCAGCCGCTCGGCGACGCCTCGCCGATCGCGAAATTCGTCGAGCGCAACGCCGATGGCGGCATCCATCACATCTGCTACGACGTGCCCGACATCATCGCCGCGCGCGACAAGCTGATCGGCGAGGGCGCGCGCGTGCTCGGCGACGGCGTGCCGAAGATCGGCGCCCACGGCAAGCCGGTGCTGTTCTTCCACCCCAAGGATTTTTCCGGCGCGCTCGTCGAAATCGAACAGGCTTGAACCCGATGGCCTACAGCATCTCGACGGCGCTCGCGATCTACTTCGTGGTCTGGTGGGTCGTGCTGTTCCTGACGCTGCCGTTCGGCGTCCGCAGCCAGCATGAGGACGGCGAGGGCGCCGGCCGGGTCATTCCCGGCACCGACCCCGGCGCGCCGGTCCTGGCACGGATGGGCCGCAAGCTTCTCTGGACCACGGCCATTTCCGCCATCGCGTTCGGCATCGGGATGTGGGCGTATCAGCAGGGCCTCTTCAACATCGAGCGGCTGTCGCGGCTGATGGGACTGCCATTCTGAGCCCGCCGCGCGTCAGTCGAACGCGACCCCGACGCGTTTTGCCGTGCGCCAGGCCACCCGGCAGTATCGCCGCGAATGGTCGCCCTGCAGGACCAGCCAGAAGCTTTCCGGCACGCCCGTCGGACTGGCGACCTCCAGGGCCGCGCCGGTATCCGATACGTTCCGCACGGTGCAGTCGATCACGCCGCCGTTGAACTCGATGGAGCCTGCCTTCAGCACCCGGTGCCGGGGCGCGGCGCGATGGTTCTCCAGAACCTGAAGCGGCGCCGGCGCCTTCGCCGGGGCGCCCTTTGCCGCCTCCTGCTCCAGCAGGGCCTGGGCATGCTGCGAGGCGGCCTCGATGATCGCTTCGGTCAGCGTCGGCCTGATCCTGGCCCAGGCGAGCCGGAAGCGAACCTGGCAGTCCTTGTAGTTGATGGCCTGGCCGCGGTCATTGGCGGTCGCGGGCAGTCCATAGACCGTGCAGGCCCACCACCAGTGTGGACCGCCCGCCTGCTTCATGATCCGTCCCACCGGGAAGCCGCGCCAGACGACTTCGAAGTCGTCCTCCTGGCGGACTCCGCCGATGGCGGTGGGTCGCACAGCAATCGCGTCCGGGTCGTCTATCGTCATCGGATGGTCCTGATCCGATATAGCCTTTGGCCAACATTCGTTCCATTTGGTCCGTGCGCCGACGATAGCCCCGAGGGCATTACCGGAGTAGTGTCGCGATTCCGCTAAATCACGCCGGATCGATTAACGTTTTACTGACCATGTCTGGGCCGCGCGGACCAGACAGCCTCGAACGGGAGGCCGCGCCGGGCAGGGGACCTCGAAATGGCGTCCGAAGATGCCGCTGACATCATCGGCCTTTATCAGCGCAAGGCATCGCACTGGATCGAGAACCGCGCGCGGTGGCCTTTGATGGAAAAGAACTGGCTCGACCGTTTCCGCGCGCTGCTGCCGCCCGCCGCGCCGGTGCTCGATATCGGATGCGGATCGGCTGAACCGATGGCGGCGTATCTGCTTGCAAATGGACATCCCGTGGTCGGGGTGGATTCATCGCCGGCCATGATCGAGGCCTGCCGGCAGCGGTTTCCGGCGCAGCAATGGATCGTCGCCGACATGCGCGCGCTCGCCCTGCAGCAGTCGTTTTCCGGCATGCTGGCGTGGGACAGTTTTTTCCACCTCGGCCACGACGACCAGCGCAACATGTTTCCCGTGTTTCGCGCCCATGCGGCGCCGAATGCCGCGCTGATGTTCACCAGCGGTCCCGCGCATGGCGAGGCGATCGGCGATCTCGACGGCGCGCCGCTCTATCATGCGAGCCTGGATCCAGCCGAATATCGGTCCTTGCTCCACCGGAACGGGTTTCGCGTGGTCGCGCATGTCGCCGAAGACCCCGATTGCGGCGGTCATACGGTCTGGCTGGCGCAGCTTGTTTGAGATGTGAGGCAAACTGTGGCGGCGAACCCGCTGGCCGCCGGCGCCGCGTTGCGGCTATGATCCGAAAAAAGCCGGCTCGAACGCCTCACACGGAGAAACTCTGCGCCGGCATGGGGAGGCTGCATGCGTTCAGAGCGTGGATCGTCGCCTGATGCGGAGCAGGACGAATACCGCATCCTTCAGGAATCCGGTCTGCGGGACTATCTCGCGGCAATTCCCGAGGTCGCGGCGCGGTTGGGCGGCGAGGCCGCGGCCTGGACCATCGTCGAAGTCGGCGACGGCAATCTCAATCTGGTGTTCATCGTCAAGGGGGCGGCGGGCGGCGTCGCCGTCAAGCAGGCGCTGCCCTATGTGCGCCTCGTCGGCGAAAGCTGGCCGCTGCCGCTGTCGCGCTCGCATTACGAATATCTGGCGCTGACGCATCAGGCGCGGCTGGTGCCCGGCCTGGTGCCTTCAGTGCTGCATCACAATGAAGGGCTCGCGCTGGTCGTGATGGAACTGGTCGAGCCGCACGTCATCATGCGCAAGGGCCTGATCGCCGGGGCGCTCTATCCGAATTTTGTCGGCGACATTGCCGCCTTCCTGGCGCGCACGCTGTTTTTCTCGTCCGACCTCGCGCTGCCCGCCGCCCGCAAGAAGGAGGGCATCGCGGCGTTCGCCGGCAATCATGCCCTGTGCAAGATCACCGAGGACCTGATCTTCACCGATCCGTATCGCGTCGCCGAACAGAACCGCTGGACGCAGCCCTGGCTCGACGCCGCCGCCGCCGAATTCCGCGAGGATCTCGACGTGCACACCGCGGTGTCGCGTCTCAAGCTGAAGTTCCTGACCGCGCCGGAAGCGCTGATCCACGGCGACCTCCACACCGGCTCGATCATGGTGACGGAAGACTCGACGGTGGTGATCGATCCCGAATTCGCCTTCTACGGACCGATGGGGTTCGATATCGGCGCCGTCATCGCCAATCTCTTGATGGCCTATCTGGCCTCCGCCGGCCATGAAACCACGCCGGGCGCGCGGCGGGTGTTCGAGGCCTGGCTGCTGGCGACGATCGAAAGCGTCTGGAACGAGTTTTCCCGCCAATTCCTCGCACTTTGGCGCACCGAAAGCCATGGCGATGCCTATCCGCCAGCGCTGTTTCCCGGAGAATCCGGCGCGGTGCGCCTCGAGGCCGAACGGCAGGCCTACATGGCGCGGCTGTTCGCCGACACCGTGGGATTTGCGGCGGCAAAAATCATCCGCCGCATCCTGGGGCTGGCGCACAACGCCGACTTCGAGCTGATCGAGGACGCCAGGCAGCGCGCCATCTGCGAAGCACGCAGCCTGCGGCTGGCGCGGGCGATGATGGTGGAGACGGCGGCCTTTCCGACGATCGAGGCCGTGACGATGGCCGCACGGATGGTGCGCGACTGGCAGCCGGACTTTGCGTGATAGCGCCGCTCAAACCCTCTCCGTCATGGCCGGGCTTGTCCCGGCCATCCACGTTCTTCGAGCGGAAACAAAACGTGGATGCCCGCGACAAGCCCGGGCATGACGAACGTTCGAGCTTTCCCGGACGGCGGCGCGCCGGCCTTGCGGCGCGGTGTGCGGCTGGGCCGGGACACGGATAGCGCCACTCACTCCATCGTCCGCTCCCGCAGCCGTTGCGCGTAGACGTTGATGATCAGCGCCGCCAGCAGGATGAGCCCCCGGATCAATATCTTCAGAAAACTGTCGATATTGACATGGTCCAATCCGTTGTTGAGGACGCCGAGCACGAACAGGCCGACGATGGTGTTGCCGATGCCGCCGCGGCCGCCAAACAGACTGGTGCCGCCGACCACGACGGCGGCGATGGAGTCGAGCAGATAGGTGTCGAACTCGTTCTGCTGCGCGCTGCCGAAATGCGCCACGCCGAGCATGCCGCCGATCCCCGAACAGACCGCCGCGATCACCATGACGCTGCCGAGGATGAGCTTGACGTTGAGACCGGAATATTCCGCCGCCTCGCGGTTGCCGCCGACCATGTAGACGTAGCGGCCGAAGCGGGTGTAAGTCAGCACCAGATGGCCGCCCAGTAGCATCAAGGCGGCGACGATCACGATCCAGGGAATGCCGCCGATCGAGGTCGAGCCCAGCGTCGTCACCAGCGGCGGCACCTTGTAGGCGATCTGGCCGCGGACCAGCAGCGCCGAAATGCCGGCCGCGATCTGCATCATCGCAAGCGTCATGATGAAGGAGGGGATGCCGATCACCGTCAGCCCGAACGCGTTGACGAGGCCGAGCAGGGCGCACAGCGCCAGCGCCAGCAGGATCGCGGCCCAGCCCGGCATCGGCACGTTGGCGATATTGACGTAGGAATCCTGCAGCGTGAAATAGGCCACCGCGATGCCGGTGACGTTGGCGATCGCCGCGATCGAGAGGTCGATCTCAGCGCACAGGATCACGAAGGTGAGGCCGACGGCGATGATGCCGGTGACCGAGATCTGGGTGAGGATGTTGCCCATATTGTCGAGGGTCGCGAAGGAGGGGCTGGCACCCGCGAAGAAGGCGAACAGGCAGATCAGCGTCAGGAACGGCGCGATGTTGCGCATCTGGGAGCGCAGTATCGGTCCGAGTCCGCGATGCGCCTTCCTCTCCGTCGCGACTGTCACGCCTTCACCTGCAGTCATGTCGTCTCCTCACGCCGCTTCGAGCAGGCGATCCTTGCTGATCTTCTCATTGGCGAATTGGCGCACGACGGCGCCACGCTTGAGCACGAGAACGCGGTCGGCGAGCGACAGCACCGTCTCCGGCTCCGTGGAGAGCACGATGATCGCGAGACCTTTCGCGCGCAAATCCCGGACGATATGGATGACGTCGTTCTTGGCGCCGACATCCATGCCCCGGGTCGGCTCGCACAGCACGAGGAGCCGCGGCGGATAGCTCAGCCATTTCGCCAGCGCCACCTTCTGCTGGTTGCCGCCGGACAGCATGCCGAGATCGAGATCGACGGCCGGCGGGCGGATCCGCAGCTGCTCGACCTGGCGGCTTGCGATGGCGCGCTCGCGCGACGGTTTCAGCAGCAGGGAGGAGATGCGGTCCAAAATGCTGATCGAGACGTTCTTGTAGACCGGCTCCTGGTGGAACAGCATGTCGCGCCGGCTCTCCGGCACGAAGGCGATCCCGGCGCGGCGGGCGCCGGCCGTGCTGCGAAAGGTCCTTGCTTCGCCGGCGATCGACAGCGCGCCTTCATCGGGCTTGAGCTTGCCGAACAGAATTCGCGCCAGCTCGAGCTGCCCGCAGCCCATGAAGCCGTAGATGCCGAGCACCTCGCCGGCGCGGACCTCGAACGAGACGTCGCGCAGGCTGCGGGCGAGCGACAGCCCGCTGGCGTTCAGCACCACCGGCTGATCGGCGGGCGGTGGCAGCATGATGTCGTGCGCGTAGGTTTCTCCCAGCGCTTCGCCGCCCTTGCCGATCATGGCTTCGATCAGCGCCGGCTTCGAGGTCTCGGCCGCTCTGGTTTCCGCGACCTTCCGGCCGTTGCGAAACACCGTGACGAGATCGGACACGCGTAAGATGTCCTCGATGAAATGCGAGATGAAGACGATGCTGGTGCCTTGCTCGCGCAGGCGTTTCAGCGTCGCGAACAGGCGCTCGACCTCGGGCGGCGACAGCGCCGAGGTCGGCTCGTCGAGAATGACGATTCTGGCTCCCGAGAACAGCACGCGGGCGATCTCGATCAGTTGCTGCAGGCCGATCGGCAGGTCGCCGAGCCGCGACATCGGATCGACGTCGATGCCGAACCGTTTCAGCTGCTCGCCGGCCTCGCGCGCCATCCGCCGCCATTGCACGAGGCCGAGGCGGTTGGTCGGCTGGTTGCCGAGAAACACGTTCTCGGCGACCGTCAGATCAGGCGCGACGCTGAGCTCCTGATGCACCATCGCGATGCCCGCCGCATGCGCGTCGCGCACCGAGCGGAAGCGGGTCTCCTTGCCGTCCAGCACGAAGCGGCCGGAAAAATCCGCATGCACGCCGGCGATGATCTTCATCAGCGTGCTCTTGCCGGCGCCGTTCTCGCCGACGAGACCATGGATCTCGCCGGGCGAGAGTACGAAGTCGACCCCACGAAGCGCCGCGACACCACCAAAGGACTTTGTGATGTCGCGCAGTTCGAGGATGGGCTGCTGTCCGCTGGACATGCTGGATCAGATCAGGAAGTGATCCTCCATCCACTGCATGCCGGCGGCGTTGGCCTTGGTCACCACGGGCCCGTCGGTGATGACGTGCTTCGGGATCCCCTGGCCGCTCTTTTCGCCCGCCGTCACCGCGGCGACGCCGGCGATGATGGCGCCGCCATGGATGCGGCAGGAGGGGTTGCGGACGGTCGCGAACATGCGGCCTTCGCTGACCGCCTGGATCGCCGGCGGCATGGCGTCGACGCCGCCGATCAGGATGTTGGTGCGGTTGCGCGCCTTCATGATGTTGTAGGCGGCCAGCGCCATGTCGTCATTGTGGAAGAACGCCGCGTCGATCTGCGGGTACTTTGTCAGATAGGTCTCCCACAGCCGCGCCGCCTTGGAGACGTCCCAGTCGGCCGGCTGGGTGTCGAGCACCTCGATGTTGGGGAATTGCTTGACGACGGATTCAAAGCCCTTGGCGCGGCCCTGCGCCCCGGTGTGGCCGAGCGCGCCCTGGGTCATGATCACCTTGCCCTTGCCGCCGATCGCGTTGCACAACGCCTGCGTCACCGACGCGCCCATGAACTCGTTGTCGGGCGCCAGGAAGGAATGCACCTTGATCTGGTCGAGCGGGGCGATCAGCGTGTCCATGTCGATGACGGGAATGCCGGCGTCGATCATCTTGTTGACCGGCTGGGTCAGCGTGCCGATGCCGAACGCCTGGATCGCGACGAAATCCCATTTCTGCGAGGCCATGTTGTCGATCGCGGCGCGCTGCTTGACCGCGTCGAGCTGGCCGTCGAACCAGGTCACCTCGACATTGAACAGCTTGCCCCACCATTCCGCCGCCTGCTTGCCCTGCGCGCACCAGGTCGCCTGCAGGCCGGCGTTGGAGAATGCCGCCTTCAGCGGCTTTTCAGAACGCGCCACCGCCGCCATCGCCGGGCTGATGCCCAGCCCGCCGAACAGCGCGGTCGCCGCGCCCGCGGCCACGCCGGTTTGAAGAAGATGACGCCTTGTCGTGGAGAATGGATCAGTCTCGGACATCGCTCGCTCCCTCGTTTGTTATGCCGACGGTGTCGATTGCCCGCACCGCGGATCACGCCAGTCTCTCACATCGGGCGCGGTTCCGCCACCGCACGGCTTGATGGCCAGTCTCAATGAGCTCCAGAAATTTTTCCTGTTTCACTGCGCTGCAACGAAACTTTCGATGTCATCGAGCAGCTTTCGCCACGCCGCATCGAACTCGTCGGACCAGTCCGCACCAATGACCTCGCGCAGCGTCTGCGCGATGATGCCGAAGAACGCGATGAACAATTCCCGCGGCGTGCCGTAGGCGTCATGCGAGAACACCTCGGCCGCGATCATGCGGAAGCGACCGCTGCGCTCTCCGGCGAAATCGAGCATGGCATCGATCGTCATCGCCAGCATCGCGCCCTGGACGGGTTCGCTGCCCTCGCTGCGAAACAGCCGTCGGGCTTCGGGATGCGCCTCGAACAGCCGCCGATAGACCAATGGCGTCAGGTCCTCGCAGCGTCCGGCTGCGAGTTCAAAGCTTCGCTCGATTGGATTAGCTGATGACATCATCCCGACGAGCGATCGTCTTGATCCGGATGAACAAAGGGGAGGCTCTCAAAAAGGGGACTCTCAAAAAAAAGAGCAGGGCGCCAAGCCCTGCTCCAAACATTGTGTCGACCCTTAATTTCCTCGAAAATGATTTGATCTTGATTGTCGAGGCGACGCTGCTTGTGCGCGTCAGGGCTCCTCCCGAGACTTGGACCACCAAGCTAAACCTCTCGGCCAGCCTGAGCCTGAATTGGTAGACCAACTTTTTCGTCTTGTCACCATTTTCAGCAACCTTTGTTCAAAATTCCAGCAATCTGCGAAATGATTGGGAAGTTACAATTTTGGGTTGTCAGTTTTATTGCGATGCACTCGTGACTTGGTATCAGAGTAGGGCATCATTTAAATGGCGCAAAACGCATGGTTTTTCGCCAGCTTTCCTCCCTAAAGCGGCGGCATAGTTTCGGGAACCTCGCTCGACTTCGGGCCCGCTTGGGGATTAAGGTCCGGGGCGGATGGAAGAGCGATGCGCGGGCTGAAGAAGTTTCTGCCGATTGTCCTCGTGGCCCTGGCGGTGCAGATTTTTGCGCCGATCGGGGCATGCTGGGCGGCGTCCATCGCGGCCTCCGACCCGCTGGCCGGCGCCGTGATCTGCCACGGCAACGGGGCAATCAATGCGGGTCAGGCTGATCAGGCCGGCCATCGTGCCCATGACGGATGCTGTTCGTTCTGCAGCGTGCTGCAGACCGGCGCGCCGGTCGACGTTCCGCGAATCGCGGCAATCGATATCGAGCGGGTCGCCGAAGCCGTCGCCTGGCGCGATTTTGCCTTCCGCCTGACCAACGCCCGCGCCGGTTCGCAGACCCAGGCCCGCGCGCCTCCCGCCATTTCCTGACGATCTCCAACATCCCGTGACCGGGCGGCGGTGCCGCGCCGGTAGTTGAAGTCATTCAAGCCGGCCCAAAGCGCTGGCGTCAGGATTGTCTTATGTTTCGTTACGGAACCCTGGTTCGCTCCGCGGGCGGCGCGAGCCTGCTTGTGATCGGTAGTGCGCTGCCCCTTTTGCCTTCCGCCGGCTTTGCGCAGACGTCCCTGCCGGCTGTGACCGTCGAGGCGCCGCGCGGCGCCGCCGCGAAACCGGCGGCGCGCAAGCCGGCCGCCCGCACCTCCGCCCGGACGCCGCAGGCACGGCCTTCGGCGGCGCCGCCGCCATCGGCGTCACTGACGGCGGGCATCACCCCCGGCGTGGCGCGCGCGCTGCTCAACACGGCGCCGAACGGCCAGACCGAAACCACGATCGATCGCAGCCGGTACGAGAACCGGCCGGCGTTCTCGGTGGCCGACGTGCTGCGCGAGAGCCCGGGCATCTCGGTCAAGCAGGGCAACGGCCCGCGCGACATCGGCATCTCGATTCGCGGTTCCAACGCCCGCAACGGCTTTGGCATCCGCAACATCGTGATCTTCGACGACGGCTTCCCGGTCACCCAGCCGGACGGGCTGTCGCGCAGCGACCTGATCGATCCAAAAGCCTATGGCGCGATCGATGTGATCCGCGGACCGTCATCGGCGCTCTACGGCAACTATGCCACCGGCGGCGCGCTCAATTTCCGCACCCGGCCGGGTCGCAGCATCGACGGCTTTGAATACGGCACGGAGGGCGGAAGTTTCGGCTACCTCAGCAACTACATCGCCGCCGGCAAGCAGGTCGGCAATTTCGAATATTCGCTGTTCGCCAGCGACGCGCGGGGCGACGGGTTCATCGGCAACAGCTGGTTCAATACCCAGACGGTGAATTTCCTCGGCACGCTGCACCTCACGCCCGACGACCGCTTCACGGTCAAACTCATCAACAACAATCTCGATACGAAACTGCCGCTCCGCTACAGGCTTGACCAGTTCTACACAAATCCGTTCCAGCGCGGCTGCACGACGGGCGGAAACCTGGCTGCTGGATGTGCGACGGTGACGTTGAACAAGAACGGTTTCAACGCGGTGGGAGGAACCGACACGGAAACCGCGCTTCAGGCCGGCCTCGGCCGCAACGATCGCCGTACCATCGTCGGCGGTCGATGGGAGCACGATTTCGACAACACGACGACCTGGCGCAACCAGTTCACGTTCGACGATCGCAACATCAGCCAGCCGACCGGAGGCACCAGCGCGATCGGCGACTTTCCATCGTACAATTACATGAGCGACATCACCAAGCGGGGCGAAATCTTCGGCCTGGAATCCACCGCTTATTTCGGCGCCTTCTACAACACGCTGACGGCGTCGAGCGATTCGCGGTTCGTCATGCCGGGCGGCAACGCCACGCTCGGCAGGCTGTCCAGCAATACCTGGAGCGAGACCACCAATTATGGTGTCCGTGCGCGCGAGGAATTGAAGATCACCCCGCAACTGACCGCGATCGCCGGCATCGGTTGGGAAACCACGCATCTGAAAGGGATCAACTCCGCCTATAATTATGGAACGTCGCCGGTTCCGAACCCAAGCATCATCTCGACCACCGCGGACCGGCAGTTCCAGAACACCGCCCCCGAGCTGGCACTGCTCTATAAGTTCAGTCCCGAATGGCTGTTCCGGGCGCGCGTCGCCACCGGATATGGCACGCCGCAGATCGGAAACCTCTTCATCTTGTCCGACGGCAGCAACGGCAACAATACGCAGCTGAAGACGCAGACGAACCTCGGCTACGATATCGGCTTCGACTGGACCCCGAACAATACGCTGAAATTCAGCGCGACCGGATTCTATGAATTCTTCCGCAATGAGCTGGTCAGCCAGGCGACGCGAGCAGCGGGCGTCACCTACATGTTCAACGCGCCACGCTCGGAGCATCGCGGGGTCGAATTGGCCGCCGACTGGCAGTTCTATCCCGGCTGGCGTTTCACCGCGGCCTATACCTATCTCGATCAGTTCTACACGGAATACAGCGAAGACGTCCGAAGCCCCGGCGCAGCCGGGACGGTCTTCAGCTTCAACCGCGCCGGCAAGAAGATTCCCGGCATCTCCGCGAACGAGCTGACGGCGCGGCTCGGTTACGACCAGATGTGGGGGCCGCTCGCCGGGCTCGGCGCCTTCGTCGAAGTCCAGTGGAAGGACTCCTTCTACATGGACAACGCCAACCTGCAGAAGGCCCCGGGCTACGAACTGGTCAATCTCAACATCCACTACAACACGGATCTGCAATCCGACACCTTCAAGTCCTTGAGCATGTTCGCCGAAGTCAGGAATGTGTTCGACCGCACCTACATCGCGTCCGCCAACAACATCGGCAACACGGTCACGGCCGCCGGCCTCCAGGGTCTGCAGACCACCGGCTCGATCTACGCCGGCTCACCCCGCGCCTTCATCGCGGGAATGAAACTGGCGTTCAAATGACACAACACTCCAGGAGGAGAACGGCCATGCTGCGAATGAGTTTGCTGGCGACGCTCGCGGTCTCGCTGTGCCAGACGGCGGCGCAGGCGCAGATGAGCCATCACAACCATGCCTCGGAGGCGGCGTGCGAGGAGGCGGAGCTGCGCTGCGCCTCCAAGGTGACGCCGGCGTTTGCAGCTGACGGAACGCTGTGGCTTGCCTTCGCGGCCGGCGGCAAGATCTCGGTGGCGAGCTCGAAGGATTTTGGCCGCAACCTTTCGCCGCCGGTTCAGGTGACAAAGGAAAAGCTCAACCTCGACTGGGGTCCGGATGCGCGGCCCCAGATCGTGGTCGAGAAGGGCGGCGCCATCGCGCTGGCGTTCTCGATCTTCAAGGACAAGGCCTTCAACGGCCAGGTGCTCGCCACGCGCTCGGTCGACGGCGGCAAGAGCTTTGCCGAACCGCAGCCGATCACGTCCAACAACGAGAGCCAGCGCTTTGCGGCGCTCGGCCTCGATGCGGATGGATCGGTGTTCGCGGCCTGGATCGACAAGCGCAACCGCGTGCCCGCGCGCGAGCAGGGCCGCAAATACGAGGGAGCGGGGGTGTTCTTCGCGTCGTCGAAGGATGGCGGCGCGTCCTACGCCGAGGCGCGGCTCGCCAGCGACAACACCTGCGAATGCTGCCGGCTTGGCCTTGCTTTCGCCGGCCCCGGTCGCCCGGTGCTGGTGTTCCGAAATCTGTTTGACGGCGGCGTGCGCGACCACGCCGTTATGACGTTCAGGGATCCGGCGACGCCGGGCGAGGTCCGCCGCGTCTCGACCGACGACTGGCAGATTTCCGCGTGCCCGCATCACGGCCCCAGCCTGTCGATCTCGCCGGCCGGCACCTATCACGTGGCCTGGTACACCAACGGCAAGGCGCGCAAGGGGCTGTTCTACGCCCGCTCGGACGACGAGGGCAAAACGTTCTCCAGCCCGCTGCCGCTCGGCCGTTCCGACCGCAACCCGACGCGGCCCTATGTGCTGACCGGCGCGCGCGGCGCCACCATGGTGTGGAAGGAGTTCGACGGCGAAAAGACCTCGGTGAATGCGATGATCTCGCGCGACGAGGGCAGGAGCTGGTCCAAGCCATCCGTCATCGCCGAGACGACGGACACGTCCGATCATCCGCTGCTGATCAGCGACGGGCAGACGACGTATCTTTCCTGGATGACCAAGGCCGATGGCTATCGCCTGCTGCCGATCGGAGACGGATCATGAAATACCTGCTGGCTGCGATATTGCTGTTCGCATCGCTCTCTTCCGCCCCGGCGGCGGAGCCGCCGTCCGGGATGAAACAGTTCGTGCGCGGAAGCTGGCAGGAGATGCGGCTCTCGCATGCCGGGCGGCCGACGCTGGTGCATTTCTGGGGCGTCACCTGCGGACCCTGCAAGCTCGAACTGCCGCTGCTCGGACAATTCGTGAAAGATCATCCCGGGCTCGACGTCGTCACCATCAGCGCCGATCTGGTGCCGAACCTGCCGCAGGCGGCGCGCGCCATGCTGGACAAGGCCGGGCTTGGAGCGGCCGAGAACTGGCTGTTCAGCGACGGCTTTGTCGAACGGCTTCGCTTCGAGATCGACCCGGCCTGGCAGGGGGAAATCCCGCGCACGATGCTGATTGCCCAAGATGGCTCGGTCACGACCATCGAAGGCTCGGCCGAAATCGCCGATCTCGAAAAATGGCTGCTGCAGCAAAAGCTCGCAAGCCACTGAGGCTGTTCGTCAGCCGGATCGGCACCATGCGGCGAATTCGGCCGGCGAGACGCCGGCGCTGACGATCCCGACCATGATGATGGCGACGCCGACGCCGCTGCGCAGCCACGCTGAGGTGGCCCGGCGCCGCAGCAGCGGCAGCCCGAGGCCGGCGCCGACCAGGACCGGCAGCGTGCCGAGGCCAAACCCGGCCATCGCCAGCGCGCCGCCGAGCCACGAGCCGGACAGCATCGCGTAGAACAGGGCCGCGTAGACCATGGCGCAGGGCAGAAATCCCCACACCGCGCCGCCGATCAGGAGTCCGGCCGGCGCCGGCAGCCGGGCCGTGGCAGCCACATGGTTCATGGCCCGGCTGACGATCGCCGCTGCCCGATACAGCGCCGCCGGAACCGGCGCGACCTCGAGCATCGACAGGCCGATCCAGCCGAGCGACGCCGCGGCCGCCCAGCGCAGCACCACATGCGACAGCGAATGGTCGAACGCGCCGAATATCCCCGATCCGATGCCGCCGACGAGCGCTCCGGCGGTGACGTAGCCGGCGACCCGCCCCGTGTTGATCAGCAATGTAGCGCCCAGCAGGTCTCGCGCCGGTCGTCCGGGATCGAGGTCGGCGGCGAAGTGCAGGCCGGCGGCGATGCCGGAGCACATGCCGAAGCAGTGCAGGCTCGACGACAGGCCCAGCAGCAGTCCGGCAACAAGCAGAGGTTGGTCGAAGTCGAACATCGGAATTCCCGCGGATCAGGACCACCACATCCCGGTTCGGTCGCCACCGCCTTGCGCTGCATCAAGCCGGCGCGGCGGCGACGACACAGGCCCCGTAGTCGCCACACCCGCGGGCAACCGCGGGTGCTTTGCGGGCGCGATGGCGAACATGTGGTGGATTGGCGGCGCACGCGTGCCCAGACGGGCCATGCCGCACGTCGAATTGCGTTTTTCGAACGTCGCGCAAATAACTTTCTCGACAGGACAAAAGCCTGTCGCTAGGTTGCCGGCAGTGTTTTGGGGATCATGATGCGTCGGCGGCTGGAAGCCTTCATTCCAATCGTATTGTTGGCGATGATGGTGCAGTTGCTGGCGCCGATCGGGGCCTTCCGTTCGTTTGCGCAGGCCGTGTCCGATCCGCTGCATATGGCGACGATCTGCTCCGGCATGACGTCCACGCACGGCTCGCAGACCCCGACCGTCAACTCCCAACACGGCGCCAATTGCTGCGGCTTCTGCAGCGTCGGCCATGGCGGCGCCGTCGCGATCGATCCGCCCCCGCTGGTGTTCGTCGTCCTGCAGCGGCGGTACCAGCGCGTCGAATGGCTGGAAGCCACGGATCACACGCCGCCGGCGCGCGCCGGGTCGCATGCGCAGGCGCGCGCGCCGCCCTTCATTTCCTGACGACTTCCCAACTTTCCATTCGGATCGGTGCGGCCCGCGGCCGTGCCTGTTCGTCCAGTTGAGCAAAGCCGGCCAAGGAGCTGGCGTCAGGATCATTCCATGTTTCGTCTTGCATCACCCGCAGGGTTGGCGCGCCGCGCGCTGCTGGCCTCGACCGCCCTGTTTGCATCGTCCCTCGGCGCGGAGGCGCAGACCGAGCGGTCAAACCTTCCGCCGGTCACCGTCACCGCGCCGGAACAGAAGCGCGCCGCCACCGCCCGTCCGCCGCGCGCTGCGGCGCCATCCGCCCGCGCCGTCCGGCCGGTGCGCGCACCGGCGCCGCCGGTCGCGGGTGAAGGGCAGGGCACCCGCGGCGCGCTGGCCGTCTTGAGCGCGCAGCAGGCGCTGACCGAGATCAACAACACCCCGGGTGGCGTCGCGATCGTGCCGGCCGCCGCCTACAGGAATTCGACGGTGGCCAACACCATCAAGGACATCCTGGATTACGTGCCGGGTGTCTTCGCGCAGCCGAAATGGGGCGACGACACCAGGCTGTCGATCCGGGGCTCCGGCCTGTCGCGCAATTTCCATCTGCGCGGCGTGCAACTCTACATGGATGGCATTCCGATCAACACCTCCGACGGCTACGGCGATTTCCAGGAGATCGACCCGACGGCGTACAAATATGTCGAGGTCTACAAGGGCGCCAACGCGCTGCAGTTCGGCGCCAACTCGCTCGGCGGCGCGATCAATTTCGTGACGCCGACCGGTCGCGATCCGTTCCCGAACGGCGCGTCGGTCGATTTCGGTGCGTTCGGCTTCAAGCGGCTGCAGGCCAATGCCGGCGGCGCCAACGGCCCGTGGGACGGTTTTGTCACGGCGGCGACCCAGGCCTCGGACGGCTTTCGCGACCACAGTTTTGGCAGCGCCACCCGAGTCAGCGGCAATGTCGGCTATCAGTTCTCCCCCGATGCCGAGACGCGGTTCTATTTCAACGCCAACGAAGTGCGCCAGCGCATCCCGGGCGGCGTCACCAAGCAGTCGGCGCTGACCAATCCCGAAGCCGCGGCTCCTGTCAACGTCGCCAACGACTGGCAGCGCAACATCGACACGGTGCGGGTAGCGAACAAGACAACGATCAGACTGGACGACACCAAGATCGAATTCGGCGCCTTCGGCGTCGACCGCCATCTGATGCATCCGATCTTCGAGTGGCTCGATTACCGCTACAAGGACTATGGCGGCTTCGCCAAGGTCACCGACGATCGCCTGATCGGCGGCTTCCGCAACCGCCTCGTCGCCGGCGTCAATGTGCTGAACGGCAGTATCGACAACCAGCAATTCGTGAATATCGGCGGCCAGAAAGGCGCACCGACGTCGTCCTCGATCGACCGTTCGAAAAACACCTCGTTGTTCATCGAGGACAGCTTCTACTTCCTGCCCAACGTGGCGGCGATTGCCGGAACGCAATTCCTCTATGCCACCCGCAATCGGCAGGATCGCGCCCTTGGCAATGGTGATGATTCGGGATCGACAGAATTCAGGATATGGTCGCCGAAGGCCGGCCTGCTCTGGAACGTCGATCCGACCTGGCAGGTGTTCGGCAATATCTCGCGCAGCGCGGAGGTGCCGAGTTTCGGCGAAAGCACGGCACCGTCATTCTCAAATCCTACCAATCCCATTATCCCGTTCTTCCAGATCAAGCCGCAGATCGCCACGACCTATGAAATCGGAACGCGGATGAAGCGGCCCGATTATGCCTGGGAGCTGACGGCCTATCGCGCCAACATCCGCGACGAACTGCAGTGCCAATACAGTTCTTTCGGAAACTGCACCGTCACCAACCTTGATCGCACCATCCACCAGGGAATCGAAGCGGGGGCGGGTGCCGCGATCTTCAAGGGCGTCTTCGACAACGGCCCGGCGCCCGACAAGCTCTGGCTCAATCTGGCCTACACGTTCAACGACTTCCGCTTCGACAACGATGCGACGTTCGGCAACAACCAATTGCCCGGCGCCCCGCGCCACTACCTCCGCGCCGAGCTGCTGTACAAGCATTCGAACGGCTTCTATTTCGGCCCCAATGTCGAATGGGTGCCGCAGGCCTATTTCGTCGACAGCGCCAACACGGTGAACACCGAAGCCTATGCGCTGCTCGGGCTGAAGGCCGGCTTCGACAATGGCGGGCCGGTCTCGGCCTATATCGAGGGCCGGAACCTCACCAACAAGGCCTACATCTCGAGCGTCAGCATCATCAACCAGGCAACCGCGACATCGCCGCTATTCGAGCCCGGCAACGGGCGCGCGGTCTATGCCGGCATGAAGTACCGATGGTGAGGAGCACGGTTATGTATCGCCAATATTTGTTGACCAGCGTAAGCGTCATCGTACTGCCGCTGGTGTTCGCATCTGACATGGCTGCAGCTCAGACATCGGACAGGCAGTTGCCGCCGGTGACGGTTCAAGCACCCGGAAGTGCCCGTCCGTCCGTCGCCCGTCCGGTGCGTGACGGCGGACCCGCCGCCCGTCCACGCCGCGCACGGGCACCCGCCGCCGTCCCGCCGGCGCCGGTTGCCGTCAATCGAGCCCCGGTGATCCAGACCTCGGCGGGCGCCGTGCAGGGCTATCGCGCCCTCACCGCAGCGAGCGCCACCAGGACCGACACGCCGATCGAGCGCCTTCCGCAAAACATCGTGGTGATCCCGCGCTCCGTGATCGAAGATCAGGGCGCGACGACAGTGAGCGAAGCGGCGCTCAACGTCAGCAACGTCCAGCCGGTCGACACGCGCATGATCGGCAATGTCGGGCAGGCGCCGAACAAGATCCGCGGCTTCGATGCGGAGACGTGGATCGACGGCTATCCGGGCAACCTGTTCTTGGCGGGAGACCGCGACGGCCTAGCCAATGTCGAGCGCATCGAGGTTCTCAAGGGGCCCAATGCGCTGCTCTATGGTGGTGGCGCCGGCTCTCCGGTCGGCGGCACGATCAACGTGATCTCGAAGCTGCCGACCGACAAGGCGAGATACGAAGTCGGCGGCACCTTCGGCAGCTACCAGTACTGGAATCCGTATTTCGACATCAACCAGCCGCTCAACGACTCCAAGACCGTGCTGTTCCGCGCGACCGGCGAATACGGCCAGAACAGGGACTTCATCGACGTTCTCAAGAAGAGCCGTTACAATTTCAACCCGACGCTGACGCTGACCAATCGCGAGGATACCAAGCTGACCATCCAGGGCTTCGTGTCGGAGCTGCGTCAACAGGCCTATCCGGGCCTGCCGGTGGAAGGCACGCTTTTCGGCGGATACCGGGTGCGGCGGGACCTCTACTTCGGCGATCCCAATATCCCCTCGACCACGTCGCGCCTGTATGGCACAACCGTGACGTTCGACCACGAGTTCAACAACGTATGGTCGACGAACATCAGGGCGCGATGGAGCCAGTCCGACTTTCGCCAGCTGTCGCAGGCTCCGCTCTTTGACGCGACCTTCACCGGCGGCACGCCGGTTCTCCCGCCCGCGTTTTTCGACGTGAACAATCTGGACATTCCCAACAGGCAAAAGGAGTTCAGCATCAACCCGAGCGTGAAAGCCAAATTTGCGCTGGGCCCCACCACCAATACCGTGCTGTTCGGCGCCGACTACAGCCGGGTCAGGGATTCGGGGTACATGAACGGCGAGAATTTGCCCGGTGTGCTCGTGGACCTAAGCAGCCCCAACCCGGTATTTCCGCGCTACTCGATACCCGATCCAAACTCGCCGAACTTCACCCAGTTTTTCAAGTGGGACAACACCTACCTCACCAAGGCCGTCTATACGCAATTGCAGTCGACGATCTACGACCGCATCCATCTGCTGGCGGGCGTGCGCCTCAACTCGATCGACACCACCTACAACGAGTTGTCGACGACACCGCCGGGCGTTTTCAAGACCGAAGGCACCAAGGCGCTGCCGCGCACCGGGATCGTGTTCGACCTGGTCAAGGGCTTCTCGCTCTATGCGAGCTATGGGGAGGGGATGCGATGGACGCCGTTCACGCAGGCGTTCGTCGCTGGCCCGCCCGAAACGTCGCAACAGCGAGAAGCCGGCGTCAAATTCAATTGGGGCGATATGCTCACGGGCACCGTGGCGGCGTTCCATATTGACCGCCAGAACGTCCCTTATACCACCGCGGCCTTCACTGGCGCCTTGTCGTCGCAGAAATCGAGCGGTATCGAGGCCGACGTCATCTTCCAGCCGACCAGCAACTGGAGCATTCTCGGCAGTTACGGATACACCGACGCCGTTTTTGTCGACGACGGGCAGGGCCCGGCAGGCAAGAAACTGCCCTTCGTGCCGCAGAACTCCGGACGTCTCTGGGCCAACTACAAGTTCGACGGTCCGTGGACAGGATGGAGCGTCGGCGCCGGCATCTATGCGGCGTCGAGCCAGTATGTCGATTCGCTCAACCGCTGGTCCACGCCGGGTTACTACACGCTGGATGCGAAGGTTGCCTATGAAACGAAGAATTTCCGGGCCGCCTTCATCGTCAAGAATCTCACCGGGCAGGAATATTATACGCCCTACGCGTGGCTTGGCGGCCAGGTCGCGCCCGGTGCGCCGCGCACGTTCTATCTGCAGACCTCGTACAAATTTGATTGAGGTTCGACATGATCACGCGTCGACAATTCGCGGCCGCGAGTGCGATGCTGGCCGCCATGCAGGCCAATCATCCGGCGTTCGGTCAGGCGGCGCATGGCGAGGCGGCGGGCGCAACCACGACGCCCTCGCACGACATGTCTGCGATGCCCGCGCACTGGACCGGAAAGGAGCAGATCGCGTTTCTGATCTATCCGGAATTCACCGCGCTCGACATGGTCGGTCCGCATCACATGCTGACCAGCCTGATGGGCGCCACCACGCATCTGGTGGCGAAGAGCAGGGAGATCGTGAAGAGTGACGCCGGGCTGATGTTTCAGCCTTCGGCGACGTTCGACGATTGCCCGGCTGACCTCGACATCATCTGCGTTCCCGGCGGGACGGAAGGAACCCTCGCGGCGATCCAGGACGACGCGACCCTCCGCTTCCTGAAGGATCGTGGCAGCCGGGCGAAATACGTCACCTCGGTCTGTACCGGGTCGTTGATTTTGGGCGCCGCCGGTCTGCTCACGGGATATCGGGCCACGTCGCACTGGGTGGCCAGATCGCTGTTGCCGATCTTCGGCGCCATTCCGGCGGAAGGACGCGTGGTGCGTGATCGAAATCGCATCACCGGCGGCGGGGTTACCGCGGGAATCGACTTCGGTCTGGCGCTCGTCGGTCAGCTCCGTGACCGTGAATACGCCGAAGGCGTGCAGTTGCTGGCCGAGTACGCCCCCGAACCGCCCTACGACGCGGGCACCCCGCAGCGCGCGCCGGCGAACGTCACGGCGATGATGGGAGGCATGTTCACCGAGTTCAACGAGAAGACCGCGCGCATCGCCCGCGACGTCTATGCGCGTCATCGCAGCGGCTAGGGCGCGCAAGCGGCGACGGAGAGATCAGATGTTCAGGCCCATGATCGCCACCCTTGTTTGGCTCGCTGCTTCCGTCGCGATCGGGTCGGCTGAAACCGGCGACCCGGCATCGATCGGCCAGTTGCTGCGCGGCATGTTCGACAGGCCCGGTGACGTTCTCTCGGTCGGCCCGGTCGTCGTTTCCGGCGATCACGCCATCGCCGACTGGACCCAGGGCGAGATGGGCGGACGGGCATTGCTGCGCCGGAGCCACGGGTCGTGGGCCGTGACGCTCTGCGCCGGCGACGCCATCAAGTCGAGCGAAGCGCTCAAGACCGCTGGCGTTCCGCAGCCGGACGCCATACATCTGGCGCAGGCCTTGGCGTCTGCCGAATCCACGGTTGCTCCGGAACGGTTGGCGATGTTCGCCCGCTTCGAAGGACTGGTCACGATGGATGGAACGACTGCTGTTGGCCCTGCTCACGCCGGCCATTCAAGATGACGGCCATCGTCCTGCGAAAGCTCGAATGCAGCGACTTTCAACGAGAAAGCTGATCATGAAGAACATTTTCCGCACCTTTGCCTGCGCCACCGCGTTGCTCGCCCTCCTCGCAACGCCCGTTCGGGCGCAGGAGGTCAAGGCGGGCGACCTCGTCATCACCCAGCCCTGGACCCGGGCGACGCCGGGCGGGGCGAAGATCGGGGGCGGTTATCTGACGATCGAGAACAAGGGTGCGGCGGCGGATCGTCTGGTCGCGGTGGCGGGCGATATTGCCGGCCGCGTGGAAATTCACGAGATGGCGATGAACAACGGCGTCATGACGATGCGTCCGCTCGACAAGGGGCTGGCGATCGAGCCCGGCAAGACCATCAAGCTGGCGCCGGGCGGCTATCATCTGATGCTGATGGATCTGAAGTCGCCGCTCAAGCAGGGCGACAAGGTGCCGCTGACGCTCGAGTTCGAAAAGGCAGGCAAGGTCGCGCTGTCGCTCGATGTGCAGGGCGTCGGCGCGCAAGCCCCGACGCACGATCACTCCGGAATGAAGAAATAGGAAACAGCCCATGCTGAAAACTACGCCTGCCGTCATCATTCTTGCCGCGCTCGCCGCGAGTCCGGCATCCGCCCACGTCACCCTGGAAAAGCGGCAGGCGCCGGTCGGCTCCTACTACAAGGCGGTGTTCGCGGTGCCGCACGGCTGTGCGGGATCGGCGACGGTCAAGCTGCGGGTGCAGATCCCGGAAGGCGTGATCGGCATCAAGCCGATGCCGAAGCCTGGCTGGACGCTGGAGACGGTCAAGGGCAAATACGCCGCTGAGTATGACTTTCACGGCAGCAAGCTCACCGAGGGCGTCAAGGAAGTCGCGTGGAGCGGCGGCAAGCTCGCCGACGACAATTTCGATGAGTTCGTCTTCTCCAGCTATCTGACGCCCGGCCTGAAGCCGGACACCACGCTGTATTTCCCGGTCGTGCAGGAATGCGAGCAGGGAGTGAGCCGCTGGATCGACATCCCGACCGAAGGCGAGGGCGGCGGCCATGGTCCGGGCAGCAAGACGCCGGCGCCCGGCCTCAAGCTGACGACGAAACCGTAAGCGTTCCCGATGGCGCGCGTGCTGGCCGGGCTTGCCGCGCTGCTGTCGGCCCTTTGCATCGCAAGTGCGGCGTGGGCGCATGCGACGCTGGTCTCCGCGGAGCCGGCCGACGGCAGCGTGCTGGCGCAGCCGCCGAAGATGGTTCAATTGCGCTTCAACGAGCCTGTCGCGCCCGCCGCCATCGCCTTCATCGATGCCACCGGCCAGGCGCGCGACGTCGCCGCCCGCACGGTCGGCCCATCCGTCCTGATCGTTCTGCCCGACGATCTGCCGCCCGGCACGCAGATCGTCAGCTACCGCGTCGTCTCGGAGGACGGCCATCCGGTGGCCGGCTCGATCTTGTTCTCGATCGGCGCGGTGACCGGGGCGACTGCACCGGCAACCGGCGGTCTGCGGTCGGTGACGATCTGGCTGGCGCGGATCGGCGTCTATCTCGGCCTGTTCATGGGCGTCGGCGGCGCGTTGTTCGCGACCTGGATCGGGCAGGAGACGGGCGGATCGGCGGTCAGCCGCATTGCGCTTGCCGTTGGGCTGGTCGGCGCGGCGGCCTCGCTCGGCCTCCAAGGGCTCGACCTCCTCAATCTGCCGCCGGCAGGCCTGGTCACGGCCGCGCCATGGACCGCTGCGCTGGCGACCTCCCTCGGGCCGTCGCTGCTGATCGCGATAGGCGCGATGGCGCTCGCCCTTTACGCAAGCATAAACCCGGCAATCCCGATCGCGCGAGCGTTGACCGCGCTGGCGGTCGCTGGTGTCGGAGTGTCGCTCGCCGCCAGCGGGCATGCCGCGACCGCTCCGCCGCCATGGCTGACCCGGCCGTCGCTGTTCCTGCACGGCGTCGCCGTCGCCTATTGGGTCGGCGCGCTGGCGCCGCTGGCCGTCATGGCGCATCGGCGCAGCGAGCGCCTGCCGCGCACGCTCCGGCGATTCTCCGATATCGCCGTGCCGCTGGTCGGGTTGCTGGTGTTGAGCGGGTTGACGCTGTCGATCATCCAGCTCGACGGCGTCCGCGCGCTGGTCGGGACCAACTACGGCATCATCCTCTCGATCAAGCTGGCGCTGGTCATGCTGCTGCTCGCACTGGCGGCGCTGAACCGGTTCGTCGCCATGCCCGCCGTGGTTGCCGATCACCGCAACACCCGGCTTCTGTTCGGTTCGGTCGTGACGGAATGCGTCCTCGTGCTCGGCATCCTGGCGGTGGTCGCCGGCTGGCGCTTCACGCCGCCGCCGCGCGCGTCCGTGACGCCGGTTGCCGCGCCGCTGTCGGTCCATATCCACACCGATGCCGCGATGTTCCAGGTGCTGGTGTCGCCGGGCAAGGTCGGCGCCAACGATTTCGTGTTGCAACTGATGACCGGCGACGCCGCGCCGCTGCCGGCCAAGGAGACGACACTGATCCTGAGCCTGCCGGAGCGCGGCATCGAGCCGTTGGAGCGCCGCGCCAGGCTCGAGCCGGACGGCAACTGGCATGTGCGCGGCGTCGCGCTGCCGCGGGCCGGCCGCTGGCGGATGCGGATCGAGGCGCTGGTCACCGATTTTCAGAAGGTCACGCTGCAAGATGAACTGCACGTGAAGTGAGGTGACCGGCGAAACCGTGCCAAAATAGCCTCTCACCGGTATTTCCCGCGGCATTTACCCTTTCCCGGCCTTGTGTTTTCGCATCCGATCCGGTTTCACTGCACCCCGTTGCCCAGGCCCCCCTGATTCCTCGAGCTGTCCCATGCGGTTGTCGCGGTTTTTTCTACCCATCCTGAAAGAAAATCCGAAAGAGGCGGAGATCGTCTCGCACCGGCTGATGCTGCGCGCGGGCATGATGCGGCAGGAAGCGGCGGGCATTTACGCCTGGCTGCCGCTGGGCTTTCGGGTGCTGAAGAAGATCGAGCAGATCGTCCGCGAAGAGCAGGACCGCGCCGGCGCGCTCGAACTGTTGATGCCGACGCTGCAGCTCGCCGATCTCTGGCGCGAGAGCGGCCGTTACGACGCCTATGGTCCGGAGATGCTGCGCATCGCCGATCGCCACAAGCGCGAGCTCCTGTACGGGCCGACCAACGAGGAAATGATCACCGAGATCTTTCGCGCCTACGTAAAATCCTATCGCAGCCTGCCGCTGAACCTCTACCACATCCAGTGGAAGTTCCGCGACGAGCAGCGTCCGCGCTTCGGCGTGATGCGCGGCCGCGAATTCCTGATGAAGGATGCGTATTCGTTCGACATCGACGAAGCCGCCGCGCGCCGCGCCTACAACAGAATGTTCGTGGCCTATCTGCGCACCTTCGCGCGCATGGGCTTGAAGGCGATCCCGATGCGCGCCGAGACCGGCCCGATCGGCGGCGACCTCAGCCATGAATTCATCGTGCTGGCGGAAACCGGCGAGTCCGGCGTGTTCTGCGACAGCCACGTGCTCGACCTGCCGATCCCGCCTGATGATGTCGATTACGACGGCGACCTCACCGGCATCATCAAGCAATGGACCTCAGTCTATGCCGCCACCGAAGACGTCCACGACGCCGCGCGCTATGAGCGCGAGGTGCCGGCCGAGCGGCGCGTCAACACCCGCGGCATCGAGGTTGGCCAGATCTTCTATTTCGGCACCAAATATTCCGACGCGATGAAGGCGCTGGTCGCCGGCCCCGACGGCGTCGATGCGCCGATCCATGGCGGCTCCTACGGCGTCGGCGTCTCGCGCCTGGTCGGCGCCATCATCGAGGCCTGCCACGACGATGCCGGCATCAAATGGCCGGAGGCCGTCGCGCCCTTCACCGCCGTGATCCTGAACCTCAAGCAGGGCGATGCCGCGGTCGACGGCGCCTGCGAAAAACTCTATCGCGAGCTGTCCGCCAAGGGCATCGACGTGCTCTACGACGATACCGACCAGCGCGCCGGCGCCAAATTCGCCGCCGCCGACCTGATCGGCATCCCCTGGCAGATCCTGGTCGGGCCGAAGGGCCTCGCCGAGGGCAAACTCGAACTCAAACGCCGCAGCGACGGTTCGCGGGAGAACCTCAGTCCGGCCGAAGTGGTGGCTAGGATCGCGGGCTAGCTTTATCCACCGCGGCGGATATGTCTGCCATTGCAGCCAAATTTGGCCCGAATCATGGGATTATCGAGTAATGGTTGAGACCATGACCGAGAGCGTCCGAACCCCGCCCTTTGCGCCATTCGAATGGCTGTTGTCGGGGCGCTATCTGCGCGCGCGCCGCCGGGAAGGGTTCATCTCCGTCATCGCCGGTTTCTCCTTTCTCGGCATCATGCTCGGCGTCGCGACGCTGATCATCGTGATGGCCGTCATGAACGGCTTTCGCAAGGAACTGCTCGACAAGATTCTCGGCCTCAACGGCCATCTGCTGGTACAGCCGCTGGAATCGCCGCTGACCGACTGGAAGGACGTGGCCGATCGCATCAGCGGGGTCGACGGCATTCGCCTCGCCGCGCCGGTCGTCGATGGCCAGGCGCTGGCCTCTTCGGCGTTCAACGCCTCCGGCGTGCTGGTGCGCGGCATGCGCGCCTCGGATCTCAACAACCTCACCTCGATCGCCAAGAACATCAAGCAGGGCACGATGGAGGGTTTTGACGTGGGGCAGGGCGTCGTGATCGGACGCCGCCTGGCCGACCAGTTGTCGCTGCATGCCGGCGACACCATCACGCTGGTCGCGCCGAAAGGCGCCGTGACTCCCATGGGAACAACACCGCGCATCAAGCCCTACAAGGTGGCGGCGGTGTTCGAGATCGGCATGTCGGAATACGACGCCAGCTTCGTGTTCATGCCGCTGCCGGAATCCCAGGCCTATTTCAACCGCAAGGACGACGTCACCGCGATCGAGGTGTTCACCACCAATCCCGACCGCATCGACGGCTTCCGCAAGAGCGTGACCGAGGCGTCGGGCCGGCCGGTGTTCCTGGTCGACTGGCGGCAGCGCAATTCGACCTTCTTCAATGCGCTGCAGGTCGAGCGCAACGTGATGTTCCTGATCCTGACCATGATCGTGCTGGTGGCCGCGCTCAACATCGTTTCCGGCCTGATCATGCTGGTCAAGGACAAGGGGCAGGACATCGCCATCCTGCGCACCATGGGCGCCTCGCAGGGCTCGATCATGCGGATCTTCCTGATCACGGGGGCGGCGATCGGCGTGGTCGGCACGCTGACCGGCTTCTTCGTCGGCATGCTGATCTGCCTGAACATCGAATCGATCCGCCAATTCCTGTCATGGATGACCAACACCGAGCTGTTCTCGCCGGAACTGTATTTCCTGTCCAAGCTGCCGGCCGAGATCGACTTCGGCGAGACCACCGCGGTGGTGATCATGGCGCTGACGCTGTCGTTCCTGGCGACGCTCTATCCGTCCTGGCGCGCCGCGCGGCTCGATCCCGTCGACGCGCTGCGGTACGAGTGAGGACGCGATGGCCGAGGAGGCGCAGGAAGACGTACCGGTTATCTATCTCCACGAGATCAGGCGCGAGTACCGGCAGGGCGAGGCGACGCTGACGATTCTCAACGGCGCCAAACTGGCGCTGTGGGCCGGACAGTCGGTGGCGCTGGTGGCGCCGTCGGGCTCGGGCAAGTCGACGCTGCTGCACATCGCGGGCCTGCTCGAGAGCCCCGACGACGGCGAGGTCTATGTCGCGGGCACGCCGACCTCGCAATTGTCGGACATCGACCGCACCCAGATCCGCCGTTCCGACATCGGCTTCGTCTACCAGTCGCACCGTTTGCTGCCGGAGTTTTCCGCGCTGGAGAACGTCATGCTGCCGCAGATGATCCGCGGCCTCAAGCGCTCCGAGACCATCAAGCGCTCGGAGGAAATCCTGGCCTATCTCGGCCTCGGCGATCGCATCACGCACCGCCCGGCGGAACTGTCGGGCGGCGAACAGCAGCGCGTCGCCATCGCGCGCGCCGTCGCCAACGCGCCGCGGGCGCTGCTCGCCGACGAGCCGACCGGCAACCTCGATCCGAACACCGCCGATCACGTCTTCAACGCGCTGATGCAGCTGGTGAAGGCGACGCAGGTCGCGATGCTGATCGCGACCCACAACATGGAGCTGGCCGGCCGGATGGACCGACGGGTGTCGCTGGTCGACGGCCAGGTCGTCGAGCTGGAATAACCACGCTTCCGCCGGCCTTGTAGCCCGCATGAGCGAAGCGATATGCGGGAGCTGCGCCCGCGGCATCCTGCATGTCGCAAGCGCGCATGCACGCTACGATCCTTCACTCCCAAACCGTCATCGCCGCGCAACGGTTGCGCTTGTGCTGAGATGCGGCGTCTTCGCCGCGTCTCGAACATAGAGCGAATCAGTCAGCGCGCTGACGCTTGTGGCGCCGCGCCGGTGCCACGGAGGCGCGCGCGTAATACGGGTTGACCTCGCATTGCGCCGAGCGGCCCGACGCGGACATCTGGCACTGGGGCAGCGAGGTGAAGTTGCATTCGTAATAGGTGAGCCGGCCATAGACATGCAGGCAGACCGGATAGTTGGGATCGTAGGTCTGGGCCTTGGCAGGCGATGTCGCCGTGGCGGCTGTGATCGCCAGGATAAGCAAGGACAGGATCGCCAGGGAAAGGGCGCGCATCGGAATCTCCTTCGGCACGCCCGGTGCGACCGATCGGCATGCCAACGTTGCGAACGGCTGGCGGAGAACAGACGGTGCGCGCGCCCGCGTCAAATCACGTTCGTGCGCTGCGCGTCCCCACGCGCATGGACGCGGCGTCAGTACCTGCCGGCGGGGGCGGGCGGCAGCGCGCGGCCGGGCAGCGGGCGATAGGCGGACGGCGGCGGTTCGCCCTCGCTGACATAATAGGGGTTGGCGATGCAGTACAGAAGACGCCCCGACGCGCTCGCCTGGCACTGCTCGTAGCTCGTGAAGGTGCAGTAGCTGAGCCCCGGATATTCGTCACCCTGAAGACAGAATGGATAGCGCGTGCCGACCGCTGCGGCCGGCGCGGCGCCGAGGGCAGCCATCGCGCTCGCGGCCATCGCCGCCAAAATCGCCTTACGCATCTTGCATTCTCCTCGTCGCGCTTTGCATTTCGATTCCGGGACACAAGCCGCACCGCCGCGCTCGCGTCAAGCATTCCACCCGATAGTACCAGCGGAACCCGAATGCGATTTTTCTGCGGCAGGTTCCATTCGGGAACTCGAGTCACGTCTTCGTTACACCATCAACTTGCGTTCCGAGCAGGGCGCTTTCGTGAGGGTTGTGGCCGTGAGGTTACAGTAATTCGAACGAACGATGCTAATAGCGCGGCACGGCCTTGGGGGCTGTTAGAAGAAAAACGGGATCAAAGAATGAAGAAGTTTCTGCTTGTTACGTCCAGTCTGATCGCGCTCGGCGCGGCTGCGCCCGCTGGCGCGGCTGACCTCGCCGCGCGTCCCTACACCAAGGCGCCCCCGATGGTGGCCGCGGTGTACGACTGGACCGGCTTCTACATCGGCGCCAACGGCGGTTGGGGTTCGAGCCGTAACTCCTGGACCGCGGGCGTGCTGCCGGAAGGTTCGCATGACGCGGATGGCGGCACCGTCGGTGGCCAGATCGGTTACCGCTGGCAGGCCGGCACGTTCGTGTTCGGTCTCGAAGCGCAGGGCAACTGGGCCGACTTCTCCGGCAGCAACCAGAGCCTGGCCTTCCCGGCGTTGCGTAACAGCACGAAGGTCGATGCCTTCGGCCTGTTCACCGGCCAGGTCGGTTACGCCGTCAACAACGTCCTGCTCTACGTCAAGGGCGGTGCGGCGGTCACCTCGAACACCTATCGCGTCAACAACGTGGTGGGCGGCGCGCTCGCCGGCGTCACCGGCGACGACACCCGCTGGGGCGGCACCGTCGGGGTCGGTCTGGAATACGGCTTCGCGCCGGGCTGGTCGGTTGGCGTCGAGTACGACCATCTGTTCATGCAGGACAAGACCTACACCTTCACCACGCCGGGCGGCGCCCTGTTCGGCACCGATCGCATCCGTCAGGACGTCGATCTCGTTACCGCCCGCCTGAACTATCGTTTCGGCGGCCCGTCGATCTCGAAGTACTGATCGCTCGCGAACGTCGCGACAACGAAGCCCCGGAGCGATTGCTCCGGGGCTTTTTTTGCGTGCTGTCATCGACGACTGCTTTCCAAGCCGTTCGATTCTGTCGCGGGTTCGCAAGCTGGAAAAATCACAGCTCCGGGCACATATTCGCGGTATGGAAAACGTCCACAGATGCACTTCCGCGCTGCGCCCGCTCATCGAGGAAGCCGAGCCGCACGGCATTCCGCTGGCAGAGAGCGCCATCAACGAACTGGTCGCCACCACGCCCGCGCCCGAGCGGCGGGATGCGCTGGAACGCGTACGCACCGTGGTGAGGGGCCATTGCGACGACTGCACCGGCTCGCGATTCGATTTCGCCACCACCGTGAACGACTACATCGAGAAGCTGATCAGGGACCTCGTCTGATCGCCGCTTGTTGCCTTATCCGGCGGTCGGGTTAACCACAGGGGACGCTGTTTCCTCCGGTCGACTGCCGCCCCTTGGGTAGTGGGTCAGTTTGATTATGGCGGCCGGGAGGGGCTTGGGATTCGCAAGAACTGAGATTAATCTCACTTCATGACGGACAAGCACCCCAAACGCCCTAGGGACCCCAACCAACTCGCCAAGTCGATCATCGACATAGCGACGGGAAATGCTGAGGCGGCCCCAGAAACCGGCCTGACTAAGCGGGCGCGGGCTGGGGGTACTAAGGGCGGACCCGCGCGCTCTGCCGCCCTGACCCCGGAGCAGCGCTCCGAGATCGCAAGGGCCGCGGCAGAGGCCCGGTGGAAGAAGGGCTAGACAGCCTTTTCGGAACCTTCCTCGTCAGCCGCCTTGCGTAATTCAACGTCAAAGGTGAGGTCGAGGGGAAGTTGGATCGGCTCTTCGTCAGGATGGATGCTGTGCCAGTGATCCAAATCGAGAGTCAGGGAGTATGCGTCCGTGACGATCTGCTCGCGGCGATGATTGGTTGATTTCATCATCTGAGGGCGCGTTGCCTCGTCTGTGTCTACATAGACAAACAGGTTCAGTTGGCCGCTGTTGACCGGGATGGCTTGGTAGGCACGATATGGCTTGCCCGTTACCTTGTCATATTTCCGCTCTGCCTGTGCATCGTCGGCAAACAACTTCGCCAGCATGTCCACATCGGACTGAGGCGTTGGCATTTTCCAGCCGTTGGTCTTGGCGAAAGCTGCCACTTTGTGCATGTCGATTTCTTGTTCGCCTGTCACTTCCTTGTAGTGACGGAGGAAGCGCTGACGTTCCTGTCTCTTGCTCATGAAGGTGTTCCTGTTAAATGCTGACTGGAGCGACATCGCCCCAGCCGTCCTTGATTGCGTTCGGCGAAATTAAGGAGCGGACCTTCACTAAGTGATCGCGGAAGCGATCATAGCGGCCCGTCTTTCGTTGCAATTGCCCGGCCACAATGCCGGGGTGGACTTTCAGGATGCGTGAGAAGGCGATTAGATCGCGCTCGGCAAAGAACGGGGCCTTGCGGATTACGAATTCGTGCATCGACTTGGCCGGAACGCAGAATTCCTGGGCCGCGGCATTGGCAACCCGTTCCTCTTCCGCGACATTATCACCGGTTCCCGCGCGCTCGCCTTCTAGTTCCACGTCCAGCATCGTCCCGTGCATTTGCAGGACATGTTCAATTTCATGCCTTAGGACGAACCAAAAATTATCGATCCGGTCGAAGCGAAGCGTCATAGCGATTACCGGAGAGCGGTCGTTAAGCCAAAAACAAACGCCGTCAATTTTTGCGGATGGAAGAGATTCCACAATTACGAACCTGACGCCGCATTCCATCATTATGCGTGGCACGCGCGCGACATCTTCGGCGGCAATCATCGACTTGCGTAGCTTACCGATTGCAGCAACGAGCAGCTGTGCTGAGTACGGAGCCACAAGCATGTCGGCGGCGATTTGTTTGACTCGATACAACCACGCCAACTGTGCAGGAGTCAGTGGTGTATTGGCTTCAGTCTTCTTCGCCGCATGCGGCAATATCTCGATGTCATCAAGACGGTTCACGCCAAAGAACCGCATCAGACCGGTCTCGACGTTCTTGCGATCCCTCACGCCATCGGCGGCGATCCATCCACGCTTGATCATATCCGCGACGGGAAGGTCCCCGTACAGGAGCGCGCGGGTTGCGCGGCCGGGATCGGGGGTCACAATGATACGGGCTTGCGCCAGATCAAGGTCCTTCTGGAGCGCCAGAAACCGTTCGGCGGGAACCTGAAAAACTTCTTCAAGCACTAAAGCCAATTCGGCATCTATCGGCTGTTTATTGCTGGCGATCTTGTTGACGGTGGTTTCCCCGATATCGAGCACGACGGCGAGTGTCCGTTGCGTCCAGCCCCGCTGGGCTAGCAGCGCCTGAATGAATTGGCCCGGTGAGCGAAAGTCTTTCGAATCTAGTGTCATAACCGCCAATATAGGCAACCTGCGCAAAAACGCAAATTGACCTTTTATGCTTGACTAAAACTAAGGGCATGGTAGGTTCCCGGCATGAACAAGCTGGACCGAAAGACCCGCGCCCAAATCCTGCACCTCCTTTGCGAGGGCCAGTCGATCCGCGCCGTCACCCGCCTGACCGGGTGCAGTAAGAACACTGTTGCCAAGCTGCTGGTCGAGGCCGGGCATGCCTGCGCCGCGTATCAGGACAAGGCGCTGCGCAACCTGCCGTGCAAGCGTGTCCAGATGGATGAAATCTGGAGCTTCGTTTACGCCAAGGCGGCGAACGTGGGGAAGGCTAAAGCCGCCCCAGCGAGCGCTGGAGACGTCTGGACGTGGACGGCCATCTGCGCCGACACCAAGCTGATTGTGAGCTGGCTGCTCGGCTCTCGCGATATGGATGCCGCTCTGGCGTTCACCCACGATCTGGAAAGCCGCCTCGCCAATCGGGTGCAGCTAACCAGCGACGGGCACCGCCCGTATCTGCAGGCGGTGGACGCCGCGTTCGGTGGCGACGTCGATTATGCCATGCTGATCAAGCACTACGGTTCGCCACCGCAGGCCGAGACGCGCTACAGCCCGGCTGTATGCACTGGCGCCGAAAAGAAGCCCGTCACGGGCAACCCGGACAGCAAGCATATCAGCACGTCTTACGTAGAGCGCAGCAACCTGACCATGCGCATGCATATGCGCCGGTTCACCCGGTTGACCAATGCCTTCTCAAAGAAAGTTGAAAATCACGCAGCAGCAATCGCACTCCATACATTTTACTACAACTTCGTCCGCATCCATCAAACACTCAAGGTAACGCCGGCAATGGCTGCTGGCGTGACCGACAAGCTTTGGGAGATGGATGACCTTGTCGCGATGTTAGAGCAGTGGGAGCTTGCGAACTTCAAGCCAGAGTATCAGTTCGTTGTGCGACAATACGCCATCGGGAAGGGCCATCAGGTCAGTGTCCTTTGGCGTGGCGGAGAGGTCGATACGGTATTTGGTTTTGAGAAGGAATCGGACGCTTTAGAGTGGATTCGGGCCGAATCGAAAGGTTGGTTGCTTGCAAACCGCCGCATTACAAATAGGTAAGTTTTATTGACCTATCTCGAACTTTGAACTATTTGGAGGGTTACATTCACCTATAATTGTGTTGAGTAGGTCACAGCCGCGACCAATTAACCGTATAGGGTGCATGTCAGTGGACATTAGTACCCGTTTGCGTAGAGAGTAACGCTTAATCAATCCATGCTCATGAGTATGATAAGTATGGAAGCTAGGAGGCCAAAATGACTACTCCAGTTCGGGCTCACCCCGGTCAGGTGGTCAACGCGGGAACGCCTCCAACCGATGGCGATCACCTCGGTAGCTATCCCACCGAGATCACCGCTGATCAGTTTGCATGGTTGCAAGAACGCGCTGCACAACATCGGCTGCGGTGGGAAGAGCATGCACGCTCCTTGGCATGCACGCAAAAGTCGTGATACTGCCACGCCATCATGGCGTGGCACCCACTATCTAAACTCCCCAAGATCAATGACGTGATCTGGTGCCGGATCCCCCAAAGGGAGCCCGGCGTGCCAGCCGATCCTCCGCACCCATGCGTAGTTCGGGAGATTGAACGAAACGATGAGCTTGGCGAAGCCATCGTGCACGTCACATACGGCACCAGCAACTTAAAGAAGGATAAGCGGGAATTTCTTGACTTAATCGTCGAGCATCCCGGGGAACTTGCTGTTTGCGGCCTAAAAGAACCCACTCGATTTGATCTCGACGACGCGCAAAACAAAATCCCGTGTGACTGGTCCGATGAGTTTTTCCCTAATCCTAATTCCTGCGGGAAACTCAACGCGGATTGTGTCCGACGCATGAACAATCGTCTGAGAGGCTGGAATCCAGTCCCGGATCGCTTCAAGCAGAAATAGCCACGGAAATTAAACCAAGCGATTTCTTTCGGGGTCAGATTTCAAACTGACCCACTACCGCCCCTTGACTCCAGGAACGAAATGAGAACAATGTTCCCTATACGTTCTTATGTGCGAGGGAGTCGGGTCATGTTGCGGATGTTCGTGGAAGAGGCTGCGGCGCTGGCGTCGATCACGCTGTTTGTCGCGATGATTGCTGTCTGGGCGCAGGTGATTCCGCAACTGTGAGGCGGTCTGGCGAGGAATGCGCGGACCTGGCTTGTGGATGCCGGGCATCCTGGGGATGCCGGGCGCGGAGGCTTCGTTCCGCGTGGACTCCGTGAAGCCCAGGCATCACGATTGCGGTCAGCGAGTCGGTGCGCCAGCGCGGCCGGCGATCGCTCCCCACCCATGGTGCAAGAGCCCGTCAAGCGCATGTCCAGTGCCGGATTCGTTCATCTTCACGTTCATTCGGCCTATTCGCTGCTGAAGGGTTCGATCAAGATCGCCAAGCTCGGTGAACTTGCCAAGGCCGACCGCCAGCCGGCGCTGGCGCTGACCGACACCGACAACATGTTCGGCGCGCTGGAATTCTCCGACAAGATGGCGGGCTACGGCATCCAGCCGATCGTCGGCCTGGAACTCGCCATCGATTTCGGCGACCAGGATCCGAATGCGCGCAATGCGCTGGCGGCGACGCCGTCCCGAATCGTGCTGCTGGCCGCGAAAGAGCGCGGCTACCGCAGCCTGATGCGGCTGAACTCGCGGGCGTTTTTGGAAACGCCGGTGCATCAAGCCCCGCACATCAAGTTCGAATGGTTGGAAGGCGAGGCCGAGGATGTAATCGCGCTGACCGGCGGCCCCGATGGTCCGGTCTCGCTGGCGCTGGCGGCCGATCACGCCGCGCTCGCCACCGACCGTTGCGACCGCCTGGCGCGCATGTTCGGCGACCGCCTCTATGTCGAACTGCAGCGCCACGGCATCGAAAAGGAGCGTCGCGTCGAGAGCGGCCTGATCGATCTCGCCTATGCCAAGGGCCTGCCGCTGGTCGCGACCAACGAGCCGTATTTCGCGACGACCGACGATTACGAGGCGCATGACGCGCTCCTGTGCATCGCCGGCGGCAAGCTGATCGCCGAAACCGAGCGCGAACAACTGACGCCCGACCACCGCTTCAAGAGCCGCGCCGAGATGGCGGTGCTGTTCGCCGACATCCCGGAAGCACTGGCCTCGACCGTCGAGATCGCCGAGCGCTGCTCGTACCGGCCCAGGACGCGCAAGCCGATCCTGCCGTTCTTCACGGTCGGCGCCGCCGCCAGTTCCGATGCCGCGTCCGTCGAGGCCGCCGAACTGAAGCGGCAGGCGGAGGAGGGGCTTGCCAACCGGCTGCGCGTGCACGGCCTGTCGCAGGGCACCACGGAGGAAGACTACAGCAAGCGCCTGGCGTTCGAACTCGACGTCATCATGCGCATGAAATACGCCGGCTACTTCCTGATCGTCTCCGACTTCATCAAATGGGCGAAGTCGCAAGGCATCCCGGTCGGGCCGGGCCGTGGCTCCGGCGCGGGTTCGCTGGTGGCGTGGGCGCTGACCATCACCGACCTTGATCCGATCAGGTTCGGCCTGCTGTTCGAGCGCTTCCTCAATCCCGAACGCGTTTCGATGCCGGACTTCGACATCGACTTCTGCCAGGATCGCCGCGGCGAGGTGATCCAGTATGTGCAACAGCGCTACGGCCGCGACCAGGTCGCGCAGATCATCACCTTCGGCACCTTGCAGGCGCGAGGCGTGCTGCGCGACGTCGGCCGCGTGCTGCAGATGCCCTACGGCCAGGTCGATAAACTCACAAAACTGGTGCCGCAGAATCCGGCCGCGCCCGTGACCTTGGCGCAGGCGATCGAGAGCGAACCGAAGCTGCAGGCGTTTCGCGACGAGGACCCGGTGGTGGCGCGCGCCTTCGACATCGCGCAGCGCCTCGAAGGCCTGACCCGCCACGCCTCGACGCACGCCGCCGGTATCGTGATCGGCGACCGCCCCCTGAGCGAACTGGTGCCGATGTACCGCGATCCGAAATCGGACATGCCGGTGACCCAGTTCAACATGAAATGGGTCGAGCCCGCGGGCCTCGTCAAGTTCGACTTTCTCGGCCTGAAGACGCTGACCGTGCTCGACGTCGCGTGCAAGCTGCTCAAGCCGCGCAATATCCATGTCGATCTGGCGACGCTGCCGATCGACGACGCCGAAAGCTACGCGATGCTGGCGCGCGGCGAGGTGGTCGGCGTGTTCCAGGTGGAAAGCGCCGGCATGCGGCGCGCGCTGATCGACATGCGGCCCGACCGGTTCGAGGACATCATCGCGCTGGTGGCGCTGTATCGCCCGGGCCCGATGGCCAACATCCCGACCTATTGCGCCCGTAAGCACGGCGACGAGGAGCCGGAATATCTGCATCCGGTGCTGGAGCCGATCCTGAAGGAAACCTTCGGCGTCATCATCTATCAGGAACAGGTGATGCAGATCGCGCAGGTGATGTCGGGCTATTCGCTCGGCGACGCCGACCTGTTGCGCCGCGCGATGGGCAAGAAGATCCGCGCCGAGATGGAAAAGCAGCGCGCGATCTTCGTCGCCGGCGCGGTCAAGAACGGCGTCCCGAAAGGGCAGGCCGACACCATCTTCGAGCTCTTGGCCAAATTCGCCGACTACGGCTTCAACAAGAGCCATGCCGCGGCCTATGCGCTGGTGTCCTACCACACCGCCTACATGAAGGCGCATTACCCGGTCGAGTTCCTGGCGGCGTCGATGACGCTCGAACTCAACAACACCGACAAGCTGTCGGAATTCCGCGCCGAGGCGCAGCGGCTCGGCATCAAGGTCGAGGCGCCGAACATCAACCGCTCCGGCGCCACCTTCGAGGTCGGCGACAAGACGATCTATTACGCGCTGGCCGCGCTGAAGGGTGTCGGCCAGCAGGCGATCGACCAGATCGTGGAAGAGCGCAAGAAGGGCCTGTTCACCTCGCTCGCGGACTTCGCCGCCCGCGTCAATCCGCGCGCGATCAACAAGCGCATCATCGAAAGCCTTGCGGCGGCCGGCGCGTTCGACACGCTGGAATCCAACCGCGCCCGCGTCTTCGCCGGCGCCGACGCCATTCTCGCCGCCTGCCAGCGCAGCCATGAGGCGGCGACGATCGGCCAGAACGACATGTTCGGCAACGCCGCCGACGCGCCGACCATCATGCTGCCGCAGATCGAGCCGTGGCTGCCGGCGGAAAAACTCCGCCGCGAATATGACGCCGTCGGCTTCTTCCTGTCCGGCCACCCGCTCGACGACTACGCCACCGTGCTGAAGCGGCTGCGGGTGCAGAGCTGGGCGGAGTTTTCCCGCGCCGTCAAGACCGGCGCCACCGCGGGCAAGGTCGCGGCGACCGTCGTGTCGCGGATGGAGCGCCGCACCAAGACCGGCAACAAGATGGGCATCATGGGGCTCTCAGACCCGACCGGCCATTTCGAGGCGGTGCTGTTCTCCGAGGGGCTGGCGCAATATCGCGACGTGCTGGAGCCGGGCGCTGCCGTGCTGCTGCAACTCGGCGCCGAACTGCAGGGCGAGGACGTCCGCGCCCGCGTGCTGCACGCCGAGCCGCTCGATGACGCGGCAGCGAAGACGCAAAAGGGCCTGCGGATCTTCGTCCGCGACACCAAGCCGCTCGAGTCGATCGCGCGCCGCCTCAACATGCCGGAGGCCACGCCTTCGAACGGGCTGTCAAAGGGCCAGCCCACCAAGCCTGCGCCCGCGCCCTCGGGCGGCGCCGACGGCGACGTCTCGCTGGTGGTGATGCTCGACCTGCAAACCGAAGTCGAAGTGAAGCTGCAGGGCCGCTACAAGGTCTCGCCGCAGATCGCCGGCGCGATCAAGGCGGTGGCGGGCGTGGTCGACGTGCAGACGCTGTAGGTGCGTCGCCACATTGTGGGCGAGATGCTGCCGCGCGATCTGATCGCGCGGGTTGATGCGCACCCGTAATCATACGGTTGGACAACGGCCGTTTTTCGTTTGCGGAAGTGTACGAGTTGAGCGAGGACTACCCGCCGTTGTGCGGGGGAGCGACTATGTCCGAAGCTGAGAAAGCGAAAACCGATAAACCGGAAACCAAGGCGACCGATGAAGGACATCTGTCGGCTCCGCCCCGGAAGGAAAAAATCGTCGAGCCGGTTGCATCGCGAGCGGCGCATTACAGCTAGGCCCCGTCTACCCGACCCTTCTTGATCGGTCGCGCCGTCCTGCGGCGCGCCATCCAGGACATGGTCGTGGACCGCTGCGCGTGTCGGCGCGTGACCGTTCGAGCCGCATCCTTTCAGCGCAGCGGCTCGACAGGCTGTCTGCCTGCCTCACATGAACCATCGCAGTGCTGCGACTGTGGTTTGATTCTCCGCGGCCGCGGTCCCGCCAGTCGCATTCCGGCGGCGGACAGTGACGGCTTCGGCCAGCCAGATCGCGTCGCAGCGGACGCGATCGCCGGTCCCAGGACAAAACCACACCTCATCAGCTGAACGGCAAGCCGTCGCCTCGCGGCGGCCGCGAGCGGGAATGATGGCGGAAAGCAAGACGTGGTCTGGCTTCACGCCCAGGATGCAGCGCAGCGAAGCTGTTTGTGCACGGTAGAGTGCATTTTCGGTTGAAAGACTCACAATTTGCACCTTTGCCCAAATTGCGACGCGTGACGATGCGAAGACGGCGCGTGCGCTCTGCCAAACTTGAACGTCAGGCCAGAACGTCGGTCGGACTCAAGGCGATTCAAGAAGGCGGGAACGCAATCCGACGCTTCGCGTCGCGGGGATGAAATCAAATATAGGAGTTGCCCGATGGCCAGGTTGACCGGATCGCGCCCGCTGTTGTCGCTCGCGGCTTGGGCTGCGCTCCTGCTGGCGATTCAGCCGTCGCTGGCGGACGCGCAAACGACACAGGCGCTCGGCCAGAATCCCCGCGCGCCACGGCAGAATTCGCCGCCAAGACCCCAGGACACCGCGAAGGCAAAGCCGAAGGAGTCCATCAATGCCTGGACCGTCGGCCTTGCCGGAGGCCTGCTGGAGGGAGCGCCGATCCGCTTTGCCGCGGAGATGGCCCGCGTGGTCGATGACGGCGACAATCTGCATGTCTTGCCGGTCGTGACGCGGGGGCCGACCGAAAACGTCAATTCACTGCTCTACCTGCGCGGGATTGACGTGGCGATCATCAATTCCGACTCGCTCGACGAGTACAAAAGCCAGGTGCCGGATATCCAGCGCAAGATCACCTACGTGCTGAATCTGTTTCCGTCGGAACTTCACGTCTTCGTCCGGCCCGAGATCCAGAGCCTCAGCGACCTCGCCGGCAAGCGGGTGAATTTCAACACGCAAGGCACCGCCGCGGCCTATTCGGGACCGCTGATCTTCAGCCGTCTCGGCCTCGACGTCGACAAGACGTTCATCCCGCATCAGGTCGCCCTGGAACAGATGCGCAAGGGCGAGGGCGGGATGGCCGCGGTGGTGTTCATCACGTCGAAGCCGGTTGACGCCTTTGTGCGCGGGCGCTTTGATCCGGGCTTCAAATTCCTGGCTGTCCCGTACAACAGGAAGCTGGAGGACTATTATCTGCCCTCAAACCTCACGGCGTCCGACTATCCCAACCTGATCAACCAGGGTGAGCGCGTCGAGACCATCGCGGTGCCCACCGCGCTGGTCGCCTTCAACTGGCCGACCACGTCGAACCGCTATGATCGCGTCGCGCGTTTTGTCGATCATCTTTTCTCGCGGCTGGACAGGTTGCAGGGGCCTGGCTTCGATCCAAAATGGAAATCGATCAATCTCGCCGCGTCGGTTCCGGGTCTCACCCGTTTCCCCGCGGCGCAGATCTGGCTCGATCGCCACCCGCGCGGTAGCCAGGCATCGCAATGAAAGGCGTGGCGATTTCGTTCCCGGTCGTTCTCGTCGTCCTGAGCGGGATGGGGCCGGCGCGCGGCGCAACCGATCCGGCGCCGTGCTCGGTGACCGATAAAGCGGGCCAGGTGCAATGTCTCGACAAGCGATCGCGTGAGCCTGCGCCGCGGCTCCAGCTCGCGCTCGCCGGTGACGGCTGGATTGTCAGCGAGACGACGTCGCCGGTGGATTACTCGCCGATCGCCACCGCCACGACGTCGTCGCGCAAGGCTGCGGACGCCGCGGCGATGCTGCTGACGATTCGTTGCCGCGGCGGACGCACCGAGCTCGTGGTGGAGGGACCCGCCATCACCGGCCGCGGCGACAACTACTTCATTTCCTTTCGCGTGAACGGCGGTGCGTCGGTGCAACTCGCGGGCGCCGCGCCGGCATTCGGAGACGGCGTTGCGTTCAAGGGCGACGTCGTCGCGTTGCTGCTGTCGCTGCCGAACGAAGGGGAATTCGTCGTGCGGCTTTTCCCGCTGTCCGGAAGCGAGCTCGAAGGCGTTTTCTCGCTCGACGGGCTCGAAGCGTTGCGGGGCAGGATCGGCGCGACATGCAAATGGCCACGCGCCATGGCCAAGCCCGGCAACCGGCAATCGAGGTGAAGCGTTCTTCATGGGAGGTGGACGATGAACAGGCCTGGCTATGTCGCGACGGCAACCATCATGGGCGCGATCGCGCTGTTGGTCACGACGGCCGTGTCGGCGGCGCAGGATGTCCGGCGGTCGCCCGCGCGGACACCAGCAACCCATGCGGCCGCGCATCAACAGCCGGCGACGGCGCCCGCAAAATCCGCCGCCAAGGCGCGGACGAAAAAGTCGTCCGCCGTGGCGCTCGCCGGCCAGGCGCCCGCGGACAAGCCTCCCGCACCGAAGAAAGAGCACCGCCTGATCATTCAGGTGAACAGCAATGATCCCGCAGCGATGAATCTCGCGCTCAACAACGCCATGAACGTCACCCAGTATTACAGGGAGGCCGGCGAGGAAGTGAAGATCGAGGTGGTCACCTTCGGACCCGGCCTGCACATGCTGCGCGACGACACCTCGCCGGTGAAAGCGCGGATCGGGACGATGTCGCTGAGCAATCCGGAGATTTCGTTCAAGGCCTGCGGCAACACGCAAGCCAACATGAACAAGGCGGAGAACAAGGACATACCGATCATTCCCGCTGCGGAAGTGGTGAAATCCGGCGTCATCCGCATCATCGAGCTGCAGGAGCAGGGCTGGACCTATGTCAGGCCGTGAGCGGGTCAGCGTCTCGCCCTCGCGGTTCGAGATGCGCTAAACGACGAGTCCCAGGCTTGGTAGGATTGGCACTAATTGTACATCCGCGGCACCGAGTGAGTGCTGTTTTAGTGCGAACAGGGCCTCGCCACCGTATTAGCACGTAGTTCACTTTACGATCATTTCACTCAACGGGCGCATCCTGCGAGCCAACGGACCTTTGTTCGCTGAAATTGCAAATGCGACGAGCTGTCGTTTTTGCTTCCACGACGATGACCTTTTCCTTTTTCTCGCGCAGCCGCTCCGCGCGGCTTCCGCCATATGGGAAGCCTGCCATGTCGTTTCTTTCCCGCTTTCGCGTTCTCACCAAGATACTCGCCGTGATCGCGCTGATGGTGGTCGTGGCCTGCACCATTTCGTGGATCGGCATGCACGCGCTGGAGACGCTCAACAAGGGCGCCGACAACATGAGCTACGCCGCGAAGCGGGCGCTGGAAGCTGCACGCGCCAACCAGAACGTGATCGCGATGAACCGCGCCGAGTTTCGCGTCGCCGTCGATCCTCGTCCAGAAAATCGCGCCGAAGCGTACAAAGTCATCGACGAGCAGATGAAACTTCTGCACGAACGTCTCGCGGATGTCGCCACTACTCGCGACGCGGAAGCGAGAGCGATGTTGCCGAGCGTCAAGGAAGCCATTTCGGTCTACGAAAAGGACATGGCGGAAACGTTTCGACTTGCCGATGCGGCCAAGGATGTGCAGCTCGGCGAGCAAACCGTACGACTGCGCGATGCCGCCATGAAAAGCCGTGCCGCTGCGGAGGATGTGCGCGCCAAGGTCGCAGCCGTCGCCGACCGATTGAATGCCCGGGTCGAGCACTTCGCCCACGCCGCCGAAGAGGAATACCAGCAGGTTTCGAGGTTGCTGATGATCGTGGCCGGCATCGGCATCGTGCTCGGTCTCGCGGGCGGCTTCATGGTGGGGCAATTCGGCATTGCCAAGCCGATGCGCGCGCTGGTCGGCCTGCTGCAACAGATGGCGAAGGGTGAAACGGTCGAGATGATCGGCACGGCCCGCGGCGACGAAATCGGCGAAACCGCCCGCGCCGTCGAAGAGATCAAGCTGATGCTGGGGGAAAAAGCGCGCGTCGAAGCCGAAGCCAAGGTGCAGCAGGACCAGATCCTCGCGCAGCAGCGTAAGGCCGACATGTTCAGGCTGGCTGACCAGTTCGAGGGCGCGGTCGGCGAGATCATCGAAACCGTCTCGTCGGCGTCGACCGAATTGGAGGCGTCGGCGGGTACGCTCACATCAACCGCCGCGAGGTCTCGGGAACTCACGACGATGGTAGCTGCGGCCTCGGAGGAAGCCTCGACGAACGTCCAGTCGGTGGCGTCAGCTACGGAGGAGTTGAGTTCATCCGTGACCGAGATCAGCCGGCAGGTCCAGGAATCGGCACGAATGGCGGGAGAGGCCGTCGATCAGGCGCGGCGGACCAATCAACGCGTCGAAGAGCTGTCGAAGGCGGCGGCGCGCATCGGCGACGTGGTCGAACTCATCAACACGATCGCGGGGCAAACCAATTTGTTGGCGCTCAACGCCACGATCGAGGCGGCAAGAGCCGGTGAAGCCGGGCGCGGCTTTGCCGTCGTCGCCTCCGAAGTGAAGGCGCTGGCGGAGCAGACAGCAAAGGCGACCGGCGAGATCGGGCAGCAGATCAACGGCATCCAGGAGGCGACGCAGGAATCGGTTGGCGCGATCAAGGAGATCAGCGGCACCATCGAGAAGCTATCGGAGATATCCTCGACGATCGCCGCCGCTGTCGAAGAGCAGGGTGCGGCGACGCAGGAAATCTCCCGCAACGTCCAGCACGCGGCAACGGGCACCCAGCAGGTCTCGTCCAACATCGTCGACGTGCAGCGCGGCGCGAGCGAAACCGGGTCCGCATCCTCGCAGGTGCTCTCGGCGGCACAGTCGCTGTCGAACGACAGCAACCGCCTCAAACTCGAAGTCGGCAAGTTCCTGAACACCGTGCGTGCCGCTTGATGGCGGCCACGGCGGCTCTCACGGGATTGTTCCGCGACTCTAAAGGGCTCTCGAGTGAAGAACGGCCGGACCAGCACTTGAAGCGTGCGGTTGTATCCAAATAATCCTTGGGGCCGGTGAATTGGATCATTGCCGATGCGGGAGTCAGCCCTTCAGCGGGCGAGTGAATACAGATCACTTCTCAATTTGGCTGATCGCTGGGTGCTCCTATTTCAGGTGACCTTGATCGCCCCTGGAAGTGGGCCGTTCGATTGAGGGCACTGGACTGCACCCCTCAAGTGAGACACGATAATTACTGTGACAGGCATTTCGAGGATGACCTGTGGCAGCAAGAGGAAAGAGCGGTCGGTATCCGACGGCTTACAAATTGAAAGCAATCAAGCGG
>JAESFG010000388.1_pt1 | contig 51342 bp, 62 predicted proteins | sample 9269371 | NCBI WGS metagenome assembly JAESFG01 (sample SAMN14506227, study PRJNA617093) | algae metagenome | isolation source: Aetokthonos hydrillicola CCALA 1050 (B3-Florida) and co-occurring... | place: USA: South Carolina | collected 2013-01-01 | reverse complement strand
ACCCCCTCCCTGGCCCTCCCCCTGGGCCAGGGGGAGGGGAGGCGACCGGGAGGGGCTCGCGGGTGGCGGCCCCTCTTGCGTTCGTGCGGCCAAAGCCGGATGGAAGACCCTGCGATCCGTGACGGACGGACATGGGAGGGCAGGCGATGCGGAATGGCGGGCAGCTTCTGGTCGATTGCCTTCTGGCGCTTGGCGCGACCAAGGCCTTCGGGGTGCCGGGGGAGAGCTATCTGGCCGTGCTGGATGCCCTGCACGACACGGGCGGGCGGCTTGACTATGTGCTGTGCCGACAGGAAGGGGGTGCCGCCTTCATGGCGGCGGCCTGGGGCAAGCTGACCGGACAGCCCGGCATCTGCATGGTCACGCGGGGTCCGGGGGCGACGAATGCGTCCATCGGCGTGCATACCGCGATGCAGGATTCGGTGCCGATGATCCTGTTCGTGGGGCAGGTCGGCACGGACATGGCGGGCCGCGAGGCGTTTCAGGAGATGGACTACAGCGCGGTCTTCGGCACGATGGCGAAGTGGGTCGTCCAGATCGACCGGGTGGAGCGCATTCCCGAGGTTCTGTCGCGGGCGTGGATCACGGCCCTGTCGGGACGCCCCGGCCCGGTGGTGGTGGCCCTGCCCGACGACATGCTGGTGGCCCAGACCGACGCAGCCCCCCTGCCCGGCCCGCCGCGCCTGGCCGAGCCTGCGCCCACCCCGGCGGCGGTGGATGAGGCGACGGCCCTTCTGGCCGCAGCGCGGCGACCGCTGGCCATTGTCGGCGGCATGGGCTGGACGGATGCGGGGCGCGCGGCGTTCCGGGGCTTTGCCGAGGCGTCGGGCATTCCCGTGATCGCGGCCTTCCGCTGGCAGGACCGGTTCGACAACCATCACCCTTGCTACGCGGGCGAGGCGGGGGTGGGGATGCCCGCCCATGTGAAGGCGCTGATCCGCGAGGCCGACGTGATCCTGGCGGTGAACATCCGCTTTGGCGAGATGACGACGGACGGCTACACGCTGCTGGACGTGCCGGTGCCCCGGCAGGCGCTGATCCACGTTCACCCGTCGGACCGCGAGATCGGCAAGGTCTACAGCCCGGCGTTGGGGGTTCATGCGGGGCCGAACGCCTTTGCCGCCGCGCTGCGCCCCGTGCAGGGGCCCTGGGCCGACTGGCGGGCCCGCGCGCGGGCGGGGTACGAGGCGAGCCTGACGCCGCGCCCCCAGCCCTCGCCCGTCGATATGGCGGCGGTGATCGCGCATCTGCGCGGGGTTCTGCCGCCGGACGCGATCCTGACGAACGGGGCGGGGAACTTCACGGTCTGGCCGAACAAGTTCTTCCCCTTTGGCGATGGCGCACGGCTGCTGGCCCCGCAATCGGGTGCCATGGGGTATGGGTTGCCTGCGGCCATCGCGGCGAAGGTGGCGCATCCGGGGCGCGTGGTGGTCTGTTTTGCCGGGGACGGGGATTTCCAGATGACGTGTCAGGAGCTTGCGACGGCAGCGCAGGCGGGGGCGCAGCCGATCGTGCTGATCCTGAACAACGGCATTTACGGCACCATTCGCGCGCATCAGGAACGCACCTATCCGGGCCGGGTGTCGGGCACCGACATGGTGAACCCGGATTTCACGGCGCTGGCGCGCGCCTATGGGTTCCATGCCGAGCGGGTTGAGGCGACCGGGGGCTTCCCGGCGGCCTTCGCGCGGGCAATGGCGTCGCGGACGGGGGCGGTGCTGGACCTGGTGATCTCGCCCGAGGCGCTGACGCCGGGGCAGAGCCTGTCGGCGATGCGGGCCGAGGCATTGGCGCGCGCGGGCAAGGCGGGCTGAGGCGGGGATGGCGGCGGGTGCGCGCCTGACCCTGACAGGGACGGGGTCCGCTGCGGCACCCCACCGGGCGACGATGCTGATCGTGCCGCGCTTCAACCTGGCCGAGATGATCGCGGTGATCGAGCCGATGCGGGTGGCGAACTATCTGTCGCCCGAGCCGCTCTATGCCTGGGACGTGGTGTCCTTCGACGGCGCGGAAATCCCGGCGTCGAACGGGTTTACCGTGGCCGCGTCGCCGCCCGAGGACCGCAGCCGACGGGGCGAGACGATCTTTGTCTTCGCCAGCTGGGGCGGTGAGGATTACCAGAACCGCGACACGACCGGCTGGCTGCGGCGGCAGGCGCGCGCGGGGGCGCAGGTTGTGGCGGTGGAGCTGGGTGCCTACATCGTCGCGCGGGCGGGGCTGCTGGCGGGGCGGCGGGTGGCGGTGCACTGGTCCTGGGCGCCGGGGTTCCGCGAGCGGTATCCGGAGCTTGAGGTGGTGGAGGAACTTTATACGCGGGACGAGGCGGTGGCCACCTGCGCGGGCGGGTTGGCGGCGGCCGACATGATGCTGGCGATGATCGCCGACCGGCACGGGGCGGCCTTTGCGGCCGAGGTGGCCGACCAGATCCTGACGCCCGCGCCGCGGCCCGCCGACGCGCCGCAGCGGCGGATGATGCGCGAGGGGCTGGATGGCCTGCCGCCCCTGATCCGGCGCGCCGTCGCGCTGATCGAGGGCCGGGTGGACGAGCCACTCCGCGTGCCCGAAATCGCCCGGTCACTGGGCCTGTCGCAGCGTCAGCTGGAGCGGCAGTTCAAGGCGGCGGTGGGCTGCACGGTGGTGCAGTTCGGGCTGCTGCTGCGGTTGCAACACGCGCGGGTGCTGCTGACGGCGACCAAGCTGCCGGTGCGCGAGATCGCGGCGGCGGCAGGGTTCAACACGCTGTCGCACTTCACCCATTCGTTCGGCAAATGCTTTGGCCGGCGGCCCAGCGACTATCGCCGGTCCTGGCCGGGGGACGAAGCCGCCCCGCGCTGGCCGGGGACGCTGGCCGTCTATCTGGGGGCGATGGCGGGGCGGGCGGACGGCGCATAGACAGGGGTTACTTGCCCCGCTTTTCCCGCAGGCCTGCGAACCATTCGACGCGCTTCTTCAGCTCGCGTTCGTGTCCGCGGTCAACGGGCTGGTAGAAGACTGGGCGCTTCATCGTGTCGGGGAAGTAGTTCTGCCCCGAGAAGGCGTCTTCGGCATCGTGGTCATAGGCATAGCCCTTGCCGTAGCCCTGTTCCTTCATCATCCGCGTAGGCGCATTCAGGATGTGCTTGGGCGGGGGCTCCGACCCGAAGTCCTTCGCCGAGGCGCGGGCGGCCTTGTAGGCGACGTAGCCTGCGTTCGACTTGGGCGCGAGGGCGAGGTAGACGACGGCATTGGCCAGGGCCAGTTCTCCCTCGGGTGTGCCAAGGCGTTCGTAGGTTTCCCACGCCTGAAGGCACAGGCCCTGGGCCTGCGGGTCGGCCAGGCCGATGTCTTCGACCGCCATGCGGGTGATGCGGCGGGCGAGGAAGCGGGGGTCCTCGCCGCCCTCCAGCATTCGCGCCAGCCAGTAAAGGGCGGCGTCGGGGTCGGACCCGCGGACGGATTTGTGCAGCGCGGAGATGAGGTTGTAGTGCTCGTCCCCCGCCTTGTCGAAGCGCGCGGCACGGCGGGTCAGGCGGGTGGCAAGGGCGGCGCGGTCGATGGGGGCGGTAAGGCGCCAGGCCGCCACCTGTTCGATCAGGTTCAGAAGTGCCCGCCCGTCGCCATCGGCCATGCCGATCAGCGCATCGCGTGCCTCTCCCGTCAGGGGCAGCGCCGCCCCCAGCGCCTTTTCGGCCCGCTGGGCCAGACGCTCCAGATCGGCGGGCGACAGGCGTTCCAGCACCAGAACCTGCGCACGCGACAGAAGGGCCGAGTTCAGCTCGAAGGACGGGTTTTCGGTCGTCGCCCCGACCAGCGTAATCGTGCCATCCTCCATGAACGGCAGGAAGCCGTCCTGCTGGGATTTGTTGAAGCGGTGGATTTCGTCCACGAACAGAAGCGTCCGACGCCCCTGATCGCGGCGCAGGCGCGCGGCGTCAAAGACCTTCCGCAGGTCGGCCACGCCCGTGAAGATCGCGCTAATCTGGACGAAGGCCATGCCCGCCCGGTCAGCCAGAAGCCGCGCGATGGTCGTCTTTCCAACCCCCGGCGGACCCCAAAGGATCAAGGACGACAGGCTGCCCGCCGCCAGCATTGCGCCCAGCGGACCGTCGGGGCCAAGGACCTGCTCCTGGCCTATGACGTCGTCCAACGTGGCCGGCCGCAAACGGTCGGCCAGGGGTTGCCCCCCCTGCCCGGCCTTGCCCCCCACCTTGCCCCCCGGCCCGGCCGAGGACGCGGCCGGTTCATCAGGGGGAAGGGTGTCGAACAGGTCGGGCATGTCCCCAGTCTAGGCCCTGCCGCACGCGGGCAAAAGCCCGCTGGCGGCTTTCAGTGCAGCTGCGCCGCGATGCGCAGAGTGACGGCCTGATAGTCGATCCCGTCCAGGTTCATCACCCGGCCCGCCGCCTTCATGTCGAGGTTGCAGCGCGACGCCCAGCGCGTCCAGTTCGTCGGCAAGAGCGCCAGCATCTGCGTGATGCCCAGCTCGCGCGCGGTGCGGGCCATCTCCATCACCATCCGCGCATGGACGATGCGGCGGCGGTTGGCGGGCACAGACTGCGCGACAAAGCCGCGGGTGGCTTCCCAGACGTTCGGGTCGACCGGGGCTTCGAAATCCAGAAGGTCGGACGGGATCGTGTCGAGGATACCCTTCTGCGCGTCGCGGATCATGTAGCTGTAGATGCCGCAGCGCGCCGTGGTGGGGGTCAGCCGCACGCCGCCGAGGACTTGGCCGAAGTCATGCACGGCAACCCAGCGGCTGGCGGGCGTGTCGTACTGGTCGTACTCCATCCCCATCGCCTGGGGCAGGTTCCAGCCCTTCTGGACGATGAACGATTGCCGTCGCGCGCGCAGGATGTTGGCGAACAACTCGCCGTGGTTGTGCATGTTCTCGAAAGACAGGGTTGTGCTCTGCATGGCGTCCTCCAGCTGAGACTGATGTGCGTTACCCCTGCCCCTACCCCATCACATCATATCAGCCGGTAGTCGCGGGCGCGCTGGATGGCCTCGGCTGTCGTCCGCGCGAGCAGGCGTTGACGGGCCGAGTTCAGGCGCGCTTTCAAGGCGCTTTCCGAGATTTTCAGCTTGGCAGCAGCAGCAGCGTGTCGGTCGCCGTCGGCGATCAGCCGCAATGCATCGACCTGGGCCTTCGACAGGTTCGTCGGCGGTTCGGTCAGGTCGTGCAGGTTGCGGATGATCGCCGCGAAGGCGTCGATTTCGGCGTCAGAAAATTCCCGGTCGTCACGCGCCGCAGAAGCGATTGTGCGCGATTTGATCGGGCCGCAGGAAACGGCGAAGCCGTAGATCATCCCATAGTCGCGGGCCTGGCCCAGGATATCGAAGGGATCCGGGATGGTGATCTCGCTCCAGCGTGCGGAACCGGTCGTGGAAAACCCCCAGGCCACGATCGGGTCGCGCAGTGCGAAAGCCTCTTCGGTATACTTGTCCACCCACCGCGCATCGAAGGTCGTCTGGTGCAGAAGTGGCAGGGCAAAACGGATGTGCAGGGCGAAAAAAAAGCCCGACGGCGCCATCAAGGACAGCCGATGCAGTTGAAGTTCTATGCCTGATCTAAGGGACATGTCTTTTTAGACAAGTTGCGTTTGGGGCAGTCAACCGTAAATTGTAGTCCGTAACCCTCTGTAACAAGGGCAGATTCAGTGCGTACGATCAATCCGGGATTGTTTGCAAGGCTGATGCGGCTGCCGGATTCCGCCCGGGCCGATCTGCTGGAGTTCATTGGGGCTACCCCCGTGGCCGAGGCGCATCTGGCTGACATGATTGATTCCTTTGCGGAATCTCTGACCGCCGACCGTCGGCACGTGCGCCAGGAACCCAACTGACCCTTGGCCGCTACGGCGTCGACGTTGTCAGAATCTTGCGGTACGCGGCAAAAAAATCACCCCTGCCAATGGGTTGGCAGGGGCTTTTGACGTTGCGGAAGGGGCGTTCAGCGGGCGCGCGAGCGCCCAACGATCAGGCCGATTCGGCTTCCGCGGTGCGGGCGTGGTCGACCGCGCCCTTGGCGGACGGATCGCGGTCCACCAGTTCGATGATTGCCATCGGGGCCATATCGCCGTAACGGAAGCCCGCCTTCAGCACGCGCACATAGCCACCGGCGCGGTCCTTGTAGCGGGGGCCCAGCACCTCGAACAGCTTCTTGACATGCGCGTCCTGCTTCAGTTGCGCGGCGGCGTTGCGGCGGGCGTGCAGGTCACCGCGCTTGGCCAGCGTGATCAGCTTTTCGACGATGGGCCGAAGTTCCTTGGCCTTGGGCAGGGTGGTCTTGATCTGCTCGTGTTCGATCAGGGCACCCGACATGTTGGCGAACAGCGCCTTGCGGTGTTCGTGCGTGCGGTTGAGGCGGCGATAGCCGGCACCGTGGTTCATGGTCGTTCTCCGTTTCCGTTCGTTTTGCTTTGTCCGGCGCGGCTCAGGACTCCGCGCTCACCTTGGGGCCTTGCGGCCCGGTCGATCCGGTGTGGCGGGGTGAACCCCGCCCTACCGATTTGTCTGTAGGGCGGGGTTCACCCCGCCGTCCGATTCAAAACTGGTCCTCGAAGCGCTTGGCCAGGTCCTCGATGTTCTCCGGCGGCCAGTCCTCGACTTCCATGCCAAGGTGCAGGCCCATGCCCGACAGCACTTCCTTGATCTCGTTCAGGGACTTGCGGCCGAAGTTGGGGGTGCGCAGCATCTCGGCTTCGGTCTTCTGGATCAGGTCGCCGATGTAGACGATGTTGTCGTTCTTCAGGCAGTTCGCCGAACGCACCGACAGTTCCAGCTCGTCGACCTTCTTGAGGAGGAGCGGGTTGAATTCCAGCCCGTCTTCCAGCTCGGCCTTCGAGGCCGATTCCGGCTCGTCGAAGTTGACGAAGATGCCAAGCTGGTCCTGCAGGATGCGCGCGGCATAGGCGACCGCGTCATCCGGCGTCAGCGCGCCGTTCGTTTCGACCTTCATCGTCAGCTTGTCGTAGTCGAGCACCTGGCCCTCGCGGGTGGGGGTGACTTCGTAGCTGACGCGCTTGACCGGCGAATAGATCGCGTCGATCGGGATCAGGCCGATGGGCGCATCCTCGGGGCGGTTCTTGTCGGCCGCGACATAGCCCTTGCCGGTCGAGACAGTCAGTTCCATGAATAGGTCGGCACCTTCGTCCAGGTGACAGATGACGTGGTGCTTGTTCAGCACCTCGATCCCGTTCGATTCCGAGATGTCGCCCGCGGTCACCACGCCCGGCCCCTTGGCCGAGATCGACAGGCGCTTCGGCCCCTCGACATCCATCTTGATCGCCACGCCCTTGAGGTTCAGGACGATGTCGGTCACGTCCTCGCGGACGCCCGCGACGGACGAGAATTCGTGCAGCACGTTGTCGATCTGGACGCTCGTGATCGCGGCGCCCTGCAACGACGACATCAGGACGCGCCGCAGCGCGTTGCCGAGCGTCAGGCCGAAGCCCCGCTCGAGCGGTTCCGCGATGATGGTCGCCTGACGTGCCGGATCGTTTCCGGGCTTCACATCAAGCTGCGCGGGCTTGATGAGCTCGGCCCAGTTCTTGTGGATCATGCGTTCTGCCTCCATACCTGTTTCCGGTCCATGACCAAGCGCCGGAAACGCCCGAGGAAAATGCGAAACGGACCCGGGCACCCGCGGGGGGCGGCCCGGATCCGGAAAAACCGTGTCAGACGCGGCGGCGCTTTGGCGGGCGGCAGCCGTTGTGGGCGATGGGCGTCACGTCGCGGATCGACGAGATCACGAAGCCCACTGCGGCAAGCGCGCGCAGCGCGCTTTCGCGGCCCGAGCCTGGGCCCTGAACCTCGACCTCGAGCGTCTTGACGCCGTGTTCCTGCGCCTTCTTGCCCGCATCTTCGGCGGCCATCTGGGCGGCATAGGGCGTGGATTTCCGCGACCCCTTGAAGCCCATCGTGCCGGCCGACGACCAGGCAATGGCGTTGCCCTGAACGTCGGAAATCAGGATCTTGGTGTTGTTGAAGGACGAATTCACATGAGCAACGCCTGCGGCGATGTTCTTGCGTTCCTTCTTTTTCGCGCGGACCTTATCGCGTGCCATATCCCGACCCCCTTATTTCTTCTTGCCGGCGATGGGCTTCGCCGGGCCCTTGCGGGTGCGGGCGTTGGTGTGCGTCCGCTGGCCGCGGACCGGCAGGTTGCGGCGGTGGCGCAGGCCGCGGTAGCAGCCCAGGTCCATCAGGCGCTTGATGTTCATCGTCACTTCGCGGCGAAGGTCGCCTTCCACCGTGAAGTTCGCGTCGATGAATTCGCGGATCGCCAGGACTTCCGCGTCGGTGAGCTGGTTGACGCGGCGGGATTCCTCGATCCCGACGGCCTTGCAGATCTGGCCGGCATACATGGGGCCGATGCCGTGGATATATTGAAGCGCGATGGGAACCCGCTTTGCAGTCGGGATGTTCACGCCAGCGATACGTGCCAAGGGTAGTATCCTCTTCGTTGCGGTTCCGTAGTTCCGGAACCTTTTTTCACAACGCGCCCGGCGGCGGGAAGCTGCCGGGTCGGTCTGTCCGCCCTGGCAAGAACCCGCCGGGCCCAAGCAAATCAGGACGATTCTCTTGCGAGACGCCGTGACCTAGTGGGTTTCCCGTGGCGCGTCAAGCGGCGGGGGACTCATCCAGAATCGCCTCGATGGATTTCGCCACATCGTCGATTTCGGCCAACCCGTCGATCGAGAACAGGTCGCCCAACGCGTAGTAGTACCCGATCAGCGGCGAGGTCTTCTTGTAGTATTCCATCAGCCGCGTCTTCAGGCTTTCGGCATTGTCGTCCGGGCGGCGGAACAGGTCGGACGAGCCGCACTTGTCGCAGATGCCGGGCTTTGAGGTGGGCTTGGTGTCGTCATGGTAGACCTCACCGCAGCTGCGGCAGCTGAACCGCCCCGAAATCCGTCGGACCAGCGCATCGTCATCGACGCGCATCTCGATAACGGCGTCCAGCTTGCGCCCTGTCCGGCCCAGCAACGCACCCAGCGCATCGGCCTGCGCCAGCGTCCGTGGAAAGCCGTCGAAGATGAACCCGCCGGGGCTGCCCGCGCGCATACGTTCGTCCACCAGCCCGATGACGATCTCGTCCGTCACCAGATCGCCGCGCGCCATGACATCGGCCACCTTGCGGCCCATCTCGGTTCCGCTTTTCTGGGCGTCGCGCAGCATGTCGCCGGTGGACAGCTGCACCATGCCCCTTCCCTCGACCAGTCGGCGGGCTTGGGTACCCTTGCCCGCGCCCGGCGGGCCCAGAAGGACGATGTTCTTCATTGCCGGACGACGGCCTTCCGCGCGGGCGCGCGCTTCTTGCCGCGGAGCTGCGATTTCTCGATCAGCCCTTCGTACTGGTGCGCCAGAAGGTGCGACTGGATCTGGTTGATCGTGTCCATCGTGACCGACACCACGATCAGCACCGACGTGCCGCCGAAGTAGAACGGGATCGACAGGTTCGACCGCAGGATTTCCGGCAGAAGGCAGACGGCCGCCAAATAGAGCGAGCCCACCACAAGGATGCGCGCGACGACATAGTCGAGGTAGTCGACCGTCTTGGCGCCCGGGCGGATGCCGGGGATGAAGCCGCCCTGGTTCTTCAGGTTGTCGGCCACATCGTCGGACTTGAAGCTGACGTTCGCGGTGTAGAAGTACGAGAAGAAGACGATCATGCCCGCGTAGAGGATCAGGTGCAGCGGCTGGCCCGGCCCGAGGTAGGCCAGGATCGTGGACAGGATCGAGCTGGACGTGTTGCCCGAGAAGGTCGAGATCGTCGCCGGAAGCAGCAGGAGCGACGACGCGAAGATCGCCGGGATCACGCCCGCGGGGTTGACCTTGATCGGCAGGTGGCTGGATGAGCCGTCATAGATCTTCATCCCAACCTGCCGGCGGGGATACTGGATGTGGATCTTGCGCAGGGCGCGCTCCATGAAGACGACGAAGGCCATCACGGCGATGACCATCACGAAGACCCCCACGATCACGGCGGGCGACACTGCGCCGGTGCGGCCCTGGCTGAGGAACTGGGCCATCGCCTCGGGGATGTGGGCGACGATGCCGACGAAGATGATCAGCGAGGTTCCGTTGCCGACACCCCGCGCGGTGATCTGTTCGCCCAGCCACATCAGGAACATGGTGCCCCCGACCAGCGTGATGACGCAGGCCACCTTGAAGAACATCCCCGGGTCCAGCGCGAGGTTTTGAGACTCGATGCTGACGGCAAGGCCCCAGGCCTGGAACGCGGCCAGGAACACGGTGCCGTAGCGGGTGTACTGGTTGATCTTCTTGCGGCCTTGCTCGCCTTCCTTCTTCAGCTGGTCGAGCGCCGGGACCATCGAGGTCAGAAGCTGCACGATGATCGAGGCCGAGATGTAGGGCATGATGCCCAGGGCGAAGATGCCCATGCGGCCCAGCGCGCCGCCGGTGAACATCTGCAGCATGCCACCGATGCCCTGGCTGGCCTGCTCCATGAAATGCTTCAGGGCAGCGGCGTCGATGCCCGGCACCGGAATGTAGGTGCCCAGGCGGTAGACCATCAGAAGGCCGACAGTGAACAGGATCCTCTGGCGAAGTTCGGTCGCCCGCCCCAGCGCACCCCAGCTGAGGTTCGCCGCCATCTGTTCCGCAGCCGATGCCATCCGATCCGCCTCCGACCGTATGCGCCCTGACCCTTCGGGTCGCCGGGCGCTGTCAATGTCAGCGCCGCCCAACCGGTTTCCGGTCGGCGGCGCTGGAAAACCCGTGCTTATGTAAGCGCCCGTTCCGGCGCCCACAACTGCTTATTCCGACGCCGGGGCCGCATCTGCCGACGACGTGACCGAAAGCGATCCGCCGGCCTTGGCCACCGCCTCGATCGCCGGGGCCGAGGCACCGGTGACAGTGATGGTCAGCTTGCCCGTGATCTCGCCCTTGGCCAGCACCCGCACGCCATCCAGCCTGCGCCGGATCGCGCCCGACGCCAGCAGCGCGTCTTCGGTGATGGGGGCCTTGGGGTCGAGTTTGCCCGCGTCGATGAACTTCTGGATCGTGCCGAGGTTGATCACCGCGAAGGACTTGCGGTTGGGCTTGGTGAAGCCCCGCTTCGGCAGGCGGCGGTACAGCGGCATCTGGCCGCCTTCATAGCCGCCCAGCGCCACGCCCGAACGGCTGGTCTGGCCCTTGATCCCGCGGCCGGCGGTCTTGCCCTTGCCCGAACCGGGGCCGCGGGCCACGCGCTTCTGCTTTTTCGCCGCGCCCGGATTGTCGCGGAGTTCGTTCAGTTTCATTGTCGCTTCTCCTTGCCGGAATGGCCCATCAGCGACGAAGGGGCCAACGCGGCGTGCTGTGTGAGTCGTGGCCCGGTGGGCCACCGGGGGCGTATAGCTGCCACCCACCGGCCTATCAAGCCACTAGATCGAACCTAGAGCTTCGGAATTCGCGTAGTATCTGCGACCGAACGCTCTGAAAACGGTCTCCCCGCATGAAGGACAGGTCTGATTGGTGATTGCTGGCAAAACCCTGTCGCCAGTGCCGCTATTGTGGGCCTTGCCATCCACTTCGAAAGCACCTTCCAACAAGAAGCCTGCCCAACCGCAGCCGTTGGGGCTGATGCGGCAAACCGCATGGCAGATGTAGACGTACGTCGGAAAGGAGATGTCTTCCTCTTTGATTTTCCTTGACATTTCGTGTCCCCGCGAGGCGGACCTCACCTAAAGATGCTTCGCAAGACGGATGTCCTTACCCTCGGCGTTCTGTCACGCAAGGTCGGTCCGCGCAAAGTCCCCGCCCTTGTAGAGCAGCGCCACCTTTGCCTCTTTCGCGCAGGCATAGGCGAAGCAGTCGCCGAGGTTCAGCGCGGCGGGGTGGCCGACGCCGCGGCCATAGGTCTGGGCGGCGGTCAAGGCCCCTGTCCCGACGGCTTCGGTAAGGTCTATGTTTTCCGCACCCAAGTCGGAAAAGAGTCGGTCAACCGCCAGTCGGGCACCATCCAGCCCCGCTGCGGTCGTAGCCCCGTCCTTCCCGGCTTCAGCACGTGCAAGGCTAACAATCGCCTCGAAGCGGGAAAGGGGAGAGTAGCGAGGAACCGTATCGATCTTTTCCAGTCGAGAGAGCAGTTCCTCTCGCTCCGGCTCGCGTTTCAGGATGGCGACAACGGCACTGGCATCAAGGAACATCACATGCCCCACAGATCGTCCATGTCGGCCTTGTGGTCGTAGGTCGGATCATATGGACCCAACTTGTCGGCGAGCGCCTGCGCCTCCTTGATCCGCTCCTCGATCGGAACCTTCGCCCTGGCCTCGGCAATCGCCGCCTTCAGCGCCTGACGCACGGCCTCGGTCTTGTTGGCCGCGCCGAGGTACTTCACGGCGTCCTCGGCCAGGCCGGACACCTCGGGGTCCTTGATGTAGAGTGGCATGAGGATATACCCTTCGGGATATACGAATATCCTTCAGGTATATCCCCTGCCCTTCCTCGTCAAGCCCCGGCGGGCCAGTGGAAGCTGGGCTGCAGGCCGTCGTAGACGGGGCGGCCGTCGTTGGGCCGGGGGTAGCCTTTCGTTTCGTCCCAGAAGGCGTGGTAGGTCGCCTTGGGGAACTTGGCGTCGTCGTAGCCCATGACGTTCGGCACGGCGACGCGGATGCGTTTCTGCTTGTCGTCCAGCATCAGCGCCGCGCCGCAGTCCTTGCAGACGCAGATCTCCAGCGGGCCGTTCGGGTTCTGGGCGTTGAAGGGCACGCGGTTCATCTTTTCGGGGTGGTCGACCTTCAGGTCGCCCCAATTGAAGAACGCCACATGCGTATGCTGTTGTTTTGTCACAGATTTGCAGACGTTGCAGTGGCATTCGTGGTTGTCGATCGGCTCGGCGTCCGTTGTGACATGTACATGGGCGCAGCCGCCCGCGTATTTGGCCATCGTGTCCTCCCTGGTGGTCCCCGCGTCTTGTGGCGCGGTCCGGGGGAACGCTAGCATGCGGGGTCGTGGGCGGGGTCAAAAAAGCGTGGACGCACGACGCAGGCCCGGGGTGGGCGGGATTGGCGCGGGGCCGCGCAACCCCCTGCGAACGCTGGATTAACCGGTCCTAACGGCGCGTCAAGAAACGTATGGCAAGCGTATGGCATGTGTATGGCATCCTGCCATACGCGGGGCTGGCGCGGGGGGCGTTAACTATGATCGGCGAATCGGGGATGCGGGGTGGTGCGTGTGGGCACGCACCCTACGGGCAGGCGGGAGAGGGAGGAGCAGCGCCGCGCCGCCGAAGTTGATTTTCGCCGCAGCGCAGCCTATCTTACTTTCCGTCTTACCGAAGGTGCCGCTATGGGCGTTCCCTCCACCGTCATGTCCACCAAGGGCCAGGTGATCCTGCCGAAGCCGCTGCGCGACGCGCGGAAGTGGGGGCCGGGCACGCGGTTCGAAATCGTGGAGACGAAAGAGGGCGTGCTTTTACGCGCGGTGCCGCTGTTCAAGCCGACGACGATTGATGAGGTCGTGGGCATCCTGAAGTACGACGGGCCGCCGATCACCCTGGACGACATGGACCGTGCAGCCGGAGATGCGGTGGCCGAAGAGTGGGAACGTTTTGCTCGCGGTTGATACGAACATCATCGCGCGGATCGTTCTTGCCGATGACGCCAACCAGACGGCCCGCGCGCGGAACCTGGTGGCACGTGAAATGGTTCTGGTCCGGACGACGGTTCTTCTGGAAACCTACTGGGTCCTCCGGCGACCGGGGAAGCAGTCTCACGATGAAGCGCTGCTAGGCCTCACTGCTTTCCTCGGCCTGCCGACTGTCGCGCTGGAAGAACCGGAGCGGGTGCGCGCGGCCATCGACTTTGCCCGCGCGGGCATGGGGTTCGCCGATGCGCTGCACCTGTCCGGACTGGGACCCGACGATCGCTTCGGCTCGTTCGACCGGGATCTGGCACGGGCGGCAGACCGATTGGGAGCAGCAGCCGTCGTTGAGCCTTGAGGGGAGGAAGTCCGCTCCGACGACGCGTCCGATGGAGCCGGGGCATGCCCCGACCTACGCGTCCGCGAAAACGCGAACGCCCCGGCGGGGCCGGGGCGTGGGTCGTTCGGACAATTGCGCCTGACCTGCACGACCCTGGCCGGACAGGCGGTGGGCGGGGACCGCCCACCCTACCGTTATTCCGAGACGATCCGCACCAGATGCGGGATCGCGTTCACCATGCCGCGCACGGCGGGGGTGTCTTCCAGCTCGCGGCGGCGGCGGATCTTGTTCAGGCCGAGGCCCTTCAGGGTCGCGGTCTGGATATCCGGGCGGCGGGCGGCCGAAGCGTATTGCTCGACCACGATGGTCTTTTTCGCGGTTTCGGGCTTCTTCGCCATGATCAGGCCTCCGCCGTTTCAGTGGCCGCAGCTTCCGGGGCGTCCTTCTTCAGGATGTCGGCCACCTTCTTGCCGCGACGGGACGCGACCATGCGGGGGCTCGATTCCTGGGTCAGGCCGTCCATCGTGGCGCGGATCATGTTGTAGGGGTTCTGCGACCCCAGCGACTTGGCGACGACGTCCTGAACGCCCAGCATCTCGAACACGGCGCGCATCGGGCCGCCCGCGATGATGCCGGTGCCGGGAACGGCGGCGCGCATGACGACCTTGCCGGCGCCATGACGGCCCTGGATGTCGTGGTGCAGCGTGCGCCCGTCGCGCAGGGGCACGCGGACCAGGCTACGCTTGGCCTGTTCGGTGGCCTTGCGGATCGCCTCGGGCACTTCCTTGGCCTTGCCCTTGCCAAAGCCGACACGGCCACGCTGGTCGCCGACGACCACGAGGGCCGCAAAGCCGAAGCGCTTGCCGCCCTTCACGGTTTTCGACACGCGGTTGATCGCGACCAGACGGTCGGCGAATTCCGGGGTTTCCTCGCGCTCGCGGCGGTCTTCGCGGCGGCCTTCCCGGCGGTTGTCACGTTCTGCCATGCGGCATTCCTTGTTCGTTCAGCGCGTGTCGCGCCCCGTTGCTGCCAATCCTGGTGCGGCAGGTCCAGCCTGCGGCCCGGATCATCGGGGTGGCGCGCCCGTCACCGGGACACGCCGCCCACCTTCGTCAGAAGCGCAAGCCCCCTTCGCGGGCCGCGTCGGCAAGCGCCTTGATCTTGCCGTGGAAGAGGAACCCGCCACGGTCGAAGTAGCATTCCTCGACCCCGGCCTTCTTCGCGCGCTCGGCAATCGCCTTGCCCACGACCGCCGCGGCCTCGACGTTGTTCTTGCCGACGACGCCGAGGTCCTTTTCCAGGGACGACGCCGCGGCGAGGGTCACGCCCTTCACGTCGTCGATCAGCTGGACGCTGATGTTCTTGGACGAGCGGTGAACCGACAGGCGCGCACGCCCGGCGGCCATCTTCCGCAGTTTGTTCCGGACGCGCAGGCGGCGCTTGAGGAACAGATCCCGTTTGCTGTTTGCCATGTCTGCGATCCTTACTTCTTCTTGCCTTCCTTGCGGAAGATGAACTCGTCCTTGTAGCGGATGCCCTTGCCCTTGTAGGGCTCGGGTCCGCGCCATTCGCGGATGTTGGCCGCGACCTGGCCGACGAGCTGCGCGTCGATGCCTTCGATCACGATCTCGGTCTGCTTGGGGGTCGTGACGGTCACGCCCTTCGGCACGTCGAAGTTCACGTCGTGGCTGTAGCCAAGCGCCAGTTTCAGGACGTTGCCCTGCATGGCGGCACGGTAGCCGACGCCCTGGATTTCAAGCTCTTTCCTGAAACCCTTGGTGACGCCGGTGACCAGGTTTTCCACCATCGAGCGGGACATGCCCCACTGCTGGCGCGCGCGCTTGGACGTGCCGCGCGGCGTGACGGTGAACTTGCCGCCGTCGACCGTCATGGTGACGTCGTCGGTGGCGGTGAATTTCAGGGCGCCCTTGGGGCCCTTCACCTCGATGGTCTGGCCCGACAGCGTCGCGGTGACGCCGGCCGGGATGTCGAGGGGCTTCTTGCCGATACGGGACATGGGATTCCCCTCCTCAGAACACGGTGCAGAGGACTTCACCGCCGACATTGGCGGTGCGCGCGGCCGCATCGGTCATCACGCCCTTCGGCGTCGAGACGATGGAGACGCCGAGGCCGTTGCGGACGGACGGGATGTCCTTGACGCTGGAATACACGCGGCGGCCGGGTTTCGAGACGCGCTTGAGGTCGCGGATCACCGGCTCGCCCTCGTAGTACTTCAGGCTGATTTCCAGTTCCGGCTGGCCGCCCTCGGCCGAGACCTTCTCGTAGCCGCGGATGTAGCCTTCGTCCTTCAGCACGTCGAGCACCCAGGCGCGCAGCTTGGACGCGGGCGTGCGGACGGTGGACTTGCCGCGCAGCTGCGCGTTGCGGATGCGGGTCAGCATATCGCCGAGCGGATCGTTCATCATGGCTCGTGCCCTCCCTTACCAGCTCGACTTGACCATGCCGGGGATCTGGCCGAACGAGGCCAGGTCGCGCAGCATGATGCGGCTGAGCTTGAGCTTGCGGTAATAGGCGTGCGGACGCCCCGTCAGCTGGCAGCGGTTGTGGATGCGGACGGCCGAGGAATTGCGCGGCAGTTCGGCAAGCTTCTGCGTCGCCTTGAAGCGCACTTCGATGGGCTTGGTCTGGTCTTCGATCACCGCCTTCAGCGCGGCGCGGCGGGAAGCGTACTGCTTCACCAGCTTCGCGCGCTTCGTTTCGCGGTTCACCATGGATTTCTTGGCCATTTCGGTCAGGTCCCCTTGCGCGTCAGTTGCTGAAGGGCATGTTGAAATGCTTCAACAGCGCCTTGGCTTCCGCGTCGGTCCGCGCGGTGGTGCAGATGATGATGTCCATCCCCAGAACCTCATCGACCTTGTCGAAATCGATCTCGGGGAACACGATGTGCTCTTTCAGGCCCATGGCGTAGTTGCCGTTGCCGTCGAAGCTGTTGCCCTTCACGCCGCGGAAGTCGCGGACGCGGGGCAGCGCGATGGTGATCAGGCGGTCCAGGAATTCGTACATCCGGTCGCCGCGCAGCGTAACCTTGCAGCCGAGCGGCATTTCCTCACGCACACGGAAGTTCGCGATGGACTTGCGCGCCTTGGTGATGACGGCCTTCTGGCCGGCGATCAGCGACAGTTCCTCGGCGGCCTGCTTGACCTTCTTGGTATCCTTCACGGCCTCGCCCACGCCCATGTTCAGGACGATCTTGTCCAGGCGGGGGATCTGCATGTCGTTCGTGTAGCCGAATTCGGCCTTCAGCGCGGCGCGCATCTTCGCCTTGTATTCAGCCTTCAGGCGCGGGGTATAGGTGGCGGTGTCAAGCATCAGATCACGTCCCCCGTGGTCTTGGCGAAGCGGACCTTCTTGTCGCCGTCCATGCGGAAGCCGACGCGGGTGGCCTTGCCGTTCTTGTCCATCAGCGCGAGGTTCGAGAGATCAATCGGCATCGCCTTGGGCTGGCGGCCGCCTTGCGTGGTGGGCGTCTGGCGCTGGTGGCGGACGGCCATGTTGATGCCCTCGACCACGGCCTTGTTGTCCTTCGGCATGACTTGGGTGATCTCACCCGTCTGGCCCTTGTCCTTGCCAGCGAGCACGACGACCTTGTCGCCCTTGCGAAGCTTCGCAGCCATCACAGCACCTCCGGCGCAAGCGAGATGATCTTCATGAAGTTCTTCGCCCGCAGCTCGCGCACCACCGGCCCGAAGATGCGGGTGCCGATGGGTTCCATCTGGTTGTTGATGATGACGGCGGCGTTGCGGTCGAAGCGGATGGTGGTGCCATCCTCGCGGCGGACTTCCTTGGCGGTGCGCACGACGACGGCCTTGCGGACATCGCCCTTCTTCACGCGGCCCTTCGGAATCGCCTCTTTCACGGACACCACGATGATGTCGCCGACCGAGGCATAGCGGCGGTGCGAACCGCCCAGAACCTTGATGCACTGCACCCGGCGCGCGCCGGAGTTGTCAGCAACATCCAGATTGGTCTGCATCTGGATCATTCGGTTTCTCCCGACCTTCGGGGACCGTTATGCTGGCCCCGGGGTTTCGATTGAACCGGACGGTGGGTGTTACGCGGTTGCGTCGGTCACCACTGTCCAGCGTTTGGTTTTCGAGATGGGCGCACATTCCTCGATGCGGACGGTGTCGCCGACCTTGAACTGGTTCAGCGCGTCATGCGCGCGGTATTTCTTCGACTTGCGGATCGTCTTTTTCAGCACCGGGTGCGTGAAACGGCGTTCGACAAGAACGGTGATCGTCTGTTCGTTCTTGTCCGAGGTGACGACGCCCTGGAGGATACGTTTCGGCATGGGTGTCGGTCCTTATTTCGCGGCATCAGTGGCGGCGGCGGCCTTCTGGCCGAGCACCGTCTTGATCCGCGCCACGTCGCGGCGCACGGCGCGCATCTGGGCGGTGTTCTCAAGCTGGTTGGTCGCCTGACGGAAGCGGAGGTTGAACGCTTCCTTCTTGAGCGCGATCAGCTGGTCGCGCAGCTGGTCGGGCGTCTTGTCCTTCAGGTCCGTGGCTTTCACGGGCATCTTCCTTTCCACATCGCCAGAAGGCCCCGAGGGCGGGTCACCTTGTTCCTGGCGGAGTCACTGATGGCCACGCGGTCCCCCAGGGCGGGGAATCGCGGGATGCGGTCGTATAGGGGGAAGCGGGGCGGGTGGCAAGTTAAAGATGCTACACCTCATGTTGCTTCTGATGCTATCCTCAGTCCCACCCAGACTATGTTGTAGGAACGTCGAGATTTGAAGCTGGGGGGCATTGGCTATGTCTGGCCGCAAGAGCTACCGAAAGGGACACACACGCATAGTCTCTGGTGGAAGGGTAACTTGGGTTACCGGCCACTTAGTTGGTGTTTCTGATGCGAGTAGCCTTGAGCAACCCGTCCGTACGGTCGTCGGCGAGAAGCGTTGCCGACGGTGTGGAGGCACGGTCGTTACCGTACGAACTGAGCGAGGAAAGCTAATTTCGTTCGAACCTGGAATGTCGCATTTGGGGACACTACACGCCTGTTTCACACTTGGGCGCGGGCTGTCGAAGAGAAGGCCCCCAAACATGCGCGACTTGTTCGATGAGCCACCCGGGGCCGAGGGTAAGAGTTCTCTTGACCAAATCGAATCCGACCATAAATAGCTCGTTGCTTCGTACTCAATTCAGACCTAATATAGACACTGAATCTGGTCGGCCAGAGGTGTCTCGGTGCAACGGGTCGAAGCCAACATCGCCATCAGCGTCTCGGACCTGAAGAAGAACCCCTCGGCCGTCTTCGACCGCTCGGGCGGCGAGGCTGTGGCGGTGCTGAACCACAACCGGGTCATGGGCTACATGGTGCCCGCCGCGCTTTACGAGGCGATGATGGAGCGGCTCGACGACGAAGACCTGGTGCGGCTGGCGAAGGAACGCTCAAGCGAGCCTTCGTACCCGGTTTCGCTGGATGACCTATAGGCTGCACTTCATCGCCCCCGCCGAGAAGGAATGGCGCAAGCTCGGCGCGACGGTGCGGGAGCAGTTCAGGAAGAAGCTGGCCGAGCGGCTGGAGAGCCCGCGGGTTCCGGCGGATGCGCTGTCGGGGATGGCCGATCACTACAAGATCAAGCTGCGCGCGTCGGGGTACCGGCTGGTCTATCGGGTGGCGGAGGATGTGGTGACGGTGACGGTCGTGGCGGTGGGCAAGCGGGAGAGGTCGGAGGTGTATCGGGCGGCGAAGGACCGGTCGTGACCTACCCCCACCCATAGTTGAAGCTGACCGATATCCTGTCCTCCTCGGCCATGTTCATCGGCACCTCGTGCCTGAGCCAGCTTTCCCACATCAGCACCTCGCCCACGGCGGGCTTCACGTAGACGAAGGCCTGCAGCTCCTCGGGCGCGTCCTTCGTCCGCGTGGGGGCGTGCATCATCATGGGCAGGCGGGGGTCTTCCAGTTTCAGGGCGGAGGTGCCTTCGGGCATGGCGACGTAGGTGGTGCCCGAGATCACCGACTGCGGGTGGATGTGGCTGCCGTGGCTGCCGCCTTCGGGCAGCACGTTGATCCAGAGCGAGTCGCATTTCAGCTTCCGGCCCTTCAGGTCGAAGGCGAGGTCACGCGCGAAGGCGGCGGCGTGTTTGTCGAGGGCCTTCACCAGGTCGGCGAAGATCGGGAAGCGCCAGGGGAGGTCGTTGAGCGAGGCGTAGGAGGTGTAGCCGGGATAGCCCTCGCGTTCGCACCAGTCCTGGCCGGCCTCGTCATCCTCGGCGATGGCAAGGCAGGCGGCGCGGAGGTCGTCGTAGGCGACCTTGGGCTTGGCCAGGTCGTTGACCGTGGCGCGGTAGAGGCAGGTGACGAAAAGGGGGGTGAGGGTGGGCATGGCGGGCTTTCATCCGGGGTAGGCGCAGCCATAGCGGAGAACGGGCGGCGGTGCAAAAGCTGGTGGACAGGGCAGCCGTGCACGCGTGCACGCTTCCCTATCCATCTGATATACAATGATTATCGGAGCCGCCGTAACGAACTTTTCACCGGATTCCGGCTGACACCAGGGGATAGGCGATGGATTCGAAAACCCACGCTACAACCCCGCCGCCTTCCGCAGCGCCGCGTTGATCCGGCTTTGCCAGCCCGCGCCACCGGCCTTGAAGGCGGCAAGCACGTCGGGGTCGAGGCGGAGGGTGGTCGAGACCTTGGGGGCGTGCGACTTGGGGCGGCCGCGGTGAACGACCGCTTTGGCGATACGTTCGCGCCAGTAGGGCGTATCGAAGTCCGGCAGGTCGTCGTCGGGCTCACTCGCCGAGTCGTAGTCCGAAACGTTTCTCTTCCCGTCCATTTGCCTTCCTTAAACTGATGATCCGCTTCATCTCGCCGCGTGGCGTCCAAGCCAGAAACACCATCCGGCCACCTAGATAGCCGATGGTGACGAAGCGCGGCTCGCCATAATCCTTGCGGTCGTCGACGAAGGTTAGGTGCCGTGCCTCGAAAACAGCCGCCGCGTCGGCCATGTCGAGCCCCCGCTTCCCCAGCGTGGCCGCCCGCTTCGCCTCGTCATACTCCACGTCCATTTAACGTTACTACATTAAATATCCCTGAACCAGCCTTCATCAAGATCGGTGAAGGAATCCTGAACGCCCGAAAGCCAACGGGCCGGGGGTTTCCCCCCGGCCCGCCAGCAATCCCGTAGGTCGGGCTTAAGCCCGACCCTTACCAGTCCTCGCGGACCACGACGCGGGTCGTCACGGGCAGCTTCATCGCCCCCAGACGCAGCGCCTCGCGGGCGATTTCCTCGTCCACGCCGTCGATCTCGAACATGATCCGGCCGGGCTTGACCTTGCAGGCCCAGAAATCGACCGAACCCTTGCCCGAGCCCATCCGCACTTCGATGGGCTTCGAGGTCACGGGCAGGTCCGGGAAGATACGGATCCAGACGCGGCCCTGGCGCTTCATGTGGCGGGTGATCGCGCGGCGGGCCGCCTCGATCTGCCGCGCGGTGACACGCTCGGGTTCCGTGGCCTTCAGGCCGTAGGCGCCGAAGTTCAGGAGCGATCCGCCCTTCGCTTCGCCGTGGATGCGGCCCTTGTGCTGCTTGCGGAACTTTGTCCGTTTCGGTTGAAGCATTGTCCCTACTCCTTACGCGCGTTCGCGGCGGTCTTCGCGCCGGTCGTCACGGCGGTCGGGGCGCGCGCCACGGGGGGCCGGCCCGTCCTGAAGCTCGGCCGCGCGGCGGTCACGCGCCTGCGGATCGTGCTCCATGATCTCGCCCTTGAAGATCCAGACCTTGCAGCCGATGATCCCGTAGGGCGTCTTCGCCTCACCCAGCGCATAGTCGATGTCGGCGCGCAGCGTGTGCAGCGGCACGCGGCCTTCGCGGTACCATTCCGTCCGCGCGATCTCGGCCCCGCCAAGACGGCCCGCGACGTTCACGCGGATGCCAAGGGCACCCATCCGCATCGCGTTCTGCACCGCGCGCTTCATCGCGCGGCGGAACGACACGCGGCGTTCCAGCTGCTGGGCGATCGATTCCGCGACCAGCATCGCGTCAAGCTCCGGCTTGCGGATTTCGACGATGTTCAGGTGCAGTTCCGACTTGGTGAAGGCGGCAAGCTTTTTCCGCAGCGTCTCGATGTCGGCGCCCTTCTTGCCGATGATGACGCCGGGGCGCGCAGTGTGGATGGTCACGCGGCACTTCTTGTGCGGCCGTTCGATGATGACCTTCGAAACACCCGCCTGCTTGCATTCTTCATGGATGAACTCGCGCATGCGCAGGTCTTCCAGAAGCAGGTTGCCATAGTCTTTCGACTCGGCGAACCAGCGGCTGTCCCAGGTGCGGTTGACCTGCAGGCGCATCCCGATGGGGTTGACCTTCTGACCCATTATGCGGCCTCCCCGGCGGCGGCTTCGACCTGACGGACCTTGATCGTGATCTCGGCGAAGGGTTTCATGATCTTGCCGAAGCGGCCGCGCGCCCGGGGGCGGCCCCGCTTCAGCGTGATGTTCTTGCCGACCCAGGCCTCGGCCACGACCAGATCGTCCACGTCAAGGCCGTGGTTGTTCTCGGCGTTGGCGATGGCGGACTGAAGGCATTTCTTCACGTCGCCCGCGATCCGCTTTTTCGAGAACGACAGGTCGGCCAGCGCCTTGTCCACCTTCTTGCCGCGGATCAGACCGGCGACAAGGTTCAGCTTCTGGGGCGAGACGCGCAGCATGCTGGCCTTGGCCATCGCCTCGTTGTCGGCCACGCGGCGCGGATTCTTTTCCTTGCTCATGGCTTACTTCCTTTTCGCTTTCTTGTCGGCGGCGTGGCCGTAGTAGGTCCGCGTCGGCGAGTATTCCCCGAACTTCTGTCCGATCATTTCCTCGGAGACCGACACCGGGATGTGCTTTTGCCCGTTGTAGACGCCAAACGTCAGGCCGACGAATTGCGGCAGGATGGTCGAGCGGCGCGACCAGATCTTGATGACTTCGGCGCGGCCGCTGGAGCGGGCCTTTTCGGCCTTCTTCAGCAGATACCCATCGACGAAGGGGCCTTTCCAGACTGAACGTGACATGGCTTACCGCCCCTTCTTCGCGCTGCGGGACCGGACGATGTACTTGTCCGTCGCCTTGTTGGAGCGTGTCTTGTTGCCCTTGGTGCCCTTGCCCCAGGGGGTGACCGGGTGGCGGCCACCAGAGGTGCGGCCTTCGCCGCCGCCATGCGGGTGGTCGATGGGGTTCATTGCGACGCCGCGCGTGGTGGGCCTGATGCCGTAGTGGCGCATCCGGCCGGCCTTGCCGAAGTTCTGGTTCGAGTTGTCAGGGTTCGACACCGCGCCCACGGTCGCCATGCATTCCTGCCGGACCATCCGCAGCTCGCCCGAGGACAGGCGGATTTGCGCATAGCCGCCGTCACGGCCGACGAACTGGGCGTAGGTTCCGGCGGCGCGGGCCAGCTGGCCGCCCTTGCCGGGCTTCAGTTCCACGTTGTGGACGATGGTGCCGATGGGCATACCGCTGAACGGCATCGCATTGCCGGGCTTCACGTCGGTCTTGGCGCCCGCGATCACGCTGTCGCCCACGGCCAGGCGCTGCGGCGCAAGGATATAGGCGAGTTCCCCATCGGTGTACTTGACCAGCGCGATGAAGGCGGTGCGGTTCGGATCGTATTCGATGCGCTCGACCACGGCCGGCATATCGAACTTGGTGCGGCGGAAATCGACGACGCGGTAGAGCCGCTTGGCCCCGCCGCCCTTGTGCCACATCGTGATCCGTCCGGTGTTGTTCCGTCCGCCGGTCTTCTTGACGCCTTCTGTCAGCGCCTTGACCGGACGGCCTTTCCAAAGCTCCGAACGGTCGATCAGAACCAGCCCGCGCTGGCCAGGCGTCGTCGGTTTGTACGACTTGAGTGCCATGCTTTCTGTCTTCCGTTTGCTTGGTGACCCCGAAGGGCCGGTTATCTTTCGGGTGGCGGGCTGAAGCCCGCCCTACGTGACCCCGAGGGGCCGGTTTTCGTAAGGAAGGCGGGGTGAACCCCGCCCTACCGATTCTTCGGGGCCGTCAGAGGCCGGTGGACACGTCGATGGTGTTGCCCTCTTCGAGCGTGACGTAGGCCTTCTTCACGTCCGAGCGGACGCCGGGGCGGCCGCGGAACTTCTTCTGCTTGCCCTTGGTGATGGTGGTGTTGACCGCCTTCACCTTGACGCCGAACAGAACCTCGACCGCTTCCTTGATCTCGGGCTTGGTCGCGCCCGGGGCCACGCGGAACACGACCGCGCCGTGTTCGGATGCCAGCGTCGCCTTTTCGGTGATGACCGGCTTCACGATCACGTCGTAGTGCTCGGGTTTCACGGCCGCCGTGGTTTTCGGTGCCTTGCTCATTTCGCCTCACCTTTCCCCAGACGGGCGTTCAGCGCCTCGACGCCCGCGCGCGTGATCACCAGAGTGTCGCGCTTGAGGATGTCGTAGACGTTCGCGCCCATCGACGGCAGCACGTCGATCCCGTCGATGTTGGCGGCGGCCTTGGCGAAGTTCGCGTTCACCTCGGCCCCGTCGATCACCAGGACACGCTTCCAGCCCAGTTCCTTCGCGGCCTTGGCAAGGATCGCGGTCTTGGCCTCGGCCATGTCGAGCGAGTCGAGCACGACCAGGTGACCGGCCATCGCCTTGGCCGACAGCGCGTGCTTCAGGCCAAGCGCGCGGAACTTCTTGGGCAGGTCGTGCGCATGGCTGCGCGGGACCGGGCCCTTGTAGATGCCGCCCTTGCGGAAGATCGGCGCCTTGCGCGACCCGTGGCGCGCGCCGCCGGTGCCTTTCTGGCGGTAGATCTTCTTGGTCGAATAGGCGACCTCGGCACGGCCCAGCGACGAATGCGTTCCCGCCTGCGCCTTGGCCCGCTGCCAGCGGACCACGCGGTGCAGGATGTCGGCACGCGGCGTCAGGCCGAAGATGGCGTCGTCGAGGTCGATCGACCCGGCCTTCTTGGCGTCGAGTTTCAGGACGTCGAGTTTCATGCCTCACCCCCTTCGGCAGGCGCAGCCGCCGCCGGAGCAGCCGTCTTGATCGCGGCGGGCAGGGGCAGATCTTTCGGCAGCGGCTTTTTCACCGCATCCTTGATCGTGACCCAGCCGCCCTTGTTGCCGGGAACCGAGCCCTTGACCATGATCAGGCCACGCTCGGCGTCAGTGCGGACGACCTGAATGTTCTGGGTCGTGACGCGCACGGCCCCCAGATGCCCGGCCATCTTCTTGCCCTTGAACACCTTGCCAGGGTCCTGGCACTGGCCTGTGGACCCGTGCGACCGGTGGCTGACCGACACGCCGTGCGAGGCGCGCAGGCCGCCGAAGTTCCAGCGCTTCATGCCACCGGCAAAGCCTTTGCCGATGGAGGTGCCCGCGATGTCCACGAACTGGCCTGCGGCGTAGTGGTTGGCGGTGATTTCCGCGCCCACGTCGATCAGGTTTTCGGGGCTGACGCGGAATTCCGCGATCTTCCGCTTCGGCGCGACCTGCGCCTTGGCGAAATGCCCGCGCATCGCGGCGGTGGTGCGGGTGGCCTTGGCGGCACCGGCACCCAGCTGGACGGCGGTGTAGCCATCCTTCTCGGCGGTGCGCTGGGCCACGACCTGCAATCCGTCCAGTTGCAGGACGGTGACGGGGACCTGCGTGCCGTTCTCGAGGAACAGCCGGGTCATCCCGATCTTCTTGGCAATCACTCCGGAACGCAGCATCGGTTACGCCCCCACGACCTTGATCTCGACATCCACGCCAGCGGCGAGGTCGAGCTTCATCAGCGCGTCAACCGTCTGCGGGGTCGGATCGACGATGTCGAGCAGGCGCTTGTGGGTGCGGATTTCCCACTGGTCGCGCGATTTCTTGTCGATGTGCGGGCCGCGAAGGACCGTGAACTTCTCGATCTTGTTCGGGAGCGGGATCGGGCCGCGCACCTGCGCGCCGGTCCGCTTGGCCGTGGACACGATTTCCTGGGTGCCGGCGTCCAGCACGCGGTAATCGAAGGCCTTCAGCCGGATGCGGATAGTCTGACCTTGCATCGTCTTTGCCTTATAACGGGCCCTGGTTGAGAGGCGGACGGGGCCTCATTGCCCCGGCAGCGTCGAACCGGAATGTTGTCGTGGGGTGGGCGCAATCGCCCACCCTACCGGCAGGATGGGTGATATCACCCACCCTACTTGATGATCTTCGACACGACGCCGGCGCCGACGGTGCGGCCGCCTTCGCGGATGGCGAAGCGGAGTTTCTCTTCCATCGCGATCGGGGCGATGAGTTCCACCTCGAACTTCAGGTTGTCCCCCGGCATCACCATCTCGGTCCCGGCGGGCAGCTTCACCGTGCCGGTCACGTCGGTCGTGCGGAAGTAGAACTGCGGGCGGTAGTTCGCGAAGAACGGCGTGTGGCGGCCGCCCTCTTCCTTGGTCAGGATGTAGGCCTCGGCCTCGAAATGCGTGTGCGGCGTCACCGACTTCGGCTTGCAGAGGACCTGCCCCCGCTCCACCCCGTCACGCTCGATCCCGCGCAGGAGCGCCCCGATGTTGTCGCCCGCCTCGCCGCGATCCAGAAGCTTGCGGAACATCTCGACGCCCGTGCAGACCGACTTCGTCGTCGCCCGGATCCCCACGATCTCGACCTCGTCGCCGACGTTGATCACGCCGCGCTCGACCCGGCCCGTCACCACCGTGCCCCGGCCCGAGATCGAGAACACGTCCTCGATCGGCATCAGGAAGGGCTGGTCCACGGCGCGCGCCGGCGTCGGGATGTAGCTGTCCACCGCATCGAGCAGCGCCCGGATCGAGCTCTCGCCGATCTCGGGGCGCTCGCCGATCAGCGCCTGGTGCGCCGAGCCCTTGATGATCGGGATGTCGTCGCCGGGATAGTCGTAGGAGCTGAGGAGTTCCCGCAGTTCCATCTCGACGAGCTCGACCAGTTCCTCGTCATCCACAAGGTCGATCTTGTTCATGTAGACGACCATGTAGGGAATACCGACCTGGCGGCCGAGCAGGATGTGCTCGCGCGTCTGCGGCATCGGGCCGTCCGAGGCCGCGCAGACGAGGATCGCGCCGTCCATCTGGGCGGCACCGGTGATCATGTTCTTCACGTAGTCGGCGTGGCCGGGGCAGTCCACGTGCGCATAGTGCCGCGCCGCGGTTTCGTATTCCACATGCGCCGTCGAGATCGTGATCCCCCGCGCCCGCTCCTCCGGCGCTGCGTCGATCTGGTCATAGGCCTTGAACTCGCCGAAATACTTCGTGATCGCCGCCGTCAGCGTCGTCTTGCCATGATCGACGTGACCAATCGTCCCGATGTTCACGTGCGGTTTCGTGCGTTCGAATTTCGCCTTCGCCATGATGGCCTCCTTGTGTGCGGTGATGCCGGGGCAAGCCCCGGCCTACGGTCGGTAGGGCGGGGTTCACCCCGCCATCCCGTCATGCGTATTTCTTCTGGATTTCGTCCGAGATGTTCTGCGGGACCGAGTCGTAGTGGTCGAACTGCATCGTGAACACGGCGCGGCCCGAGGTCATCGAGCGCAAGGTGTTGATGTAGCCGAACATGTTGGCCAGCGGCACCATCGCGTTGATGACGTTCGCATTGCCGCGGCTGTCCTGGCCCTGCACCATGCCCCGGCGGCTGGTCAGGTCGCCGATGACACCGCCCGTGTATTCCTCGGGCGTCACCACCTCGACCTTCATGATCGGCTCGAGCAGCTTGGCGCCAGCCTTCTTCAGGCCATCGCGCATGGCCGCGCGGGATGCGATTTCGAAGGCGAGGACCGACGAGTCAACGTCGTGGAACGCGCCATCGATCAGCGCGACCTTGAAGTCGATGACCGGGAACCCAGCCAGCGGACCGGAGTCCATCACCGACTTGATGCCCTTTTCGACGCCGGGGATGTATTCCTTCGGCACCGCGCCGCCCACGATCTTCGATTCGAACGAGTAGCCTTCGCCCGGTTCGGTGGGGGCAATGACCAGCTTCACGCGGGCGAACTGGCCCGTGCCGCCGGTCTGCTTCTTGTGGGTGTAGTCGATCTCGGCCTCGCGCGAGATCGTCTCGCGGTAGGCGACCTGCGGGGCACCGATGTTCGCCTCGACCTTGAACTCGCGCCGCATCCGGTCGACGAGGATGTCGAGGTGAAGTTCGCCCATGCCCTTCATGATCGTCTGGCCCGATTCCAGATCGGTCTCGACGCGGAAGGACGGGTCTTCGGCGGCCAGGCGCGCCAACGCGAGGCCCATCTTTTCCTGGTCAGCCTTCGACTTCGGCTCGACCGCGATCTCGATGACCGGCTCGGGGAAGGTCATGGTTTCCAGAACGACGGGCTTGTCAGGGTTGCAGAGCGTGTCGCCCGTCGTGGTTTCCTTCAGTCCCGCCAGCGCGATGATGTCGCCCGCGAAGGCTTCGTCGATTTCCTCGCGGTTGTTGGCGTGCATCATCATCATGCGGCCGACGCGCTCGCGCTTGCCCTTCGTCGCGTTCAGCATCTGGTCGCCTTTCTTCAGGACGCCCGAATAGATGCGGGTGAAGGTCAGCGAGCCCACGAAGGGGTCGTTCATGATCTTGAACGCCAGGCCAGCGAAGGGCTGCGCGTCGTCGGCCGAGCGCGCGATGTCACGGGTTTCCGTCTCGTCGCCCGGCTTGAAGCCCATGTACGGTTTGATGTCCAGCGGCGAGGGCAGGTAGTCGATGACCGCGTTCAGCACGGGCTGGACGCCCTTGTTCTTGAACGCCGAGCCGCAGGTGACGGGCACGAAGGCCATCTTGAGCGTGGCCTTGCGGATCAGCGCCCGCAGTTCCTCGACCGAAGGCTCGTTGCCCTCGAGATAGGCCTCCATCGCCGCATCGTCCTGCTCGACGGCAAGCTCGATCAGCTTGCTGCGCCATTCCTCGGCCTCGGCCTTGAGGCTGGCGCGCACGTCCCGCAGTTCCCAGGTCGCGCCCAGGTCTTCGCCCTGGTAGACCCATTCCTTCATGGTCACGAGGTCGATGATGCCTTCGAGCTTGTCCTCGGCCCCGATCGGCAGTGCGATCGGCGCAGGGGTCGCGCCCGTGCGGTCCTTGATCATCTTCACGCAGTTGAAGAAGTCGGCGCCGATCTTGTCCATCTTGTTGACGAACACGATGCGCGGCACTTCGTAGCGGTCAGCCTGGCGCCAGACGGTTTCGGTCTGCGGCTCGACGCCCGCGTTGGCGTCCAGCAGGCACACCGCGCCGTCCAGCACGGCCAGCGAGCGCTCGACCTCGATGGTGAAGTCGACGTGGCCGGGAGTGTCGATGATGTTGAAGCGGTGCTTCGGCGTCAGCGGCGTCTCGCCGTCCTCGGTGCGTTCCCAGAAGGTGGTCGTCGCGGCCGAGGTGATGGTGATGCCGCGCTCCTGCTCCTGCTCCATCCAGTCCATCGTGGCGGCGCCATCATGGACTTCGCCGATCTTGTGGGACTTGCCGGTGTAATAGAGAATGCGTTCCGTCGTCGTGGTCTTGCCCGCGTCGATGTGGGCCATGATCCCGAAGTTTCGGTACAGGTTCAGCGGATATTCGCGGGCCATGATCGGTCCTTACCAGCGGTAGTGGCTGAACGCTTTGTTCGCGTCGGCCATCTTGTGGGTGTCTTCGCGCTTCTTGACCGCGGTGCCGCGGCCGTTGACCGCATCCAGAAGCTCGGCTGCAAGCCGCTCTTCCATCGTGTTCTCGTTGCGGTTCTTGGACGCAGTGATCAGCCAGCGGATCGCCAGCGCCTCGCGCCGTTCGGTGCGGACTTCGACCGGCACCTGGTAGGTGGCACCGCCGACGCGGCGCGAGCGGACCTCGACCGAGGGCTTCACGTTGTCCAGCGCCTCGTGGAAGGCGTCGATCGGGGGGCGCTTCAGCCGTGTCTCGACGCGCTCCAGCGCGGAGTAGACGATGCGCTCGGCCACCGACTTCTTGCCGTCGACCATGAGGTTGTTCATGAACTTCGTGACCACGCGGTCGCCATACTTGGCGTCCGGCAGGACTTCGCGCTTTTCGGCAGCGTGACGACGCGACATATCTCAGCTCCTCACTTCGGACGCTTGGCGCCGTACTTCGAACGACGCTGGCGACGGTCTTTGACGCCTTGCGTGTCGAGCACACCGCGCAGGATGTGATAACGGACGCCCGGAAGGTCTTTCACCCGGCCGCCGCGGATCAGGACCACCGAGTGTTCCTGAAGGTTGTGCTTTTCGCCGGGGATGTAGCTGATGACCTCGAAGCCGTTCGTCAGGCGCACCTTGGCGACCTTCCGCATGGCCGAGTTCGGCTTTTTCGGCGTCGTGGTGTAGACGCGGGTGCAGACGCCCCGCTTTTGCGGGCAGCCTTCAAGGTGCTGCGATTTCGAGCGGTAGACGCTCGGCTGCCGCGGCTTGCGGATCAGCTGTTGGATCGTCGGCATTCCGGTCTTACCCCGTTTTACCCAATTCGTCGCGCCGGGGCCCCGGCGCAGGTTTGTCGTCGTGCGGCGTGATCGCGCGTCCGCGAAAACGCCAAAACCGCATACGTCGCCTTCGCGGCGACGACGCGGTGGAATTCCAGAGGATCGGGGCCTGCGGCCCGGATCATGACCACTTCAAATTGTGAACCCCGTCAGCAGATGCCCGCCGCCGGAGTGCGCGCCGTATAGGGGGAATCAGCGGGGGTGTCAACGAGGGGGCGGCAGGCCCCGTTGGGGTGTTCCGCGCCCGCGCGCGAAGAGCGCCCAGTGCAGCGCCAGGGCCACGGCGGCGACCAGAAGGGCCGCGAAGATCGTGTCCGACAGGAAGTGCCGCCCGGCCATCACGCGAAGCGCGGGGCCGACCAGGCCGATGGCGACAGCCAGCCAGACCCCGGCGCGTTCCACCCGGCGCGGCAGGCGCATCCGAAGGCAGGCAAGCAGGAACAGGATCGAAATGGCCAGCGCCACCGCCCCGGCCCCTTCGCCCGACATGAACGAACAGTTCGCCGTGCACTGGCTTGCGAGTTCCAGCGGCGGAGTGAAGCTTGCCTGCCCCCCGAATTCGGCAATCTGGAACGGCCGCGCCCGGCCCCAATGCGCCTTGAGCAGGCCGTTCACCAGAAGGCCGGGGCCGAGGACGTAAAGCAGAAGGACAAAGCCCCAATGCCGCAGCCCGATTTCGGGCAGGCGGCGGCGGAGCCACGGGATCGTCAGGCCTGCGACCGACAGAAGGATCATGGCTTCCGTCAGCCGCCAGATCACCCAGCGCAGCGTGACAAGCCACGGCGCGCCGTCCCAAGGGAAGCCGAAGCCTTTCACATAGAACGACCGTGACACCGCGATGTCGATGCCGGGGACCAGCACGAACACCGCCGCCGCCAGCAGGAAGGCGCGGATCAGCCAGCGGGCCGCCGTCCGGTGGTCAAGCCGGCGGCCGAAGACAGTCAGGTCCGACAAGGTAGGCTGCAAGGTTGCGGTTCCAGTAGGCCCCCCCGGAGGTGTCGAAACGGCGGATGGCGGGGGCGGCCATGCCGTTGCATTGGGGGGCTGCGGACAGGATGGCAAGGACCGGGCCCGTCGCTTCGTCCGTCAGGGCGAAGGTCTCCTGATAGTAGCTTAGCGGGCGACCATCGGGGGGCACCGCGCGGAAGTCCAGCCCGCTGTCGCGCCCGGTGTAGAACAGGTCGGCCAGAACCTCTCGGCTGTCAGAGACGATGGTGGTTGCGCCTTGGAACTTGGCCAGTTGTATCGCCTCGGCACTCAAGCTGGCGCGTCCGATGTAGCGGTGAAGGAGCGGCTTGTCGCCCAAGCGAAGCGTCGGGAAGGCGGCGAGGAGCGGCAGCGCCAGTGTGACGGCCACGCCAAACGCCAGCGACAGACGGAGCAGGAGGGGGCGGTTCGCAAGGATCAGGACGGCAGCGACCGTGCCCGCGAAATAGGCCGCGATGGCCCAGTTGGCATAAGCGCGCGACAGGAGGGCCTGCAATGTAACCAGCGCAACAATGGGCAGCGACCACAGGATCAGCGGGCGGGCTGGGCCGGTGCGGCGCAGGCCCGCCAGCAGCGCGCCGAAGAGGATCGGCCCGAAGACGATGAACTGCGCCAACACGAACTCGATGGCGCCCCGGGGGTTCAGCCCGGCCCGCGCGGGCGCGTCGTCATCGCCCCCTGCCCCAGCGATGTTGTCGGCGGTATGGCCCAGCGTGACAAAGCCGTGGTGCGCATTCCAGATCAGGTTCGGCGACAGGACGGCCAGGGCTGTTACGACGACGATAGCGGCATTGCGCCAGCCGATCCTGCCCTGGAGAGTGATCGCGGCCAGCGCCATGCCGAGCAGGGCGTAGACCCCGGCATACTTCGCCAGCATCGCCACCCCGACCGCCGCCCCTGCCAGAACCGCGTCCCTGGCCCGGCGACTGTCGGTCAAGCGCAGCCAGAACAACAGCGCCAGAGCGAAGAACGGGGCCATGATCGTGTCGGTCGAGATCATCGCGCTGCCCATCGCCGCGAAGGGCGTGGTGGCGTAGAGCGCTGCTGTCCAGAACGCCGCCCGACCGCCCCCAAGCCGCCGCGCCGCGAGGCCCAGGATCAGCGCGGTCGCCCCGTGGAACAGCGGGCCAGGAAGCCGGACCCAGAACGCGGCATCGCCGCCCAGCGCAGTAAAGGCACGGATCACCCAGGCGATCAGCGGGGGTTTGGAGTAGTAGCCCCAGTCGAGGCTGCGGCTCCACAGCCAGTACTGGCTTTCATCGACGAAAAGGTCGATCCGCGCAAAGGCCAGCATCGCCACCCGCCACAGCGTGACGGCGAGGACGACCGCAAGCGCGGGGGCAAGCCACGCCTCCGGGAGCCTGCCCTCAGCCCTGCCCGGCACGCCGGTCACGGTAGATCAGCCACAGGTTCCGCGAATAGATCACGACGCCGGGCAACTGCCCGAGGATGATGACGGGGTCGAGTTTGCGGATGCCATAGGCCAGCACGATCATCCCCCCGAAGATCGAGAAGTACCAGAACGCGACCGGCACGACGGAATGCCCCGCTTTTTCGGATGCGATCCACTGCACGATGAAACGCGCGGTGAACATCAGCTGGCCCAGCAGGCCGACGATGATCCAGGCCGCGTCGGTGGCGTTGGTGGCGCCGAAAAGGCTCATGAGCGTATGCAACGTCCGGTCCTTACCTTTGGTCTTCCGTGGGCCTGGCCTTCTTCTTTCGCCGCAGAAGCCAGGCCACCCCGATCAGGTCCACCGCGCCCACAAGGCCACGCTGGAGGTTGGAATAGTTCGACCGCCCTGCCCCGCGCGGGCGGTGGGTCACGTCCACATGCGCGACCTGCCAGCCGTCGCGCGCGAACAGCGCGGGCAGGTAGCGATGCATGTGGTCGAAGTAGGGGAGCGCCAGGAACGCATCGCGGCGGAAGCCCTTCAGCCCGCAGCCAGTGTCGCGGGTGCCGTCCTTCAGGGCCCAGCCCCGGATCGCGTTGGCAAAGCGCGAGGCGAGCTTCTTCGACAGCGTGTCCTTCCGCCCCACCCGCTGCCCCGCGACGATACCGATGGCGTCGGCCCCCGCCGCGCGGAATGGCGCGACGAGCTTCGGCAGTTCCTCGGGCGGGTTCTGGCCGTCACCATCGAGGGTGCAAACGATGGTGCCCTTCGCGGCCAGAACGCCGGAATGGACGGCGGCGCTTTGGCCACCCGAGCGGTCGTGCCGGATCAGGCGCAGGTTCGGCAGCGCGGTCATCTTCGCGCGCACCACCGCCGCCTGATCGTCGGTCGATCCGTCGTCCACCACGATGATCTCGAAGGCCCCCAGGTCCGCACAGGCGGCCGCCACGCCGTCGATCAGCGCGCCGATATTGCCGCCCTCGTTCCGGGCCGGGATGACGACAGAGATTTCGACCATCTGGCCCGCCGACCGCTTTCGCTTTTCCGGGGCGCCGGGTGGCCCGGCCCCGGCGACTGCCGCAGGGAGGCGCCCACCCCGATCCCGTGGGCTTCCTACTTCACAGGGGCGGGGCTGTAAATGCGACGGCCCGCACCATCACAGGGCCGGTTTTCAGACCCGGCCTCAGGCGGGCGGCGGGGTATCGCCCTCTGGCGCTGCGGCGACTGTACGGGGCGCAACCCGGCGTGAGCGCAGAAGCGTGTAGATCCCGCTGACAACGATCATCGCGCCACCCAGCAGGGTCAGCGCATCCGGCAAAGTGCCGAAGATCGCCCAGCCAAGCGCGATGGCGAACAGAAGCGCGGTATAGCGGAAGGGTGCCACCGCGCCGATATCGCCGCCTCGGGTGGCCGCGACCACTGTCAGATATCCCAAGATCAGGAATCCGGCCGCCCCGGCCAGAAGCATCCCCTCGCGCAGGGTGGGCGCGTGCCAATCGGTAAAGGGCAGGACCAGCGCAGCCGACAGCGTGACCGAAGCCGACGCACAAAGTGCCACTGTCTGCGATGACACGGCCGACGAGACAAAGCGGGTGGACAGATCGCGCAAGACGACCAGAAGGACGCAAACAAGCCCCAGCACCGACCATCGGTCGAACCCCTCGGTCCCGGGCCGGACAATCAGAAGGACACCAAGGAACCCCAGTGCAATGGCCGACAGCCTCCGCCATCCGATGCCTTCGCGCAGGATCACGGCGGCCGCCAGCGTCAGCGCCAGCGGCATCGATTGCATGATCGCCGACAGGTTCGCCAGCGGCATATGCTTCAGCGCGGTCAAGAAGGTGATGGTGCTGCCGACCTCGCCCACCAGGCGCAAGGACACGAACCCCGCGTCGCGCCGCGACATGCGCCACTGCACGCCCCTCGACGCCCCGGCGATGACGGCGATAGCCAGGGTCGCGATCAGCCCGCGCAGGAAGATCGCCTGGTACAGCGGCAGCGTCGCCGTCGCAGCCTTCATGCAGGTGTCGTTCACCGTGAAGGCCGCCATCCCGAAGGTCATCAGGACGGCGGCGCGCAGGTTGCTGGATGGGTCTGACATGGCGTGGGCCGTATCAGGGCCGCCCTGCGGTCTCCACCCCGGAAGCGACGGTCGTGACGAAAAACGGCCCCGCAGGTGACTGCGGGGCCGTGTCTGTTCGTGATCGGGCGTTCCGAAGCGCTGTCGTCAATCCCGGCTTTCGGGCGTATCGACCAGACCCAGATCGTCCTCGACCATCTCCATCACGTCGTCGATTGGCGCCGACAGCTGCGCCGCCGCCTCGGCCTCGGCCTTGCGCTGCTCGATCACCCGCTGATCGCGGTCATGAGCGATCTTGCGGATGCGCTGCGTCGCGCCACCGGTGCCCGCCGGGATCAGCCGGCCGACGATGACGTTTTCCTTCAGCCCGACCAGAAGGTCGCGCTTGCCCTGCACCGCCGCCTCGGTCAGGACGCGCGTCGTTTCCTGGAACGACGCGGCCGAGATGAAGCTGCGGGTCTGCAAGCTTGCCTTGGTGATGCCAAGCAGCACAGGCTCGCCCTGGGCGGGACGCCCGCCGCGGGCGATGGCCTTGTCGTTTTCCTCGTCGAACTCCTGCTTGTCGACGTGCTCGCCCTTGAGCAGCGTCGTTTCGCCGGAATCGAGGATCTCGATCTTCTGCAGCATCTGCCGGACGATGACCTCGATGTGCTTGTCGTTGATCTTCACGCCCTGCAGCCGGTACACGTCCTGCACTTCGTCGATCAGATAGTCCGCAAGCGCCTCGATCCCCATGATCCGCAGGATGTCGTGCGGGGCGGGGTTGCCGTCCATGATGTAGTCGCCCTTCTGCACGAAGTCGCCTTCCTGCACCGGGATATGCTTGCCCTTGGGCACCATGTATTCGACGGGCTGCAAGGTTTCGTCGGTCGGTTCGATCGTGATCCGCCGCTTGTTCTTGTAGTCCTTGCCGAAGCGGACATAGCCGTCGATTTCGGCGATGATCGCATGGTCCTTCGGACGGCGCGCCTCGAACAGTTCCGCCACGCGCGGCAGACCGCCCGTGATGTCCTTGGTCTTGGCACCTTCGCGCGGGATACGCGCCACCACGTCGCCGGCCTTGATGTCCTGCCCGTCTTCGACCGACAGGATCGCGTCCACCGACATCTGGTAGCGCACGGGATTGCCCGCTTCGTTCCGCACCGGTTCGCCCGTCGCGGCGTCCATCACGATGATCTCGGGCTTCAGGTCCGACCCGCGCGGGGCGGTCCGCCAGTCGGACACGATCTTCTGTGTCATGCCGGTGGCATCGTCGGTCTCTTCCCGGACGGATATGCCCGAGACGAGGTCAACGAACTTCGCCACGCCCGATTTCTCGGCGATGATCGGCAGGGTGTAGGGGTCCCATTCGTAAAGCTTGGTGCCCCGCTTCACCTGCGCGCCGTCCTTGACCATCAGCTTCGATCCGTAGCTGACCTTGTGGCTGGCGCGTTCGGTGCCCGCGTCGTCCATGATCGCCAGAACCATGTTCCGGCCCATGACGATGCTGTCGCCGTTGGCGTTCGACAGAAGGCTGGCGTTGCGGAACTCGATCCGGCCTTCCTGGCTGGCTTCCAGGAAGGACTGCTGACCGCCCTGCGCGATGCCGCCGATGTGGAAGGTCCGCATCGTCAGCTGCGTGCCGGGTTCGCCGATCGACTGCGCGGCGATGATGCCCACCGCCTCGCCGATGTTGACGAGCGTGCCGCGCGCTAGGTCGCGGCCATAGCACATGGCGCAGACGCCTTCCTCGCTTTCGCAGGTCAGCGCCGAGCGGATGCGGACGTTCACCACGCCCGAGGCCTCGACCGCGTCGGCCTTGCGCTCGTCGATCAGCTCGTTGCGGCGGACGATCACCTCGTCGGTGCCGGGGACCAGCACGTCATCGGCCGCGACGCGGCCAAGGATGCGCTCGCTGAGCGGGCTGACCACCTCACCGTCGTTCACCGCGGCCGAGGCCGTGATCGCGCGTTCGGTGCCGCAGTCGGTGACCCGGATGATGCAGTCCTGCGCCACGTCCACCAGACGCCGCGTCAGGTAGCCCGAGTTCGCCGTCTTCAGCGCCGTGTCCGCCAGACCCTTCCGCGCGCCGTGGGTGGAGTTGAAGTACTCCAGCACGGTCAGGCCTTCCTTGAAGTTCGAGATGATCGGCGTCTCGATGATCTCGCCCGACGGTTTGGCCATCAGGCCGCGCATGCCCCCAAGCTGCTTCATCTGCGCAGGCGAGCCCCGCGCACCCGAGTGCGACATCATGTAGACGCTGTTCGGTTCCTTCTCGGCCCCGTTGGCTTCCTTCTTGACCGACGAAATCTCGCCCATCATCGCCGCCGCCACGGCGTCCGAGCACTTGGACCAGGCGTCGACGACCTTGTTGTACTTCTCGCCCTGGGTGATCAGGCCGTCCATGTACTGCTGCTCGAACTCTTTGACCTGTTCGCGCACGCTGTCGACGATGGACCATTTGTTGCCCGGGATGACCATGTCGTCCTTGCCGAACGAAATGCCCGCCTTGAAGGCCTCGCGGAAGCCCAGCGACATGATCTGGTCGCAGAAGATGACCGATTCCTTCTGGCCGCAGTAGCGGTAGACGGTGTCGATGACGTTCTGCACGTCCTTCTTCCGCAGAAGACGGTTCACCAGGTCGAAAGGCGCCTTGGCGTTCATCGGCAGAAGCGCACCCAGCCGCACGCGGCCGGGGGTGGTTTCGAACCGCCGATACGTCTCGTTGCCTTCCGCGTCGATCTGCTTGATCCGCGCGGTGATCTTGGCGTGCAGGTGCACTTCGCCCGCGTCCAGCGCGTGCTGCACCTCGTCCACGTCGGCGAAGACCATGCCTTCGCCCTTCATGCCCTGACGCTCCATCGAGACGTAGTAGAGGCCGAGCACCATGTCCTGCGACGGAACGATGATCGGCGCGCCGTTGGCGGGCGACAGCACGTTGTTCGTCGACATCATCAGCACGCGTGCCTCAAGCTGGGCTTCCAGCGAAAGGGGCACGTGCACGGCCATCTGGTCGCCGTCGAAGTCGGCGTTGAAGGCCGAACAGACCAGCGGGTGCAGCTGGATCGCTTTGCCCTCGATCAGGATCGGCTCGAAGGCCTGGATGCCCAGGCGGTGCAGCGTCGGCGCGCGGTTCAGAAGGACCGGGTGTTCGCGGATGACTTCATCCAGGATGTCCCACACCTCGGGCCGTTCCTTTTCGACCAGCTTCTTGGCCTGCTTGACGGTGGACGACAGCCCCTTCGCCTCCAGCCGCGAATAGATGAACGGCTTGAACAGCTCGAGCGCCATCTTCTTCGGCAGACCGCACTGGTGCAGCTTCAGTTCCGGCCCGGTCACGATGACCGACCGGCCCGAGAAGTCCACACGCTTGCCCAGCAGGTTCTGGCGGAACCGGCCCTGCTTGCCCTTCAGCATGTCGCTAAGCGACTTCAGCGGGCGCTTGTTCGCGCCCGTGATGACACGGCCGCGGCGGCCGTTATCGAACAGGGCGTCCACCGATTCCTGCAGCATCCGCTTTTCGTTGCGGACGATGATGTCGGGCGCGCGCAGTTCGATCAGGCGCTTCAGGCGGTTGTTGCGGTTGATGACGCGGCGGTAAAGGTCGTTCAGGTCGGACGTGGCAAAGCGGCCGCCATCCAGCGGAACCAGCGGGCGCAGTTCCGGCGGGATGACCGGAACGACCGTCAGCACCATCCATTCCGGGCGGTTGCCGGATTCCAGGAACGACTCGACGATCTTCAGCCGCTTGATGATCTTTTTCGGCTTGAGTTCCCCCGTCGCCTCTTTCAGCTCTTCGCGCAGCTGTTCGGCGGTGGCGTCGAGGTCGATCGCCGCCAGCATTTCGCGGATCGCCTCGGCGCCGATGTTCGCCGTGAACGCGTCGGCCCCGTACTGGTCCTGCGCGTCGAGATATTCCTCTTCGGTCAGAAGCTGGCCGTAGCTGAGGTCGGTCAGGCCGGGTTCGATGACGACGTAGTTCTCGAAGTAGAGGATGCGTTCCAGATCACGCAGCGTCATGTCGAGCATGAGGCCAATGCGGCTGGGCAGCGATTTCAGGAACCAGATGTGCGCGACGGGCGCGGCAAGCTCGATATGGCCCATGCGCTCGCGGCGGACCTTTTGCAGCGTCACCTCGACGCCACACTTTTCGCAGACGACGCCGCGATACTTCATGCGCTTGTACTTGCCGCAGAGGCACTCGTAGTCCTTGATCGGCCCGAAGATGCGCGCGCAGAACAGGCCGTCACGTTCCGGCTTGAACGTGCGGTAGTTGATCGTCTCGGGCTTCTTGATCTCGCCGTAGGACCACGAGAGGATCCGTTCCGGCGACGCCAGCGAGATCTTGATCTCGTCGAACGCCTTCGGCGCGGCCAGCGGGCTGAAGGGGTTCGTTGCGTTGGTGATTTCCTGGTTCATGTCCAAGACCTATCCATTTTCGCCGCGAAGGGCGGATTCGATTTTCGCGACACGGCGCGAGAGGGCATCAAGAGATGTCATCGCTTCTTCTCCTGCCCGTGACAGGATCGAGAGCTGATCGATTTTGGCCGAAAGGCGGTCCACCTTTCCCATCAACCGGTCATGGCTCGCGTCTTGTTCGTCCAGGCGAGTCACAATCGCCTGAAGCTGACGATCAAGTGCGTCAAAGCGTTGGCGTGTCTGGTCATCCATTGGCGTCTGCACCTCGGGAGTTCGCGGGACGGTTCGGGTCGGCGAGACTGGCGATTTCCTGGTTCATCTCTTTTCCCTACGGTCTGGTTGAGGTGCGGCGTTGTCTCGCGCCGCTCCCAGGAGGTTTAGAGTTTCGACTAACGCATTGTCGGTGAGTGCCGCTGTAGCCTCGAACGCGGTATCGCCCCAGTCATTCCGCGCATCAATGTTCGCCCCGTGGTCGACAAGAAACTTAACGACCTGCGTGTGACCGTTGGTCGCTGCTTCATGTAGTGGCGTAAATCCATACTCACCGGGCGCATCGATATCCGCGCCGAATTCAAGACAGCGTGCCACACCGTCCAAATCGCCTCTAACGGCAAAGACGTGAATGGGTTGGTCACCGCTTGCACTTTTCATCGTCACAGAGGCTGGCTCGTCGACTAGAAGGACCATCTCCTTCAAGTCGGTCAGAAGTTTCATAAAGTCAGGCGGAAGTGACAGTTTTTGTGCCGTCACTCCTCGCCCTCCGCATCCAGGAGTTCCATGTTGAGGCCGAGGCCCCGCACTTCCTTGACGAGCACATTGAACGATTCCGGCACGCCAGCCTCGAAGTTGTCCTCGCCCTTGACGATCGACTCGTAGACCTTGGTGCGGCCCGCGACGTCGTCGGACTTCACCGTCAGCATCTCCTGCAGGGTGTAAGCCGCGCCGTAGGCTTCCAGCGCCCAGACCTCCATCTCGCCGAAGCGCTGGCCGCCGAACTGGGCCTTGCCGCCCAAGGGTTGCTGGGTGACGAGGCTGTACGGTCCGGTGGACCGCGCGTGGATCTTGTCGTCCACCAGGTGGTGCAGCTTCAGCAGGTACTTCACCCCCACCGTCACCTTGCGCTGGAACTTCTCGCCCGAGCGGCCGTCGAACAGGTCGGACTGGCCGGACAGGTCGAAGCCCGCGCGTTTCAGCGCGTCGTTCACGTCGGCTTCCTTCGCCCCGTCAAAGACCGGCGTGGCGATGGGAACGCCCTTGCGGACGACATCGGCCCGTTCGATCAGGTCGTCATCGTCAAGGCCCGCGAAGGCCTCTTCGTATGCATCCGCACCGTAGCCGTGCTTCAGCGCCTCGCGCACCGGGGTCAGGTCGCCGTTGCGGCGATAGGCCCCCAGCGCGTCGTCGATCTTCAGGCCCAGGCCGCGTGCGGCCCAACCCATGTGGGTTTCCAGGATCTGGCCCACGTTCATGCGGCTGGGCACGCCCAGCGGGTTCAGAACCATGTCAACCGACGTGCCGTCCGCAAGGAACGGCATGTCCTCGATCGGCACGACCTTCGACACCACGCCCTTGTTGCCGTGACGCCCGGCCATCTTGTCGCCGGGCTGCAGCTTGCGCTTCACCGCGACGAAGACCTTGACCATCTTCATCACGCCCGGGGGCAGGTCGTCGCCGCGGCGGACCTTCTCGACCTTGTCCTCGAACCGCAGGTCAAGCGCCCGCTTCTGCATCTCGAACTGCGCGTTCAAGGCCTCGACCTCTTGCGCGTCCTTCTCGCCTTCCAGGGCAAGCTGCCACCACTGGCCGCGCGACAGCGAGCCCAGCAGTTCGTCGTCGATGGTGGCCCCGGCCTTGATGCCTTTCGGGCCCTTCACCGCCGCCTTGCCCGTGATCAGCGATTTCAGGCGCGCGTAGATGTTGCGCTCCAGGATCGCCAGCTCGTCGTCACGGTCGCGCGCCAGGCGTTCGACTTCCTCGCGCTCGATCTGCAGGGCGCGTTCGTCCTTGTCGACGCCGTGGCGGTTGAAGACGCGCACTTCCACGACCGTCCCGAAGTCGCCGGGGGGCAGGCGCATCGACGTGTCGCGCACGTCCGACGCCTTTTCGCCAAAGATCGCGCGGAGCAGTTTTTCCTCGGGCGTCATCGGGCTTTCGCCCTTGGGGGTGATCTTGCCCACAAGGATGTCGCCCGGGCCGACCTCGGCCCCGATATAGACGATCCCTGCCTCGTCGAGGTTGCGCAGCGCCTCCTCGCCCACGTTCGGGATGTCGCGGGTAATCTCTTCCGGCCCCAGTTTCGTATCGCGGGCCGCGACTTCGTATTCCTCGATGTGGATCGAGGTGAACACGTCGTCACGCACGATGCGTTCCGAAATCAGGATCGAGTCCTCGTAGTTGTAGCCGTTCCAGGGCATGAAGGCGACGACGACGTTCTTGCCGAGCGCCAGTTCCCCCATGTCGGTCGAGGGGCCATCGGCGATGACCTCGCCCTTGGCCACGCGGTCGCCCACCTTCACCAGCGGCTTCTGGTTGATGCAGGTGTTCTGGTTCGACCGCTGGAACTTGCGCAGGCGGTAGATATCGACACCCGGATCGCCCGGTTCAAGGTCTTCCGTCGCGCGCACGACGATGCGCATCGCGTCGACCTGATCGATGATGCCACCCCGGCGCGCCATGATGGCGGCGCCGGAATCCTGGGCGACCTTGCCTTCGATGCCCGTGCCCACGAAGGGCGCATCGGCCTGCAGCAAGGGCACCGCCTGGCGCTGCATGTTCGATCCCATCAGCGCGCGGTTCGCGTCATCGTTTTCAAGGAACGGAATCAGCGACGCCGCCACCGACACCAGCTGCTTGGGGCTGACGTCGATCAGGCTGATCACCTCGGGCGGGTTCAGCATGAATTCGCCGCCCTGCCGGGTGGACACGAGGTCCGAGGTGAACTTGCCCTTGGCGTCCAGATCGGCGTTGGCCTGCGCCACGGTGTGGCGCATCTCTTCGGTCGCGGACATGTACTGCACGTCATCGGTCACCGCACCGTCCTTGACGCGGCGGTAGGGCGTTTCGATGAAGCCGTACTTGTTCACGCGGGCGAAGGTCGCCAGCGAGTTGATCAGGCCGATGTTCGGGCCTTCCGGCGTTTCGATCGGGCACATCCGGCCATAGTGGGTCGGGTGCACATCGCGCACCTCGAAGCCCGCGCGTTCGCGCGTCAGACCGCCCGGCCCAAGCGCCGAGAGGCGTCGCTTGTGCGTAACTTCCGACAAGGGGTTGGTCTGGTCCATGAACTGGGAAAGCTGCGACGAGCCGAAGAATTCCCGCACCGCCGCCGCCGCGGGTTTGGCGTTGATCAGGTCTTGCGGCATCACCGTGTCGATCTCGACCGAGGACATCCGCTCCTTGATCGCGCGTTCCATGCGCAGGAGACCGATGCGGTACTGGTTCTCCATCAGCTCGCCCACCGAACGCACCCGGCGGTTGCCGAGGTGGTCGATGTCGTCGATCTCGCCCTTGCCGTCGCGCAGTTCGACCAGCGCCTTGATGCAGGCGATGATGTCGTCCTTGCGCAGGATGCGGACGGTATCTTCAGCGTTCAGGTCGAGGCGCATGTTCATCTTGACGCGGCCGACAGCCGACAGGTCATAGCGCTCGCTGTCGAAGAACAGCGTGTCGAACAGCGCGCTCGCCGCCTCGACGGTGGGCGGCTCGCCCGGGCGCATGACCCGGTAGATGTCCATCAGCGCGCCGTCGCGGCCCATGTTCTTGTCGGCCGCCATCGTGTTGCGGATGTAGGGGCCGACGTTGACGTTGTCGATGTCCAGGACCGGGATCGTCTCGACGCCGGCATCGAGGAGAGCCTTGACCGACCCGCCGCTGACATTGCCTTCGCGGTCCAGCGTCTGGGTCAGCTCGTCGCCCGCCTCGACATAGATCGCGCCGGTGTCCTCGTTGATGATGTCCTTGGCGACAAAGCGACCCAGGATATGTTCGTGCGGCACCAGAAGTTCGGTGATCTTGCCGTCCTCGATCCACTTCTTGGCCATCCGCGGCGTGACCTTGTCGCCCGCCTTGCAGATGACCTCGCCCGTGGCCGCATCGACCAGATCATAGGTCGGCCGCGTGCCGCGCACGCGTTCGGGGAAGAACCGTGTGACCCAGCCCTTCTTGGTGTGCTTGTAGTCCACGGTGTTGTAGTACGCATCCATGATGCGTTCCTGGTCCATGCCGAGGGCATAGAGCAGCGTCGTCACCGGCAGCTTCCGGCGGCGATCGATGCGCGCGAAGACGATGTCCTTGGCGTCGAATTCGAAGTCGAGCCACGACCCGCGGTAGGGAATGATCCGGCAGGCGAACAGAAGCTTTCCGCTCGCATGCGTCTTGCCCTTGTCGTGGTCGAAGAACACGCCGGGCGAACGATGCATCTGGCTGACGATCACACGTTCGGTGCCGTTCACGATGAACGTCCCGTTCGGCGTCATCAGGGGCATGTCGCCCATGTAGACGTCCTGTTCCTTGATGTCCTTGACGGACTTGGCACCGGTCGTCTCATCCACATCGAACACGATCAGGCGCAGCGTCACCTTCAGCGGTGCTGAATACGTCATGTCGCGCGACTGGCATTCGTCCACGTCGTACTTGGGCTTTTCCAGCTCGTACTTCACGAACTCCAGAACCGCGTTCTCGTTGAAGTCCTTGATCGGGAACACCGACTGGAACACGCCCTGGATGCCTTCGCCGTCAGCCGGCTTCGGCCCGTCGCCCGAATTCAGGAACAGGTCGTAGGACGATTTCTGAACCTCGATGAGGTTCGGCATGTCGAGGACTTCACGGATTTTGCCGAAATACCGGCGGATGCGCTTCTGGCCAACGGTCGCTTGCGCCATGCTGGTCGCTACCTTTCGTCATCTTCGCGGGGGCGTCTGCGTCGGGGCCACGCAGTCGCACCGCTTGCGAACAGAAGGGGCCGGTTCCATGCGTGCCCCCCGTCCCACCGGAGGGCCCTCGAACCGTAGGGGCCGCCTTGGGGAAGGCCCGCCTGTGCCGGAACCGGCGCGGGCCCTCTCCAAGACAGCTTTGGCTGGAAGCGGAAATCGACCGCTTCCAGCCTTTTTCAAGCCGCCGAGCGCCAGAGCGCCCGGTCAGAAGATCACTTCAGCTCGACCTTGGCGCCGACTTCTTCCAGCTTCTTCTTCAGCGCTTCGGCGTCGGCCTTGTTCGCGCCTTCCTTCACCTTGCCGCCCGCTTCGACCAGGTCCTTGGCTTCTTTCAGGCCAAGCCCGGTGATCGCGCGGACTTCCTTGATGACGTTGATCTTGTTCGGGCCGGCTTCCGTCAGCACGACGTCGAACTCGGTCTTTTCCTCGACCGCTTCGGCAGGGGCGCCGCCAGCGGCCGGACCGGCCATCATCACCGCGCCGCCAGCAGCGGGCTCGATGCCGTACTTGTCCTTGAGGATCGTCTTCAGCTCTTGCGCCTGAAGCAGGGTCAGACCCACGATCTCTTCGGCGAGTTTGTTCAGATCAGCCATTTCTTCTCATCCGTTCCTAAGTTGTGATCCAACGTCGGGGAGACAACCCCACGAGGACACGAAGTTGCGTCAAGCGGCCAGCCGCTCCTCGATGGTCTTGAGGATGCCCGCAATGTTCGCCGCAGGTGCGCCAATCGCTCCGGCCAGGCCAGATGCCGGGGCCCCGATGCACGCCACGACGGAAGCGATGAGCTCCTCGCGCGACGGCATGTTGGCCACGGCCTTGACACCGGCCGGATCGAGAGCCGCGTCGCCCATCGAGCCGCCGAGGATCACGAATTTCTCGTTCCCCTTGGCGAACTTGTCGGTGACCTTCGCCGCAGCGACAGGGTCCTCCGAATAGGCGAGCACGGTCATGCCCGTGAGAAGCTTGCCGATGCTTGCGCAGGGCTTGCCGTCCAGGGCGATCTTGGCGAGCCTGTTCTTGGCGACGCGGACGGACCCTCCGGCGGCACGCATCGCCGCCCTCAGGTCCTGCATTTCCGCAACCGTCATGCCTTCGTAGCGGGCAACCACCACGACGCCAGAGCTTGCGAAAATCTGGCCGAGTTCATCGACCACCTTTTCCTTTTGCGCTCTATCCACGGTTACACTCCAAGTATGGGGGTTTCCCCCCGGCTCTTCTTCCCCCACGGGCTGCTGCCCGAAGGGGCCGTCGGGTCCGTGATGGTCCCGAGGGCCAGACCGCCCGGGGAGGTGCCCCGGAAATCCGTCTCGTTTCCCATCTCAGGAAGGACTTCTGCCGGTCGCCCGGCCGCCCTCCGTCTCGGACAGGACCGGGCCCGTCAGGCCCGGCCATTCGCCGGGCGAACCCGGCAAATTCGGTAGGGTGGGCGGTTCCGCGCCACGGCGCGGGTTCGCCCACCACGCGTCACCCGGCGTTGGCCGCCGATGACAGGTCCAGGCTGACGCCCGGCCCCATCGTCGAGGACAGCGACACCTTCTTGACGTAGGTGCCTTTGGCCCCCGAGGGCTTCGCGCGCGTCACCGCCTCGACAAAGGCGCGCACGTTCTGTGCCAGCTTGTCTTCCGTGAAGCTGACCTTGCCGATGCCGGCGTGGATGACCCCCGCCTTCTCGACCTTGAACTGCACCTCGCCGCCCTTGGCGGCCTTGACGGCAGTGGTCACGTCCATCGTCACCGTGCCGACCTTGGGGTTCGGCATCAGGTTGCGCGGCCCGAGGATCTTGCCCAGGCGACCGACGATCGGCATCAGGTCCGGCGTTGCGATGCAGCGGTCGAAGTCCAGCATGCCCTGCTGGATCTTCTCCATCAGGTCTTCCGCGCCGACGATGTCGGCCCCGGCAGCCTTCGCCTCATCGGCCTTGCCGCCCCGCGCGAACACGGCCACGCGCACCGTCTTGCCGGTGCCGTTCGGCAACTGCACCACGCCGCGGACCATCTGGTCGGCGTGCCGCGGGTCGACGCCAAGGTTCATCGCGATTTCCAGCGTCTCGTCGAACTTGGCCGAGGCCGCGCCCTTGATCAGCTTGACCGCGTCCTCGACGGTCAGGTTTGCCTTGCCCTCGAACAGGGCTTCGGCCTTCTTGGTGCGTTTTCCAACATGCGCCATGACTTACCCCTTGACCTCGATGCCCATCGACTTGGCCGAGCCGAGGATGATCTTCATCGCGGCTTCCACGTCATTCGCGCTCAGGTCGCGCATCTTGGCTTCGGCGATCTTGCGCACCTGCGCCACGGTGATCGAGCCCGCAACCTCGCGGCCCGGCTTGACCGAACCCTTCGGGCGGTTGCGCTTGCCCACCGGCTTCAGGCCCGCTTCCTTCTTGATGTAATAGGACGCGGGCGGCGTCTTCATCTCGAAGGTGAAGGACTTGTCGGCGTAGTAGGTAATGATGGTCGGCACCGGCGAGCCGGGCTCCATCTCTTGCGTCTTGGCGTTGAACTGCTTGCAGAATTCCATGATGTTGATCCCGCGCTGACCCAGCGCCGGACCGATCGGGGGTGACGGGTTCGCCTGCCCCGCCTTCACTTGCAGCTTCAGGCTGCCGATGACTTTCTTGGCCATGTGGCCGTCTCCTTGTCACACGCCCCTGATGCGGGGCCTTGCCTAGCGGTCTGACGGTCCGGATGAACCGGACCTCCCGCACCTCACGTCAGGATGTTTTGGTGACCTGCGTGAATTCCAACTCCACCGGGGTCGGGCGTCCAAAGATGGACACGGTGACCTTCAGGCGGCTTGCGTTTTCGTCGACTTCCTCGACCATCCCCGAGAACCCTTCGAAGGGGCCGTCGGTGACGCTGACGTTTTCGCCGATGTCGAAGCGGATGAGGTTGCGGGGCTGGGCCTCGCCCTCTTCGACGCGGTTGAGGATCTGGTTCACCTCGGCGTCGCGCATCGGCATGGGCTTGCCTTGCGGGCCCAGGAACCCCGTCACCCGGTTGATCGAGGTGATCAGGTGATAGCCGCGGTCGGTCATTTCCATGTGCACCAGCACATAGCCCGGCATGAAGCGGCGTTCGGACGTGACCTTCTTGCCGCGGCGGATTTCCAGCACTTCCTCGGTCGGGACAAGAACCTCGTCGATTTCGTCCTGAAGGCCCTTCTCGGCGACCGAATGCTTGATCTGCTCGGCGATCTTCTTCTCGAAGTTCGAGAGGACGCTCACCGAATACCACCGCTTCGCCATCGACGTCCGACCCCGCTTCGCGCCCGCCCGGCCTGCCTGCCGTTCGCGCATATTCCGTTTCTTGCCAGCGGGTTAGCCCGCACTTCCGCAAATAAATCAGCGCGCGAGACCGAATCGTTCGCGCGCCGTTACCGCTGAGTTCGGGGGGACATACAGCCAAGCCCCCGAGATTTCAAGGCGATATGGCGCAACCGGCCGACCGGTCCGGTCAGCTTCCCATGCCCAGCACGGCGTGCAGGCCGTAGCGGATGATGAGGTCCACGGTGAAGAAGAAGATTGCGGTGATGGTGGCCAGGATGAAGACCATGACCGTGGTCGTCGTCACCTCGCGGCGGGACGGCCAGACGACCTTCGACACCTCGGAGCGGACCTGCTGGATGAACTGGAGCGGGTTGGTGGCCATCGGTCTTTCCTGGGGTCTGCGCTGTCTGTGACGGGCGGCAGATACGCCCTTGGGCCGGGGATTTCAAGCGGCCCCGGGGACGGCGGGGGTGCAGGGGGCGCGTCGTTCTGGCGTAGCTTTTGCGTAGCTTTCGCGTAGCTTCTGCGTAGTGCATCCGTAGCTACGCGCCGCGCGCCTTGGCAGGGAGGAGTTAACCACCCCACGAGGCCGGTTCGATCCGACGGTCTCCAGGGGATTTGGCAGGGGCAGCAGGGCTCGAACCCGCGACCTACGGTTTTGGAGACCGTCGCTCTACCAGCTGAGCTATACCCCTAACGCGGGCAGGGCATTACGGCAGGGCGGCGGGGAAATCAAGGGCGGCGCGCGGGCGATCGGCCTGCCCCACGGGACTGGTGGGCGGGCAGGCGGACGGACCGGCAGGCGGACGGACCGGCAGGCGGACGGACCGGCAGGCGGACGGACTGACGGCTGGCGTGACATGCGGCGCATGACACGGGATGAAGCCCCCGCCGCGTTGCGCTATGGTCGACCGCAGAAGCCGGGAGGGGGGCAGCATTGAAGGATCAGATCGTCGGGGCAATGGCTGTCCGGGGTGGCGCAGCGGGCATCGGGACGCTGGCCGGGGCCGCAATGCGGGCGCTTGCGGTCTGTCTTCTGGTGTCGCTGGCGGCGGGAAGCGCCGCGGCCGAGACGGGTGCGCCGTCACCGGTGGCTTCGGTGGATGGCGGGGCCGACTTGCCGCCGGACGTGGCCACTCTCCTGGACCTGCTGTCCAAGCCGGGCGTGCAAGACTGGCTGACCGCGCGCAGCGCCGCGGCGACCGCGTCCCCGCCCCCTGCGCCCACGCCGTCAGAGCCCCGCATGGGGGCGATGTCGGACGGTCTGAGCTCGGTGCGCGCCTACATGCTGGACCTGGCCGCCGGCCTGCCGACGCTGCCCGCGCAGTTCGCGCGGGCCGGCAACATCCTGACGCTGGAGATCCAGCGCTGGGGGCTGGCGCTGGTGGCGGCGCTGGTGGGCGGGTTCGTGATATTCGGACTTGTCCTTGACGGGCTGGTCCACCGCGCCACGGCGGGATACCGGCGCTGGATGATCGGCCAGCCCCGCACGACGCCCGCCGGGCGGGCCAAGGGCATGATCGGCCGCTTCGGCCTGGGCGCGATGAAGCTTGCGGCCTTCGTCCTGGGCAGCGCGGGGCTGTTTCTGATGTTCGACTGGCCGCCGCTTCTGGGCAAGCTGGTGCTGGACTATGTCATCGTCGCCATCATCGTGCGGGCCGTGCTGATGCTGGGGCGCGCGACCCTGCTGCCGCCACATCTGGGAACGCGGAACGCGGTCGAGATCCGCGCCCTGCCGCTGAGCGACGCCGCGGCGGCGCACTGGTACCGCTGGTCGGGCGTCATCGCGGGTCTGTTCGCGGTATTGCACGCAGCGTTCGGGCAGCTGGAGATCCTGGGTTTTGACGAGCGGGGGCGGAACGTCCTTCTGGTTCCGTCGGGGCTGGTCTGTCTTGCCGCTGTCTTGCTGGCGATCTGGCTGCGGCCCGGACCCGAGAGCGCCGACGCGGGCTTCCGGCACGGACTGAGCACCTGGGCCATGACGGGCAGCGCGGTCGTTCTGCTGGGCCTGGCGGTCAGCGGGCAATTCATCCTGTTCTGGGTTCTTCTGGCGGCGCTGCTTTTGCCCGCGGCGGTGATCTTGTGCCGCAATGCCGTGCGCTATGTGCTGCGGCCGCCCGAGGAGGGGTCGGGGGCGTCGCCGGTGCAGCCGATCACGCTGGCGCTGATCGACAGGGGCATCCGCATCCTTCTGGTGGTCGGGGTCGCCTGGGCCGTGCTGCGCGCGACCGGCGGCGATGTTGCGATGATGGGGTCGGACGACGACATGCGCACGGGCCTGATACGTTCGGCGTTCCGGGCGCTTCTGATCGTGCTGGGTGCGGATTTCTGCTGGAGCCTGATCCGCGCGCTGATCGTGCACCGGCTTGACCCGGGCGGCGTCGAGGCGCATGCGGGTCCGCCGTCGGACCATGCGGCGATGTCGTCGCAGAATGCCCGGCTGCGGACGCTTCTGCCCATCGTGCAGAACATCCTGTTTGCCGCGATCTTTGTTCTGGCGGTGCTGATGGTCCTGTCCACCTTCGGCATCAACATCGCGCCCCTGATCGCGGGGGCCGGTGTCTTTGGTGTCGCCATCGGCTTTGGCGCGCAGACCGTGGTGAAGGACATGATCTCGGGCATCTTCTACATGCTGGACGACGCCTTCCGCATCGGCGAATACATCCAGAGCGGCAGCTACAAGGGAACGGTCGAGTCCTTCTCGATCCGGTCGGTCCGGCTGCGGCATCACCGCGGGCCGGTGTTTACCGTGCCTTTTGGCGAGTTGGGCGCGGTGCAGAACATGAGCCGCGACTGGTCGAAGGACAAGTTCCTGATCTCGGTCGCCTACGATTCCGATCTGGAGAAGGTGCGCAAGCTGTCCAAGAAGGTGGGCGAGGCACTGATGCAGGACCCCGAATTCGGCCCTCTTTTCATCGAGCCGATGAAGATGAAGGGGGTTGAGCAGTTCGGCGACTACGGGATCAGCGTGGCCTTCGCGATGATCCTGAAGCCGGGCGGGCAGGTGTCGGTCGTCCGGCGGAAGGCGCTGGCGATGCTGCGGGCCACGTTCACCGAGAACGGGATCGAGTTCGCCTCGCCCACCATTCAGGTCGCCGGGCAAGGCGGGGGCGAGACGGGCCCTGCCGCCGCGGCGGCGGCCGCGATCAGTGCCCGTGCGGCGGCGCCCGACCCGGCGGCCTAGGACCGGCCGGTGTCTGGCAGGTGCCGCGTTGTCACCGCCGCGCGGCGCGAGCCGATGCCGCGGTTGAGGAACCCCGGGGGGCGCCTGGCGACCCAGGCGGCGAAGCGGGCGAGTGCGGGGTGGGCGCGTACGGCCTCGGGCGTCGCATAGAGGCGCGCGAGTTCGGCCTCGCTCAGGTGGGCGTGGATTTCGCGGTGGCAGATCTGGTGCACCAGCACCGTGGGGCCGCGCTTGCCACCGCGCAGTTTGGGCACAAGGTGGTGCAGGCTTTGCGGCACGCCCGGCGGGATCGGGCGCAGGCAAAGCGGGCAGAGGGGCGCATCCGTCGTCATGGCAGGCGGCACTGTGACCGGAAGAGGTGCGCCTGGCCATAGACATGAAAAGGGCGGGACCGCGAGGCCCCGCCCTTCCGCCAGCTGGGTCAGACCCATGCCTTACTTGATGATCTTCGACACGACGCCGGCGCCGACGGTGCGGCCGCCTTCGCGGATGGCGAAGCGGAGTTTCTCTTCCATCGCGATCGGGGCGATCAGCTCGACCTCGAACTTCAGGTTGTCGCCCGGCATCACCATCTCGGTCCCGGCGGGCAGCTTCACCGTGCCGGTCACGTCGGTCGTGCGGAAGTAGAACTGCGGGCGGTAGTTGGCGAAGAACGGCGTGTGCCGGCCGCCCTCTTCCTTGGTCAGGATGTAGGCCTCGGCCTCGAAATGCGTGTGCGGCGTCACCGACTTCGGCTTGCAGAGGACCTGCCCCCGCTCCACCCCGTCACGCTCGATCCCGCGCAGGAGCG